>Ga0315310_10003173_pt1 | contig 10248 bp, 7 predicted proteins | sample TDP5_MG_FD_203630 | JGI IMG/M metagenome (GOLD analysis project Ga0315310, IMG submission 203630) | Freshwater sediment microbial communities from Lake Towuti, South Sulawesi, Indonesia - TDP5 | ecosystem: Environmental > Aquatic > Freshwater > Lake > Sediment | place: Indonesia: South Sulawesi...
ATAGTTCTTCATCTGTAGCTTCCCTATCTGCTTCTGCGATAAAGGCGGAACCGTTTGGCGTAAGAACACGGCGTATCTCTCGCAATCCTCTCTTTCCATCTGGCCAATGCTTGATTGACGCTACGCTAATAACAATATCAAAAGAGGCGTCCCGGAATGGAAGATTCATAGCATCGCCCTGTCATATGCTTTTTCGCCGGTTAGGTCGTATAATTTTACTTTGGTATCTTGATAGAGCATTCTTATCGATGGGTATTTGGTGGGTATGTCCGTATCGGCGTCAGTAACCAAATATCTAATATTGTAATCACGATAAAGTGAAACATATTGTTTTTCACGAATGAGTTGCCTTAGCTTTTGGTCTTTCGCATTTACACTTCCTGGGATTCGAGATAAATAACCGAATGCTATAGGCTTTTCGTGGATAGTTTGATAATATAATGCCAATCCAGGGCTGGCAGTTGTATCCACGACGCCATAGGCATCAGGCAAATCTCTCAAGACATTAATGTATGGTGGTATGGCAATTTTAGAAGCTGGGACAGGTCTCGGTAAATATTCTATAAAAAGTATCATGAGTAATAATCCTGCCAGCAGTCGTTTTCCTAGCGACTCTCGAAAAAGGACCTTAAATCCCATTGCCGAGATAACTCCTGCACTAAGCATTGTCATTACCATCATCCGCACAGGAACACCTGAAGCCTTTAGAGGAGGAAATACAATTTCAAGCAATGCATAAGGCAGCCTCATAAATGGAACTTCCCATCCCCATATATGCAATACCGGCCCTAAGCTCATGATAGTAAAGAAAATGAGTATGAGATACCATAGGCTGATGCCTTGAGCAGCGAACTTTCGTCTCTTGACCCACATAAAGATAAGAATGCAGAGCACTGCCAGGCCTATATGAACACTGCTTTCATGGATACTGCCAGGCAGGTTTGACCAATAAGAATGTGTTAAATGGGCAAAATGCCAGTGTCCTCCAGGAATGAAGGGAGCCAGGAAATCCAAGGAACATTCCTTTGGCGGATGAATGCCCACGAGGGGATCGCTCCTATTTAAAAGTAGGAAAGAAACCACCAGTGGTCCTGCTGTTGCCAAAGAACCTACAAAAAAAGCTGTAAAAGGAACCAGGTGTTCTTTTCTAAGAAAGAAAGAGATATTCTTTTTCTGAATACCATACCAACCAACTATCAGACAGGCTATCATCACACAGTAAAGAAAGTAGTAATAACTGCAAAGAAGGACCACGAAAAGAACTATGGCTGAAGCTATAGTTACCATAATCCCTGGCTTAACAACCAGTATGTACCAGAGAAGCACAAAGAGAGGAATCCATTCTAAAGACACCAGTTCCAAATGCCCTTGAGCATGAGCAAAGTGATAATTTGAGAAAGTGAATATGAAACCCGCGATCATACTCCCCCAGTATGACTTAGTGAGATAGTAAGCCAATAAGAATGTTGTAACTCCACCGCCAATGAAAGAAAAAACAACGATAAAATTATATGTCTCTATCAGGGTCAAAAATCTTAACAAAAATATTCCTATAAAGCCGTTAAATGGATCCAAAGCATGGCCAAGGAGCGAGACACCGTATGGATAATGAAGATAATGAGTCTGCCAAAGTGGTTGATGGAGCTCGGTCACTGCCTTGTGTACCCACCAGATATCCCAAACATGTTGCAATCCGTCACCCTGGTCTGCAAAAAAATGGGTAGAAAATTGTAGAATCAAAGGGTAGGTGAGAATGCAAAAAAGTACAAAATAGAAAATGGTAGGAAACAATCCCATCTTCCCTGCAATATAGACATAATGTTTGATGTTCTCTCTGTTCATTCCTTAAAACTCTAAATCCAGGTTTTATATGCAACATTATACCAAATCCAAAATAACTTGCAATAAGAATTCGCAGTGTCTCCTTACGGGGCATTCTTCAAAGGCACTCACTACCTTTCCTATTCTTTTTACTTGACTGGGCTCAAAATCTATAATATACTAAAAACGGCGTTAACCCAGAGAAGATTATGAAAAGACATATCTCGATTCTTCTTTCCTTTCTGTTCATGTTTCTCTTCAATATTTCGATTGCACTGACCGACAAGGATTTCAAACATTCTATGAACTTCTACCAGAAATTAGTAGAGAAAAAGGTCAGCGCAGAAGAACTTATTTTTACACTGGAAAAGATTTTGAGAAAATATGAGGATATTGGAATAGACCTTGCTCCTGTTAGAGAAAAATTATTACTTATTAGGAAATTTAAGGTCTCCAGCGATTTCTATAGAAAACTTGAGGCAGAAGGAGCAAGTCTTGATGAACGCATTACTGCCCTTAAGCGCATCTTAAATAAGTTTAGAAATACTGACGTGAGCCTTTCTGGAATGGAAAGGAAGCTTGAGCAATTACAGGAAGAAAACGCAGCCAGGCGAAAGGAACTCGATGGGCTCGAGGAATTCAAACTGAGGGAAGAGACAATGACATCAACAGTCAAAGAAAGTTCCAAGAAATCTAATCTGAAGGAAAAAAAAGTAGAAGAGTTTGAAGAAGGAGAGGTGAACGATCCAGAAACCGAAGAAATCGAAGATTTAAAAGAGATTGAAGAATTTAAGCCATAAAATCTTAAGCATAGTCCCGATTTCATCGGGACGAACGGAGCGGCGGAGCGTAGCTCCGGTGGAAAGAAGGAGGGGAGATTATGAAGTTGGGTTTTACCACTGCCATCTTTGAGAAAGAGCTAAAAGACAAGGAGGTTACCCTCCAGGATATTGTTGAATTTGCTGAAGAGAATACGCTTGAGGCTATTGAATTGAGGGAAGGGTGTGTGCAAGATTATGATGGGGAGGCTTTGCGTAAACTCACTCAGCGGTACAAGAATATCCATTTTACTTATGCAATTAAGAACGACTGTCTTGATGAAAGAGATGAACAGAAAGTTAAAGGAGCGATTGAACTGGCTGCCTCACTTAGTAGAGAGCCTATTCTCAGGCTGGTTGCTGATGGTGAAATTATTAAGAATGAGAAGAGGAGATACACTTTTGAAGAGAAGACCGAAATAATAAATAAATTGAAGATATATGCTGATATAGCTATCCGGCAGCAAGTAGTGTTGGGTCTGGAAAATGCCAGAGAACCTATGGAGGATATAAAATACCTGATTGAGCAGGTGGGTTCGCCTTTGATGGGAGTGACTTTCGACCCGGGCAACCTCACTTCAATCGCTATAGAAAGGGAGGACCCATTAAGAGCTTTAGATTCCTTAGAAGCTTCTGACATAAAATTAGTCCATCTCAAGCAGACGATAAACGGTGAGCCTCAGACTCATATCTCCCAGGGAGATATTGATATTAAGAAATTGCTTGATAGGCTAAATGGTATGGGATATGAAGGCATTATATGTCTAGAGCCCAGAGCAGCAAAGGGATGCCGCGACTCCTTGAAGTCGAGTATTGAATACATGAATAAATTGTACGGAAGAGCCTGGCCGTATTTCTAAATCTTCGCTTAGTTACTCGGGGTCGTCTGTGACCCCGAGGTGAAAAATGATAGGTTTTGCTGGGCTCGGGGACGAGCCCGAGTACTCAAGAGGAGGTGAGTGGAATGTATGATGTTGTGGCTTTGGGAGAGGCAATGTTGAGGCTTTCGCCGCCTAACTTTATGAGGTTAGAGCAGACAAATATTTTTGACGTTAATGTGGGCGGAACGGAATTAAATACCTGTGTGGGAGTTGCCAGATTTGGCTTGAAAACAGCCTGGGTTACAAGGCTGGTCAATAATCCTCTGGGGATGATGGTAGCTAACAAGGCTAGAGAACAGGGTATAGATACTTCGCACATAGTTTGGGGTAGCGAAGGAAGAGTGGGAATATACTATTTAGAGTTGGGAGCTACACCTCGGGCGAGTCAGGTCTTTTATGATCGCAAAGACTCAGCTGTCACTAAACTGCGGCCGGGCGAAGTGAACTGGTCGGCTATTCTGAAAGGGACGAAGATTTTCCTTACCAGCGGAATTACCACAGCTCTGAGCCCGACTTGCAGAGAGGCAACAATCGAGGCTATAAATGAGGCCAGGAAGCAAGGGTGCAAGATATGTTTTGACATAAACTACAGGGCAAAGCTATGGTCGCCGGAAGAGGCGAAAGAGTGCCTCTCCAAAATACTGGATAAAGTTGATATCCTGGTGACCACGCAATATGACACCGAAGATGTTTTTGGCTATAAGGGTTCCTATGAGGATATAGCAAAACAATTGAAGGACAGATTTGGTTGCTCAATAGTTGCCATTACCTTGAGGGAGGTTAAGACTGTTCTGATTGGTGGATGGACTAGTATTGCTCTGGCTGATAAGCTCTACAGGGGCAAAAGCTACGATGTAGAAATAGTGGATAGAGTGGGCACTGGGGATGCATATACAGCAGGTTTCATTTATGGTTATCTAACGGGTGACGTGGAAAAAGCTGTTGCTTATGGGGATGCTCTGGCTGCGTTGGAACATTCTGTTCCCGGCGATTTAAGCTGGTTTACAGAAGAGGAAGTCAAAAAGCAGATTAAGGCTGTTGGCTATAAAATCCAAAGATAGGCAGGGTAGGGGTTCGATTCATCGAACCCGCGGGTCGGATAAATCCGACCCCTACAATGAATTGAGCCCCTAAAAAGAGAAGGCAAACGGTTCGCTTTGCTATCACAGGGAGGTGAGCTTATGGATAAGAAGTCGGAGAATCTTGAACTTATGCTTGAGGGTGGGGTTGTGCCTGTAATCAGAGCCGAATCTCCTGAACAGGCGATGAAGATAGTCGATGCCATTAGGGAGGGCGGAATCAAAACTATCGAAATAACAATGACTGTTCCCAACGCTATTGGAGTAATGGAGAAAGTAGCAGCGAAGTTTGGAAAGGAAGTGCTTTTAGGCGCTGGCACTGTCCTCGATGGAGAAACAGCCAGAGCATCCATTCTGGCAGGCGCAGAATTTGTTGTAGGACCATCATTGAACGAAGAAGTCATTAAGATATGTAAGAGGTACACAAAAATTGCGATTCCGGGGACGATGACTCCCACGGAGGTCGTCCACGCCTGGGAGATGGGAGCAGACATTGTGAAGATTTTCCCTGCAGGGGAGTTGGGAGGGCCTAAGTATATTAGGGCGATTAAGGGTCCCTTACCCCACATTCTACTCCTCCCTACAGGCGGAGTAGACTTAGAGAATGCCGGTGAATTCATTAAGGCTGGCTCGTGCGCCATTGCTGTGGGCACAGCATTAGTTGATAAGAAGGCAGTGGCCGAGGGAAAATTTGAAATTTTGACTCAGAAAGCCAAGCAATTTCTGGAGGAAGTAAAGAAGGCAAGGGAATAAGAAATAACACCTTTCTGGAATGGACTTTGAACGCCGATTCTGAGTTATTGCGATAAAAAATATCAACCCCTGTTAATTGGAAGATTGACAGGGGTTGATTTTTTCGTATGGTAGTTGGAACTGGTGAGCGAAAGAAGCTCTGGAGAAAATTGGAGTCCTCCGGAAAGGGAGGATAACGGGAAGTCATAAGCACATAGCACAATTGACTAGTAAACAATTATATGTTATAATTTAAAAAATCATTTCTATGCGCAGATTTAATCTGTGTCTACAACAGGAGTGCATATTTTGAAAAAGATATTTATACTTATTATTCTGCTATCCATCTTCTCGGTGAACAGTGTTCCTGCCCAGGTTGCTTCTCGTGAGGAAGAAGACTTATACAATTTTGGTGTGGGTCTCTATCGGGATGGAATGTATAAACTGGCTGCAGAGCAACTTGAGAAATTTGAGAGAAATTATCCGGAAAGTAAGAAGCTCCCTGAGGTGAGATTTTATAAGGCGGAGGCTACGTTCAAGGAAGGAGATTATGCGAGAGCATTTGGTGCGTATGGCAAGGTTATAAGTTCATATTCCGGGACAGACTTCGCCGTAAGAAGTGCGATTCGTCTGGGTGACTGTAAATATATGGTCGGAAACTACTCTGAAGCGATAAGACTCTATCAGGATTTCATCCGAAAATATCCTAAGAGCGACCTGCTGGTAGAAGCAAAATACTATATTGCTGAATGTTATTTCAGTCAAGAAAACTATGGACAGGCTATTTCGGGTTACGACGAGATTATCAAAAATTATCCCCAATTTAAGGATATCGACTACGCTTACTACTCCAAGGGCTTCTCCTACTTTAAGCAAGAAAAATACTCTGAAGCTCTTTCTGAATTCTCAACAGTTATTAAATCTTTTCCAAAAAGTAGCCTTGCCGACGCCTGCCAATTTTTCATAGCGGAATCCTGGTTTTACCAGGGGAATTATAAGTCAGCTATGCCTGAGTATAAGAAATTGTTTGACAACTATCCACAATCTACCTATGTTCCTCAAACCCAGTTTAAGATTGGAGAATCTCTGCTACAACTGGGACAGTTCTCTTCTGCTAGACAAGCATACCAGAAGGTATTAACTATTGCGGAATCTGATGACCTGCGAGGAGCTGCACTGTATGAGATCGGCGAGGCTTTCTATCGAGAAGGGCAATACCCTGAAGCAATTATCGCTTATCAGGAAGTTATTAAAATCTATCCCCGTTCCCACCACGCTGTGAAGGCCCAACAATCTATTGGCTGGAGCTACTTAAAGCAAGGAAAGTTTAGTGAAGGAAGGAAGGCTTTTTCAGAGGTAGTGAGCAAGTATTCCCAATCCGACCTTGTCGTCTCTGCACGCTATATGATTGGCAATTTGTTCTATTATGAGAAAAAGTACAAAGACGCAATCAAAGAATACGAAGTATTAGTGGGAAGCTTTCCCGCAAGCAATCTGGCTGATGACGCTGTTTACTGGAAAGGTTGGTGTTACTATAAGGAAGGCCGATACGATGATGCAATCGATACCTACAGAGAAATTGAGAAGAAATATCCCGATAGCAAATTGATAGTGGAAGCGAAGTTTCAGATTGCAGAATCTTTATTTCGAAAGAAAGATTATAATTTAGCAGCGAACACTTACCAGGAAATTATTGACCGTTATCCTCAGAGCAGGCTGGCTGATGATGCCTATTTTGGACTGGGAAGGTCTTCTTACGAAAGGGGCGATTTCGTTTCTGGTGGCGATGCTTATCGGGCGATGCTCAAAGCCTATCCCAATAGTGAACTCGCTCCGCAGGCGCAGATGGAGATAGGCAATTGTCTTTTGAACCAGAAAAAATATGGTGAAGCACATACTGCTTATAACCTCGCTCTCAAGAATTATCCCTCGAGCGGAATTGAAGACCGGGTAAAGTTCCAGATTGGTCTGGCTTACTACAAAGAAGGTAAGTATGAAAGCGCAATCGAAGCTCTTAGCAGTTTAAGAGAGGAATTCAAAGACAGTGAACTCATTGACAGAGCTCTCTATTATATTGGCTGGTCGTATTTCAAGCAGAAAAAATATGACGAAGCAATCATCCACTTTAATAATGTGGTAGCTAATTATCCTGAAAGCATTATTGCAGGGGATTCATTATTTAGGATTGGAGACGCACTTTACAATCAAAAGCAGTATGATCAGGCAATAAAGAATTATCAGAAGGTCATTGAGCAATATCCTCAAAAGGAGATAGCTGAGCTTGCCTATTATGCTATTGGCTGGAGTTATCACGCTCGAGGCGACGACGGTAATGCAATCAAAGTCTATAAGGATTTTATTGAGAAGTATCCGAAGAGCCGTTTGAATGTAGAGGTGAGGTATCGCCTTGGGGAATATTATTATAGCGGAGATAATTTTGACGAAGCAGCGGAGATTTACCGCTCGCTAGTGGACAACTATCCCGAATCGGCTCTTGCTGACGATTCCAGTTATTGGTTAGCGTGGAGTTACTATAGGGCTGGTAAATATGATGAGGCAGCGAATAATTACAGGAGGTTAATAATGAGCTATCCCGATAGCGACCTTGCCGGTGAAGCTCAGTTCCGAATTGGAGAATGCTATTTTGTGCAAGGGAGATATTTTGAGGCAATAGCGGAATATGAGAAAAAGCTCGCCAGTCTCCCGGAAGATACTTTCACCAGTGAGTCCCAATACAGGATTGGAGAAAGTTATGAGAAGATGGGTAGGAAAGAACCTGCAGAGGAAGCTTTTCAGAAGACACTCCAGAAGTATCCCCAGTCTATAGCTGCGGCCAGAGTCCGTTTGAGATACGGGATTTCATACGAGGATAAGAAAGACTACAAGAAAGCAATAGAAGAGTATAGATTGGCTACAAGTTTAGCCCGCAACGAAGTAGGAGCAGAAGCGCAGAAAAGAATAGGTGACTGCTACTATTTAAGAAAAGATTACGACACAGCTATAGTCGAATATTTGAAAGTAGTATATCTTTATGATAAATACCCATACTTTGCTGCCCCATCGCAATATATGGCTGGAGAGAGTAACGCGAAACAAAGGTACTGGGACGAGGCGAGAAAAGCATACAGGAAGGTCATAGAGAATTACCCAGAGACCGAGTGGGCTAAGAAAGCCCAAGTAGAGCTGGAGAAAATAGCCGAGAAATAGTATGCCGATAAGAAAGAGCCTCTTTTTTATAGGAATCTTAATTTTTTTCTTCTCTCGGAATCCCTGCGTATGGGCTGAGGCAGAGAAGCCAACGGAGGAGAGACCTGCATTCGAACTGCCCGAAGTGGTAATTATCGGGGAAGACCAGTCGAGAGTAATTACGGGAGGCAAAAGGCAGCCACTCATCGATCAACCATTCTTGGAAAAGGTCAAGGTTGGCTTGGAACCGATGGCGAAACTCTCCCCCCTATATTTTCTCCCCCCGAGGAAAGAAAACATTACTGAATTTAGTTTTGGGTATGGAAGTTTCAACACTCTAAAGAGTAGCCTCAGTCACGGTAGACAAATCAGGGATAAAGGTTACTATCTCCTCGGTATTGGAAAATACAAGACTGACGGAGAATTTCCCGGCAGGCGTTATAACCAGGATAACGCATTTTTGGAATTGGGTTTCAAACCTGGTAAAAAGCTCGATTTGAAAGTTGCTGGTACTGGTCTGTTTAAAGATTACCGGCTGTCCAATTCTACCGATACTCAAAAGGTTGACCTATTCAGCCTGGAGTTGGGATTTGAAGGGATGGTAAGAGAGGGAAGCAGTTTGGGCTGTCAGTTCTTCGGACAAATAGCAGACTTAAAGAATAGCGATAAAGCCAAAAGTGAAATAGGGGGAGCCCGGCTCGGGGCAAGGATTGGTCTGGGAGAGAATAACTCACTGAGCCTGGAGGGCGCACTTTATCAGGAGAGTCTTAAATTGGGTCGTAATAGAAGGCGTTATTTAGTTAGTTCCGTTTCTTTAACCGACGAATTTCTTCTCTTTGATAGACTGTGGGTCAACTTAGGAGTGGAGTACAAAGAGAAGAGTAAGCCCTTGACATACTTTCTCTATCCCACGGGGGGACTTTCTTACGAGCTGGTTCCCAATTTTAACCTCTGGGTAAAATATAAGCCAGAGATGGCAGTTCCTTTGTTCGATGAACTTTATATAGATAATGACTATACAGCTGTCAATTTAGACCTCCTTCCACAGAAAAGAAGATTTTCCCTCGAGGAAGGAATGGATTATAAGCTGAGCCAGGACCTCTCTGGCAACATCTCCTTCTTTCAGAGGAGATTCAAGAATTTCATTGCTCTTTCCGATAATGGCACAATAGGAAATTGGCAAAATATCTCCAATGTATTCTCACAAGGTGTAGAAGCCTCTCTTGCTTACCAGCTGGGAGAGAATTTCACTCAGCGCCTGAATTATGTATATGAGAGAACAGAGGATGAAGACCAACCCGATGAGAAAGTGCCCTATAGACCTTCTCATTTGCTCAAACTTTCATCGTATTTGGGGATGATAGAGGTGTCAATTCTAATGCAGAGCAAGAGATACTATGACCGCACCCATTCTTTACCCTCCTACTGGACTGTGGGAGCAGAAATCTATTGGAACTTATGGGAGTATTGGCGGATAGGAAAGGGGTTTCTCCTCTTTTTTCAAGTAGAGAATTTACTGCAGCAGAAGTATGCTGAGAGGTTTGGCTATCCCCTTGAACACACCAAGTATCTTGGAGGATTCAAAGTAAAATTTTAGCAACATTGGACTACTCGATTATCTTTTCCCGACCATGTTCGAGTTTCGACACGGGGCAGGATGAGGAAAGAATGTAGCTGCAGAGTGGTAGCTCTGTTTTGATGTAGGGGCGACACTCCGTGGTCGCCTTGTAG
>Ga0315310_10003174_pt1 | contig 10247 bp, 8 predicted proteins | sample TDP5_MG_FD_203630 | JGI IMG/M metagenome (GOLD analysis project Ga0315310, IMG submission 203630) | Freshwater sediment microbial communities from Lake Towuti, South Sulawesi, Indonesia - TDP5 | ecosystem: Environmental > Aquatic > Freshwater > Lake > Sediment | place: Indonesia: South Sulawesi...
ATCCCACGGTTGCGGCTAGCTACCATAGGCACTACAGGGACCCCCAAAAGCTGTGATAGGCGGGGGACATCAATAACATATCCCCTTGATTCTGCTTGGTCCATCATGTTGAGGGCCAGGATTAGCCGAGCGCCCATTTCCAGAAGCTGGACTGTCAGGTAAAGATTTCGCTCCAGGTTTGAGGCATCGACAATATCAACCACCACATCCGGCTTCTCCTCCACCACAAAATTTCGGGCAATAACTTCGTCTAAAGAAGAAGCAGTAAGGCTGTAAACACCCGGCAGGTCGACTATTTTAATGTGGTAACCCTGATAGTTTAAGCTTCCCTCTTTCCTTTCTACTGTCTTTCCTGGCCAGTTCCCCACATGCTGTCGTCCCCCGGTTAGACTATTAAACACCGTGCTCTTGCCCGCATTGGGGTTTCCTGCCAGGGCAACAGTTATCTCCTTAGGCACTCTCTACCTCCGTGACCAGGATTTTTTGTGCCATTCCATACCCCAGAGCTAGCCTTGTCCCCTTGACTTCTATAACAACAGGGCCAGGCATCTGGTTATTGACAACCCTGATATTGGTTCCTGGAAGCAATCCCATATCGGCCAGCTTCCTGGTGAGTCCCCAGCCGCCTCTGATATCGGCTACTTGGACCACTTCACCAGGGCTAACCATAGGCAGGGGCATCAGCTGAGCTACCTCTACTTGGATGTTGGCTGCTTCCTCCCTGCGCAAAGCTAGATGAGACCCCTTGATCCTGACCTCGATGGGATCCCCTAGGGGGGCCACTCGCTCCACTTCTACCTCACTCCCTGCTACTAGACCCATGTCAAGGAGCCGTCTATGAATACCCCCTTCCCCACTAACCCTTACAATCCTACCTTTTTCTCCAGGCTTTAGCTCACTTAAAGGTTTGATTGTCATGCCTTACCCTTTCTTATTGTTAGCCTTGTCTAATTTTGCTGGCTTTTTAAAAAATCTATCTCCTTACTCTTCCTTTCAGGCTCCTCCCCGGGCACTCCTCGGGGAGCTGACCATGCTCCAGGTAGTAGCTATAATTCTTTAGCCAGGACGGCTCACTTTGAGGACAGGCCTCTACAAACTCCATGAACTTGGCCAATCTTTGCAAGCTGACCGGGCTGATGGAGTGTTCCATCTTACAGGCATCTTTCCGGGCCAGCTCTGGGTCAATATTCAGTACATCCGTTAAGAAATGGCGTAGTACCTCATGGCGATGGAACACATCCTGGGCCGCTTTATTACCTTTAGCGGTAAGCTCCACATATCCATACCTCTCATGGTCCACTAGCCCTTCATCAGAGAGCTTTTTCAGGGCAGCGGTGACGCTGGGCATTTTCACCCCCAGTGCCTGGCTGATTTGCTTCACCCTCACCGCTTTCCTTCCCTCATGGAGCATGGCTACTGCCTCAAGGTAATCTTCCATGCTAGCAGTCTGCTGTTTGTCCATTTCCCCTCCTCAATGTTAGACGCCACTAACATTTTAACAAACTCTTCACCCTTTGTCAAACCTGGGTTCACTTACAGTAGGGGTAGCCTAGAGCATCTGCTCTAGGCACTGTTGGAGCGGATGCTCCAAACCTACCCCACAGATTCGGGTTCTGGCAGTTACCTATTTGAAAGCTCGTTAATTGCAGGTCGGGGTCAAAGGGTAATCAACTTATAGTCCAGATGTCCTAGCTCTAATCTCTGAGCTACGGCAAGCTGGACTAAGCTATCTACCTGGTGTAGTTTACCCATTCTATCGGGAGGTGCTAGGGGTTTGGGAGTAAGCAGGATGGGGGCTTGGTCTATCAGGTCTAAAGAGGCCTTGTCAACGGCTACCGGGTCTAAAGAAGCCAGGATACCCATGTCTGGCACTATGGCTTTGCCTGCGGGGGCAGCACAGTCGCACTGAGGTGTCACATCCTGGACAAAGTTTATGAACCCTAGCTTCCCTTTGAACCTGTCCATTACTGCAGAGGCAGCATGAGCCAGATATACCTGAAATTGTTCCTTGTTACTCCTTTCCCAAAACAAAGCATCGGAGGGACACACAAAAAGGCAAGTGCTGCAGTGGATACACTTCTCTACATCTCGCCTGGCCTTCCCCTCCCGCATAGTTATAGCCTCTGCTGGGCATACCTCAATACAAGCCTCGCACCCGTTGCATTTGGCCTCATCCAGCAGAGGGGGGTTCATCCTGTGCTGTTCCCTTTTAGCCTCCTTGGTGACACAGCCCATGCCGAGATTCTTTACAGCTCCACCGAAGCCGGTAATCATATGACCCTTTACATGGGACAAAAGGAGCAAAAAATCCGCCTGGTAAATTTTGGTGGCCACTTTGACCTCCCTCAGTCTGCAGCCCTTCACCACACTTTCTACAGGAACGGGAATGCCCTCATACCCATCCCCATCGGCTATCACTATAGGTGCTCCAACACTTTCCTTAACGAAGCCATTGAAGGCAGCTGTTGCTAAGTATTTGCTTTTGGAATCTCTCTCTCCCGGATATAAACTTATAGTATCGGTGACGAAAGGCTTGCCGCCCGCTTTCTTAATTAAATCGACTACCCGGCGCACAAAAACAGGTCTGATATAGGTTGTATTCCCCAACTCGCCCATATGTAGCTTTACGGCTACTGAGCCACCTTTAGGTATAAGCTCAAGGATTCCCGATTTGTTACAAAGGCTCTTCATCCCTGAGATAATATTTCCCCTTTTTGAATAATCTAAAAAGAACACCTCTGACATGCTCCCCCTTGTCCCAAGGTGTAGGGGAGGGGTTTATCCCCTCCCAACCTTCGGGAGACCACAAGGGTCTCCCCTACTTAATCTCTAGGAGGAATGGTTACCTTTTTCCATTTCCTTTGGACTTCAGCGTAAACCTGGCTTAGAGGCACCTGGTAGGCTTTGGCTGCTTTCTGGCAGTCTTCATACTCTGGAGCCATCTTGATTATGCTGTTGCCTCTATGAGCCACCTTTACCCGGATATCTCCAAACTTGGTCTTAATAAGGTGAAAGGAACGAGGTAAAGATAGTCGCCGTGTTTCACTAACCCTTACCCCCAGGGTGGTGCTCTCCCTGAAAAGAATGTCCAGCAGCTTTTCTACCTCCCCCCTGGGGGTGATGACAGAGAGTAAGATTCCGGGGCGGTTCTTTTTCATCTGCACCGGGGTAAGGAATACATCCAAAGCCCCAGCTTGCAAGAGACTCTCCATAATATAGTCAAAAAACTGAGGGTTCATATCATCGATGTTAGTTTCCAGTACGGTAACCTCTTCGGTGATGTAATCCTGGGCTGGCTCCATGGCTTCTCCGAGGAAAACCCGCAGAAGATTAGGCACTGCTAGGTCCATCTTGCCTGCCCCATAGCCTACCTTTTGTATCCTTAAGGGAGGCATATTGCCAAAGTGGGTAGCCATGCTGGTGATTATGGCTGCTCCTGTGGGAGTAGTTAGTTCACCTTCCACATCGGTGGCATAGACGGGCACCCCTTTCAACAGCTCGGCAGTAATAGGAGCTGGTATGGGCAACAACCCGTGGCTACATTGCACTAAGCCCTGGCCTACATTCAAGGGTGAGCAGTTTACTCTTTCCACCCCCAGTATCTTCAGCCCGATTAGGCTGCCGAGGATATCGATGATGGTATCGGTGGCGCCTATTTCGTGAAAATGGACTGCTTTCAGGTCTTGTTGGTGTATTTTCGCTTCTGCTTCCCCTAATCGAACAAAGATTTGCTTACTCTGCCCTTTAATTTCCTCATCTAGGGCACTCTGGTCAATTAAAGTAAGGATATCTTCCAGCTTCCTTCCCTTCTCAGCCTCATCCCCCGGGGTAACTACGTCTACATATATGGCAGATATTCCTTGCTTGGCTACTCTTTTGGCCTCTAGCTGGTATCCCTGTAGAGGTAAGTTGCTTAGCGCCGCTCTCAATTCCTCGATATCCAGTCCTAGGTCTATCAGAGCACCGAGGATCATATTCCCGCTGACACCTGAGAAGCAATCAAAGTAAGCTACCTTCATCGTTTTTTCCCGCTTCGGCTGATGAGACTAGCTAGATAACCTGCCCCAAACCCGTTATCAATATTAACCACGGCTATTCCGGGAGCACAGGTATTGAGCATCCCTAACAGTGCGGCTAGACCTTGAAAGCTTGCCCCGTATCCCACACTGGTGGGAACGGCGATGACTGGCTTATCCACCATGCCTGAAATAATGCTAGCTAGGGCACCCTCCATTCCCGCTATGGCAATGATCACCTTGGCCTCAAACAGCTTCTTTTTGTGGTCTAAAAGGCGGTGTAAGCCAGCTACTCCTACGTCATAGAGCCGCTCTACGCGGTTGCCCATAGCTTCAGCAGTTACTGCTGCTTCTTCCGCCACTGGTATATCTGCTGTGCCTGCGGTAACTACCAAGATAAACTCTTTGCTTGAGGCGGCCACTTTATTTCCTATAACGATTAACTTCGGAGACGGGTGATAATGGGCTTTAGGGGTTAGTTTCTGGACCGCTTCAAATACTTCCGGGCTGGCCTTGGTAGCCAGGATAGTGCTGGCCGATGGTAATAGGTGCTCTATAATCTTCACCACCTGCTCTACTGTCTTTCCTTGGCATAAAACAACCTCCGGGAAGCCCTTTCGGAGGGAGCGGTGGTGGTTGAGCTTGGCAAAATCGATGTCTTCATAGGGTAACAGCTTCAGTTGATTTAGCGCCTCTTCTATATCTAAGCTGCCTGCCTTCACCTTCTTTAATAACCGTCGGAGCTGCTCAGGATTCATAGGGATAATCCTTCGTTCATACTGCCGCTACGATAGCCAGCGAGGTCCAGGGTGACGTAACGGTACCCCAGTTCTCGGAGGCGAGCTACGATGCGTTTCCGATTAGATTCCTGGAGCAAGAGGTGCATCTCTTGGGGTTCTACCTCGATCCTGGCCGTCTTGTCATAGTGACGAAGGCGCAGTTGCCCAATCCCCAGGCTATGGAGAAAGGCTTCCGCCTCCTCTACTACCAGGAGGGATTGCTTGGTGATGGGGGTACCATAGGGGAAACGCGAGGCGAGGCAGGCAAGGGAAGGCTTGTCCCAGGTGGGCAATCCCATTTCTTTGGAGAGGGCTCTTATCTCGTCCTTGGTTAGTTGCGCCTCTTGTAGCGGGTGGCGCACTCCTAGCTCGGCGGCAGCACGCCTACCGGGACGGAAGTCCTTTAAATCATCGTAATTTGAACCATCAACTATATTCCTTATCTCCTCTTCCTGGGCAATCTGTTTCAGCCGACCGAAAAGCTCGAGCTTACAATGATAGCAGCGGTCAGGTGAGTTAGCCACAAAGTTTGGGTTTTCCAGCTCTTTGGTCTCAATTAGGCGATGTCTTACCGAAAGGGATTTGGCTACCTCTACCGCCTTGGCTAGCTCCGGTGAGGGATAGGTTGGTGAGTTGGCAGTTACTGCCAGCACTTTCCCTTCTAAGGTGTCTTGGCACAGCTTAAGAAGAAAAGTGCTATCTACTCCACCTGAATAAGCTACCAGGACGCTACCTAGCGGTGACAGTATTTCTTTCAAACGGCGAAACTTCTCTTCTTTTTTAGGGGTCATGGGGCCTCTCTTGTCAAAGGCTCTAGTCAAGTTCCCTGGCAAAATTATAATGCCACGGGAAGGAAGGGACAAATTCGTGGCAACATGGAAAAATCAGCCTATTGGCTGGTAAAGGTTGAGCCCTAAATATCCAGATTTCTCACATTCTTGGCATGGGCTTGGATGAAGGCTCTACGGGGAGGAACCTCCTCTCCCATGAGCATATGGAAGACGTCATCGGCTTTAGCGGCATCCTCTATTTGCACCCTTTGCATTGTCCTGGTGCTGGGGTTCATGGTGGTCTGCCACAGTTGCTCTGGGGTCATCTCCCCTAGTCCCTTGTATCGCTGTATCTCCACCTTTTTATTTTTCAGCCTTTGAAGCAAATCTTCTTTCTCTTTTTCCGAGTAAAGCCAGTATTGCTCTTTACCTGCCTGGAGGCGATAGAGGGGTGGCTGAGCGATAAACAGGTGTCCTCGGTCAATTAGCTCTGCCATGTTGCGGAAGAAGAAGGTGAGCAGCAAGGTGCGGATATGGGCGCCGTCAACATCAGCATCGGTCATGATAATCACCCGGTGATAGCGCAGCCTTGAGACTTCGAGCTGATCGTTTATTCCAGTGCCTAAGGTAGTAATTAAGGCACGGATCTCCTCATGGGCTAGCATCTTATCCGCAGAAGCCTTCTCTACATTGAGTATCTTGCCTCTCAGAGGCAGTATTGCCTGGAAGCGGCGGTCTCTCCCTTGTTTTGCTGTGCCGCCAGCAGAAGCTCCTTCTACCAGGAAGAGTTCGCATTGAGAGGGCTCCTTCTCCGAGCATTCAGCTAGCTTGCCAGGTAAGGTGATAGCCTGTGACTCTTTTCGGAAAATTAGCTCCCTTGCCCTGCGGGCTGCCTCTCTGGCCTTAGCCACAGTGAGGCACTTTTCTATAATTTTCCTGGCTTCGTTGGGATGTTGTTCCAGGTAGAAGGATAGCTGCTCAGCTACTACTGATTCCACCTGGCCTTTTACTTCGGGGTTACACAGTTTAGCCTTTACTTGTCCTTCAAACTGAGGGTCGTTGACTTTTACACTGACGATGGCTGTTAACCCGTCCCTCACATCCTCGCCAAGGAGACTTACCTCGTTGTCCTTAGTCAATTTCGCTTTACGCATATAATCGTTGAGCACGCGGGTTAAGGCTGAGCGAAATCCGGTGAGGTGGCTCCCCCCGTCTGCAGTATTGATACAATTGGCAAAGCTGAGAACCAATTCATTGTAGCTATCATTATATTGCAGCGCCACCTCTACTATTGTCCCTTCCGCCTCCTTGGACACATAGATAGCTTTAGGGTGAAGGACTGTCCTCTTCCTATTGAGATAGTGAACGAAGCTAGCTATTCCCCCTTCAAAGTAGAAGGTTGCCTCTTGGTTGCTCCTTTCATCGTGGAGGTTTAACTCTAGTTTCGGCACCAGGTAAGCCAGTTCGCGGAAACGCTGGATCAGGAAGTCAAAATCGTAGTCAAGGCTACTGAAGATTTGTTTATCTGGGAGGAAAGTTACGGTTACGCCACTACCATTGGCTTCGCCCTCGGTCTTTATTTCACCCCGGGGAGTGCCACAGCGATACTCTTGAGAGTAAAGCTGGCTATCACGCTTGCTCTCGACTCTTAGCCAAGCTGAAAGAGCATTTACTACGGATGCCCCTACGCCATGCAATCCGCTGGAAACCGTGTAACTTCTACCACCGAACTTCGCCCCGGCGTGGAGCATGGTCATTACGGTCTCCAGCGCTGAAACTCCACTAACGGGGTGGGTTTCTACCGGGATGCCCCGTCCATTGTCCTCTACCTTGACCTTACCACCTTTATACAGGGTTAAATCAACCCGGTTACAGCAGCCAGCTATTGCTTCATCGACACTGTTGTATACGATTTCCAGAATAAGGCGGTGGAGACCCTGCCGGTCTGTGTCTCCGATGTACATCCCGGGCCGACGGCGGACTGCCTCGAGCCCCTTCAGGACCTGGATATCCTCAGCGGTATATTCGTTCTCCGCTTTGGCGGGCAAATCCTCTATCACTTCGGGTTCCATTATATCACATTCCTTCTAGATATGCTAGAGGTAATGGCATCTCACTACAATACAATCCCTCTCCCTCGAAGTAGGGACAGACCTTCAGGTCTGTCCAAGATTCGGACAGGTTTAAAAACCTGTCCCTACATCTGGCTAATACAAATACCTCTCCCTCGACGGGAGAGGGTAGGGTGAGGGTGGAGTTTGGCCATCCCCCCTCCCTCTAGCTCCCTCCCGCTAGGGGAGGGAGGACTATATACGGATAGGGTGGGGGTGAAATTCCCCCTTCCTATAAGAGATATTGACACCAGCTATCTAAATCCTCCGCCCAACCTCAGCTCCCTCTCTTATTGCCTCCAGCCCCTTACGGGGCTTAGCAGCATCGCCGATGACATATACCTCTTTCACCCTGGCTTCGCTCTCCTTCACTAGCTCGTTTCTAGGCTTAACGCCGGTAGCCAGCACTATGGTATCGAACCCTTTCCAGGTCTCTTCACCCCCGTTCCTCTTTATGACTACCCCTTGCCGGCAAATCTCCTTAATCTCGGTGGAGGTGAATATCTTTACTTTTTGTTCCCTTAGCCTGTGCATTAAGTGCCATCGAATTGACGCTCCCATATCTGCCCCGGCACGCTTTAGTTGCTCCACCACCACTACCTCTTTCCCCTGCTGCACTAGAAAGTCTGCTGTCTCTAGCCCTGTAATGCCTCCGCCGATCACCAGCACCCGATGACCAACACCACGCCCTCTCAAGACATCCCAGGCGGTAACTACCTCCTCCTGCTCAACACCGGGGATAGGAGGCGCCGATGGTGTTGCTCCGGTAGCTACCACCACCACATCGGGCTTCAGCTCTTCCAGCACCGTTGAGGTAACCCTCTGGCCCAGATTTAGTCTTACCCCCAGTTTCTCCAGTTCCCAGGATAGATAGTCTATGAACTTCATATAATCCTGCTTGTGGGGCGGGGTGGCTGCCAGCACCCACTGTCCGCCGAGTTCTTCGTCCTCTTCATATAGACTGACCTGATGACCCCTTAAAGCAGCCACCCTGGCTGCCTCCAGACCTGCTGGTCCGCCACCGACCACTAACACCCTTTTTGGTTGGGAAGCAGGCACGATTTTCATCTCCCTCTCCCTTCCCGCTTCGGGGTTAATTGTACAAGTGATAGGCTCAGGGGCTATATCGATGCAGACATTACAGGCGATGCAATTTCTGATTTTCTTAAATTCTCCCCTGGAGAGCTTATTGGGCAGTTCAGGGTCGGCTAGCAATCCCCTGCCTATGGCTATTAAATCAGCCTTCCCTGAAGCCAGTGTCTCTTCTGCCAGCCAGGGGTCATTCATCCGACCGGCAACCGCTACTGGAATATCGACTACCTTCTTCACCCCCTCAGCCAAGGGGACATTGCAGCCGTAGGGGGTATCGTAGGGGGGGACAATGACAGGGTAGGAGCCATACATCCCTGCTGAAATGCTGATAAGGTCTAGCCCTGCTTTCTCCAGCAGCCGGGCAGCAGCCTTAGCCTCTGCCAGCATCAGCCCCCCGGGTACAAAGTCAGCGCCGTTTATGCGACAGCTTATAGGAAAATCACTCCCTAGCTTTTCTCGGATGCGCCGTATAATCTTGATCACCAGTCTTGTCCTGCCTTCCACGCCACCACCGTATTCGTCGCTTCTCACATTTGTGTTGGGGGAAAGGAACCCGCTGAGCAAATAGCCATGGGCAGCATGAAGCTCTACCAGGTCGAAGCCAGCATCCCTGGCCCTTCGAGCTGCTTCTGTAAATTTTTCTATCAGGTCCTCGATCTCATCTCGAGACAACTCTCGAGGCACTTCCTCATGCGGTGACCAAGGGACAGGAGAAGCTGCCACTGGCTTATATCCAACTATGCCTTCCCCTTGTCGGCCGAGGTGCATCAATTGAATGCCTATCAAAGCGCCATTGGCATGTATAACTTCTGTTAGCTCCCTTAGCCCAGCAATGAAGCGGTCCTCGTAGAGTCCCAGTTGAATTGGTGATGCCATGGAGATGTCAACGATTCCTGGCGTCAGCACTATTAAACCAACACCTCCCCTGGCGCGAGCAGCGTAGTAGTCCTTGACAGGTTCGCTGACCATGCCATCCACAGCCAACCGATCTACTACCGGTGGCATAATGATGCGGTTCTTTAGTTCAATGCTCCCCACCTTTATCGGCGTGAACAGGTGATGGAGCTTTTTTCTCTTTGTCATGCTGTTCCTTTCTTTAGTATGTTAGGCAAAGAGACCCCCCGATTTATCGGGTGGAGCTTCCCCTTGTAGGGGAGGGGCTTGTCCCCTCCCTCCGATGAGTTTTATTCATCGGAGCGGGAGCCCACGAGGGGCTCCCCTGCTTTATGGTGATAGACCTTTCATACCTGTAAAGCGTTCTTGAAGAAGGCTGATACCTTCTCGCCCACCTCCCCCTCATATCCCCACCAGAAGTGGTCCGCCCCAGGGATAACCTCACATTGGCTTGGCTGAGGCAATCCGCTGACCAATCTCTGGACCTCCTGGTAAGAAACATAGTGATCCTTATCGCCGCAGAGGAAAAGCTTGGGTCTGACATAGCTCTTTAGCTGCTCCCAGTCCCAAGCCGATAGGAACGGG
>Ga0315310_10003175_pt1 | contig 10247 bp, 7 predicted proteins | sample TDP5_MG_FD_203630 | JGI IMG/M metagenome (GOLD analysis project Ga0315310, IMG submission 203630) | Freshwater sediment microbial communities from Lake Towuti, South Sulawesi, Indonesia - TDP5 | ecosystem: Environmental > Aquatic > Freshwater > Lake > Sediment | place: Indonesia: South Sulawesi...
GACCGTAATATCGCGACCCAGAGGACGCGGGGCGCCCACAGTTGGAGGAATGACAAAGTGTGGGATTGTAGCATTGTTGCCTACAGCCACTCCTGTGATATTGAATGCTTGATTCCACCTCACTGTAAAGCTTCCATCAAGAGTGTCTATTGTTCCGTTAACTGCGACTATGGTTCCAACGAAGCCCTCCGCAGGAATAATCGATATTGAAGCAGGAGCAGCTGCCACTCTAGGCGCAGTTAAGAACCAAAATAACGAAAGCAATGTCACTACGACTAATAACGCTGAAACTTTCTTCAACAGTTTAGGGTTCATGCCAATTCTTCCAAAGGTGATTTGCTTTAAGCAGTGGACACTATAAGTCCAAAGTTGTGAATCACCTTTCCGCAGTGCATATTTTAAACTTTGCCGTCACGTAGCCTCTATGCAGAGAGCCTCAATATGCTAGATTCTTTCTTTTCCAGAAACCCGAGGCAGAAACGAGGATAGCTGTGGGTTTGTGTGTGCAACGGTGGTGGACCCCTCTATTTGGCTTCAAATATGTTCTGTATGGTTGCGCCTGAGAAAGCAATGATTTAGTACAAGCTAGATCTGGTCATGGTGTTAGGTGATGCTAACTCCGCATTGGCAGGTGCGCTGGTTGCGGTTAGATTGTAGATGCCTGAAGTTTATGTTAAAGCGGGAGCAAGAAGCTGCGACATGAGGATGCCTGAAGAGGTTACAGAATTCATTCGGCGACGGTCAAGCTGCACGGATAATCGTTGCTGAAACATTAGGCATATTGTGATTCAACAGAGCGTTTAATGATTTCTGGGGGTGGTAGTTCGACGGAAGCTGCTGCGGAGCAAGGAATTGGCTTCTAGAACTTTTGTCCAGTAACACAGATATTGATGAACTTCCATAAGATTTGCGGAATAAAGCTTGTGGATTGAGAGAAGGAGTTGGCAAGCATGAGAAGGTCGTTTAAGATACGTAAGGATGTAGTTTTAATGGTGTTGGCTCTTGCGTTGTCCTTGGTGACTTGGACTCAACTTGCGGGTACTCATGTAAAGGCAGACGAGATACAAGCCAAGGTAAATGTTGATCCTGACTCGTTACTTCTGAAAGAGGAGGGTTATGGTAAGTGGATGACGGCGTGCATTGGGCTTCCTGAAGGTTACGAGGTGGACAGCATTGATGTGTCATCGGTTACGATAAATGTATTGGGAGTTTCTGTCCCCGTTCTAAAGCATAGCATTCAAGGAAATACATTGATGGTCAAGTTTGACAGAGCATATGTGGTTAGTGTACTTTGGTCCATGACTCAACACATGTCCCCTCATGTTAAGCAAGAGGTAGCATTTCAAGTCAGTGGTCAATTGTTTGATGGACCCGCTTTTGAGGGAAGCGACACAGTAAGCGTGTTCTACACTCACCTTTAATTACCCATCTTTTTTGCAGGGAAACTTCATGCCGAGTTCTACGTCTAGTTCGGTCAATAAAGTGTTCAAAATTCTTATTAATGGTGATTATCGTCATATTGGTCATTATTAGAAAGTTGTCCTCCACTGGCTGGAGCGTGAGCTCGGTGTTTGCCTCATGGATAGATGCATGATTATCGTGGGTACGAGGCCAGAGATAGTCAAGATGGCACCTGTCGTTCGGGCTTTTGAGGAAGAAGGTTCGCCCTTTGTCTTTGTCTATTGTGGCCAGCATTATGATTATAATATGTCGCAGCAGTTCATTGAGCAACTCGGGTTGCCTGCGCCTGAGTATGGTTTTAAGGTTAGGACATATTCGCCAGTGTTGCAGACTGCCAGAATCCTCACAGTTGTTGAGAGCGTTGTGAGGAAAGTGAACCCAAAAATCGTTTTGGTTGAGGGTGACACCAATGGCGTGCTTGGTTCCGCGCTTGCCTCCGTCAAACTCGGCGTTTCAGTTGGCCATATTGAAGCTGGGCTTCGAAGTTTTGACTTGCGCATGCCAGAGGAGCACAACCGTCGCTTAGTAGACCATATGTCAAAGTACCTGTTTGCGCCAACAGACACGGCTCGCAGGCATCTGGAAAATGAAAGCGTCTGGGGCAACATTTACGTGATTGGAAACACGGTTATCGACGCAGTGATTCAACACATGCCCTTGGCAGATAAAAAATCAAAGATAATGAAGCAGATACGTTTCAAGCGGTTTGCTTTAGTGACTGCTCATAGGGCTGAAAACGTGGACAACCCATATGTGCTGAAGAATCTTGTGGAAACCTTTACCGAGTCTCCAATTCCAATCGTGTACCCAATTCATCCTAGAAGCAGAAAGAGGTTGCGTCAACAGAAGATGTTGAGGAAGCTTTCTGATGCGGAAAACGTTCTTTTGCTGCCACCGTTGGGATACTTTGATTTCTTAGTGCTCATGAAAAATTGCGAATTGATAATAACTGATTCTGGTGGAATACAGGAAGAAGCCACGGCGCCACCAATAAGAAAGCCGGTTTTGGTCACTAGACTCTCTACAGAGAGACTTGAAGCTGTGAAGGCGGGCTTTGCAGAGGTTGTCGGCGTGGAAAAACGCAACATTCTGAAAACTATTGAACGAACGTTGAAACAAAGAGGAAGTCTTCCAAGGAATTCGCCCTATGGAGATGGAACCGCTGCTGCAAAGACAGTGGGCATATTAATGCAGGAGGTGGCTAAGGCAGATCGGGTAAACGTGGAATAGCGGGATATTTCTTAGGTAGAGTTTTCTATGGAAGTTTCTTTCGTAACACATACTATCCTCATGGCATTAAATCCAAGTCAGCAAGTCAGAGAAAAGGAAGGAATGAAGGAATCAGGCCGAAATTGCCACTCTTAGTGTTGGTTTTCTCGACTCTAATTTTGTTCGGCTTTAAGCGTTCTGTCCAAGCGTTCGCTATAGCCGTTACAGTCGATGCTATGCTTGACACGATCAACCTCAACAGATAAGGAAAAATTGACTATCGAGTATATAGCACTTCAAGAAGGCAACAACCAGGCCACACCGACAGGTCAAGTCTGATTTGAGCCCGAATAGCTGTAAACGCAGAGTTTTCCATTTTCAGATTTGTAGAAAAGCTGCAGTGGCTCTTTGACACTTGCAACAATTGTGTTGAACGCATCCGTGCCAAGTCTTGGTTCTGTGATAACGAAGTATGCCACTTGCGCATCTGTCTGGTTCATGGCAGAGAACATCCATCGCGGGGACGGATCGCGGCTCATGTTAACAAATAATTCATGCCCAATCTTGTCGTTTACTCCGAAGTAGTAGGCCCCGGGGTTGCTTTCTCCAACTATCACCTGCCCTGCGTAAGTTGTCCACTGGTCGCCAATTACAACGTATTTTTCCTGCGTTACTTGTTCAATGTATTTTACTGCTTCCAGCTCATACCATGTCGTTTGCAGAGGAGCAACTTGGGGGTAAGCAGCGCTTAGAGAAAACGTCATCCATCCACCGAGGAGCGCAGGGAACAGAGCATTTGATGCAAGTAGAAGACTGGAAAAATGGAGCTTATGACTTTTGAATGGTCTTTCGAGGTTTGAGGGTTCTATGCTCTTGAGCTTCTGTTTTGAAAGGCCTTCAAGCGATGCAGATGCTGCATAGACTGCGAGTCCTACAAATGGAACGGCTATGAAGTCTCTGAATACCCAAAGCCTTTCTTCATTGATCGGGAGTCCTTCCATGAAAAGTTTTAGGACCCAATAGTCGATCAACATTATCAGGAAGACTGCGAAAAGGAAGTAGACTTGTGTTCGAAATCTGACCTCAAGTTTTCTCCTAAGGCGAAACAGAAGGTAAAGCATCCACAAGAATGCAAGTAGAGGACCAGAAATATTGAGAAAAATGATTCTTAGGTTGGAACTGTATGCCAATTCTCCAAACAAGGACAGGCTTACGATTTCTTGAATGGATAATTCACTTATATTGTCTAAAGTGAAGACTGGCATTATTGAGGTACCAAGGACTCTTAGGTAAATGAATGACAGGGGCAGAAGACTCACAGAAATAATGAAAGAGACTATCAACAAGATTCTTGCGCTTGTAAGAGCATATTTTTTCTCGTTTTGGTACGTTCTAGCGGCTGTGGCTAAGAGAAGAAGAGAAAACGACATGATTCCAGTCAAGTAATGTGAGAGAAAAGAGAAGAGAGAAAAGACTAGCGTCCATTGCACATTCTTGGATCCGTTAGAAGATAGGTATCTCAACGTGAAGCATAACGAGTAAAAGAAAAAAATGAAGCCGAGACTGTTTGGCACAGAAATTGCTCCGAAGTAGGTTGTGTAAGGAAAAACGGAAATCAAGAGGCCTGACAGGGCCGAAGCTCTTTCGCTTCCGCCGATTGCTTTGGTAACAAGGAATGCCGCAACCGGTACGAATGTTCCCCACAGAACAGGGATGAAGAACAAGTGAACATAGAAGATGTCGATGCACAACATTCTGGCGAGAGTAACGCTTAGTGCAGCTTGCAGGTTTGCTCCAATGAACAATTGATAGATGAACACCTGAATATTCCGATTAGGCCATCCAGTTAATCCATGAAGAACTGTATTGTCGAATACGAGTCGGATTCGGCCCAAAATGCTTTGCTGTCCACTCAAGTCACCGGCTGGAAAAACTATCGGAAAGAACGAATGTAGGAGAATAGAGAGGATTATTACAAAAAGCAGTTTATAGGCTGTTTTCTCCGAGGTCAGAAGTATCATGACGAGAAGAGAAGTGGAGGCGAAAATTGCTGGGATAAATGCAGGATGCAGAACCTGCCACACGGTGTGGGCTTCTCCTGATCGAGAGATGAAAAGCAAATAGAATGAAAGCGCTGTCAGAGCTAGGTATAGAATTTCGCTGACCCGTATCAGCTGGAGACCAGACTCCTTATGTGGCATTCTTGTCTTTCATCCTCTTGTTTGTCAGAGAACAAATCGTGGACACTATGAACAGAACGAAACTGAATTCTGGCACGTCGAGATTGTAGACGACCATGATCAGCCAGCCAACAAAGCCCAAAAGCATGATGGTCAGAAGAACCCCAAAAATCAACCTAAAAAAACGTCCTTCATTCTCAAAGAAGGCGTGTGCAAGAAAAGCCCCATTGATAGTGAAATATAAGATAAACAAAGCAATTCCAAGACCAGCGGATTTAATGGTATTCAAATTCATGTAAGTTGTCAAGATTAGAGCATAGGACGTTAGCGTGAAGACCAGTTTTGGGTCTTCCGCTATGAGCCTCTCAAATCCATCAGGATTTGATGTAACTCTGACCATCACAACACCTATCGTCTAGTTGAAGTAGCAATGCTCAAACCTGATTTTAAAGAGTTCTCTTCATCAATGTTAGCTTCAAAGACCTGTTAATTGAAGACCATTTGCATGCCTGCGGACATATTGCGGGGAATCAGACTCTTAATCACAAAGAGCCTCAAAACCAGGACCTAGAAGACCCCCGTTTTTCAATAGCAAGTCGAATATTCGCACGCGTATCATCTTCTTGCCTTGCCGCTATCCTTTGCACGCGTATCTGCGTTAGGTTTTGCGAGGTGGTTTGTGACCTAGACAATCTCGGTTTATGCGATCGCTTTGTTAATCATTAGAAAAAAGGAATTGCTTGTTTTGGGTGATTCCTAAGACCGCTGCACGCGATTCTTTGCAGTATTTTAGAAGATGGAACATGTCAGGAATCCCGCCCATTCTTTCGGGAACGAAATCCATCAGAAGAACGCGCCGCTATCACGATGCGTTCTTAGAAGCCTTTTCTGATGTTGCCCTCTTCACCATGTAGGCGATAACCGTTGTCAAAGGAAAAACAACAATTATTATCCAAAAAACAATATTAGGATTCAAATATGAAGAAGTCGAGGAAAAACTGTATTCATCTCCTGTATGCAGAGTGAGAAAGTTAGATTGGCCTATGTGGTCATTGTGAAATATTATGAAATACCCTAAGAACAAGTCTCCGTATGCAAAGGTATCAAAGTCGGCGTTGCCATTGACGTCTGCAGTTACTTCTTGAGGGATTTTGCCCTCTAAAGTCAAGACGGCATCGTCTGCGTCAGGAGTTAGACCTGTGATTCTCACAGTTTTTTGTATGGGTCTGTTCATGTCGGCTGCCACTTGAGAGGCGCTTAGCGCTACGTTTTTTATTCGAAATTCATCGATCTTGCCGTTCCACCTGTATGCACCCGAGTCTGTCCATCCGCCTATCTTGAGTTGCCCATTCAAATCCGATGTGTATCCTGCTTCACTCGTTACATCAAGAGTTCCATTGATTACCCACGAGATTCTGCCTGCATCAGAATCGTAAACAAAAGCCACATGCGTCCAAGAATCTATAGGAAGAGCAATGCTGCTTATGAGATTTAACGCAGGGTCAGTCATTTGTGCCCACGCTGATCCATTGTCCGCCACAAGAAGTCTTCTTGAAGCTGTGCCGTTGATACCGGCCCAACTCGTGATCTGGCCAGTGCTCTGTGGGTTCAACCACGCTTCTATGGTGAAGCTTTCCGACAGGATGTCGATATCGCTGCTGTTTATCGGAAGATCTCGTGGGTAAGACCACCGATAGGCGAGTCCGTATTTTCCGGTTGCGGAAGCCAGAGAATCAGGAATTTTCAGATCGCGACTGGGGCTATGCCCGCTGAAATCATAAAGGAAGGTACTATTGGTCTTGTGCTCCATGTCTGTGCTTAACTCAAATTGATTTTCCTTGTACGTATTGCCCTTGTAAGAAAACTGCTCAGGATTGAGTAACGTATTAAAATAATTAGAAGTTGCAAAGGCAACTACAATCCCCAATAAAAACATCACTACAAACGCCGCAACCCAACGCGAAACCCTCATCATTTCTCCTTTGCACTTCCCCTAGTTTTCAAGTATCTGTTGAATCTGAACGCATAGTAATATCTCTTGCGCTATCTCACGTTTAAAAATCGACTTGTCTGATTCGACTATAAAACTGTTATGTTGTTGAAATACAGTCCCTTGGCTTCAAACGAAACAAAAGGTGGTGCGTGAGAGGCTAGCTTTAGTGAAGAGTTGTTTTTGGACAAGCTCCGACAATGCTTGTGTCAGTGTGGCTCATTGTATCGCCACATCTAAATCGAATGTTGTAAGGGCGATTTTCCACACTTCATTAGCTCGATCGGCTACAGAGTAATATAGGAAGAGTCTGCCTTTGTCAAGATCGAAGTATGGTGCTGGTGAGTCTAAGGCTATATCCTTCTTTATGTTTGGAATTATCTGAGATTTTTCTGCAGGGCCGTCTATCAGTCTGCTTATTTGGGAAGCATTTTTCTGAAAATACGGAGAGTAGCTTGTCAAAACACCAATAAATTGCCTGTATGGAAAACCTATGGAATATGTGGAAGTTGCTGCAAACAGATAGTGCACACCCTTTAACTCCATGTGACCAGGGCAGAACACTGATTCATTCCAGCTGCCTTTCGGTCCATTTAAATGTCTTAATGGGTTTCCTGCGAATCGAAACGCGTCAATGCTGGAGCGTGATGTCCCTCTAATTCGCACTTTAAGAATCCCTATTCTTCTTACAATGTGGCCTCTTAGAAGAGTAGCGACATCAAACACCCTGACTGATGTTAGACTACTATAAAATATGAGGACTGTTTCATCGTCTAATCTTACAACAGACGGCCCAATATCGATATCGTGGCTTTCCCACATAAAGCGTGGTTTAATAAGCTCCCCGATGAGGCTCCATGGGCCTTTAGGATCGTCAGCGTAAGCGATCCCTAGTTTTCTAGATGCCTTGGCAGAGGCTTTTCCCGAAAATATCATATAAAATTTGTTCTTCATTCTGGTTACGACCGGCGTTAAGGCTTCTTTAACGCAGAAGGAACCAGGAGTTCCTTCGAAAATGGGATCATTACTCATTTTTGTGAATGCGAGACCATCCCTTGAGGTTGCCAAGCCTATAGCAGCATGCGACCAACCCGCATCTAATGCGCCAGCGTAAAAAAGAAGTAAATTGCTAGGGTCGTCTTCATCCTTAAACAGAGAACCGCAAGTAGTCGAGCCCTTATCAAATCCATATGGAGAAGTGTCCAAGACTACTCCTTTATGATTGCGTGGCAAATGTGGGATGTCTATGGGTGTCATATAAATCTCATCTCATGATATAACTAACGAATCCATATCATTTGTCAACGAAAACTCTAAGCCAAATCTCTAAATTCAGTATACGCCAAAATAAGTTGGCATCCCCGCTTGATTTCATTAGGCAAAATTCATCAAATTCCTTTAAGACTTCTCCTTGATTAAAATATCTTCTCTCTCCGAACCTCGGGGATGCAAACACTTCCCTTATTTCCCTTCTTAATTCTTTCATCCACGCCGCCTCAGGAATTGCAAAACCGATTTTTTTCCTCCTTTTCCTTATTTTCTCCGGCAGGATGCCTTTCATAGCGTTTCTTAAAATATGCTTCGTCCAGCCATTCTTCAGTCGCTGAGTGATAGGTATGGAAAACATGTATTCGACCAATCTGTGATCTAGAAACGGAACCCTTGCTTCCAAAGAAAAAGACATGGAGTTTTTGTCTTCATACCGAAGTAATCTCGGCAAACTAGTTTTAGTTACTTCCTGACACAAAAGTGCTACTAGGTCACCTGGTCTAGGCGTAGTCACCTTCCAGGAACTGAATTCAGACTTGAATTCCTCACTTAGCAGTTTTTCAAGCTTGTCTGACTGTTTAGGGCGCAATGAAAGAAAGTTCTGCTTAACGTAACGCGCTATCATGTCTAGACCTAGAAGCAATTCCTTGATGAAGGTGTGGATTTTCCTTTTCTTCCAAAGCTCTTGTACTAATATCGCAAAATAAGGTTCATATCCAGCCAGCAATTCGTCTCCACCTTGTCCGTCGAGAACAACCTTGACTTTCTGGCTGGCAAGCTTCATAACGCTCCATTGAGCGTAGACGCTGGCGCTCATGAATGGTTCTTCCTGAAGGTATACGAGTTTCTCAATGTCCTTCCAAAGCTGTTCAGAACTCGGATATACAAAGTTCTTTTCCGCCGTTGTTTGAGCAGTCAAATATTCGACATATTTTCTTTCGTCTATTTGTTTGTCGCGAAAACATACAGTGAAGGTCTTTTGGCGTTCTCCAACAACTCTAATCACGTCGGCGTTAAGCGTGAGTAAGTTGTTTACCATGCATACAATAGACGAAGAATCCAAGCCACCGCTTAAGCAAGTACCGATGGGAACTTCGCTTATCAGCTGAAGCCTGACAGAATCTTTAAAAAGACGCAAAAATTCCTTCGCATACAAGTCATCGTCTCTGTTGGATTTTTCAACTTCCTTGTTTATGAGCTGTATGTTCCAGTATTTCTTAACATAAATGCCCTTCCTATCGACCACTAAATTGTGGGCAGGCAGTAGCCTCTTGATTTGGCTGAAAAAGGTTTGCTCTGTATGGTCATGAAGTCCATAGACTAAGTATTCGTAAATCATTGGATCATTGGGAAGTTTTGGAACAAGCTTGTTTAAGATAATGGCCTTAATTTCGGACGCGAAAATGAAACCTTTATCGTTCGAAAAGTAATATAACGGTTTGATTCCGAGTCTATCTCTGGAGAGAAACAGTGTCTTCCTATTTGCGTCCCATATGGCAAAGGCCCACATTCCGTTGAGCTCTTTCACACAGTTTTCTCCCCATTGTTCGTAAGCATGAACTATGACTTCAGTGTCTGAGTCGGTGTAAAAGGTGTGCCCCAGTTTATCCAACGCTGATCTCAATTCTTGGAAGTTGTATATTTCCCCATTAAAAACTATCCAAACAGTTGAATCCTCGTTGTGGATTGGTTGATGCCCTCCTTTGATGTCAATGATGCTTAAACGTGTATTCCCCAAGGCAGTTTCATTGTCGAAGAAAAAGCCACAGTCGTCGGGTCCTCTGTGTTTAAGCGCCTCTGACATCTTCATGATTAATGGTTTGTCGATTTCCCCATGCATGCCGAAAATTCCGCACAAGTCACTCACCTAACAAGAATCAAGTGTTCTCCTGAATGCCTTGTAGCTCCGATTTCCTTTCAATGAACCCTGCAAAAAGCGTTCCGTAGATCATCCCACCGAGGAATGGCAAGAGCGAATGGCAACGTCTCCTTCACGCAAAACGTGCTCTTCCCTGTATATCTTTTCAAGTTGACCTGCAATCGCGTTCCAGGACAATTCGGTTTCGGCTTTGCGACGTGCCATTTTTCCGAACGTGTCGCGGAGAGCAGGATCATTCTTCAGTTCAATAATTTTTGTG
>Ga0315310_10003179_pt1 | contig 10236 bp, 6 predicted proteins | sample TDP5_MG_FD_203630 | JGI IMG/M metagenome (GOLD analysis project Ga0315310, IMG submission 203630) | Freshwater sediment microbial communities from Lake Towuti, South Sulawesi, Indonesia - TDP5 | ecosystem: Environmental > Aquatic > Freshwater > Lake > Sediment | place: Indonesia: South Sulawesi...
GGTACAGATATTACCCATAATCATAAAAGTAGCGGTTCCTCTGGAGAAACAATCTGGCAAATTGGGACACTGGGCACTTTGACACACGGTATGAAGCTGTAATCGAGACAAAACTTTATGAACCCCAATTAGGTGCTCAGCTCGGGGAAACGATTTCACCAACCAGTGAGGTAATCTCTGTGGTTTCACCTCGTACTCCATCATCATACCTTCCATAATAATTCCAGGCAAAAGTACTATATTTCTCTCTGGCTAATCTTTGACTTCGGTCAATCTCCCCTGGGGTTAGGGCATCTTGGTAAAGTTCTACGCCCAGAGCCTTTTGAAATCCTTCGAAGAGAGCTTCTTTTAGCTCCTGCCAATCGATTCGATTTCCCAAAATTTCGCTTATGGCGGTAACTTTTTGACTAAAGGTATTCAGAGCTTTTTCTCGGATGATAGCCGAGGGGAATTTGAGGATGGAAAAGAATAACTGAGCGTCAAGACTAATGGGAAGTGAACCATGCTGCAATAAGGCATCGCCTTTCCTGAACTGGGCACTTCCAGCTAGCTTACGCCCTTGGAAAGTAAGGTCAGCTAAACTGGCACTAGTAAAACAAGCTGCTGAAGGTAGTCCCCGGGCGCAAGGTGCTAAACAAACCTCCAAACCAAGGATTCGATAGGCAGCGATTAAACCTTTACTGAGAAACTGATACGAGTGGGTAATGGATTTTGGGAGACCATATTTTTCTGAAGCGACTACACTGTAAGTTAACTCATTTTGATGGAGCACAGCTCTGCCTCCAGTTAGCCGACGCACTATCTCTATTCCCAGTACGGAACATCTTTTCAGTTCTACTACTCGCTCCAGATTTTGAAAATACCCTAATGACAAAGCAGGAGGATTCCATCTATAAACTCTCAGGGTCGGGGGCGTAAAACCATAGAGGTGAGCCTCCAGCATAGCTTCATCAATAGCCATGTTTAAAAAGCCATTGCTAATAGCAGTATCTATAAATCGCCAACTTTTTTCTGATCCCACCTGCATCAAATTACTCTATCTAGCTAAGCTCCTCTTTGAGTTAGAATCAATTTCATTAAGTTCATTAGTGAAATCTGTAATAGCCCTTTTACTTTTATAAATTCTGTTTTAATTGACTGCTTGGAAACAGGCATTTATCTGAGCCAGTATCTGTTGGTTTGTAAAGCCCCTTTGCTCAGCGGCATCAGAAGGACAGGCTGCACAGCATGTACCACAGCCCTTACAAAGAACTTCGTTCACCTTAGCCACCTTTTCCTCTCTGCTCACCTTTATAGCCGAATAGGGACAGACGACTTCACAAATCCCGCAACCACTGCAAAGGGCGTCATTTACTGAGCAAACGATCCCTTCAGCAGTGATGGTATCTTTGACCAATATAGTAGCCGCCCTGCTGGCTACTGCCTTGGCTTGAGCGATACTCTCCTCTATGAACTTTGGACTGTGGGCCAAACCGCACAAGAAGATACCTTCTGCAGCGAAGTCTACCGGCCGGAGCTTTGCGTGAGCTTCCAGAAAGAAGCCATCCTCATTGAGAGGTACCTTAAACAACTGAGACACCTGCTGGTTATCAGTTGGAGCAATAGTGGCTACTGCTAATGCCAATATATTGGCATCTATCAAAAGCTCTTCACCGAGTATCGGGTCGGTCACTACAACCCTTAATAAGTCCTTGCCATTCTTCTTGATAGTCCTTACTTCAGGCTTACTTTCTGGCTCATAGCGAATGAATATTAAACCTTCAGCCCTAGCTTTTTGATAATAGTCCTCCTTGAACCCATAGGTCCTTATATCCCTATAAAGGATGTAAATATTCACCTCTGGGTTTATCTCCTTTAGCCTCAAAGCACACTTTATGGCTTCACCGCAACATACTCGGCTGCAATATGGTCTCTCATCATCCCTCGAACCCACACACTGTATTATCACCAAGTTTTCACAGTTAGTGACCCTGCTATCGTGGTTGATGAGTTCCTCCTCCAATTCTAGGAGAGTGAGCACCCTAGGATCTTTTCCGTATAGATACTCGGTAGGCTTATATTCTTGGCCACCTATCGCGATAATCGCTACCCCGTGTTTGATTTCCTTCATATCCTCCTCAGCCTCTTTCACCAAGGTAGTGGTGAAGTTTCCCACATAACCGGAGGCATCAACAATATGGGATCCAAGATGGATATCGACCAGAGGATTCTGGGAGACCTTGCGGATGAGGTCGGCTAAATAAACTTGAACATCCTCTTCTTCTAGGGTATGATGTATTCTCCTTGCTATTCCGCCAAGCTCGTTGTTTTTTTCAACCAAATGGACCTTAAATCCCTGCTCTGCCAGACTCAGAGCGCTTACCATACCAGATATGCCACCACCAACAACCAAGGCAGCGGGAGTTACGCTTAAAGACATTTTCTTCAGGGGTTCGAGGAGCCTTGCCTTGGCCACTGCCATCCGTACTAAGTCCTTTGCCTTCTCGGTAGCCTCGTCTCTTCGATCCATATGCATCCAAGAGCACTGCTCGCGAATGTTTGCCATTTCAAAGAGGTAAGGATTTAACCCTGCTTCCATTACTGTTTCCCGAAACAAAGGCTCGTGAGTTAGAGGAGTACAAGAAGCAACTACAACTCTATTTAGATTATGCTCCCTTATCTTCTCTCTTATCCTTTCCTGGGTATCCTGGGAACAGGTGTAGAGATTATCCTCGGCGTAGACAACGTTAGGAATAGTTCTTACGTATTCCACTACTTGGGAGACATCTACATAACCACCTATATTTATGCCACAGTGACAGACGAAAACCCCAATCCGGGGTTCCTGCTCTTGTACATCAATCTCCGGTGGATATTCCTTCTTCCTTATCAAGGTCCCCCTTGCGGAGGCGAGCAAGCCGGAAGCCTCTGCTGCTGCCCCACTAGCTTGAGTTACCGTCTCTGGGATATCCTTTGGCTCGCTAAATACCCCGCAGACAAATACTCCTGGTCTTGAAGTCTCCATAGGCGATAACTCGTTTGTCTCGCAAAAATCATATTTATTCAGTCGAATGTCAAGGGTTTCGGCCAGTTGTTTAATGCCTTGAGGGGCTTCCAATCCCACGGACAGCACAACTAAATGAAACTCTTCTATCCTTAATTGTCCATCTTCACCCTCGTACCTCAGTTTCAAATTCTTTGTTTCTGGCACCTCCTCCACACAGGCTACTCTAGCCCTTACGTATCTCACCCCGTGTTCACTTTTGGCCCTTTCCACATATTTATCAAAGTCCTTCCCAAAAGCCCTCATATCAATATAAAAGATGGTAGGTTCTACCTCCTTCATATGCTCTTTAGCGATTACCGCCTCCTTGGTGGCATACATACAGCAGATGGAGGAGCAATAGTCCCTCCCACAGGCGTGGTCGCGGGAACCTACACACTGAATAAAGGCAATTTTCCAAGGCTTATTCCCATCCGAAGGGCGGAGAAGCCTACCACCGAAGGGTCCAGAGGCACTAAGAATTCGCTCAAACTCGATGCTGGTAATAACGTTAGAATACCTACCGTATCCGTATTCACTCTTGAGTTCAGCGTTAAACTCGTTAAAACCGGGGGCCAGAATAACTGCCCCTACCTCTATATCTATAATTTCCTCTTTCATTCCATGATTTATGGCTTCGGCCTGGCAAGTTTTTACACACTCCCTACACTCTGAACAGACTCCGCAGTTCAAACAGCGAATAGCCTCCTCTTTAGCCATTTCTTCTGTAAATCCCCGCTCTACTTCATCAAAGCTCCCGATCCTATCTTCTACCCTTAGCATTGGCATTTCTTTACGCATTTTCCTCTCGATATCTTCTATTTTGAATTCCCTCTTCTCCCATATCTCGTCCCGCGCTTCTCTGCCCTCCCTTAGATCGACTCCTCTAAGATAGCGATCGATGGAGATTGCTGCTTCTTTACCTGCAGCCATAGCAGAAACAACATCGGCGATTCGAATCACGTCACCACCCGCAAAGACACCTTTGATATTTGTTTGAAAAGTGACTGGATCCACACTCAGAGTTCCCAAACTGCTGAAGTCAAGTTTTACAGGCAGTGCTGATCTGTCCACAACCTGGCCGATGGCGATTATCACATTATCAACATCCATAGTGAATTCTGAGCCTTTGATAGGTATCGGACGTGGGCGACCACTAGCATCGGGTTCCCCCAACCCCATCCGAATGCATTCTATTCCAGCTAGTCGACCACCCCTAGTCAGCACTCTTACTGGCGCAGCCAAGAAATGGATCTTCACCCCCTCCCGCTCCGCCTCCTTAATCTCGGTTCTGATAGCAGGCATTTCGGCTCGAGAACGGCGATAGATAATGGCAACGTCCTTTGCCCCAAGCCGCAAAGCTACCCTGGCAGCGTCAATAGCAGCATTGCCACCCCCAATAATCGCCACCCGATCACCTAAATCAACCTTCCCGCCTAAATTCACTTGCTTCAGGAAGTCAAGGGCATGGATTACTCCCTCAGCTTCTTCACCGGGAATTCCCATTTTCTGGCTCTTCTGAGCACCAGTGCCAAGGAAGATCGCCTTATATCCTAGATTAAACATCTCCTCCAAGTCTTTCACTGGGGTATTGGTCTTGATCTCCACACCCAGACTACATATTTCCTCGATCTCTGTCTGCAACACGTTCTTGGGTAGCCGATACTCTGGGATACCCACTCTTAGCATACCGCCGGCCTCAGGCAAGGTCTCAAAGATAGTAGGTTCATAACCCATCTTGGCAAGATCATGAGCGCAAGTTAACCCAGCCGGGCCGGAACCTATAAGGGCAACTTTTTCACCTTTTGCCCTCTCAAGTTTAGGCTGAGGCTCTCTTTTAACGCTACGTGCATAGTCAGTGGCAAAACGTTTAAGGGCTCGGATAGCCAGAGGTTCATCTACTCTGCCCCTTTCGCATTCAACTTCACACGGATGAGTGCATATCCGACCGCAGGTGACAGGCAGAGCGTTTACCTCTTTTATAAGCTCAAAGCTCTCCTCAAACTTTCCTTGAGCTATCAAGGCAATATAACCTTGGACATTGGTTCCTAAAGGGCAGGCAGTCCTACAGGGAGGCTTTGCCTTCTTATCGATAGCAAAGACATTTGGGACAGCTTGAGCATACGGTCTATATATGGCCTTCCTATTGATAAGACCTTCGTCAAATTCACTCGATATCTCCACAGGGCATGCCCGCACACAATCCCCACAACCAGTGCACCTATCAGGGTCAACATATCTTGCCCGTTTCCTAATCGAAACTCTAAACTTTCCCGGTTCTCCCTGAACTTCTAAAACATTGGCACAAGTGATAAGCTCAATATTTAAGTGCCTTCCGCACTCTACAAGCTTAGGTGAAAGGATGCACATGGAGCAGTCATTAGTGGGGAAAGTCTTGTCGAGTTGGGCCATTACGCCACCCATAGCAGGGCATCTATCCACCAAGTAGACCTTAAAGCCTAGCTCTGCTAAGTCTAAAGAGGCTTGGATACCTCCAATGCCACCACCTACCACTAGTACTGCGCCGATCTTATTATTTTCAGGGCTTTCCTTCATTCTTCTGCTTGCTCACTGCAATTTCTTTAGCAACTCATCGACTTTTACCCGATTCATATCCAGCCCCAGTTCTTCTGGCTCTCCACCAAGTGCCAGTCCCAATAGCTGGGGGTAATATAATACAGGTAACTTATAACTAGCTCCGAAATCTGCTTCAATCCTTCTCTGAAAATTATCAAGCTGAAGGCCACAGGCTGGGCAAAGTAGAACTAGGGCATCCGGCCTAGAGAGGCTAATATGATCTAGCTTTTGCTTCGCCATAGCTAAAGAAATATCTTCGTTTACGCCTAAAATAACATTGCCACAACAACCTTTTTTATCTTCGTACTCCACGATTTGGGCACCAGTAGCCTCAATTAACCTATCCAGAGATTTCGGGTTTTCTGGATTATCAAAGTCGTCATAGACATCAGAAGGTTTTAGATAGTGGCAACCATAGTGGGAGGCTAATTGAAAGGAGGTCAAATCCTTTACTACCCTATCCTTTATTTTCTCGATGCCAACATCCTCATACAGTACCCTGACAAAGTGTCTCACCTTCACCATGCCTTGGAACTTCTTATTCAAATTCGCGAGTTTTCCATTTACCTCCTCCTTTAACTCTTCATTTTCCTTTAGTTCTTTGTTAGTCTCAGTGAGGACAGAGGTACAGGCAGGGCAAATCGTGCATATATCTAAACCTTTCTCTTCAGCCACGCATAAGTTTCTAGCTGCCATAAGCAGGGTCGTTTTGACATCCACGCTTCTCATAGGGAATCCGCAACAAGCAAATCCATCTACGTCTACCAGCTCTACCCCTAATTCTTGAGCCACCCTTCTCGTCGATAGCTCGTAATTTAGAACTCTATACGGTATTACACATCCCAAAAAGAATGCATATTTCATCCTTCATGGCCTTCTTCGCTGGCTACTATATTGCTCAATCCTGTAAGCTTTAAAATTTGGCTAGTATCCTCGGATCTTACTTGGATGAAGGGCAACCCACTTCTTTCCCGTCTTCTATTGTCGACTTCATAGATTGCGCCGCTCTTATCGAGCAACTTTATCTGCTCTTTGTATAAAGGATGGATATAACCTTCCTTTACTGCTATATTCTTAAGCGCGGTCATTACATCGATGAGCCTTACACCTTGAGGGCAGCGCTCGCGGCAGGTGTAGCAGGTAGAGCAAAACCATATAAACTCGCTGGAGAGAACCCTGTCTCTCATCCCTAAGAGGACCATCCTAATTATCTTCCTGGGGTTGTACCTCTCATCAATCTCCCTAACCGGGCAGCCTGCGCTGCAGGTTCCACAAGCAAAGCAGAGTCTTATGTTCTCACCGCCTGGGTATTCAGAGACTTCATATTTAAAATCCGGGTTCAGCTCGCTAACCATTATGATGTCCCGATTCTCGTCGGTCTTAGTGCAATTTATCCAAAGCTGTGCCATAGCATGCTCCAGCGTCTCCCACTACTCCTACTATAATTATAAGCTCAATCATAACTCCGTTCCTAATCATTTTCATAAACGAATTCATCCCTCGAGAATCGCCAGTGATCGGTTTACCTTAGTCATTAATATCTTAACTATGCCCCCCACACTTTGGATGGAGAAAGCCACAGGGCATTAGCGAAGATTCGGGGATACCGCGGGTGGTTAGTTAACTCAACATACTCTACTTTGCGGGCAATGTGCGCTGCCAACCTACGCTGCTTTTTGGAAATGAGGGCTAACTTGGCACCCACCCCAGCAGCATTGCCTACCTGCGAAAATCGCTCCTGAGGGAGTGGGGGAAACATACCAATCTTAATCGCACTAGCCACATCAATGTAGCTACCAAAAGCACCAGCAATGACGACCTCGTCTATTTCTTCCCAACTAATGTTTGCTTCAGTTAAAAGGATGTTCATCCCGGCAGCGATAGCACCCTTGGCTAGTTGTATTTCACAAATGTCCTGCTCAGTGAGAGTGATATCTTTGCCAGTACCACTTTTTTCCTTAGGCACTAGGACGAATTCCTGACCATTCTTGGTATTGCGTACACAGGGATGCTCTTGCAGCCTGCCTAATTGATCCACAATGCCTGCTTCCCGCAATTGAGCTACAGCATCTAAGATGCCCGAACCACACAAGCCAATGGGGGGCTTATCACCGATCGTCTGGAAATCTACAGAGAAACCGACTATCTTAACTTTTTCGATAGCTCCTTCAGTTGCCCGCATTCCATTCTTGATGTGCGCCCCCTCAAAGGCAGGACCCGAGGCACAGGAACAGGACTTTAGATTACCATGAGCAGCCAGGGAGATCTCTGTGTTTGTGCCTATATCTAAGCCAAGCATCGCTTTCTTGGTATTGTAAAGCTCTGTGGCTAGCAACATGGCTACGTGATCAGCCCCCACAAAGCCAGCGATATTTGGCAAAAGAAAAACATAAGCACTGGGAGCAATACCCAAGCCTATATCTCTGGCTTTAATGTTGACCGAATCGCTGATGGCTGGTAAATAAGGGGCTAGCCCTAACTGCTTCACCGGCAAGCCAAGAAAGAGATGATGCATGGCAGTGTTCCCCACAACCACCGCTTCCACGATATCCTTAGTGGTAAAGCCTACCTCAGCGCATAACTCCTCAATCAATTTGTTCAAACCCTCTGTCACCACCTGACTCAGCATTTCCCCACCGTTTTCAGTAGCATAAAAAATACGACTTATCACATCCTCACCATAGACGATCTGGGGGTTTACCACTCCTTTAGCAGCTAGAACATCACCGGTTTCCAGGTCAGTTAAGTAGGCGGCAATCTTGGTCGTCCCCAGGTCAACAGCTAAGCCAAGCAATCTGCTCCCAAGGCTACCTGCCATTACCATTTCTCGCCCTCGCAAACCTATCCTTGCCTGCCATCCATTGGCTCGCAAGAGGCTTGGCAGTTGGCGTTGTACCGAAATATCAATCTCAATATCTTTTAACCCGTAATTCTCAGCCAGATAATCGATAAGTCTAATTTGGTCTGATCTGATGTCCCGCAAGCTAGGAGGAGATAAAAGCACATTGTATGCTTTCACCACAGAATCAACGACCACCTCTCTTTCTTTCCCCGCGAGTTGTAGCCGCTGCGAAACTACCATGGATTCTAGTGGAATCTCAGCCTTGACGGCTTCATAGACCTTGGTCAAACAAGCTAAACGATAGCCATGGGCAATTTCCTCCGAACTGAGAAGCTCCCTTTCCTTTTCAGTCAGAGGTGATACCCGACCATGGAGGATATGTATTTTGCATTTGCCGCAGGTGCCTTTACCACCACAAAATGACCCCAAGCCCACCCCAGCATCCCGGGCTACCTCGAAAATTACCGCTCCCTCTTGGCAGGGAACACGCCTGCCAATAGGTTCAAAATTAATCTGGCAAACCATAACCTTGCCTTCAAAAGATTTTGTATACCAAAAATTAATCCACTAAAACCAGTCCATAACCGACTATTTTATTTTTTACCAGCATGTTAGAGGTTACTCCGGCTCTTTCAGCCGTTTTCAACACATCGATCCCTACTGCCTCCATAGAGGGTCTGGCTTGAAATGGGTGCCTGCAGGGCTCCCCCGGTTGTTTTGTTACACACTCATCACATAATTTGCAAGGACCACCGCCAAAACCAGCAGCGAAACGATATCCCAGATTAAAGGAAATGGCTTCTATTTTATTTATTAGTTCTTCAAATTTTCTCCAGCCAGGGAGCAGCGATTGCAGATAATTCTTATTCTTAAATAATTCGGCAAAATTAGCCTCTTGATATATTGCCTGAATTATCTCCTGCGGCAATGGAATTTCGACTTGAATAAGGACTGCATGAGTATACTTGGACAGTATTCCTTGGAATTCAGACACATTCATCACATAGGGAGGACACATAAAATTATTGCCATAATAAGCACAGATAGGCACTCGACATTTCATGATAACTCGGGGATCCACCACAATATCGGAAGCCTTAAATGCCACTGCATCCACTGCCCCTAATTTTTTAGCCTCTTGGCATAAAAAATCCAAATCAGATTCTATTTTCTGTTGTGCCATCTATCCGAAGACAATTCCTTGGTATTTTCTATTATATTTATATTTGATAAAAGAAGCGATCTGTCTTAGCTGGGAACATGCTTGCTTATTATGGGTAAAATCGATCCAGACTGTAGACGCAAACCTTGCCTTCAAAAGATTTTGTATAGGGGGTGCTCTTTAGTGGGGCGAATGCCCATGATTTGGCCACCATAAGCTACCATGGCATCCATAGCAGCACATGCCGGGTAAACCCAGGGGGCATTCCGAATAGGTCCGTAAAAGATAAAATCTGCCCCCCAACTGATAGGTAAGACCAAGACCGAAGAAGCAATGGCTTCAAAGAAAGGGCTGCCCTTTGCTTTCAGCTTCTCCCCAATATATAGGGCGTTTGCTGGGCTACAGCCACTGGGATAGCCCATAGTCTCCTTCACTTCCCAAATTGTCTGGGCTGCCCAGCTAATGCTGGGGATGTCTAGCACTCCGGTATCGATTAACACATTTTCTAAATCAGCCTTCTGAACTGCCTTAAGGAGTGTTTCCTTTAACAGCTTAATCCGATCCTTAGGGCGAACGGCTTTAGTGTCAAAAGCTAGGATAACAGCACTCTTGAGACCACAATCCTTTATTACG
>Ga0315310_10003181_pt1 | contig 10235 bp, 8 predicted proteins | sample TDP5_MG_FD_203630 | JGI IMG/M metagenome (GOLD analysis project Ga0315310, IMG submission 203630) | Freshwater sediment microbial communities from Lake Towuti, South Sulawesi, Indonesia - TDP5 | ecosystem: Environmental > Aquatic > Freshwater > Lake > Sediment | place: Indonesia: South Sulawesi...
TCTTCGCCGGAAATAGTTGAACATCACTTCAAACCGCAAGCCAAATGGCAATGGCCTAATCATGACCATGTAAAGTTTGTGGACAGAGTGGCAGCCGAATTAGGTGCTGACGTAGTAAAGTCGTATTATACAGGCGATCCAGATACCTTTAAGATGGTAGTGAAATGCTGTCCGGTCCCAATAATAGTGCTAAGCGGTCCAGGAGCAGGCGATCTCAAAACTTGTGCATGAAAATGAAAGCATCGAAAACGCTTTAAAAATAATTAGGCACCAATAGAGCCGAGATTTTTCACCTCCGTCACCTCTTCTTATGCTGAAAAGATTAAAGGTGTCTATCGCCTCAATTTTTTCATACATGCTGCCGTGAGAGTCATGAAGGATTATGTGACCGCATGCGGCTTCCCGCTATTGAAGATTGGAGATGTGCTTGTTCCGCGCCTCATTTTGGGGCATCTTCCATTCATAGGGGAATCGTATCAGGGTCCTGAAAAGAATCTCGAATATATAACTAGATTTTCCGATATGAAAAATATTGTGAAGGTTTTGAGAATAGCTGTTGAAAGATACGGTGTGACTGTGACCGCTGCGGGCACCATGAGCAGCGATAATGAATTGATAGGGCTCTTTTTTAAGGCCGTAAAGGAGACGGAACAGATTACGGAAACAGAGATTGCTATAATTCCGTGCGTCCAGATACCTTTAACGATCTTGGGGAAGCCTGTAAACGTCTATAGAAGATGGCTAACATACTACGAGATTGAAAAACGTAGGACAGGCAAAAGATTAGTAAGGAAATACTTAGAGGACCCTGTGCTGCAATGTAGAAACGGTTGGAAGATTAAATTCAAAGAGGTTCTTGAGAGCTCGAAACCTTATGAGGCAAAAGAGCTTAAAGACCTACAGGTTGATTATGAAAAATTAGATAAGTCGGTATCTAGTCTAAGAGATTTCAACGTTTTGTTTACGGAACTCGGGTCTGAGACCGACTTCTTCGCGATGACGGGCAAGATTGATGTACTGAAGGCTTTAGTTAATCATCTACGGAAGAGATTTGGTTACCGCGTGATCTTAGGCGTCCACCACGCCGGTTCAACAATCCCGGTACTTGAAGAATCGAAGATAGCGTTTGAAGGCTATGTTACCCCAATAAACAGGCTTGGCGTCATGATGTTTCCCACGATGAAGATAGCGTTAGAGGCGATAAAGATGTCTGGGAAACCAATAATGGCGATCAAGCCTTTAGCCGGGGGTAGAATACAACCCAGAAACGCATTGAAATACGTATACAAAGAGTTAGGGATTAATTTCTGCATGATCGGCGTAGGGTCAGAAAGCGAAGCCGAAGAAGACTTTTTAACCGCTCTAGAGATTCTCAAAGAATAGCTATTATCTGGTAAGCAGAAATTTTGTGGCACTATTATATACATTTTATTAAAAAACTTTGGAAGATGTATAAAGTGGTTAAAATATTAACTAGCGATCTAAATATTAAACAAATACCACGTTTAAGACTGGTACGAATGACGTTAAGAAGCCTATGTGCGGGATCCTAATGAGATTAATGGAGAGAATTACGCCAAACTTTGGGGATTCAAAACTTTGGGGCAGAAACGCCAAGGTTCTCGTGCTTACAGAAGTGCTATGGGGAATCCCGATGTCTTGGGTTTTCTTCTACCAGGTAATCTTTATGAGAAGCCTAGGTATGAGTGAGGTATTTATAGGCTTCGCTGCGATGTTGCCCCTTATTTCTCAAATATTCCTACCGATGTTAGGCGGATATCTTGCTGATAAGTTCGGTAGAAAGCGGGTCTTAATGCTATTCGACAGTGTTGGATGGATTGGAGCCATGGTCACCTGGTTCTTTGCAAGAGAACCTTGGCAAGTAATCGCAGCCGTATTTTTTCAGGGATTGAGTACAACCATATACGGCGTCTGGGAAACGCTCCTCGTTGAGGATACTGAGCCACCTCATAGGGTGAGCATATACAGCTTTATTCAGCTGATCTACATATTCGGAGGCATTATTACTCCTATTGCAGGAGCAATCGTTTCTCTATTCGGAGTCGAGCAAGGATGCCGATACATGTTCCTTATAGCTTTAATAACAATTGCGATTATGCTTGTTATTCGTCAAGTGTACCTCAAAGAGTCTAAAATAGGGGAGGTACTTTCTTCCATTGAAAGGGAAAGTCTACAAAGGTCTGGCGGCTACACAGAGATTTTAAGAACAGTAACCGCGCATAGAAAGTTACTATTATTGTTCCTCCTGACAATTATTGGAAGTATACAATATGCTTTGGTGAATACATATAAACCTCTGTACTTAGTTGATTTGAAGGCTTTAGCTTTGGATGAAAGCATCGTATCGATCATACCTATGGCTTCATCTATCCCGAGCCTAATAGCTCTTTCCTTTATCGTTCCAAAGTTAAAGCATGCGCATATAAAGAAGCCTCTCCTATTCAGTTATGTATGTGGTTTTTTAGGCCTCATAACCCTAATAATGGCGCCTAGAGGATCCCTAACTCTTGCAATTTTCTCAGCCATACTTGACAGCGCAAGGTTCATAGCTATATTCTCAATTTTACGAGTTTTCTTTGTCAACACAATCGACGAGGTAAACCCTTTCGCAAGAGCAAAAATCATGTCCTTAATAACAACATTTTCGGCTCTAGTATCATGGCCTGTGCCGCTGCTAGGAGGATACCTATACGCTGCAAGTCCAATCTTACCATTCGTATTAGCCGCGATTTTTCTCGCTCTAAGTGCATTTTTGATTTTAAAAATTTAACTTGACTGGGCAGATACGCCCCTTTTTCATTGCCAAATAAGAAAAATTTTTGGGACAGTTTACTTTCTTGGATGAAGTGGTGATTAATCTTATATCTCCGGTTAAGTTACTTGATTATTCGTTAGGTGAGGGATCTTGGAGAAATTAAGCATCGCCCTTGTAGGTTGTGGAAGCATAGCAAACGCTCATGTCAACGGTTACAAAGACCTTTATACTCGAGGCCTAAGAGTATTCGATATAAAAGCCGTATGTGACGTTTCAAACCAGAACGCTGAAGAAAAAGTTGAAGCAATCAGCCGCTTCCAGGAAGATAAGCCGAAGATTTACACAGAACTTGAAGATATTCTAAAAGAGGAAAGTTTGGATGCCGTTGACATATGTTTGCCCCATAACGTCCATCATGATGTAGCTTCCAGATGCCTAGGAGAAGGCCTTCACGTTATTATAGAGAAACCATTAGGAATAACCATGAGGACTGCGAAGATTATAATCGACGCGGCGGAAAAGCATAGAAGAACATTGGCGGTTGCCGAAAATTACAGGAGGTCTCCTGAAAATAGAGCAGTCTGGTGGGCTATAAGACAGGACCTCATAGGTAAACCGAGAATGATCATATGGGCTGCCTCTGGTTGGGGTCCTCGTCCTTGGGGGTGGAGAGAAGACAAGTTCGTAGCTGGCGGCAGCTGGGTTTTCGATGGGGGTGTTCATTTAGCAGATCTAGACCGGTACCATCTCGGAATGGAAGCTCTCCAAGTTTATTCGGTAAACGACACCTTTGATCCATTGAAGGAAGGGGTAAAAGTGACAGTAGACGATATGACCATGGCTATAATCCAGTATGAGAACAGGGTGTATGCCCAGTGGCTTTGGACGAGGGCCGCCCCTGCCAAGGATATTAACATGCGTGTCATTTATGGTTCTAAAGGGTCTCTAACAAGTGAGGATCTGCAGATACAGAAAGAGGGCTATGTGGAAAGGTACAGCATACGCACTATTGTTGAGAAGATGACGAAGAGCCTTAAGACTGAGGGACAAGAGAAATGGTTCCCTAAGGGAGCTGGAGATACTTTTGCTACGGAGCTATACGACTTCTACGATTCAGTTATAAATAAGAGGAAGCCCGAAGTAGACGGTTGGGAAGCGTATAAGGACATGGCTATACCCTTAGGCTTCTACGAGTCTGCAGTTTTGGGTAAGCCCGTTAAGATAAAAGATGTTGAAGGTCTTAGAATAGAAGAGTATCAGAAAGAGATTAATGAAAAGCTAAGTATATAACACCAACACGAGCAACACGTTGTAATAGCTGTCAAATACAACTTGAAGCCCATTTATGCTTTCTTCTTCGATGAGATAATTGTAGACGGCGCATCATTTTTTGAAAAACGTGGCCAATACGTATTTTACCTTATTCACAAACGCCCCGGATTAAAAAACGACCTATCCATACTTTATTATACTAAAACTTAAATACCTTCAAATGCGAGGGTTGAAGCATGGTAGACATGGTTGATGCTCCTCAAATCACTGACAATTTCATAAGGAAATTATATGCGAGAATAAAGCCTTCCCTGACCTTTCAAGCGACTGCCCAGGAGGATTTCCTCACGTGGAAAGAAACTGTGAAAAACAAGGTGAAAGAACTCTTAGGAGAATTCCCGGAACCGGCCCCGCTGAATCCACAGATTCTCTCAACAGAGGAAACGGATCACTATGTTAGGGAGAAGTGGCTAATTCAATCAGAGCTCTGTTGTTGGGTCCCGCTATATCTACTCATTCCAAAGGAAAAAGGAGGCAGAAAACCAGCTATTCTATGCGCTCATGGGCATGGTCCCTACGGAAAGGATGCTGTTGCCGGAGTACACTTCAGCGATCCCAACAGAAAGTCGCAAATATTACAACATAATTACAACTACGCGGAGCAGATGACTGAGGCTGGCTTTGTAACAGTTGCTCCAGACTGGCGGAGCTTCGGGGAAAGGATAGCGTATCACAATCCTTATCTTGGAAGAGATATTTGTAACGTACACTTTTTGCAGCACTTAATCTTGGGGAGAACTCTACTAGGCGCAAACATCTTCGATGGGATGCGGGTAATAGATTTTCTCTTAACTAGGAAGGAGGTTGACCCTGAGAAGATAGGTTGCATGGGGCTTTCATTTGGTGGAACTATGACTACATATCTAGCCTTACTTGATGACAGAATAAAGGCTGCTGATATAATTTGCTACGCCACGACAACAGAACACTATGCTATTTCAAGGCCAAACTTCTGCGGATCTCAGATTGTCCCGTTTCTCTATAAATATGCCGATGTCCCCGACGTGATGGCCGCCATAGCCCCTAAGCCCCTCCTGATAGAGAGTGGCGCCTCTGACACATGTTTCTGGATCCATTCAGCGCTTAAGGCTCATGAAACTATCAGAAAAGCCTATGAAGTTAGTGGACATCCGGAAAACCTTTGGATCGAGATCTTCCCTGGAGAGCACAGCTTCTCAGGGCGAGAGGCTTTCAGCTTTTTCAAGAAGTTCCTTAGTGGAAGATGATAAGATACTAGACTTAGGGTAGGATCTGAAAATGGGACCTCCATCAAGATTTGTTATGGCTTCGTTAAAACTCTACGAGTTCAAATTTTTGTGAAAAAGGACAAATCAGCTTAAAAGACCGATGGAATTGATTTAAAGTTCAGACCCCTCATTCAGTAGGCTTTTTAGTAGATATCCCATTTTTCATATAAAGAGGATGCGAAAGGATGAGCTTAAAACGCTCTAGGCTGGAGATTTATCTAGATGTCTTGAAAGTTATTGGTAAGGGTACTCAAAAGCCTACCCAAATCATGTATAAATCTAATCTATCTTGGAAACCATTGATGAAGATCCTTGAATCTTTGGTAGATCAAGGTTTAATAAGTAGAACGGAGAACGGTACTCATATAGCCTACAAAATCACCGAAAAAGGCAAAAACATACTAAGATACTTTAGCAAGGCTATGGAATTTATCGAAATAAAGTAAATTTTTTACCTATGCCACTAATTTGTAAGCAAGATACTTAATTTGCCCCACTCTACGCAATCAGTATGATCCGCTTTATCTGCTACTCTTCTTTCTCAAGCGCATAACGGCGAGTGTTTGTATCGCAATAGACCCTTCCTTCTTCAAAGAGTTTTCGTAATGACCTGAATACAGCCTTCGGCTTCATTCTCAACTTCTCGGCAATCTCCATGATGGTTAATGGTCCCAAGTTTTGCAGCAATTGAAGAATTTGATCGTCGGTCTTTCCCATTTCAGATGCACTCCGGTATTTTTTTCTTAGACATTAGCATATATGGCTTTCGCAAGCATCAATCGTGTTATATGAAAATGATTTAGGTATGGCACATCGAAGTAATTCTATGCGCAACATAGAATATGCAAAACACTTTTACGATAGAGTAGCATGTATCTCTTGGGGTCTCGAAGCAATTGGCAAACGGATTTGTTGAGGAGACGAACGTATTCGATCTTCTTGCCCGACCTGTTAGAAGGTTAATAGAGCAGAAGGGATTCGAGTCGCCAACCGAGCCCCAAGAAAAAGTAATCCCCAAGGTTCTTGAGGGGAAGAATGTTCTTCTCATATCGCCAACGGCCACCGGGAAGACCGAGGCTGCGATTCTTCCGGTTTTTAACATGCTCATACAGACACCTCAGAGGGAATACGGGATCAAGATTCTGTACATAACGCCGTTAAGAGCGCTAAACCGTGACATGCTGGGGCGTCTGGAATGGTGGTGCAACAACTTAGATATCAAGTTAGCGGTGAGGCATGGCGATACTGAAGACCGAGAGCGAACGAGGCAAGCCAGAAGCCCACCTGACGTATTGATAACAACCCCTGAGACTCTGCAGGCTATATTAATTGGTTGGGTTATGCGTCAACATTTGCAGTCGATCAGATGGGTGATAGTTGACGAAGTTCACGAGATGGCTGATAGTAAGCGCGGAAGCCAGCTCTCCGCCGCTTTAGAGAGGCTTCGCCAGATAACGGGCAGAGATTTTCAAGTGATCGGGCTTTCAGCTACCATCGGCAGCCCAGAAGAGGTTGCTCGTTTCCTTGTTGGAAATGAACGTGAAGTTGAGATAGTTAGGGTACCCGTTGCCCGCCTTATGAAGTTACAGGTTATTTATCCTCAACCCGGACCTGAAGATTACAAATTGGCATCCGTCTTATTCACACATCCCGAGGTGGCTGTAAGGCTTAGGCTGATCCGCCGATTCATGGAGGAACACAAGTCTGTATTATTGTTCACCAACACACGGACTATCTCAGAGGTCTTAGCCAGCCGATTCAAGGTTTGGGATATAGACTTCCCAATTTCGATTCATCACGGTTCGTTGGCTAAGCCTTCAAGAATAGCCGCAGAGAAGGGACTGAAGGAGGGGGAACTTAAAGGGCTCATCTGCACTAGTTCGTTGGAGCTCGGAATCGATGTTGGAAGGATCGACCTTGTTATACAATATATGAGCCCCCGACAGGTCACTCGGCTTATCCAGAGAGTTGGTCGAAGCGGTCACAGAATTGGACGAATCGCGAAGGGACTAATTATCACGATGGACTCCGATGATGCATTGGAAGCCCTTGTTATAGGCCGCATGTCTTATCAAGAACGGTTGGAACCCGTTGACGTGCCCGAGAAGCCATTTGATGCTTTGGCGCATCAGATAGCCGGGTTATTGATGAAGAAGAGGCGGCTTTACTTCTACGAGATTTATGACCTTTTCAAGAGCGCCTATCCGTACAGGGACCTCACATTGGATGATATTAAAAACATCCTAACGTATATGCATAACCGTTTCCCCAGGTTGGCTTGGGTTTCTTTTGAAGATATGTTGGCTATTAAGCCTCGTCGAACAAAGGCGCTTTACGACTACTACTTCGAGAACTTATCTATGATACCGGATGAAAAGCAATATCTCGTAATTGACCATTCCGCAGATACGGCTATCGGTATACTTGATGAAGCTTTTGTTGCAGAATACGGAAAACCCGGCGTCAAATTCATAATACGAGGAAGCCCATGGCAGATCTTGAATGTGACGGCTGACAAGATTCATGTGAAGCCGGTTGATGACCCGCTTGGCGCCATTCCAAGCTGGATCGGAGAGGAGATCCCTGTACCCTTCGAAGTCGCCCAAGAGGTTGGCAAGATAAGAGGACTCGTAGAAGAGATGATGAGGAAAGGTGAAAGTCCAGAGGAGATCGCAACACAACTGGCCGAAAGGTATCCGGCTGATGGAAAGGAGATCTTGCTTGCAATTTCTGAAACGGTTGAAAATGTAAAGAGTAGTTACCCGGTCCCGACTTACAAGAGGATAACTCTAGAGGATTGGGAGGACTTCGTCATTCTTCACGCCAACTTTGGTTCTCTAACAAATAGAGCTCTAGCTCAGTTGATCGGTCATGTCCTTTCAGAGCGGACTGGATATGCCATTACTGTCCAACACGACCCGTATAGAATCTTTATCCAAACACTCGGAGAAATCAACGCTGAGTCCGTCATGAATATAATCGAGGAATTGAAAGGTTCGTCGTCCTCGGTTATTCAGAAGATGCTTACCGAAGCCACGGTGAAGACAGGGATTTTCAAGAGGCGGATGATACACGTTGCTAAGAGGTTTGGCGCTCTGAAGAAATGGGTTGATTTTAGCAACGTGAGCATTAGAAGCCTCATGAAGAGCTTCGAGGGCTCGGTCATCTACGATGAAGCCCTAAAAGAAGTTTTCACGAAAGATTTGGACCTTAAGAATATGCTTCGAGTCTTCAATGCAATTAGACAAGGAGAAATCGAGGTTGTGAGGTTAGAAACAAAAGGAATAGCAACTCCCATCGCGCGTGTAGGTATAGAACGGGTCAGCATGAAAACAGACCTCATACCGCCGGAGCGGATGAAGCGCCTACTTATAGAATCCGCGAAGGTGAGGCTTCTCGACGAAGTCCGCACATTCATCTGTACGAAATGCTGGGACTATCTCGAGATGATTCGGATTAAGAATCTGCCGGAAAAACCTGCCTGTCCAAGATGTGGATCTCCAGAATTAGGTTTACTCCGTGTCGAAGAAAGTGAAGTCATCTCCCTCGTCGAAAAGAGAGGTGAAAAACTAACAAAGAACGAGAAAGAGAAGATGGAACAGGCCGTTAAAACAGCAAAGTTGATATCCGAATATGGAAAAGCAGCGGCTGCAGCCCTATCTGGCAGAAGAATAAGCGTGAGCGATGCGAAGGAGATCTTTTCAAAGGAACATACGTTAACAGATAGGTTCTTTGAGTTGGTGATTGAAGCGGAGCGTGAAGCTTTAAAGAGGAGGTTCTGGGTAGAATAAAGGTTATATTGCACAACTTCGCAGAACATAAGCAAAAATGCGTTTGATAAAGATGGAGAGAAAACGGGTGAACCGCTATGTTCATATCGCCGTTTGTTGCTTCACCGCCTCCCGTGGTTCGCCGCTCGCTTACTCTGGCCGAATTAAAAACTGGTGAGATGCTTTACGATCTCGGATGTGGAGACGGCCGAACGCTCATCATGGCGGCACAAGAGTTCGGCGCGAGAGGCGTGGGAATTGAGCTGAGAGAAGACTTGATAAAACAAGCCCTCGGCCAAATCTCTAAACTCGGCCTCGGAGACAAGGTGAAGATAATTCATGACGACTTATTCAAGGTCGACCTCAGACCGGCTGATGTAGTTTACATGTACTTGACAACGAGCGCCAACGAGAAGGTTAGGCCGAAACTGGAGGCTGATCTTAAGAAGGGGACTAGAGTTGTATCACACGATTACGAGATAACTGGGTGGAAGCCACTCAAGGTTGAAAGATTCTGTGAAAACCCGTTATTGGGGTACCCAACACATACTATTTATCTCTACAAAAGATAACTTTTATTGCAAAAGCTAGCTTAGAGAATTGTTTGCGTGATTGCGAAAATGATCTAATGCAGAGAACATTTTAAGAACACGAAAGTAGGCTGCATTTTAACCAAAAACTGGAAACGTTCCTAGCATCAGGCATGGGCGGTTTCACAGTTGTATTTTGGTATAACTCGACAAAAGCGCACGTCATATTTGGCTTGAATCGCAGCCTCATCTTTGTGAGGCAATACAGATTTTTGCCATGAGCTACTTCATTCTCGCCTTCTTGAATACGATGCATACGTTGCCTCAGCAACGTCGGTGCATTTCATCCATTCTACATTTAACTCTTCTTCGACTCTTTTTGCGGCTTCATCGAGAATTCTGAGTCCTGTCTCAAGACCGTTTGACCATAGGGACTGCCAATGCGTAAGCCACACGGGCCATCCACTTGCTTCAAGAACAGTCTTTGTTTTAGAAATTGCTTTCTCAACTACCGATTCAACGAATTCGCTGTCTGTACGCGGCGTATTTATTGTCTCCCACCAGTAGTCATTAACGATTG
>Ga0315310_10003182_pt1 | contig 10234 bp, 13 predicted proteins | sample TDP5_MG_FD_203630 | JGI IMG/M metagenome (GOLD analysis project Ga0315310, IMG submission 203630) | Freshwater sediment microbial communities from Lake Towuti, South Sulawesi, Indonesia - TDP5 | ecosystem: Environmental > Aquatic > Freshwater > Lake > Sediment | place: Indonesia: South Sulawesi...
CGGTTCTTCCGGGTCTCTTAGTGCCAGGTTAATCGCTGCGTTGACGTTCTCTTCTCTTCCTAGAACGGGTGTCTTAACCCCGGCCTTTACGCCTAGATCGTCGTCTCTATCAACGCAAAGAACGAGGGTGCGCTCTGGCAATGACATTTTTTTTGAGGACACGATGGGTTCGCTCTACGATTGTTAGATGCTCACTATCACTTTAATTTTATGAATCAGGCTTCTTTAATGTTCTGTTATAAGGACCCTTGTTCAGCGAGCAGTTTGAACTCTTGCCATGTGAGTTTCTCGCCGCGTCTCACCTTTTCATGAGCTTTTTCCACGGCTTTTTCCCGAAGCTCTTGCTCTCTCTTGGCTTGTTGTTCTTCATCCTTCTTTTGAATTTCCTGTTTGAGCGAATTGATTTGATGAAGTAATTCTATATGCTTACGATGGATTTCATTTACCTTCTGTCTTAGTTCCACATATTTCTGATGGGCAGTGTCCGCTCCCGCCTTGAGATTTTGTGCTTTTGTTAAAAGGTCAATCATTTGTTCATGAAACTTTTGACTCTGCTCGGCAAGCTCCGCAAGCCTTTCATGACTGAGGTTAGCTCTTGTTGCCAGCGCTCTTTCTTCGGTTTGCAGTGTCACCAGTGTGTCCTTTAATTCCTGTAGCTGCTTGTGAATCAAGCGTTTATTTTCAAGAATTCTGACTTGGTCAACTAACACTTTTTCCTCTTTTATAGATAGGGGAGTTGTTTGGATCTTCCACTCAAGACCTTCGATGTCTCTTTGGATAGCACTTAGGCCGCGAGATGGTTTCTTTTCCAAGAGAACTCGCATTTTTTCTTTTGTCTTAGATATCTCGACCCGTTTTTCTTTCTGCTGGCTCCTGCTTTGTTCTCGTAAACTCTTCAGTTCTAGCACCTTTTGGTTTATGGCATCTCTCTTTTCCCCTAGGCCTTTTGCCTCTGCCCGCAAAGTCTTTATTTGTTCATGTATGGCATTCCTTTTTTCAGCCCAAATCCTTGCTTCGTTGTTTATTTGAACGCGTTGCTCTTTAAGTGCAGTGAGTTGGCGGTTGAGTTCCTCTATTCTTTGTGTGATCGGGTCTGACAAGTCTACTCCTCTGGATTTCTGTGGGGTTTAGCCCACTGAAGAACCCGTTGAACGAAGGCTTTGCCATCTGCGGATGAAAAGACGGGGAGATTCCAGTTTTCTCTGATGCGCCAACGTGTCACGCTATGAGTTTCCAATTTTTTTGCGTAGGGTTGCTTGTAGACGAGGACGCCTCTTCTCTGCCAAGTTGGTGTCTTAGCCAAGTAGACGCCACGTTGAAAGAGAAGTTGATGCAACTCTTCGGTCTTCATGCCCCTCAGTGTTTTTGCCGCATCTTTGGATGTGCGTCCAAGTTGGCGTAGTAGCCAATATGCATAGGCGTTGTTGTGGTTTCGCCAAGCGTCCATCTGTCGCCAGTTCAAGTACTCGACGCTCTTTTGTTCGGGCGTAATGACTATTCGAGAATCGAAAGCCACAGTTAAGGATTTCCCGAAGAGTTTAAGAGCATTCAGCGAGAAGGCGCTCGAAACCATTCCGGCTACCACAGAGTTGATTTTTTCAACTCTTCGATTGAAGGGAGCAATGTATGCAAAGAGCACGTTGATTTCATCGCTGGCTACGTAGATTAGCGCTGGGTTGATATTTTCTTGAAATATGGCTTTTCCAGATGAAATAAGGCATTTGGCAAATTTTTTGTCGAATGGTTTTTCAGTTTTGAGTTTTTCTGAGACCGCTTTGAATCGTCTCCCGTTGAGACGGAAGAAAGAATTGTCTGGCGGAACTTGAAGTGTGGAGAAGACTTCACTCTTGGCTTGGGCTGGGTTTGGAGGGTGATTCCAGAATGATTCTGGCATCGACGGTTTTTGCTCCCTTTTCGTAAACCATTATAGGATTGAGGTCGAGCTCTTTTATCTCTTGGTGGTCCATAACTAGTTTCGAAGTGTTCAAGAGGATGTTAACAATGGCATCTATGTCGGCTGATGGTTGACCACGATAGCCTTTTAGAACTGGATACCCCTTCACTTCTGTTATCATTTCTCTGGCGTCGGATTCTGTTATCGGCGCGATTCTGAAGGTCACGTCTTTCAATACTTCAACGAATATTCCGCCAAGTCCAAACATTAGGGCTGGTCCAAACTGCGGGTCTTTTATGGCTCCAACGATGACCTCGGTAGATGAGGGCGCCATTTCCTGAACCAGCACGCCGACGATTTTGGCGTCTGGCTTGTGCCTCTTGACGTTTTCTAGAATGTTTTCGTAAGCGTTTTTAACTTCCTTTGAACTATTTAGATTTAGCATAACTCCGCCCACATCGAATTTGTGAATGATGTCGGGTGAAACGATTTTGAGAACAATTGGGTATCCGATTCCTTCAGCAAACTTGACAGCTTCTTCAGGCGTTCCTGCAACCTTGAAGCGTGTTACGGGTATGCCGTATTCCATGCACACCATTTTAGCCTCGGGTTCTAGCAGGTAGTTTCTGCCCTCTTTTTTGGCTTGTTTGAATACGTTTAGGGATTTTGTCATCTCTGCATCAGCGTGTTAGTTTGTGGCTGGTTTTCGTTTTAAGTTCTGTGGTCTGTGTCTTTTATTTTGCGGTCTCTTCTGGAAGGTGTGGTTGCGATTGCTTTGTTTAGCAATAGGGGTGCGTTTGTTTAGAAGGCTTATGGCGGTGTTGAATATGGCCATGCGGATACGTCCTGGTAGTACCAGTAGGCTGTTTCGTCATCTCCCAATGCATACCTGTCGCTTGCTATGGGTCCTTGACTCCAGCCGAATTGTTGGGTCCATGTCCACCATATCCATGCTTTGGAGGCGGTGTTGTTCACGTTGTTGATTGAGTTAACAAAGGCACCGTAGCTGAAAATTGTGTGGTTGACCTTCGCCACCTGCATTGTAATGTCTAATAGGGTGTCTCCACCTCTTGCCTCGGTTTGATTGAACCATTGAACCGTGCCGTTTCCGTAGTTGAAGCCCAAGTTAAGGTGGATGATTGGTTTGCGTGTCTTTTGAAACAGGTTGCTGTACAAGTAAAAGTAGTATGCACTGGTTAGGGATGCGACGAGAGCCCAAACAAGCAAGGCTAACACGACAAAAGTGAAGGTTCTTCTCTTCACTGACACTGCTCTTTCACCTCCCGAGAAGCTTTCGCATTGTATTCACTATGGGCACTGCTCCTATACCGAATAGTAAAGTGTTGGAAACGGTATAGAGGAGTGTAAAAATGGCACCCCATACCTGCACCAGAACTAGAGCTTCTAAAAGAGTGATGCTACTCGGAGGCAGAGCAAGGTATACGGCAAAGCCCAGATTAGTGATTGAATAGTAAACAAAGGTGAGAAACGCGCCTAAAACAGCAGTTTCTGCGTGGAACCTGGCTTTGCCATCATTTTCCATTTTGTACAACCCTCCCACAGTTCCGATTATGCTCATTCCCAACATTTGGAAAGGCATGTTTAGGCCAGCCAATCCCCAAGGCGAAAGAAAGGCGTTGACAAACATGACGAAGGCGCCAAGCGACGCTCCGAGTACACTTCCGAAGATAACACCTGTGGAAAAAGTTAAGAGAGAAGTGAACTCAAGACCTGGAGGCCTCCACAACACTTGAAGACCCGTTCCCACAGCAACTAGAATACTGAATAAGGCTATTTGGCGTGTGTTAGTCCTCTTTTTGGAAGGCAATATGGGTCGTGATAGGTTGGATTATCCATCCTATAAGACTTTCGAATCGCTAAACGGCTTTGAAGTGTTTCTTTTGATTAGCGATATGGATTTTGTGGGGCATGTGGTAACGCATAGTCCGCAACCGAAGCATCTGGCTTGGTCAAACACGAGTTTATTGTCAACGAGTTGACGTGCGCGGAATTGACAACGCGAGACACATGTGCCGCAGTTGTCGCATGTTTGATTGTTGTTTTGGGCAACGCATTCTGAGGCGACCACGTGGTTAGGTATGCCAAATCTGACGAGCGCGCTCAATGAGTGACAACAGCATGAGCAGCAGCTGCAGATGACTTCGGGCTCCTCCTTACCCTTAAAAGTGAAGGCCAAGTGAACGAGACCAGCCTCGTGGCTGCGTTTCAGAATCACGAGGGCCTGGGCTAAGGAGATGCGTCTAGCGCCTCTTTTCATGGCATCCCTAGCTTCAGCATCCAAGCTGAGGCAGACGTCAAGAGGCGCGTCGCATTTGTGCCATTTTGCGCGGCAGCCGCAGTCATCCAAGGTAATGATCTCGGCGTTTCTGAGAATGCCTTCTATGCTTGTTAATTCGAGGATTGTTTGTTGGCCTTGAATGGAAATGTTAACTGGAATAGTGACAGGCGTCATTTGGCCAACGTAATCTCTCATCAATTCTTCTCTTGTCCAATCGTTAGTGTTTTTCATTTTCGTTGCCCTTTGTGTGGAGATTTGAGAGTGTCGTCCGAATTACTTAAGAATTGCTTGTTGATGCTACTTATTCAAAAAGTTTGAAGCATGGGGAGAGGACTGAGTCAACGGTTAAGGCAACAGAGTCGACTGGTTATGCCTCTCGAAACTTTGTTCTGTTATTAGTTGCTATCTTTATAGCGACTTTTGCAAGTTCGATGGTGTCGGCGTCTCCCGTGTTCTTTTTGGTCAAAGATTTTGTCGAGACAGAAGAAGCCACTGCACCAGTTTTTGGTGTGTTGGTGTCTGTAAGTGCCGTAGCTATGATTGCTGCGAACTTTGCCGGAGGTTTCTTAGCCGACAGATTTGGGAGAAAAAGGTTAATTGCATTGGGATCAGCGATTCTGGCCCCAAGCTTGTTCGTCTATACCATTGTACCTAACGTCTTTTGGGTCATTGTCACGTATTTCGTTCAGATGTTTTCAATCTCCCTGTTCCAACCCGCGTTTACGGCTTTTGTGGCTGATTTAAGTAAAGTGAGTTCGAGGGGCAGGGCCTTCGGGCATTACAACTTGTTTTGGATTGGAAGCACCGTCCCTGCACCTCTAATAGGCGGCTTTTTGGCAGACGCTATAGGGTTGCGTTTTCCCTTCGCTCTTGCGGCTCTAATATCCCTCGTTGCGTTGGTCACGTCTCTAGGGCTAGTTGAGATTTCTCGTAAGGCAACAGCCACAGAGAGTGTTCTGGTCGAAAGTGAAGTGGAAAAGGTTGCGATGCCCTTTGCCTCGGTGATGTTGATTTTTGGAGTGATGAGTTTGCTTAACGGGTTGTTAAACGGCATGATTGCGCCATTAATTAGAACCTACAGTATCTTCAGGTTAGGCTTTAGCGCTACTGAGTTAGGTTTAGCCTTTTCCCTCGGCTCGGGACTAGTGACTACTCTCGTTCAGATTCCAGGCGGAAGATTAACAGACAGGGTCGGGAGGAAACCTCTCATGCTGTTCAGCCTTTTAGGCATACCCTTTGTGATCGCGATGGCTTACACCGGTTCCCTCTTCGAGTTCATTCTAGCCTCAGCTGGACTGGTCGCTTTTGGCAACCTGAGCGCCCCAGCATACTACGCCTGGTTGATGGATTTGGTTCCCAGCGCCAAAAGGGCTAGAACGTCGGGGTTGACTAACGCGATAACTGGCATTGGAATGTTCATAGGTCCTCAGCTGAGCACCTGGATTTACGAGTCTCAGCCCAACATTGTCCTTCCATTCATAGCCGCCGCCCTGCCTTGGATCTTTCAGGTTCCTCTGATCTTGAGGCTTAGAGAAACTAAAATCTAGTCACGAAACATTCAGGTGTTAGGGTTGGCTACACGCACAGCAAAGGTAAGAAGTAATATGAATAACTAAATTATCTGGGGATATATTTTTGGAAAGGAACCTCATTCAATTTAGTATGTGCGGAAGGGCAGGCAAGTACTATCCCTATGAGGCTGTTAAACCTGAAAACAGGCAGAGAACTCTGCTTCTAATAAACTCGAAACCTCTAAAAGTCAATCAAATAGCGGGTAGACTTGAATTTGACAAAGAGGAAATCATCGAAAGCTTGATGGCGTTGAAGAAATGCGGTTTAGTTAAGGACGCAGAGGGTCGATACTCGCCAAGTTTTGCAATATTCACACGTAAGGACCAGAACATTCTGAAGGCCTTGCTTGAAGAGTTAAGCATTGACGTAAAGGAGATTGTTGAGAAGAGAGTTGGTGAACTGAGAAAACTTATTAGTGATTTGGAGTGCACCAAGAAGGGCTCAAGATTCCCTGATTTAGATTACATCGTCATTGGCGCCTTAACTCTAGATTACAAAGGGTTGCAAGTACTCCACAGAGAAAAACTGCTACTCTATGGCAAGAAGATGCCTGGAAACAGCAATTACATATTTTCAGGCTTCGAGTCAGGGCTTATCAACCTCAAAGAATCATGGATGTGGGGGCACAACTCATCTTTCGGCAAATACTGGTTTAGCACTCACGGGAAACTACCACCAGACGGTTCTAGAGAAGCTTTCCCAGACCTGGCTTGGCGCTGGGACAAGCATACAGATTCAAAAGAAATAGATCGAGTAATGAAGAGAATCGGAAAGCTTCTTGAACTGCTCTCCGAACACAACTTGTCCCTCAGCGATTTAAACAAAATAGTGAGAAACAACAAGGAAAAACTGCTGACGGAATTAACTCTCTTATTAACCCTTGAATACATTGTTGAGGAAGAAAAAAAGTGGAAGACTAACAGACCTTTTCTTACAACAAGCGACCTGAAGAAAATTCGATCATTTTCTGAATCAACCTTGAAGTACATCTCCAAATTCTTAAGAGCCAAACAATCTCGAATGATAGAACTTTACGTTCAGACATCTCCCTCAAAGAATGGAATTCCCTTTAAAGAAGCCTTTAACCCACTGTATCACCTGATATTTGAGCGGGCACTGGATCTCTTAATCGCAAGCAAGGTGATAAACAGTCCGCCTCTAAGGAAAGACAAGGGCCGCTACTCTCCATTCGTCGGCGTAGGCATCCAAAACTTCTTCCCAATCTGAAACTAATGGTCGGGCGGGCAGGATTTGAATTCGCCGAGCTGAAGGTTCCTGTTTGGCTCCAGCTCTCCTGCGACACACCGGTTTCTGCTCTGACCGGTGCCTATCTTTCGGGTTGTGTGCTTGATAGGCTGGTGATGCCCACTTTGGTAGTAGGCGTCTACAGCGTCTCCGCCGACGAGACAGCGCTCGTCAACACGGAAGCTCTACCAAGCTGAGCTACCGCCCGACCAAATGTTTACAAAAATAGGAATGGTCATTTATGCGTTTCGTTTGAGCGTGGTGTTCTCTAACAAGTGCAGCAGCGAGAGCCCCAGGGTTCTTCTATATAATAACCATTTGGGTTCAAGCACGACATAATTCGTTTGTAAGGCGAGGCCTTCTTGGGCTTGTTTGGGTTCAGCCCACCTTGAATCCCAAGAAGAATCCTATTCCGAAGGCGCCGAGGGAAGGCAAGAGTGCAATGATAGGCGCTATCACCGCTGCTGCTTCACCCGTGAGGCCCAGGGCGCCAGAGACAGCGTTTTTCAGTTCTCCAAAGTTTATCGTAATTATGTCGCTGTAAGCCAGATAAATGAGCGCAAGGATGAAAAGTCCAATAATTACAGCCACGATTTTTAAGAGTTTCTTCAGCGCATATCCAGCAAAGAATCCGCCTATTCCGCCGATTCCCAATTGGTACACGAGAGCACTCATGCATTTGACCTCTCCTCATAGATTCAAGGCTACAATTTTTATGTCTTGTGTATTCTTCGTCATCAAATGATGTATTTTTCTTACAATCAACTATAAATTTTCATTCAGCATTCTCTTAGAAACATCCAATAAAAGTGAAGGGAGCGATGAAAAGAATGGTTGAAGTGTTCGACATCTACTTGCTAAACCTTACGGTGACGGTGGGAATGTTTGTAGTGCTTGTCTTCCGCGCTTGGCTGGAACTGAAACACTTTCAAATTCTCTGGAAGGAAGCGGAGTGGAGAAAAACATACGAAATAGTGGGCAGAATCTTGAAGGCTGAAAGAGATCTGTTCACAGGGGTGGAGGGTGGAGACGAACTCTACAGGATTCTCAGCGAGATGTTCAAGGTGGACGAAGAAAAATGACCAAGGCAAAATGTCCATCATGGAACCAGAAATGATCAACATTCTCCAAGCGAAGCAGAGCCTCGCAAGTTAAAACAGCCAGCCGTTGTAAGAAATTAGGTTGGCGTCATCACTGTCTCTTCTTCTTCAACCTTCGGCCTTTCGGGTTTGGCAACCGTTAGAGGCTGAGTTTGAACTCCTTGTGTTCTGAGTGAAAGGATAGTGGATACCGTCTCTTCGATTCTTGCGTTGTAGTCCATCCATTTTTGGATTTGAGTTATCAATGCCTTGGTCATCAAAACCAGTATCATGGTCATCACTCCCAAAGATAAAATGACTGCGCCATATCCAGTGTACGCTGGGAACAAGAGCAATGAAAATCCGTTGCCCAACATGACAGTGGCTACAATCATTCCTGCCCAAAAGGCTTCGCGTTCATCCACTGGAATTTCACCATTACATTAGGATGTCAGGTATGGGGTATTTAATCCGTATGAATTTAGAATGCAGATTGGCTAACATGTATCTGTGAGTTTTTGCAGTAACCTTCTCCATTAACCCAAAACCAATTCGATACCATTGATTTTGGTTTGCCCGATTTCTCTAGACCATAACGGCTGAGTGGTTTGGTCAAATGGCGCTGTGAACGAGGAGAAGTAACGTAGAGTCCTGGCTTTAAGGTTCTCTTCTCTTCAACAGTCACTTTGCTCAACTCCGATGAACGGAACCCGCATCTTTTGCACCTAAACCCTTTGGCAGCCCCCATCGATTCCATACACTTCCCACAACTAGAACACACCGGATTGTGAAAAACAATCTTGGGGGTCAACTTTAGAGCTCTCAACTTCTCGAGGTTGATGGTAACAGGATGCCTCCTAGATTTTGGACGAACGCCTCCGAAGGCTTCCACCACGTCTCCGGGAATCAAAAGTTGTGCGGCTTTTCGCAGGTCTTGAGTCGGCTCGTAGGCAGCGCAGTCAATCTGTCCTGCTTTGTCTTCGAGTGAAAAAATAACATGCCTCCGCGGAATGATTTTAGGCTCTCGCACCACTGTTCCCTTCACAACTACCGGATGATAGGGAAACACACCGTCAATTGAATTGACTCTTCGTAGATGGGCATCGGTTCCGTGGTTTGTGCGGAAAATGGTCCACCGTTCGATGGGCTCCATGACGCGAATCAATCTGTAAGCACGTTTCACGGTCGCTGGTGTTTCTCCACGGACTCCGAAAAGGATCGGATCTGGACCATGAGGTGTGATGAGAATTCGTCCTGTTTCGGGGTCCCGATTGTTGAAGGTGAGTGGCACTGTTTTTTTGTCCATCTTCTCAACTGATGCAACATCGAGTCTACGGGGTGTTCCACGGTATTCTGGCGTTCGATAAGCGATTAGCTCGTAGGTGTGGTCTCCATTTAGGGTCTCACCAATTGCAGCCAAAGCGCCGATTGTTCCCCGTCCCGAGTTGAAGCCCACCGCCTCCGCTTTGAACGCTCTGACGAGTTTCAAAGCCTCATGTATTTTCACCAAACCCTGAATTGTCTGCTTGGCGAACAACGTCAACTGCTCTGGAATACGACCACCTCGAAAGAAGACGACTCCTGGATCTGTGCCAACAAAATCCATGTCGCTGTTTTCCTCAACCGTGTCAATGACTAAATCCATGATTTCTGTTAGCAACTTTTCGTCGCATCTAAATCGCAGACAGAGAGCGCCGTTGCCACGGGTCTTCCAGGGAACGTTGGGGTTTAATCGAACAAGGTTTGGATAGTCGATGAAGGAGACGCCTAATTCCTGCAGTTTTTCTACTAAAAGCGCAGCGACATAAGTCGTGCATCCCATTCTCGGTGAATCGGTATCGTCTATTCCAACGTGCAGCGTCATCATTTAGGCATCTACTCATTATTCTCCATGATAATGACAGCAGGATGATAAGAACTTTCATTTTGCTGCGTGTAAACTTGCTACTGAGGGAATAACGATATCGGCTACTTGCTCAAGCTTTTTTCTTGAAGTTGGACCGGTCAAAACTCCTATGCAGACCTTTACCCCTGCGTTTTTTCCCATCAACATGTCAGTGCAAGAGTCACCAACCATAGCAGCATCCTCTGGTGAGCACCTTGTCAACTCGCAGATTTTCCAAATCATGTCAGACGCGGGCTTAC
>Ga0315310_10003184_pt1 | contig 10232 bp, 14 predicted proteins | sample TDP5_MG_FD_203630 | JGI IMG/M metagenome (GOLD analysis project Ga0315310, IMG submission 203630) | Freshwater sediment microbial communities from Lake Towuti, South Sulawesi, Indonesia - TDP5 | ecosystem: Environmental > Aquatic > Freshwater > Lake > Sediment | place: Indonesia: South Sulawesi...
AAGATACGTAGTAACTACTACTACGTCTTTGTTGTTGTTGTTCTATGCGTCCTCTCTGTGGATGGTTGGTAACAACATCAGAAACGGAGGAAACCTCAGCGAGGCCCTGAGGGAGGCAATAAAACTCCTAACCTCGTCGAGAGAGCCACAAAAACTTCGCCGACTAGAAAAGCTGCTACGACCAGAACAACCTGCTGCTGAAACTGAACTGATAATACGGCTAGAAGAGTCTGCTGACGAATAACGGTCTTCCATGTACGTCGCAAAACAGAAAAAAAGGGGAGTTTGCGGGGAATTATCTGGAGATATCTCCACTCAGTATGAGTTCAAGAGAACCCCTCGAATTTTCCGGGGACCCCTCTAGTTTCACTTGCGCTTTCTGAAGAGCGCTGCGCCCTCGTGGTGGCATACGTATTCAAAGCCCACTTCTATGAGTTTGCCAGCTTCCTCAATTGTCTTGGCGACAGCAAAGTGGAACTCGTCGTTTTGCTCCGTAAATAGGGCCTGTTCAATGTTTATGTAAACATCTGTGCTACTGATACATTTGTGGCCCAGCAGCTTCTTTACGTGATAAGGGTCATGTGTTTTATGGTACTCCATCGTCGCCTTCCAATGGCGAAAGGATGTGAAGGTTATCTTAAGGAGCCGTGGATTGTTGAAGTCCTGTGCCAACCGTTTACGCTGATCCCGGAAATTGCTGTATAAGGCGTGCTGCACCATGGGGAAGACCCTCTCGGACCTCTTGGGAAGCAGTTCTAATCTCGCCATCCAATCCCTTGAGATGGGCAGGATCCTCGCGTTATGGCCCTTCACAGGATGATTGATCGCTAGGGTTTTGGATTGCTTGTTGATGTCAATCCATTTGACACGCCATAGTTCGCCGGGGTCAGCTCCCGTCTCCTTCAGGCCTTCAAGGAATATGCTCACGGTTTTTCCGCAGCCGTTTATGAGTTGGTCAAGCTCTGATTCTAGGGGTACGAAAGGCACTTTGTCAGATTTCTTATATTTTGGGGGGGTCCATGTTAGGCCCTCCATCTCTGCAAAGTTGGAGTAAGCATGCACCACGTTAGCTTTGTATCCGCTGCCCCATGTTTCTTGAGTAGCAATTATTTTCTTGACGTGCTCTGGATCCCACAGGTTGGCTCCAAGCTTCACAAGACGTTTTAGTAATTTCACCTTCCCCGAAATCGTTGACTCAGGGTAGCCCTGCTTCTTGAGGTGCCACAGGTATTCGATGATCTTGCCGCGAACCTCGGCTTGCTTCGTGGCCCCCGCAGCCCGCTTTTCTGTTCGGGACTCCACTTCGACCAAGTTTTTCGCCCCGCCCTCCGAGGCGCCTACTCGGCGTTCACTATGATAGTCAGAGAAAGCTTTTATACTTTTCCCTATAATTGTCTGATTATGAGGAGCTACGTGTTTACTCCCCTTGAAAGAAGGATCCTCCAGGGATGGCTTAACGGAGACCTCACGTTGAAGGATATCCGACTGCAAAAGGTTCTTTCCAGGGTTAGGCTGTTCAAGGACTTGCCCGGGGACGTGGAGCTTTACCTGGCTGTTCGCCGTCGATTGGCTGAAGCGAAAGCCGCAGCCTCGACATAAGAAACGCTGAAGGTCGCCGCCTCTGGTTGGGCGTGTTCCATCTTTCCAAAGCCGGCTCGAGCCGCATTCTGGACAGCGAACAGTTTCGTCCATTCCAGTTCACCTTATGCTTTGCATGTGGGGGGCGTGCGGGCGGTCGCGTGGAAACCGACGTCCGGCTTTAACCCGCTTTTGAGGGTTTTAATATGCCTGGAAGCAGTCGGGACGACGCCTTTCCCCTCTTTTACGAATAATGCTTCTCCGCTAATCGCTAACTTTGTGTGTGTGTGCATTCTAATCTCTTCAGCCTCTATTTTCTCTAAAGCCTCTTCTTTTCTTTCTATTCTCAATAGCCTCTCCACTCCTCACTCTCCTCAGTTTCTCTGCACACGCACACACATTCAGATTAGTTTTTTCTGTCCTCTAACTTTCACCATCCTTTCCAACGCTTCAGGACACTTCTCGATGTTCAGCTTGAACACGTTACGGTTAATCTTATTCATAAAGCCAAGAAGCAGCAAATTCTCAATCCAGGTTTTCACGGTTCGTGGATCTCCGCCCCTCAACAAAACAATGGCCTTCCGCAGTTCATGGAGGCTGATCTGGTAAGTGTAGCCTTCATTAACCAAGTGAGTTACAATTTCCCCGCAACATTGATAAGTGCGACTTTTGGCCTTCAACGCTTAATCTCTCCTATAGTTAAACAAGCACTTCCTAGCCCATGCCGGTTACGAATCATATCGTAGGATGCTTGGGTAACCAGGATATTATTCGTAGCCGGTCTCCAGGGGCGCAGGTTGATGCTGCCACAGTGAGGGCATACAACTTCTATATGGTCGCTGAATTGGTCACTTAAAGCAGCTTCAGTGGCGTCGAAAAGGGCGAAACAGTTTAGACATTTGTAGCGTTCATCTTGGGCTGCCATTAAACATCCATGATGGTAAATGTGGCCTCCCTTGTCCTGGTCGATGTTGCGTAAAATGGGCTTCTGGCAACGGTGATAGCTACAGATGCGTTTGGCTTTGGGAATGCTTCTGTAGAGCCTGCGAAGAGACATTAAGCTTTGGCCTCCAGCTTATGTTTCGTCGTTCCGTCAGGGTAATTGACGTGGATTAACTGGAACTTTTCTTGGCAGTCAGGGCATTCCCATTCGAAGCCAGTGTCGATTTCTTCAGGTTTAATTTCAGGGACCTCTCTCCGCCTTTGTTGTCCTGCTGTAGTAGGCTCAGGCTCTTCTCGTGGTGTAGCCGTTGTAGGTTCCCCAGCTTCAGGATCCACAAACTTTTTGATCTCTCGCATTGATGGTAGTGCGCCTTCTCTCTTGATGTGCTCTGCAATATGCTTCGTAAGTTCAACTCGCTTTTCTTCTGGCGCTTCTAAAATAGCTCTAGCTTGGCCCTCAGTCAATTCTTCCGGTTTTATAACACGTGTTATAATTTTGTCCTTCTCAAGCTCTAACATGGCAAGATGATAAGAAACCCACGCTTGTGTTTTTCCAACTTTGAATGCTAAGACTTCTTGCGTTGGATATTCCTCTGGGAAATGTTTGAGCAGATAATCGAGCATTCGAGCTTTTTCATAGTCGCTTAGGTCTTTGCGTTGCAGGTTCTCTATGAAATGTGCTTCCATGGCTTGCTGATCGGTCATTTCTCGGATTATGCAGGGAACTTGGGTTATGCCCGCTTGTTTAGCTGCGTTTAGTCTGCGGTGTCCAGCTACGAGCTCGTAGTCGCCTGATGGTTTGCGACGTACAAGTATGGGCTCCAAAATGCCATGTTCCTGCATTGAGGCTGCTAAATCCGCAAGTTCAGGTTCCTCAATGCTTATGCGACTTTGAAAGGGCATAGAAAGGACGCTTTCAGTAGGCAAAAAGGTGAAGCGTGGAATTTCTGCGCCTGGTCTAACATCAGTTGTTTTCGGAGGCTGGGCAGGTATATCCTTCGCGGTTGGTTTTGGAATGACAAATTGGCGTCTATCTCTGTCGTATTCTCCACTCCACTCTTTCACCAAAGCCATCAGTTTGTCAAAACCAGTGGGCAAATAACGCTTGAATCTGGCGCCTAGCTTGCCTGGCCAGTCCACAAACTCAAAATAAGCTTCAACTTCGCTAGGCTTCATTCCTAACGCATCACAGAAGAAACTTTCAACATCAAGCGCATTCTGGGGAGGAGGCCTCATCATGGCGGACCCTCCAAAAGCTTTTTAACTTCTATTAACGAAAAACAAAGGTGGGAGTCTCGGGTCTTCGCCTTCTCCCGGATCTCGGCAAGCTGGGGGATATTGGGCTTGACTTGGACTTGGGCTTGGACTTTGGGGCTCCCTTCACCCTTCATTTTCCTCAATAACAATCCGAACCTAAATTGGCATAGTGATATGTATCACACAAGATTTTTAAGCCTTTTCCCTCAATATAGAGTGGGAGAAAAAAATGAGCTACCTGTGTCTGGGTTGTGGGCGAAAGGTTGAACCAAGAGAAGGGCTGGTTCGCGGCCACACCCACTGTCGTGAATGCGGCAGCATCATGCTCGTTGAAGAACACGTGTTCAACAAAATTTTACGCCAAGTGGTTGAAGGCAACCCAATTAACTGGCGGGAGCGCCCCACAGAAATCGGCAAAACCATTTTCGCCAGAATAGAGGCTTTCATGGCTCGCTTGCGGGAAGAAGGTGTGACGTTTCGACCTATCCGATCGCGGTTTATAATTGAGCGGATTCTGGAGCAACTGTAGGCTATATACGTTGGAATTATCCGTAGAGTAGCAAGAGCAGAAAAGGGTGAAACTTCGGTTTTGCTTATCGGTCCAGCTTGGTTTCCAAAGACACTAGGAATTAGAGGAACTTAACCGTCGACTAGGTGCTACCTTCCCCTAATTTTTCGTGGCTTGCCCCTCACGAATCTTTCGCCAAGCGGACCTTTGCTTATGAGTTGATACCTGTTCTTCTTGATCGCTCTTTTCCTTGGAAGGGCGAACTCCGCCTGTGCCAAGGACAGGGGCCCTGCGAGGATGATTGCCTCAGGATCTCTTAAAGCAACCTTGACTCTGTCAATGTTTTCCTCGGCGATCTTCACACGTTCCCTAGTAGCCGTGAGATAGGCTCGCGATCTGACACGTGGAAACAACCAAGGTTTTTCTGCCATAGCGTTCACCATGTAGAATTTACTGAGGGGTACCTTTAAAAAGCTTTGCAGTAGATTAGTTAGTGGTGAAACTATGCCCACTGTTGTTGAACGGGTTAGAGAGCGTCTAGGCATTGAGAAGCCACCGGAAAGGCAAAGTCAGGTTGAAAGGCCTGTCCTCGAGGAACTCCGGAAGAGGCTAAGGGGGGAACAAGGTCAAGTTTTGAAGAAGGTTCGAGAGCGGTGGGGCGGCCAGGCTGAAGGTCCGGTTGCGAAGCGCCTCCGCGAGCGGTTTGGAAAACAAGAGGGGCCTGTCGTGACTGAGGTCCCACCGGGGATTCCTCCAGAAGTGAAAAAACCTCCGGTGCTGATATACTCCACTGCCGGGCAAGTAGTTGTAGTTCCAACGGCGGTTCCCATTCTAACCTACTAGAACCTAGACTAGGTCTGAAAGCTTCTCGGGGTAGTGGGCCTTCAGCATTTTAACCCATTTTTCACGACGCTTTCTATCCAACTCGCTTAAAGTTTCCTCGGGAATCTTCAAGTCTAAAATTTGCATTTCCTGAAGCTGCTTAATAAATTGGTTGTTTGAGATCACACGTTTCGCCAGGCCCTTATCTGCCCTATCTAGATCCTGCAGCAGTTTACGGGCTAAGTCGTCACTCCATTCTTCCACAGCGTTTCCGTCCAGGTAAGGCGATACGGCTAAGGCACCAAACAACTCCAGCAAAATTTTCGCGAGGACTTCCACGCCAGAGGGTGGGGGGGTCGGAGCTACCTCTTCCTTCTGGCCGTAGAATTTTATGTATTTGGCAACGGTTTTTGGAGTGCACTCAACCTGAGCAGCGATCTCCCCTTGAGTGTAGTTTTGCTTGGCTAAAGCGAGGATTTTCCGTACTTTCTCTTGTTTAAGGCGCCCCATATCTTACTCTCCGTCAAAGGGATGGTGAAATTCTAACTATTTAAAGAGAAAACTACTTTAAGGTTCTTTTGAATTACCATGAATGGGGATATCATTTGAAGGAGCAAGAGCCTCAGCCCCTCAGAACCTTCCATGCTTCTCGGAGAAAGCCTGTTGAAGAAACCAGCATACACCCAAAGCCCGGCATCGCAGGTCTAATCGCCTTCTACCTTAAGCTACGCAAAGAAAGGGGGACGCCAACGCCTTTTCTAGACATCTTAGTGCCCTCTTCAAAGGAAACGACTCCGAACCAAGAAACTCCGGATCAGGAAACGGAACATAAGAAGGAAAAGAAGAGAGAACCTCCCATCCTATCGCATTTATCCTAACGCCTCGAACCAGATGCAAGATAATAACAGGTCGTCATTCCATAGCTTTGGAACTCAAAGCCTGTGTCAGTAACGTTTCTAATGTGAAGTGGGGTAAGCGTCATATTGACAGGGAAACCCCAAGCAGCATAAAGTCGAGGGAAAAGCCCTGCCAAACGGTCATTCGCTCTAGTTCTAAGCGTTTCCAGCCGGTCATCAATCTCCTCGAGTTTTGTGTTTATTTGTGTACGAACCTTTTCCAGCCGGTCGTTTATGTCCGCGATTTTAGCGTTGATGGCGTCACGAGTGCTTTCGAAGCTTTCCCTTATTGGCACAAGAACCTCCGAGTTTAGCCTCTCTAAGGCCCTAGGTCTGAAGATGGCATTCCAAATTGAATACTCGAAATTTCCAATAGCCCATGCGATTGCGTCTCGAGCCCAGTTCAGCCATCCCCAGTCTCCGAAGAACTTCTTTACCAGATTCACGAAGTCGCCGGCGGTTGGAATGTGCATCTCCCACCTTGGAACCCTAATGGATATGATGGGGATTGTGAGATCTGGAATTTTCTCCTTCGCAACTGCCACTAAAGCCTCAATTTCCTCCACAGGCGGTGGTCTTGGAACTTCGCCTCTCCTCGCTTCGGCCACGCATACCACGCTTGGATCTGCCACTGGTCTCGGAAACGTTACGCGATACCACATTCCCGCCGTCTTTCCGTAGGCTTTGCCGTGAACAATAACTGGAATGCCTACCCGAATCTCAGGGATCGCAATAGGCAGCCTTTCTTGGGTCCACATCACCTGCTTCACGCGTTCGGCTGGAACTGGCAACTCGCTGATAACTGGTAGCTCAACTCCAACTTTCTTCAGTCCGGATATCCTTTCAGCCATGCGTCTCCTTAACCTCAAAGCCAAACTCGACACCACATGTTTTAAGGGTAGCAGGATTTATAAAAGATTAGGAATCAAAATGCTGAGACCTGAAAACCATTTAAGAACACGTCTGAGGCGTAACATCAGGCTCCTTCGGGAAGAGTTGACCGGCCGCAGATTTGAAGAGGTGAGGGAATATAAATCCCGTTCACCTCAAGTTAAAATTGTTTGTCCAAGTTGCGGTCATGTTACTTATAGAACTGTGATGCCTGAAAGGGTGGTGTGTGTCAAATGTGGCTATACTTGGACGACAAAAATAGGTGAAGTGATAGAGGTTGGCGCTTTTAAGGAGAGGGAACGCATAGAGAGGGCGAGGAGGCCCCGGTACTGCGAGGCTTGTCACGCAGAGCTGCGGGCTTGGGAACGGGGTCTATGCGAAAGGTGCCGAGCAATTCTTGAGGAATATGGTCATGTAACGGTGGACTGGACAACCATTCCTGAATTAAGAGAGAAATGGGCAAAATACTTGTAAGGGGAGCTATTAGAAGGTGGCTTAGGAATGATTTTTAAAAAATTCAAAAAAATAGTCTGTGTAGTTTAATCTACGTAGTTTAATACATTTATTTCATGTTTGTTAATCATAATTAACGAACATTATAGAAAAATGGTCTATAAAAATCATACTTGTCTGTTTATAAGGAAGCGTAACAACGTTCTTAACGAATGCGTTAAGAAAAGTCTTAACGCATTCCTAAAGGGGAACGCTCGAAAGTGAACCGCTCGAAAGAGCGCATTCATTATAGAGCGCAACCTTCCACGTTTCGACGGGTTGCACGGTTCGGAACGTGGGCGAGACTCCGATGAAACCCGAAAGGAGTCATGCATAGGATAGGGCAGGAAAAACCGTGTGAAGCAGAATAAACCCTATAAATTTTGGGAAGTGTTCCACAGAGGAGAATAAGCCTTTCTTGATGAAGTACTAGTGAGCCTTAAATCCGCAAGGCATAATCTCCCCAAATCCTCGATGTGGACTTGAATAAAGCGTTGCCGTTGCCTACGGAATGCTCTTAAGTCTGAAATGGGTAGGGATAAGGCTTTTCTCCGTGGAAAATGTCAAAGCGTTGTCGAATATGTGGAATTGATTTAGAAGAAGGAAAAAATTGGTATCCTGCGGATAAACGTGACCACTACCATATATGTATAACGTGCCATCGCCTACGGGCACGACCACGGGAACGACTCTATAAGCGTAGGAAAAGGAACACAACAGGGAAACTTCCAATTGGAACATTTGATAAAAAATACTTGGAAGTCGTTAATGGTCGTGTTTTCGGTGCGGTTCTCCTAGAACGTGCTATAAAAGCACTACACTAAACTTCCCTCTTTTTCTGTTTTAGGGTAAATTCTGCTCTAAATGGCTTATTTTTGGAAAAGAAGCCTTTTCCGTTCTTTACAGTAGAGAAATTTTTTGGCTCTATTTCCGATTCTACGGCTAATTTTAAGGTATTTCTCTTTTTTTGCTCCCTTAAGAAATTTGAAATGGACACAGTTTTCATAATCTCTTACACAGAGGCAATATTCATCTTCTCTGAACTCCGAGCAACTACCCATAAATTCGCATTTCTGGTCGACGGGTGTGCCCGCAGTTATTGTTTCTTCAGTCGCCAGGCTAACACTCTCTGCCCCAACCTTCTCCATGCAACCTTATCTTCAAAGACCAAAGTCTTCAAGTAGGATCTGGCCACGGGCATAGTTAAGCCTGTGAGGTCAGAGACTTCCATCGTCGTCAATTCGCCGCGATCTTCTAAGAGCTTCAAGATTTGGTCCCGGGTTTCTGTGCTGTTGCGTACCATGGTTTCACCTATATGAAAAGAAGATAAGGAAGTACTTAAGGTTTTCGCTAAGAACTTTTTATGACTACGACCTCCCAGGACATCAGGTTGATGCGCTTGGCTCAGTCCTCTACTTCTCCTCTACACGCAATATCCGCCTCATAGCATTCGAGTATTTTTTCGCCCACCATTGAATCCACGGCGCCTCGCTTCTGGCCTTCAGCCTCTTCACATACGACTCGGCTGCTTGCTCAACGAGAGTGCTCTTGCTCCAAGCCGTCATCTGCTCCTTGTACCGTTTAGCCAGCTTCTCCACCCTAGTTTCCGACCCGGCTATACCCAATAACTTGGCAAGGGCACGTCTCACGGGTTTCTCTTCTAGGATCCGGTCCATACCCACTCTCTCCACATTTTCCTCGCCTACTCTTACCCATCTAACCTTTTACCTTTTAGCTGAGTGACGCCCCATAAACTCAATAGGTTCTTATCTTCGTGACTGTTTCCGTTTCTGCGCCGTAGGTTTTCACCGGAGTAGCCATTTTCGGTAGCACTGTTCGCCTTTTTGGCAGGGGAACAAGCGAGCAAGGAGGCGCCACAGGAGAGGATCTTTCACCAGACATGACCGAAATTCTTCTGGCTGCTTCTCCTCCGGGTCCTTGGATCCAGTTTATCTCCCAGGGCGATTTGAAGCCGGGGTAGGTTTGTTTCGCCATTCTTTGCGCCCTTCTCTCCAGAAAAGCTAGGATGCGATCTCCGATCACTTCAAACCCTCACTTCTGTAATGATGCTCTCCAAATATAACCTTTGTTTGGCAGCGAACCCATCGCAAACTGAAAAGCCTAGCCTTTGTGTTCCTTTTCCCCTTTCAATCTGGCTAGGGCGTATTCAAGGGCGTGACTACGAGAGGCAAACCTCAACTTTTCAATTTCCTGATCCATCCACTCAACCAAATCCTCTCGAATCGTTGCATAAACTCTTTTCTTGGGGGGCATTTCGCTCTTTTTAACAGTTATCAACTCCTCATTTCTAACTTATCCACACCAATACCCAAATATGCACAAACCTTATATTTAAGGTGTGTCTGTTAATAGTTTAGAAGAAGGTGGAAATGTGAGTCAGAGGGCCCTCATCCGAACCATTAGAGACCTAAAGAGACTCCTCAAGGAAGGGGGCTATTCTGAACGGGCAATTCAAGAGATTTTGAGATGGTATGAATGAGAAGTCGCTACCTCATCAAGATGGGTAGGTTCGTTGTCATAGCGGCTGAGCTGGTTCCAGAAGCAGAGGAAGTAGAGGACGACAAGCTTGGAGAGGAGATCCGCGAAGGAGTTGAGAAGGTTCCTTGGGTCAAGGAAGTTCTGAAGGTTGGGATTAGGCACCACTTTAAGGTTCGTACTCAGGAGTGAGATGTTTGTTAATCGGCATTAACGCAAACCATAAAAACGTGGCGGAAACTATTCAATATTGGAAGCCATGGGAAAGCGTGGGGAATTGAAGCCCCACGCCTCATGGAAAGGAGGGCGGACGGAGTCGGCTTAGATTCCAGAGTACAAAGAGAAAGGAG
>Ga0315310_10003185_pt1 | contig 10231 bp, 12 predicted proteins | sample TDP5_MG_FD_203630 | JGI IMG/M metagenome (GOLD analysis project Ga0315310, IMG submission 203630) | Freshwater sediment microbial communities from Lake Towuti, South Sulawesi, Indonesia - TDP5 | ecosystem: Environmental > Aquatic > Freshwater > Lake > Sediment | place: Indonesia: South Sulawesi...
ATAACAAATACACAGGAAATACTTAAAAGGCTTATGACACAAATAGTGTTCCTGTCGAAAGTGCGGAGGCCATTTGCGTGAAAACGCTTAGAATCACGGACGACGTGCATCAAAAGCTAACAGCGTTGCTCGGCGACCTAACTGCACAAACCAGCAGAATGCAAACCTACACGGACGCCGTTGAAGCCCTGTTGAAACAGTCGGTGGTACTGCCGGCAGAGCTACTCTTAGAAATAGAGAGTTACATAAACAAAAATAAGCAACTTGGCTACACAACCCGAGAAGAATTCATAAGAGACGCAGCACGATGGAGACTCAGATTTCTAAGCCAAGAATATGAATCCATAGAGATCCCAAGAGAAGACTATGAAAAGATGCAGGCCGCCATAAAAGAAATGAACCTGCCGGTTCGCAATACAGCCGAATTCATCAATCAGCAAATCAAAAACGCACTAGAAAAATACGATGAGTGGCAACGCCAGAGAGATCCATATGAAAAAAGGCAACGAAAAAAAGGTTAGAGCACAATAAAGGAAACCTGTGGTGACGATGATTGAGTGTGATTGTTTCGGTTTGCGGAACCTGTTGCAGTTTTTGTCCTGCATTTAGAAAACAGAAATGCCCAGGTTGCCAAAAAGTCAACGAAAGGGCTAAGCTGTCATGTGCAATGTATCGCTGTACAGTTGAGAAAAGTATGCGAACATGCTTTCTCTGCGATGACTTTCCATGCAGAACCCACTACGAAAAAGGACTGATATACAAGCATTCATTTCTTGAAGCCTTGAAAACCTCAGACTTCTCAATCGCAAGAAAAGCTATAGGGAAGCCAGACTGACCAAGGGTCGAAGCATGACGGCTAGAGTTGCTGTGTGAGAATATCCCCCGAAACGCCTTTTTTCTACGTAGGATTCGACAGAGGGTGGCTTCAAGCTATTTTCGAGCTATCGTTTCAATCAGTCTTTTTACCAGTTTTCCGCAGTCTTCTATGCCTTTCCGGTCTCTGAGAACCTCTCCCCTGAACTTGCCCTTGGCGTGGGCGCCGAGTTGAGAGTCATAAGAGACTAACTTCATTCCTAGGCTTTCAACCTCTTTGCCAACTATGCCTAGACAGTCTTCCGCACTTTCCCCAGGATCAGACACAACAAAGAGGCAACAGGGTTTTCCTTCGAGAGGTGGAGGAAGCGTGCGCTCTACCCGTAGGTCTTCGATGTAATCGACTTCCTTTTGCTTTCTAAAATGATGGATTAAATCCAACCTTTCAAGGAACGAAAGCAGTTTCGTGGGTGCTGTGAACAAGTATTTTGGGTAACAAAATATTATGCCATCGGCTTCCTTCATCTTTTCCAAGACTTCGTTAAAGTCGTCTTCCAATGGGCATTCTATGATTTCGCATTTTCCACAGAGATTACAGAATTTTAGCTCCTTTTTTGCCAGCTGGACTATCTCGTAGTTGAGTTCGTTGAAAGGTTTAAGAACTTCTTTTGTCAGCAAAAAGGAGTTTCCAAATTCTCGTTGCGATCCAATTATTGCCAATAGCTGTACGCGTCTTCTCTCATTCCTGTGCTTCGATGGATTGAAGGCTTTAGCCATAAGAACACTTTCTATTCTTCAGTTCTCATTAAGTCAATAGTGGATATTGTTTCAGGAATTAATAAGGAGAAAGGAGATCTTCTCTAACCAACAAAAGAAAGATAACAGAAAGAACCGAATAGAAATGAGGTTTTCTCTTTCAAAAGTGGAAAGGAGGCGAATAAATGGAATATGATGTGATTGTAGTAGGAGGTGGATTCGCTGGACTCTCTGCAGCCCTTTTTACAGGCGGATGGGGACTCAAAACGCTTGTTCTAGAAGCTGAAAACCATCCATCACTTTGGAGCTATCCCAGACGCAAATTCCTTGAGACAATGTCAGGCACAGAGATCGTTCAGAGAATGGTGGAGGAGGCAAAACGGGATGGAACTGACATTCACACTGGAGAGAGAGCAGTTGACTTGGACATGGAAGAGAAGAAAATCGTCAAAACGCAGAAGGAGCACTACACCTGCGATGCATTGGTTCTAGCCACAGGTCCGAGATGGAAGTTCTTGAATGTGCCTGGAGAAACGTGGCTTGCCAGAGGCACCTCATATTGTGCCGAATGCCACGGTCGATTCTTTAAGGATTCCGACGTAACCGTTGTTGGCTCAGGAGATGCAGCAGCGCACGAGGCGCTTTTGTTGTCTCAGATAGCTCGCGGTGTCACACTCGTCACAAATTCGAAAAAGCTGGAAGCCAAAGATTCGCTTTCCGAAGAACTGGCACGAAAAGGAATTCAGGTTGTGAAAGGCTACAAAGTTGAGGCTATTGAACGTAGAGAACTCACCAACATTGTTAGGCTGGTCAAGATGGAAACTGGCGAAACAAGAAATTTGGCAACCGATGGGATTTTCATAGCTCTAGGCATCGAGCCTACAGCTCTAAAGGTTGAGAAGATCGGAGTGAGAACTCACAGGCAAGGTAACATATTGGTTGATGGCTGGCAGCAAACAAACGTTGAAGGAGTCTTCGCCGCTGGCGACTGTACTTGCAGTAGCGGGTTTAACCTAACTTCATGTCTAGGAGACGGTGTAAAAGCGGGTCTGGCTGCATACTTGTACCTGAAACGGCTGAGAAAGAGAAAATGAATAGAGCCACAATCTCTGAAAAGCAGGGGCAAACAGTCACTAATGTCCCGAAACCCATATGGGAATAGCTTCATTGACAGAGTCACAGAGAACTTGAGTCTCAAGCCAACAGTGCAGACGTGCGCACTTCTTAAGTAGAGTTCAAGGCTAACCAATAAGAAGTGTGGTTGATCATGAGCAACTGGGTTGAGAAGCTATTCATTCAACGCGCTGACTTGTTTCTCAAGATGTTAGATCAACGGTGGGCTCGAACCGAAGAGCTGGTTAATGGAATGATAAAGGTGCTTAGCGGCTTCGGAATTACTTCTGGCCATCTGCTTGATCTTTGCTGTGGGAACGGGCGAGTCTCAGTCCACATGGCTAAAAAGGGTTTTAGGTCTGTGGGAATCGACATCTCTAAAACCTTTCTCGAAGACGCTAGGAAAAAGGCACGAGAACACGGCGTTTCAAGCTCGGTAGCCTTCTTGGAGGGAGACGTTAGAAGGCTTAGAGAAGTTGTTGGAAGTATTTCTCATCCTTTTGACGTAGTTGTTAGCGCTTGGACGTCGGTTGGATATTTCTCGCAGGAAGACGATTTGAGCATCTTTAGACAAGCTAGGGAGCTTTCGAGAGAAGGAGCGATCCTATTTGTGGCTGAGACGATGCACACTGAATATCTATCGCTCAAGTTTACTCCGACTGGCTTTACAGAGTTGGACAACATAGTAATGCTGGAGAACAGAAAGTACAATCCGATAACCGCGCACGATAATACGTCTTGGATCTTCTACAAGAGACAAGGGGAAAACTTGGAATTCGTTGATAGGGTTGATCTGGATCACCATGTTTATAGTCCTAGTGAACTTGCTTCTCTTCTTAAGAAAGCAGGCTGGGAGCCTGTTGCATTATATGGAAGTCTGGTGACATTGCAGCCATTTACCCCTATGACGAGTCTCAACATCGTGGCTAGGGCAGTGAACAGGGGCGCCCGAAAGGCTTAAGTATCCACGTTACAAATTACATGATACACATTACATAATCATCTAGGAGGTCACGTCCGTGGAAGAAAGGAAAGAGCATGAAAAGGATGAAGAATGTATTGATATGTTGTGCTGCCCTGAAGAAGCCTCGGAACTCGCAGGGAAAGTCAGGAAAAAGGTCTTGATTCGGCTGGCTGAGGGTCTGGAGGGAAGAGACAACGTGGTGATGACAAGACTGAATGATGACGATCTAAAACAGATAGATAGCTTGGTAGAAGTTGAAGTTTTCAAAAGCCGGTCAGAAGCCGTAGCGTTCTTCATAAAAGAGGGAATCCAAGCTCGAAAAGACCTTTTTCAGAAAGTAATGCCAACCGTAGACAAAATCAGAGAGCTGAAAGAACAAGCGAAAAAATCACTCAGCAAAGAATAAGCAAACGTATGCGAGTCCCAACGTTGCTTTCATGGCGTGTTTAATCGTCTCTCCATCTCTTTTCTATCAATATTTGATGTCGTATCTTGGAACCATGCTGTTGCTTCACGATATTTTTGCTGCAGATCGTCTTTATCCTTCACAAAGTGGAGATGTTCGAGTCTTTCGACTATTTCGGGTGGAAGCTCATAATGTATGTAACGCATCCTAAAATCGTAATGAACCGGGTTGTGTTTGATTCGGAGAGCTTCGACCAACCCGCCAAGAATGAGAGTGTAGTACAGGTCTAGAGCGTCTAAGTGGTTGCCCCTGTTGATTTCCTTCTGCACAAAATTGCTGAACATAGCAAATCGTGTCTGCAGTCTCTCAAGTCTTTCGCATAGTTTCCTTGCGAATTCTTCCTTGTCCAATTCAGGACAGCTGACATTGTCAGATTTGTTGAAATAGAACACGACATTGCCATGTATCTCCGGCTCCAAGAACTTAGAGGGGCTACTAAGCTTCACTACCGCAAGGTCAATTACCTGATACTCATCTGCGTCTTCTAATCTGTAGAAGGCTTGAGAGACGCCGGGCCACGGAAGCTGCGGTATCCTATAAATCTGCTCGATAGAGGATAATGACCGTAATGCCTTCTCAACTACAAGAAATGCCTCATCAACTCTGTTGTCATCAACCACCAGATACAGGTCGATATCTGACCATTCGTCGATTCTGCCGAAAGCCGCTGCGCCGCCCTCATAGAAAGCATGAACATAGTTGAGTGGTTTCAAGGCGGCTGTGAGAGTCTGAGTGATGGCGTCGCGAGTCAATGTTTTCCTATCTTTCATTGCAGCACCTTCGCTAGACAATGATGAGGCTGCTATAAAAATCCCCGTGTCTAGCACCGGTTGCCATTAACGAACGTCTTGTCTGTTGTCTGCGAAAAGGGAGGCAGGTAGACAAATGCTTTGAAAGTTTGTCATTAGTAGCGTTCAGAATCCAATTCGCTTTGATCAAAGTCAAATAATGCTGCGTCAAGCCAAGAACTACAGCTTCAAGCCGTGGCCGAGGCAAAGGCCTACTTGGATCTGCGTTTTTTGCTAATGTACTCTGCTGTGGCTAGGGCGCTTCCCAGCTGTACCTTAACCAGGCTTCTTATTGGTATTATTTTGTAGGAAAGCTGCCTTTCGAGGTTTTTGTTCATTTTCTTGAGGTGCTGCAGAACTTCTATTTCTGTTTTGTCGTTGTTTGTGTTCCTGATGCATCGGTAGAGCATTCCGAGGGACAACAGATTGTAGAATAGGCTGATGACGTGGGAATCAAACTTCTCCGCAACAGTTGCCTTTCGTCTGAGTTTTCGGTCGGTTTGAGCCCAATGTTTCTGCGCTGCTATAGTGTCTGGAAACCGTTTCAGCGAATCTTCGATTGCGTCGATGAACGGCTTCTTCTCTATGTGTTTCGTGAGGCTTCTTTTCACCTCTGAGTATTTCTCCTTGACAAAGCTGTACCGTTCTTCTGCGAGCTTTATACCATGCAAAACAGCGTCTTTTCTTACAACATCTGATTCGGAGGTGTCGCCTATTCTTGCGTCGTAGTAGTATGGCATCTCGCATACGAGGGTGAAGCTTCCAGCTACTCTTCGAGCGTAATCGTCGCTGCTTGTTCCATAATTGATTATCTTTGCCGGATCTTTTTTGGTGTGTTTCTTCAGGAAATCGTATGCTTCAACTGATGTGGGCATTTTGAATATTGCCTTTGCGAGTTGTTTCATGTAAGGGGTTTCAGGTTCGCCTAGGTGCAGGGGCAGTTCTTCTTTTCTGGCTAAATTCTGGAACACTCGATACAGCGGTTTGCAGGCTGAGGAAACGTAAAAGTAGACGCCACCGAACCCGGAGTTGTGGAGGCTATACATGAACTGCGGTTTAGCATCTTCCACGATTTTCATCAAGGCCTTCGTTTCGGGAATCGGCTTGTCCCAAACAAGCGTTTTGTATTTGATTGGAAAAGTCCATTCAATCTGCTGATATCCCGGGGGTCGATAGTAGTTTAAGGCATAGTCAAGTGGTGTAAAAGGACCTTTGAACCATCCCTCATTGAGTCTTGCTCCATCAGGATCTGCACATTTCACTATGTGCCAAGTGTAGTCGAGTCTGTCCAAGGTCTTGTCTTCAACCAGTTTCCAACTGAGGTATTCCAGCGTCATACTTCCAATGGGCTCGTTTGGGTGGGGGAAACCAAAGAGCAGCGCAGTCTTTGTGCCTTTTCCGATTCTCAGCGCAATTATTGCTTCTCCGTTTCGTGACTTCCCAATTCTGGAGATTTTTACTTTTTCTGGGTGTTTGCGAGCAAGGTTTTCAGAACTCGCATTCAGTTCATCTACTGTGTGGAAAGTCTTGTAGTTTGGAACCTCTTCCAGAACGTGTTCAAACATTTATTTCGCCTAGTCAGTAGCAGCGTGAAACGCATAAAGCGCTTACTCATGCGTGCATGTTATCGAACTGATGTGGACCAGTGTGTTTATTTGTGGTGGTGTGGGACCAAGCATAGGAATTTGAGTGTCCTTTTGCCTGTGTTTGCGAATTGATGCTTGGCGTTTGGAGGTATGAAAGCGACGTAACCGGCGGTCGCGTTGCTTTTCTCCGCGTCGCACGTGACTTCGCAGTTACCCTCAAGGATGTAGACTTCGTGTTCCCAATCGTGATTATGAAGTGGAGAATGGCCTTGCGGTTTGATCTCGAATAGGCGCATCGCGAAATTGGGCGCACCGTCGTCCTTTTTGATCAGCCAGCGTACGCTTATGCCCTCTGCGCCTTGTTCTTGCATGTTTTCAAGTTTGACTTTTGAATGGTGAACACATTTGAAGCCCATCTGTCATGCCTCTCGCTCTTGACTGTACGATCTGCCCTTTAAACTCTTGGAGTATATGCGACTTTGTATTTCCATGGATCCTTAAGTTTCTTTTCGGGAACACCAGCTTCTGACAGTTCCTTACTCAGAACAGTGATAAGTTTGTTGACCAAGTCTTGTTTTGCCTCAAACTCGGCTTTACTCCAGTCCTTGACTGTGAGAACCTTCCGAACACATTCTTCGTAGTCCTGAGGCTTGTAGGCCAGTCTTTCCAACTCTTTGAGTCTCCATTTTCTGTACGGTACAAAACTGCCGTTCAGAATGAAAATCAAGGCGGTGTAGCATTCCATTGCTTGATTCAGATACAGTTGAGCCGTAACATAATCGCCTCTTTGGATGGCTTTGCCAGAATCATACGGAGCATATGCTGTTGCATGATAGAAATAGGCAAAGAGCTTTGCAAGCCAGATCGTTTTCGGGTACTGCCTATATTTGGATAGGACTCTCTTAACCGCATGCTTTGGGTCATATAGAATAGTTGATTTTGCATACACCCAAAGGTCTATGTCTTCCTTCCAGCCTTTCAATGCATCTTTAAGCTCTTTCAGTGTGACCCATTCCCAACAGACATCCAACCCATGGTATTCCTGTGAACCGCATATTTCTCGTGTCTTACCGTACACACTTTCAGTGGCCACAACTTCAAGGTCTATGTCGGCTAAACTGTCGGCATAATCCAGCGAAGCCGAACCTACCATAAGAACACCTAACACACCATCCAATTTCTCAAATTTGGTTCGAGAGAATTCCTTTGCAGCATCAGAAAGCAATTCACGTCTCTCCTCCGAACTCACTAGATACACTAGACAGATAAATCAGTGCGTGCGGAAACTTTAGGATTTGATGGGTGTGGATTTTTCTCTGAGAGCTTGAGCGGCGTCTGCTTGGCGATATCTTTCCTTGAGCTGTTCCACATGGCGTTCGATGCCCAGAGTCTTTATCCTATTATTAGTCTCGATAATCATTTTCTTGCGGTCCAAGAGTGGCTCTTCCTTCAGCTCCTTGCATGGAAAGTCATTGCATTCATAGCAGAAGTCTATGCCTTTCTGGATTGTGCAGTCGCGAACTGGGCAATCGGGCCACCAAGACCATCCGCCGCCAAAACGACAGCCCCTACAAGGTTTGCTTTGAGACGCCAACCATCTCAACCCCTTCAGAAACTCATCAAAGTTGCAGGGTCTGCTACGTTCAGCTATCAGTCTTAACGAGCCGTATCTTTCCGCATATCCAAGCAGATTTTTGGCGACATCAACCATTGTTCCTCTGAAATAAGCGCACGAGGCGCAATAATAACGGCCACAGCATGAGACATACTCGTACTCTTTTTTCATGGCATGTTGGCTCCATTCCACTCGACTTAGACTTGCAGGTACAGGGGAATAAAAGCTGTTTGTATGTCTCTAAAGAGAAGCGCTCGCCAGCAAGGATTCCAGACACCATTTCGAAAGCTTGAAATCCCTACGCCTGAAATCTCACAGGGGGCGCAGATGGAGAGAATCGTTGCCTATTGTGGGATAGTCTGTTCTGATTGTCCAGTTTTTAGAGCAACAAAGAACGATGACGACGCTGAAAGAAAAAGGGTTGCAGAGTTGTGGACTGAGCAATACGGCAGAGAGTACAGAACGGAAGACATTAATTGTGATGGTTGTTTGTCGAAAGGACAAAGAATTTTCAGTTACTGTCATGCCTGTGAAATAAGGAAGTGCGCACAAGAAAAGAACATTGAGAATTGCGCCCACTGTGAAGAATATGCATGTGAAAGACTGTCAAAGCTCTTGAATGATTACAAACCAGCCAAAGAAGTCTTAGATGAATACGAGCATCGGTCACAAAATAAGTCACGCTAATCGCCTGTGAAGAGCTAAGAATCTTCTGATTGACCTATCATACGTTTTCTCAACTTCAGGCGGAAAGTAGCAGGCTGGAAGTTCATCGTGTTCCCTGTGACTTCTAATGCACTCGCAACATCTACCTTTCAGATCACAAGAATACGTGCAAGGGCAGTCCGCCAAGTTGATTTTCAAGTTGGGGCATTCATTCATTTCACTCACCTAACAAACCTGTTAGCATTGCGCATCCATACCTAGCAACTTTCTAATATATAGTTTCTAAATTAGAGGGATTTTTGGGAGGCTTGTTTTCCGTTATACGTCTCGAAACTCGTAAAACTTCGCCGTTGGGTGGAGTGCAGTGGTATGTTCTCAGTTTTTTCTTAGCTGTAAGTAAAACACATAGCACGTCTCAATTTCGCCGTATGGCCCCGTCTCAGTGATTCCATAAGCCTCTCTGTATCCGCGTTTGCGACATATGGCTATTGCCGCAGGGTGAAACGCGTAGAAGACTAACGAATCGTATCCCTTGTCTCGGATATACTTCTCAAAGAAGTCGAAGAACTGTTTTCCGTAGCCTTTCCCTCTGTGTTCCTTTGTCAGCCATAGTTCATGAAGTTCGACGAAATTCTTCCTCTGTCCAAGAAACCTGTACAGTATCTCCTTGTCTTCTTTGTCTCTCGGGTCTCCTTTTCTATGCTCTTCCGTGTTCGTCTCATGCCAGATCGCGTGGCCGATTATTTCATCGTTCTCGCGGAAAACAATAAGATTGAACAGATCATTATCGAGATATATTTTTAACTTCTCAAGCTCTCCTTGCGCCGTGTACTGTCCGATCTTCGCCAGATACTTGGCGAACTCTTGAAAGTCACAGCCTATAACAAACTTCATAGCATCCTACCCTTCTTCACAATGCTATTGCTACGTCCTGAATTTATCGTTGAGCCGCAAACTTTCCAAGGAGTTGCTGTGGTCGGCTTCCAAGTATATTTAATCTTCGCTAAACCCCTGTGTTCAATCATTGTGCATAGAATTTCTATTTCCTTCCTTATCCATTCAAAGACGCAAAAAACGACGAACGACCCTTAGAATAGCCCTGAGTTACTTTAGTTTGTTGTTGAATAGAATTTCTATCCCCAAACCCAAACCTGAAATTTTAGAACGCAATACTTTACACAGAGGTGGATAATTGGCTCACAAAGTGTGGGGTGGGCGTCATCTAGCAGGAGAGGAAACAGAATCTCTTCTCAAAGAGGCTCGGGTGGCAAGATTCTGCAGTCTTAATGATGACGGAACTATACATGCGGCTCCTGTCTGGTTCAAATATGAGCAAGGGAAAATTGTTATTGTAACACCAGCCTGTAGCACTAAAGCTGGGAACGTCAAACGTAACAAGAATGTTACCATTCTAATTGACGTGGGAGGTCCGTCTAGAGGGGTCCTGATCTACGGTGAAGCAGT
>Ga0315310_10003186_pt1 | contig 10227 bp, 9 predicted proteins | sample TDP5_MG_FD_203630 | JGI IMG/M metagenome (GOLD analysis project Ga0315310, IMG submission 203630) | Freshwater sediment microbial communities from Lake Towuti, South Sulawesi, Indonesia - TDP5 | ecosystem: Environmental > Aquatic > Freshwater > Lake > Sediment | place: Indonesia: South Sulawesi...
CCCCAATGTCGTTTCGCCAACTCCCATGCTGTAAGAATCCATAATCCACGCCATTATCTGCTTGTCGGTATTGACATCTGGGGCGGGTACGTCCTTATGGGGTCCTAGAATTTTGATAATTGCATAAGTATATCGGCGGGTCAATCGTTCTAGCTCCGCTTTGGAAAGTTTTGATGGATCACATACTATCCCTCCTTTCGCTCCGCCATATGGTAATTCAACTACCGAGCATTTCCAAGACATCCACATTGCCAATGCTTTCATCTCATCCATGGTTACATCCGGTGAATAACGGATACCGCCCTTTGATGGTCCTAATGCAGTGCTATGCTGCGCCCGATATCCCTCAAACACTTTTACAGTTCCATCATCCATCTTGATCGGAATGGAAACTACTGAAATCTGCATACAATGCTTCAAAACTTCATGAATCCAAGGCTCTAAATTTAATTCTTCGGCCGCAATTTCAAGTTGCCTTAAAGCCATTTCATAGGGATTATTCCCCAAATTGAACCACCTTTTTAATTCTCGAAATGGTCCTTTTCATAAATATTTAGTCATTAGATGCCTAAATCATATTTTATCACAATAAACTAATCAACTAATATTTTATCACAATAAACTAATCAACCAAAACCATTAAAATTAATGACATTCTCACGTAATATAATTCCAAACTCGATATCAGTACTCAGCAGAATTGCGAAATTACATCGTTATTTGAAGGAACTTTTAATGAGCGAAGACAATGAGGAATCCGAAGAGATAAAAAAACCCTTGGATCCTAGGCAAGTTCGTAATGTGAAAATTTTTTGCCTTTTAATTGGGATTGCCAATATTCTTTGTGTTGTCCTTATGAGCATCTTTTGGAGTATTTATGCCTATTTGATCATCCTCGGGTTCTGTGTCTTAGGAATGGCTCCCGCATTCATCGCGAATGCGGGTATGACCTTTGCGGGAACCTTTCGGGGCGCAGGGAAGCCAATGGATTTTGGCCGCTATTTCATGGGACACCGCCTTTTTGGCAAAGGGAAGACCTGGAAAGGCTTTTTCGGGGGATTCCTTATCGGAATAGCCCTTGGCTGGTTGACAGTCCTCCTCTATCCGCCTCTAATAACCGTTGTAACTATAGGACAATGGGATTTGGTTAGATTATTTATTCAAAAAGAGCTCTTGACAATTTTTCTTCAACCCAGCTTCCCAAATCTATTTTGGCGTATCATTCTTCTCTCCATTGGTGCTTGTTTAGGCGATTTGATCGGGTCATTCTTCAAACGACGCACTGGAAGAGAGCGCGGTGAGCAATTTCCCCTCGTTGATCAACTGGGCTTCATTATCGGCGCCTATCTCCTTGCGTATCCCTTCTTTCCCATGTCTTGGTACTACCTCTTAGTAATTTGTCTCATTACTCCCCTCATCCATATTCTGGCAAATATCGTGGGCTACTATATGGGGAAAAAGGAAGTCCCTTGGTAATTTCATAAAAAAATCGATTCCATATCCTTTAGATCAAAGCAATTCGGCAATTTTTTCTTAAAACCTTTCGCAATAATATAATATTCTTCGTTCCTTTTTTCTTTATTCCAATCAACATAATCAGATTTTTCTTTTAAATCTGCGAATAATTTTTCTGCATCAATGTTTGTTTTCCATTTACACTCTACAAATGCAATCCTTTTATTTAATTCATCAAGGCCTATAATATCAATTTCTTTATCCTTATACCACCAACCACCAACCTTCTGAAAATTAAAATCTTTGTTTAATAAGAAGAATTCTTTTCCAATTTTCTCAAAAATATTGCCTAAATAAGAATTGAATTCTCGATTCAAAATATCAAAAACATAATCAATATTTCCGTATTCCAATTGATCTTTATACGGATAAACAAATCTAAACCAAAATAAAAAGAAATTATCCGCTAATTTGTAATGTTTATGGCTTGGTCGTATCATTTTTTTGAAAGATGTTACAACAGGAATAATTGATTTCACAATGTCTAATCTTTCTAAGATGTTCAGGTACTTTGAGATAAGCGATTTATCAAGCGAAGATTTGCTTGATATTTCTGCAAAATTTGTAGCTCCGCTAGCAATAGCAGTTAAAATCGCCATATAATTGGAAGGATCTCGTAGTTCCTCACTCAATATGAATTCAATTTCTTCATAAAGAAAGCTCCCTTTTTTTAAAATCTGGTCTTTAATGTTCTCCATAACACTTCTATTAGGATCAAATTTAACAAGATAACCAGGGATTGTATCAACTGCTGAATAGACCTTAATGAGATCTTCCAATGAATATTGCGGGAAAAATTCCTTGAGATTTTTAAAATCAATACCAATAAGCCTCCATTGATTTGTCCTTCTTCCATATAATGGAGATTTATAACTTAAAACTTTATCTTCAATCATACTGACTGATGATCCTGAAACTATAATGAAGATCTGAGTATTTTTGAACTTATTATCCCAATAGTCCTGCATTATTGAAAGTAGCTCCGGAAATCGTTCTATCATAAACGGAAATTCATCAAATACTAGCAAAAACCTATTTTTAATTTTGTTAGCAAGATACTCAAATATACCATCTAAATCTTTTAACGGAGCTGTGTTCAGACTGTTATCATTAAATTGTTCAATTAATTTATTATTCAATCTCTTTATTGTTTCTTTCTCTGGCTCTCTTCTTGCAAGGAAATAAATATTTGGCTTATCTCCAGTAAATTTTTTGATCAATTCAGTCTTCCCTACTCTACGCCTCCCATAAATCACTACGAATCGGGCTCCCCCACTATTCCACTCTCCCTCCAAAAAATCAAGTTCTTGCTGTCTATTTTTAAATTCCATATAAGTATATACTCATAATTCAACTTAAATATTTTTCGCATACACGGCTTGAATTTCCTCAAAAATTACTTTCAGTTATCTCCCCCTCTCCGTATTCCACCGCAGATTAAACCGACGGCTGTCGACACAAAGGTTTTAAAATGTGCAAAGTGAATGACTGTCAAGAGCGCGGGTGAATCTTGAGTTGCAGCCTTGGTTATTGGATCTCAACATTGAAGGCGATCGCATTGCACTGTGGTTGAAGCACCCCACGGAAATCACGCGGAAATTGATTAAATATCAGCCCACATTTTATGTTGTGCCCCCCAAAATGTCTTATCCTGAGATCGAACAGATGTTGAAATCACATCCGCACGTGGACCAGCTTGACCTCGTCCAGCGATTCCATCCCATTCAAGCTCATGAACGCCGTCCCGTATTCCGGGTTACCTGTGACCGCTTATCGAGTTTTCACAAAACTTGGCATGACATTGAGGCCTTAGACAGGGCAGAAGTCTGCAATGTCGATTTTTCTCTCGCCCAGAAATGGTTGTATGAAACGGGCTTCTTTCCTATGGCTCGAGTCAAGTGCGCTTCCCAGGGCGACACCCTCCAGGCGCTGGAATTGTGCGATAGTCGGGAGGCCATTCAATACGAAATCCCTGACTTAACTCGGCTCAAACTCGAAATTGGCATCAAAACACCCTATTTCATTGCTCGGGAAAGCGACCCGCTCAACTGGATTCGGCTTCTGAATGGAGAAGAGATTGTCATAGAGCAGCTCAATGAACACGATATGTTACTCGAACTGATGCGGACTGTGTGCGCCTTAGACCCCGATATCATCGAAACCGCGAATGGAGACACCTTTCTCTTCCCCTATCTCGTCACCCGCGCCTCTAAGTACGGGCTGTCCAACACGTTCACCTTATCCCGGGATGGGTTTCCCCTTCGACGGTGCCTCCGCACCCTGCACGGCTCCGGCTCCTATTTCTCCTACGGCGTGATGTACTATCGGTCCCCTCGTCAGTGCTACCTCCACGGACGCCTCCACTTCGATACTGGCAGTGGGACGCACGCCTTCCCCTTACAGGGCATCCCCGGGATGATCGAAGTCGCCCGGGTGACCCTCTCCCCCCTCCAACTGGTCTCACGGATTACTATCGGGCAAGCCATGACCTCCATGCAATTCTACAAGGCGCACCAGCTCGGGATCCTGATTCCGCAGAGTAAAACGAATACGGCGGAGCACTTTAAGTCCGGCTTGAAGATGCTCCAGAGCGACCGGGGCGGCTTCATTTTCTCGCCACTAGTCGGCTTTTTTGAGAATGTCGCGGAAACGGATTTCTCCTCGATGTACCCTACCATCATGTTCCAGCATAACATTTCCCCGGAAACCGTCCTCTGCTCCTGCCGCGATTCTCCCCTTCGCGTCCCTGAGTTGGATTATAATATCTGCGATAAGCGGCTCGGCCTTGTGCCCCAAGCGCTGGAACTCGTCCTCACCAAGCGGAAGGCGTACAAGATCCTTGCCAAGCAGGGTCCTAACAAGGAGCGCTACGCCAGCATGGAAAATGCCCTGAAGTGGATATTAGTAACATCATTTGGTTATACAGGTTATCGGAACTCCCGATTTGGACGCATTGAAGCCCACGAATCCGTGACGGCGTGGGCACGAAAAATTCTGCTGGAGGCGGCGCAAATTGCCGATGAGTTTCATCTTGAGATCATTCACGGAATCGTCGATTCCCTCTGGCTCAAAGGATCAACGGACGATGCAACTTATGTCCAATACTGTGAAGCCGTGACTGCCGCAGCGGGCATCGACATGCAGCACAAAGGAATTTTCAAGTGGGTCGTCTTTCTCCCGACCAAAGCCTTTCCCGAAGTGGGTGCGCTCACGCACTATTACGGCGTCTTTCGCGATGGGACGATTAAGGTGCGGGGCCTAGAACTCCGCCGGCACGATACTCCCCTATACATCAAGCAGGCGCAAGATGCGGTGTTGCGGATCCTAGCCAAGGCGAATGACTGGCAACAATTCCAAGCCTTACTGCCGAAGGCATACAAACAAGTGCAGCACTATATCCAGCGCGTTGTGGAGGGTGAGGTTGACCCCGCCGCCTTGCTCCTCACCACGCGGTTTTCCTGCCTTCCCGAAGCCTATCAGAACCATTCACGCCAAGCACTCGTCGCTTGGCAGTGCAAGCGCCTGGGTCTGAATCCCCAGCCCGGACAAATGGTGCAGTATCTCCTCACCAATGCCCAAGCGAAGCGCCCGCAAGACCGCGTGCTCCTTGCGCAATTGCTCGAGCGCACCGACCGCCCGTACGACCGCGCCGCCTACCGCGAGCTTTTAGAGCGAATGTTCGAAAACATGTTGCTCTTCATGCACCAGAAGAAGCGTTATTCCTTAGTCCGTAATAGCCGCTTGACCGAAAGCTTGAGCCCTAAGTGAAGTCAGTTTATCTATTCCTTTTATAAAATTCAAATTTTTTTTAGTAATCTATCTTCCATGAAAGAATCAAAAGGCACTATATTAGTCCAAAACATAAGTAGCTTGGCTTATGCTGGGCGATTATTTGAAGTCAGTTTGAAGATATAATAGGCTTGAAGAATGCCGCATATCACGGTGACATACACAAAAAATTGCATGGGGAAAAAAGAGTTCAGTTGCCCTGCCATCTTATAGCCAATCCAGGAAATGCCCCCAAAGAGGTGCAATAAGGCACTTGCCATAATGAGGAACGGAATAAAGAGATTGAAAATCAGGATGTCTATCTTTAATTTGAGTTCTTCGCTTCGCTTCTTCATTAAATATTTGAAGAGGTACAATATTCCAATCCAAAGTGCAAAAAAAACAGCAAATTCTTGAATGAGATAGATCGTTAATCCTTGCCAGAGGCCAAAGTGCTCCATTAAATCGCGAATCAACGCATTGCCTTCATCGGCGATGCTAAACGGCGGTTGGCTCAGGCAGATATACGTTACTATCACATCGAAGAATGCAAATCCGATGTATGCTATCATCCAATTCCGCATCGAGTTCAGGTGCATGAAAGAACAATCTCCTTTTGAAGAAATGTAACTTTTAAAAATCAATTTTGCATATAATTAGTCCTTTTTAAGCTCCACAAAAGTACTCCACCTCTGAAGCTTTTCCTTTATTTAATCGATGCGTTCATATAAGATAATTATTTAATCAAACTGGCAAGTATTTTTTTAGGAAGTCGAATTTGTAATGTTTCCATATTCATATTCACCATCCATTACTAATGTAATGCATCTTTATTAATATTCAGTTTGTCGAGGGCTGTTTAAAACGCAGGCGGGGCAAATTATCAATGCTAATATAAATGGGGCATATAATATTTTACGAAAAGCATTCCCGGAAGCAGTCAATACGGACGTGATCGAGGTATTAGGGTTAGTCCCCTCTGATGTAACATTCACAGCATTAGAGCAATTTGCTAACCTAAATCCTACTCATAAAATACTCCCGGAAGTGACTAGGGCGGACGGGATAGAGGCGTTGGGTTCCCACCCAATTAGCAAGCCTAACGCAACTCAACAATCTTTATTAAATTTTGTTAATATAGGATAACAAATTTAATAAAATTGGGGAAATATTTTTCCACATATGAATGAAAAGAACCGGGAACTAAGCAAACCAATTTATGTATTTAATCTAAAGAAACAAATATTACTTGTATTATTGATAACAATAGCGTCTTCTGTGCTATGTACCACCGTTATTATGCTTTATGTATCACATTTAAGTGCGGATCCACGGGTCGTTCTTTGGTGGATAGTGCTTTCAACTATAAGTCTTGTCAACTTCTATATTTGGGCTGTATCATATAAAATTTTTAAAAAGAATTCAAGAAACCATGAAGAGCTTTATGAATCGAGAAAGTGGTACTCAATTCTGGCATTAATTTACGTTATTGTCTGTGCATTTCGCTCTTTTTTTCCTAGAGCAGATGTACAAAGAATAGTTTTAGTTGATTCTTGGCTATCCAGTGTGATAATAGGGCGGTCCCTTGCAACAATAGCCGAAATGTGCTTCATGACGCTTTTAAGTCTATACTTACACGAAAGTGCCAAATTCACAGGTAGTCGTTTCGGCCTCATTGCTTCCAAGCTCATTGTGCCTGCTATCGGAATAGCCGAAATTTTCTCCTGGTACTCTGTCCTAACAACATCATTTCTTGGTAATATTGTTGAGCAAACGATCTGGGGATGCTGTGGGCTTTTAGCATTTCTAATTTTTCTGACAATATGGCCCAAAGCGTTACCGGAGAAAAGGAAGTACCTATTTTTCCTCCTCATTGTAGCCCTCGGACATTTCATCTACATGTTCGCTTTCGATGTACCGATGTACATCAGCCGTTATCTTGCGGACGAGGCGGCTGGAAAATCATACTTCTCTCTTCTTGGAGGCTTTATGAATGCCCTACAAAACTGGACTCAAACCTTTCGGTGGGAAGATTGGAACAGTGAAATGACTTGGATGATTTTTTACTTTAGCATCACCGTCTGGTTAAGCATTATAATTAAGCATTTTCCTCGTTATAAGTGAACTTCTCTAGAGCTCCAGACCTTTCAATCATGAAATATCAAGCCATCCTTCGCTTTTTTTATCTATAGATGCATTACTTGCATTATTTCGAATTTTTGCCGAAAGGTTTATTTCTCATTTTTAGCATACTATGGAAACAATCTTGTATTTTGAAGAAATCCTTGGATTGGATTTCAAAATCCTAGGTCAAGATAATTGCGTTTTTACCTCCCCTATTCTAATTCTCCTTGCGCTATCCATCCATCGCCCTTTTCTTGTCTTCAATCCTTACCTTTTTATGAAGGAAAATCAATTATAAAATTGTGTATAGCTTAGACCTTTGCATTACCGACAGATGCAATCAGCGCTGCCCCCACTGCTACGTGAACCCCCAGTCCTCAATGGAAGAGCTAGCCACCCAGACGATTCTGGACCTACTAGACGAATGTTCAGAGCTGGGCGCTACGAATTTCCATGTATTCGGGGGCGAGCCCTTTTTACGGGATGATTTAGAGGAAATTTTCATTTATGCTTTCAATCTCGGTTATACACTTAGCATTGCAACGAATGGGATACAAATAACCCCAAAAGACTTTGACTGGATGCAACGATGCAATCCCTTCGTAGGAGTTACGCTCCATGGGCCTCAAGTATTCCACGATTCTTTCACCGCAATGGAAGGTGCCTATCAGAGATCGCTTGATACTATCAAAATCGCCTTGCAAGAGGGGCTGAACGTGGGTGTCATCACGTGCGTCACACGATTGAATTTCGATCAGTATTACTCTTGGATGCAACTTCTCGTCGATTTAGGCGTTCAAACTTTCTTCATCCTCTATTTCTCTCCCTTAGGACGCGGCTCCAACCGAACAGACTTGCAATTATCAAATCAAGAATGGGGTTCTTTAGCACAAAGCTTAAGAGAATATAGTTTAAACGCCATAACCCCTGTTTTCTTCTATTTTGAACCCAGTATTCTTCCCAGAAATAATTTACTCTTTACTAAACCCTCCATTCCCTGCGCACTCTATACGAAATCCAATTGTGTCGTAGCCCCTGATGGTGAAGTTTACCCTTGTATCCTCTTTCTCCGCAATCAGCCCTATTCCTTAGGAAATTTTACCTTAAATAGCCTCTATGAGATCTGGGATCGCTTCACTTCCCAAATCTGGACCGAAAGTTTCCCTGCACTGGAAAAATCCCCATGTAGTCCCTGTCAATATCTCCAATACTGTCGAAGAGGTTGCCCAGCATATCTACAAAATAGTTTGGATTTCCGTTGTGATGCCAATTACGTTCCTATCTGTCCATTGTACACAGAATTGCTCTAATTTCTCAAAAATTCCTTATAATTGAAGTATATCTCGTAATTCGGTAAAAATTTGCTCCCTATTTTGGGGTATTAATGTAAATACCTTCAAATCATCTCGGTCATAAACCTTAGTTACAAATGGATGCGAAATCTGCCCTATCGTCCCCAGCACTTTCTGCTGGTTCAGGGCTTCCCAAACCGCTTCTTGAAAAGCGCTGGACACTAATTCCATTTTCCCTATCTCATCAATAATGATAAAATCAACATTTTGTTCTAATGCGACCCGAATCCCTTTCACACCTATCTTCTCAAGATCACTGAGGCGTACTCGATATTGGGATACTCGTGGTCCCTCTGGCTGATTTTTATGTGCCAAAATCCCGCGTTCACCGGTCATCATATCCACAATTTCAAATCCCACCCTTTGCCCCTCTCGCAGTTCAGGGGTACTGATTCCTCCGATCTGCTTTCCCTTCCCTTGCATCAATCCAATTAGTTTTTGAATTAACGTACTCTTTCCACACCCCGGCTTTCCCTGGATCAAAATATTCATTCTCTCGTGCTCCTAAATAATCGTATTTCTCTCTTTAGCCTAAAAAATCTGATAATGTACGTTGCTGTTTGAACTCATGATAGGGTAACCTCAAAGCTTTTTTGAATTCATTCGCATCTTGCGGAGAAAATCCTCTGAAATGGTTATTGAAATTGACCAACGCTTCTCGAAATTCGGGCGATCGCTCAAAACTGTTCAGTTTCTGCTTGACCTCCTCCAGAATTTGATCCTGCGCGCGCTGAATCCGATTAAATACGGTTAGCGCCCGATCCCCCACGAGGCGAATGTAATAAGTGGGCTGATTGGCTAAATAAATCGGTTGAACGCCCTCCTTATAATTCGTAACCAGGACAATTCGATTCCCATCGATGAAATTCCATAATATGCTCTCTTCAAACCATGCATTATCCCGCAATTCCACATAAATTGGCTTTTCTGTAGGGGTTTGGCTCAGAATTCCGGTTAGCTTCTGATAATTCTTATCCGTATATTTGAATGATGGCGGAAATTGCAGCAGGTACCCCTTAGTTTTGGGGTCCAATTCCTTCATACGATCAAAAAAAGTGTCTATTAGCGAGGAAGTTGGCGTCCCTGCCGTGTGATGCGTGATATTTTGCCAGATTTTGATAACGAACTGAAAGGTCTCTGGCACTAGCTCGCCCCATTTTCGGACGGTCTCCTCCGCTGGCAGGTTGTAAAAAGTCGAATTTACCTCGGTAAAATCAAAAAATTTCGCATAATAGGCTAAATGATGGACCTTTTTGAGGCTTTTCGGATAGAAAGGGCCTATCCAATCCTTATAATCCCAACCGGCACACCCAACTAAAATAGTCCCCACGCTAATCTCACTTAAATTAAAAGATTTCTATGTATCCCGAAGAAGATTTAGAATTAAATTGTAATCTACAGTTATCCATCAAATCTTTAAATCCAATTATTAGTGGAACGTTATCAGTAAGAGCTAGATAAGCTCGGA
>Ga0315310_10003187_pt1 | contig 10226 bp, 11 predicted proteins | sample TDP5_MG_FD_203630 | JGI IMG/M metagenome (GOLD analysis project Ga0315310, IMG submission 203630) | Freshwater sediment microbial communities from Lake Towuti, South Sulawesi, Indonesia - TDP5 | ecosystem: Environmental > Aquatic > Freshwater > Lake > Sediment | place: Indonesia: South Sulawesi...
AAAACTAGTGAAAGACAATGAAAGAGTATCAACGTTTTCTAGCTCCAAGGTTTAAGCCTTTTGATCCTTTAGAGCTGGCAAAAGAGACTGAAAAAATAGTGACCCGAGAAGGCCCCGAAGGACTGGAGAGAAAATACACCGATTTTTATTCTGTTCCTGTCTATAGGGGAATTGCCACAGGATACGCTGCGGGCTGTTGCTTACGCTGCATTTACTGTTGGAGTAACTGGTCAAGGGATTTTCCAGATAAGTTTGGAGAATTCTATTCTCCCAGAACGGTTGCCCAGAGACTCTTCAAAGCTGCGGAGGACGGCATACTTTACTCTGAATACTGGAGGAGAGCCATCCCCAAAGTGAACAAGCTTCGCCTTTCTGGCTGCGAGCCAACACTCGGAAAAGAACATCTGCTATCAGTTTTAAAACACGTCAAGGATTCGGAGTATCCTCTCTTTATCCTAGAAACCAATGGAATACTATTTGGTTCTGATAGAGATTATGTGAAACGCGCAGCAGAGTTTGCATCGAAGCTTTATGTTCGCGTCTCCTTTAAAGCCGCAACTCCCGAAGGCTTCACCCAACGTACAGGAGCCATTGGTGAATATTTTAAATTCCCGTTCAGAGCGCTACAATACCTTTTAGATGAAGGAATCTACGCAAGAGCCGCAGCAATGACGGATTCAAAAGTCATGCCGAAAGAGGAGAGAAAGATTTTGATAGAAAAGTTAAGCGAGATTGACCCGCGGTATGGGAAAGGCGAACTAGAAGAGGAAGCTATAGATGCCTACGACACCACAGTTAACCGTTTAAAAGCTTCTGCCGATTCGGAATGTGCAGAGAAACTTGAGAAAGACATATTGAGGCGCAGCAAATGAGCAAAATGCACATTCCAGAGCCAATTTCCGGAGGCATACTACTCTCATACAAGTGCATCAGCGAGTGCAAGCATTGCATGTACGCCTCTTCTCCTCGCTGGAAAGCTGACTGGATTTCTCAGAAGGATGCGGAAAAGATTCTGGCTCAATTAGCTGAAAAGATTCTCCCAAGCCCCTTTGGACCGAATGAGATTGGCATAAACTACGGCTTACACTTTACTGGTGGAGAACCATTTCTCAATTTCGATCTCCTGCTTAAAACCACTGAAATGGCAAATGGACATGGAATACCTTCAACCTTTGTTGAGACCAGCTGTTTTTGGTGCAGAGATGACAAAACTACAAAGGAAAAGCTTGAACAACTAAAAAAAGCAGGATTGCATGGAATACTAATCAGCGTGAACCCATTCATACTTGAACAGGTGCCTTTTGAAAATACTGAGCGAGCAATTCGGATAAGCCAAGAAATCTTTGGCAAAAACATACTGACCTATCAAGGTTTCTTTTACCATCAATTCAAAGAACTCAATATCAAGAATACTTTATCCTTTGAAGAATACCTGCAAAAAGCAGGCCGCGAAAGCTTGCGCCAAATAGAACTACTTCCAATGGGAAGAGCTGCATATGCGCTTGGAAATCTGTACAAAAAATATCCAGCAAAAGAATTCTTCGGCAATTCATGTAAGGAAGAGTTGACAAGAAACTGGCACATCCACATCGATAACTACTGCAACTACATGCCCGGCTATTGCGGAGGAATCTCTTTAGGAGACGCTAGGGATATTGATTCATTCCACGAAATAGAACTGGAGGAAAAACCAATTCTCCAGGCCTTGGCGACTGACTTGGAGAAACTCTACGAATTTGGCGTTGAAGGATTTGGATACATGGAATCATCCGAAGGATACATTTCCAAGTGTCACCTCTGCGTGGACATAAGAAAATATTTAGCAAAACAGACTGACGAATTTAAAGAACTTAGACCAAGAGAATTTTACTATCATTTAGACTAGAATAAGATATTAAATGAAGAATTCCACAGTCTAATACGTTACGTTGGGGAATATCATGGTCTTAAGAATCATGAAAAAAGATTTGGACAACATATTCCTGCACGCAAGAAAGTGCTATCCATTGGAGGCTTGTGGTGTTCTTGCTGGAAGAATAATTGGGGAAGAGAAAAATGTTGAAGAGGTTTATCACACAAGAAACGTGCTTGAATCTTCTTCTGAATATCAAATTGATCCTATAGAAGAGTTCAGAATTTTTGAGAAAGCCGAGCTTCGAGGATTAGATGTCCTCGGTTTTTACCACAGTCATCCCTTCTGGGATTCTTTCTGGTCTAAAACCGACGAGGATAAAAGTAAACCATGGATAGGATACACCTTTCTGATAGTCTCCCTCAAGACAGGCAACATCAATTCATACGTGAGAAGAAAGGACAAGGTGGAGAAAGAAGAAATCACAATCCTTTAATGACTTCGAATTTAAAACTGCAGAAATTTGAATTGCCACACTCTTAATGTAAGATTATTATTCGTGCACTATCTGTGATTAGACTGTGACCTAGTCAAGTAGCCGCGCGCGATTGCACGCACAAGTGTCTTAAATCCTAGCGCGCTTCTCTGAGTTCGTTCTTGTTAAGCCCGTGACTGTTTGGTTATGTTAGAGGAGTTCGATCCATATTCCGTCTGGGTCTTCAATGTACGCCCATCGATCACCGTTTTCCTTCATTTTCAAGATTGTTTTGTGGCCTGCCCGTCGGGCTTCTTCCAAGGCCTTATCTAAGTCGTCGACGTTAAAGGCTAAATGATCAAGCCCCTCGCCTACAATGTACTTCGTATTGTAAGGGCTATCCTCTTCATAATAGTTCAGTTCTAGGACAAATCCATCTTTTTCGCTCTGCAAATTAACGACTTCACCTTTTGCTTTCTCAATCTTGCTGCGGCTGGCAACCTTCATACCAAGCACTAACGTGTAGAAGTTAACGGACCTCTGCAAATCTGTGACTCTTATTCCAACATATACAAACCTAGCTTTCATAATCATCACCCAACTATACAATAACACTCACATATTACAATTGCTCATGTGAGGCGCGCTAAACCACGCTTTTCAACTATAGCCCGAGATCTCTCTTTGGTCTGAGAAAAAATTTTAACAGTGACTCGTACAGAAACACATGTGAAAGAACGTTATAGCATACGGGCAGGCAGACGCATTCCAGCGTACGCTACTTTAGCCTCCGAAAAGCCTCTCAAATCTTAGCGCGCGAAGTATTCTCTTGGAGTTTTCGTTAGAAAATATATTGAGCAACCTACAGCATAAACAAACGGGGATGGCAAAGCTAAGATTCTTGCTATGCTAAGAAGTCTATACCAATCACCTGACTCCAAATAGAACATCCAGTGCCATACTCCCATGAAACTGTAGCACCATACAAAAAACAATACAAAAACAATCCAAAACATCATCGAGGCGTACCATGCATATCTTGAGCGGCCAAGCATTCCACTAGAAACCGCAAAAGCGCTAACCGAGAGTATAAGTGGAGCATAGAAGATTAAGGGTAATTGCGGGGACGTTCCAGACGGATATGGTCCACCAACGGCGCTGAGCACCAGCAACAACATAAAGAGAAAAAGCAGAGCTACTCCGAATATTATGGTTAGAATAGCTACTATTGTTACACCGATTGGCCGGTACGTCACACACTACAATTGAACTTTTATCAAATTTAACTCTTCCACCGGCACTATTGAAGCAAGATTATTCCTATATGTCCAGCGCGTGCGGTGAACGAAAAAGGCGAGATGCGTCTATCTCGAAGCTTAGACAATTTTGAGGAATACTGCGCTGTGATCAGAGCGTCAGCAGAGGCATATCGGTTAATTTAAAGTACAGGCGGAATGGCTTGCTGAAATATCGCAGATTTCATGCCTATTCGGTTGCAACATCGATGTTGCCGTTAGAAGTGCTGGCCTCTATGAGTATCTGCACAGTCTTGCTAATGAATTCTTTTGTTTGTGCTTCCTTGCGGTTCTTCTGGTTTTGACTGTAGTTTAGATTTGGTAGACCGATGCTTACGTTACCGTTGCTTGTTGACAAATCTAAGTCGTATCCAACCTCTGAAGAGGGAGAGACTGCAAGCGCTATAGCGCCATTACTTGTGCTCAGAACATATTTTGCGCTTATGCTACAAGGGATAGTAAGCTCGATTCTACTGTTGCTAGTGGATAAAGAGGTATCTTTGGCCTCAATCCTGCCATTTATATACCCATTGCTTGTCTGCCCTTTTATGCTCTCAGCGTAAGCACCGTCAAAGACGATTGGGCCATTGGACGTTGCAAGTCGCAGAGTTTGTCCTTTGATATTGGTTAAATAGACGCCGCCATTACTGGACTCCAAATCCAAATCTATAACAGAATTTGCTGGCAGAACTGCATTCACTTCTATTGAGTATCTACCATAAGCTAGAAAGGGAACGTCATATTTGAGAACGAGTCTCTTTTGTTCTTGGATTATGCTGTCATCGAGAACTATTTTCAGATCATTTAGGTTGTCTTCAGCACTCTTTTGTGAGTCGCCTCTGGCTATGATTCTTACGTCGATTTTGTATTCAGCCTTATTCCAAGTTGACACATGGATGGGCCCGTTGAAATTGTCGACTTCAAAGTAAACTCTGTCAACAGTCACCACACCAGCATAAGACTTTGTATCTTCTGCCTTGTAGATTCCAACAGGAGAAATGAGAGCCGAAAACAGGATCGAGGCTGAAGCAATCACTGCAACAATCACAATTACAGCTATGACCAACCACGTCCAAGGAATAGGCCTCTTTGCAACTTCCCTTCTGGGGGTAACTTGGAGAATCGCAGCTCCACATGCGGAGCAGAATTTTGCGCTTTCAGGCACTTCTTTGCCGCATTTGTGACAGAAAGGCATATTCTTCAACTTTACTCTTGTAATTGAAGGAGCCCTATATATTAATAACGCCCTAGCCATCTCGCACTAATTTCACGCGCGCAATATCAGATCTGAGGAACCAAAAAGAATAACCGCAACGAGTTTCTACTAGGGGATAGCATGGCCAAGAGGAATCAAGCTGTGTCAAAGCTTATTGATGAAGAGACGATGGCGAAGCTCAAATCGATTTTGGCAGCTCTGGCCTCTCCGGTTAGACTGCTCTTTTTCACTCAACAGAACGCTTGTCCCACATGCAAACAGCAACATGATATTCTAGAAGAGGTGGTTTCCCTATCAAGCAAACTCAAACTTGAGGTCTATGATTTCGTCCTCAACGGCGACGAAGTCCGAAATTACACGATAGACAAGATTCCTGCCACAGCAGTTGTTGATGACAGGGATTACGGCATCCGCTTTTACGGTCTCACTGCGGGCTACGAGTTCACCTCTCTCATAGAAGCTATAATTATGGTGTCCACTGGACAGTCAGGTCTAGATCCGCAGTTGGAATCGCTCGTCAGAAACATCAGAGAGCCTGTTCACATCCAAGTTATGGTTACGTTAACTTGCCCCTACTGTCCCAAAATGGTGCACACGGCCCACCAGTTCGCCATAGCTAATGAAAACATCCGAGCTGACATGGTGGAGGCATCCGAGTTTCCCCAATTAGCGCAACGTTACAATGTAACTGGCGTTCCGAAGACAATAGTCAATGAGGTACACTCTTTTGAGGGCGCCCTGCCTGCTGAAGCCGCGTATCTAGATGTTCTAGCCGCCGTGAACCCGGAGGAGTACAGGCAGCTCAAAGAGGCAATACGCGAAATGCAGGGCGTCAGCAAAGCCAGAAGAGCAGAAGAGGAGCACGAGTACGAGGTCATTATTGTTGGAGGCGGACCAGCTGCCATGTCTGCAGCTATCTACACAGTTCGCAAAGGCCTAGATGTGGCTCTAATAGCCAAGAAGCTGGGAGGACAAATCAACTACACCGCTAGCATCGAAAACTACCTTGGTCTGCCAGAAATCAGCGGTACAGACATGAATGAACTCTTTCGCAACCATTTGGAGAAGTATCCCATTGCCGAAGCACTTGGCATAAATGCCATTCAAGTCACAAAGGACGAAAACGGTTTCATAGTCACGACGGAAGATAATCGAAAGTTCAAGGCAAAATCTGTGATCTACTGCGCAGGAAAAGAATACAGGCGACTGGGCGTGCCTAACGAAGAACGCTTCATTGGAAAAGGCATCGGATTCTGCGCAACCTGCGACGCCCCGCTCTTCGGAGGCAAGCGAGTGGCGGTCGTTGGCGGCGGCAACTCAGCCTTCACTGCCGCGCGCGACCTCCTCAGCTTCGCATCTGAAGTGCATTTGATTCACAGGCGAGACGAATTCAGGGCAGATGAAGCCCTCATCCGAGAAGTCCGCAAATCCCCTAAAGTCTCTTTTCACACGCCGATGATTATCAACTCATTCCTCGGCGAAGACAGACTCACTGGAGTAAGACTTGAATCCGTTGACGGAAAAGACAGGTTCGACTTAAAAGTGGATGGCGTCTTCCTAGAGATAGGCTTAACACCGAACACTGAACCTTTAAAGGGACTAGTCGAGCTGAACGAGTGGAACGAGGTGCCCACCAACCGGGATCAATCCACAAAGACTCAGGGATTGTTCGCAGCTGGAGACGTCACCGACGTCAAGGAGAAACAGATATCAATTGCAGTGGGACAGGGCGCTTCGGCAGCTCTTGCAACCCACAAATACCTTGTTGAGAACAGACTGACCAAGAGCAGCATCGGCTTAAAAGAATCTTGGCAATGATCAATATGCGCTCAAATAGGATTATCTCTTTTTCACTTGACCTATAAGAGTTCGGTTGGGCGGGTGAGGAGTGCTACTCGAAGTTCTTGCCTTACTTTCCTTAGGCTTCGTCGTTGGGCTTAGTGGTGCCATAATCCCCGGACCTTTCTTGGCGTTCACGGTATTCGATACTTCCAGAAAGAGAAGAATAACAGGTCATAACATAATATTGGGCCACGTCCTATGGGAGTCTGTAATAATCCTAATAATTCTCTTAGGTTTTGGAGGGCTAATAGCTCAGAACACATTGGTCATTTATGTGATTGGAGGTCTGGTGCTTGCACTCATGGGGATACGCATGTTCATGAGCAAAGCTAAAGAGGTCAGGATGGAAAGCGCTAAAGTAAATTCTTCGTTGATTGGTGGAATCTTCTATACAGCCTTTAACCCTACGCAACCTTTATGGTGGGCTACAGCGGGAATAGCGCTTCTCCTTAGGGGCATCGAGACTATGGGCGTTATGGGAGTCGTCATAGTGACTGCAGGCCATTGGCTCTCCGACTTCGTCTACTACTTCTTCGTGTCTTTCATGGTTCACCGCCATGAGAAGTACATAACCCCCCATCAGAGAGAGATATCAATCCTCCTCGGGGTCTTTTTGGCTCTCCTCGGTGCCTACTTCCTAATCCAAGGTCTGCAACAACTAGTTATTTAGTCACAGGTAGTGCGAGCCTATCGCAAGCGCGCGCGAAGACTGTTCGCTCATAACTTTTTAATTCAAGCTAACTAATATAATATTTCAATTTTTTGGGTTTGGGTTTGAGGTTAAATTTAGCGAGCGCTGGCAGGTAGTTTCACTAAAGCATAGAGAAAGAATTGGAAACCTTTTAAGCCGAATCATGCACAGATAGATGAACATATTGAAATCTCAAAAAGATAGAAAATCAGGAAAAAAGAGGCCTACTGGAGTAACAGTTGTAGCGATTCTGGAGGTGCTTGGAGGCGTTAGCGGCTTAGCTGCTGCGAACATCGTTTTGTCAATTTTTGCCACGATGAGCGGAACGGTTGGAGGGGTGACTGGGCGAGTGGCAAGCGGATTTGGAATATTAGAAGGCTTTTTTGCAGTTGTAGGAGGCCTAATCGGAAGCATTTTATTGCTGGTTGGAATTGCAGACTTCTTCATTGCTTACGGTCTTTTGAAGGGCAGCGGCTGGGCTTGGATTCTGTGCTTGGTCTTTGCGATCATAGGAATCGCTCTTGGAATTATCTTGCTGCCTATAGGGATTGTTTCCATCATAGCCGATGCAGTCATAGCCTACTACTTAACAAGACCCCACGTGAAAGAATTCTTTGGAAAAGCTACTTCACAGTAGCGCGCATAGGTGTTCCTAAATTACTTTAAAGTCGTATGAGAGCGCGCGCTAATAATAACCTTAGGCTCTGGAGTGTTTCCATCTTAGTATTCAATTGATTCCCTAAAAAAGAGGGAAATTAGCTGAGCATTTTTCAGCCCAGCTCATCGTGAATTAAAGTCTCTCAAATGTATTTACCTATAAGAGCTTTATCGCTTCTTCTCTTGGAATGGCAACCATTGTTTCGGTTGCTGCAAACTCCCCAGCCTGCAGAAGCATCTTCATTACAGTCTTCTCATTAGGTGCCTCGACGATTAATACTGTGTCATACCTTCCAAGGGTCCAATAGAACGCTAGAACTTTAACCTTGGGCTCACTGGCAAGAATCTTGTTCGTCCTTTCAATATCTTCTTTAGCTGCCTTGCCCCTCAACCTATTCAAAGTGATAAAGATCATTTCCCACTTACCTCCTTTATTCCTTTACAGTTTATTTGCTTAGGAAGAATCCAGAAAGATAATATGCTGGAATACTCCTTAGCATTATAATTCTATGTCGCACTAATCTTAAAATTTTGGGTAAAACCAAAATCCTTTAAGACTGATGTTTCTTCCAAAATTCTATTTCTTTTGAACATCTTTATTCATGGCTAAGAAAGAAGTATTTGAATGGATACACAATGGACAGAAAACCATTGAGCTTAGAGACCTAGCAAAGAAACAGGGCGTGACATTACACGCGGAATAATGCGTAAACTGGCTGAAGACGGTAAAATTAAAACTACAGAGAAAGCAGAGGGAAAACGGAAGCACTACACGTATGAATTAATGAAGCAAAACCAGACTAATCACCTTTTTTGTTCAAACTTATTTTTCAAAGCTGAGTTATTTTCGTAGCAAACCGATATTTGAACCTAAACTGGGCTACCATTGCTCAAGCGCGCGCTATCCTTCACTATCTTCAGGCAGCTGGCTTGAAGGAGATCAAGTGTTACCCAGATTGGAAGATTAAGCCGCGCGCGCGAGTGGTCAACATCTAGCTTTATCAAATTGAGTAGACTCTTGACTACGCAGTTTCTAAATGCGGTCTTCACAAACTGGATAGAAAATGTTCAGCATGGTAAAAAGCGCCCGCGATAGGTTACCAGCCGAAACAGCTGGAAAACTTGAACGTCTTGACTTGATCGAGAGTCTAGATATTCTTCCCCGTACCTTGGACGTTTTCTTCAGGAAAAGCCAGCATTGACAAATATGCGCCTTAACAAACTAGCGCGCGTTAGATACTGCGAAGCACATCGATGTCATCCGGCCTGAAGAGGAATTCCCAGGATTCTGCTTCGAAATTGAGCGCCCGCTACATCGCGCGGAGCATATTTAATAGGTTTAGCCACAGCAATAGGTTTAGTCTATTGGAAACAGTAATTTCATTCACCAACAGACATAGTTTGATTAGGTGAGAAAATTGAACCCTTCAATTAGGCTAATGTATAATAGACTAGCTGATTTCATAATAGAAAATCTTGACATTCATGACATATCAGTTATTCTTGAAGTTGGATGTGGAAAAGGTCAATTAACTATTCCTCTCGCTGAAAAGTTGAAGGAAAATATTAAGGATTTCAAAATTATTGCTTTTGATGCCTGCACTCGTCCGTATAAGGGTGTTCTGGATACTTTGAAAGGAAAGATACAGAGGAGAGGTCTTGACAAAAACATTGTAATTGTTGAGGGAGATGTTAGAAACATGAATACTATAAATGACGAGAGTGTTGGCTTCATAATTTCGAACGAACTCTTCTGCGACCTTAATAGAGAAGGACTTCTGAAAGCACTTGAAGAGTTCTATAGAATTTTGAAACCTAAAGGTCAAATGGCACATGGGGAACTTAATTCAATCTCAGAAAATCCCGCACAAAATCTACTTATCATGTCCGACTCTCATTCCCTTGAAACTTTGACATCTGAATACGAATGGTTTTCACCTTTCTCTGACGAGGTAGCTGCTTTCATGCACAAGATAGGTTTCAAGGATATTATTGTGAAGTATTTTGAAACAGCTGTTCATCTACCATTTAAGGATGCAATCAAGCAACTAAAGGAATGGAATATTGAACCAGGATTTATTGAAAAACACAAGGATGATCTTAGAAAATACGGGCTTGAGTTCCCTATTGAACATGTCATCTTTTGCAGAAAATAATCAACTACTGAGGATCCCCGCGAAATTACCAAACTTTTGAAA
>Ga0315310_10003188_pt1 | contig 10225 bp, 7 predicted proteins | sample TDP5_MG_FD_203630 | JGI IMG/M metagenome (GOLD analysis project Ga0315310, IMG submission 203630) | Freshwater sediment microbial communities from Lake Towuti, South Sulawesi, Indonesia - TDP5 | ecosystem: Environmental > Aquatic > Freshwater > Lake > Sediment | place: Indonesia: South Sulawesi...
TTAAAGTATCGTCGTGCAATATTCTTCTATTCGAAGTGAATAGGGTTGAGAATAAGAGCGTACATTCTCATGACGACGATGGCTGGAACCTCCAAAAGAATCGCCGAATATCTCAGAAAGATAGAGGGGGTCATCCAAGCCGAGCCGATTCACGGTAGATACGATGTCATAGTTCTAGCTGAAACGAAGGATCAGAAAACTTTTAATGATATCGTCTATAAGGCCGTTGGAGAAATTCCCGAAGTCATAAAGTCAGAAACATGCATCTGCCACTTCTAAGATCAGAATTTGCGCGCGCCTAGAGAAAAATGAGAACAGAGAACAGCCGAAACAAGGCATTACAATAGCCATTTTTATATCAACAGAATAACGCGCGCGACGCATAACACTGGGAATCCATTTTGAAACTGCAATTAAGAAAGGCAAAGGAAAAAGACCTCCCTTCTATGGAAAGACTTCTAAGGAACAATAATCTGCCTTATGAGGATATTAATTCAAAAGTTGACAGTTTATTCATAGCGATTGTAAACTCCGCAAGTATTGGAATTGGGGGACTGGAAATACATGACGATTATGGTTTACTGCGCTCATTAGTCATAGAAGAATCGTTCAGAGGGAAAGGATATGGGAAAGCACTTTGCCTTAGGCTAGTGGAAGTGGCCAAATCGAAAGGAGTGAAAGAAGCATATCTACTAACTACAGCTGCAAAGACTTTCTTCGAAAGAATAGGCTTTGAGGAAGTTGACCGTAACCTAATACCGAAGGAAATACAGCATACCAATGAATTTAGAGACCTGTGTCCTTCATCGGCAGTTTGTATGAGAATAGAAGTATGCTAGTGCCCGAGCATAAAAATGTTTTCCATCACGCACTGGCAGGAGTATCTCCGTCAGATCTGCTTTTTATACCATGCCTTTCAGGGTGCGCGTATGAGTGCTCATTCCTAGCTAACTCAAATATTGTTCTCAAAGTCTTTAGACTTTGGTCTTCTCAGCAGTGTGTCATGGAAAGTTTTTATCTCATCAGCGTAGCGAATACTGTGTTGGGCCGGTGGTGAAGGCTGGTATTCACGTCGGCTTTGCAAGCCGAAGGTCCGGGGTTCAAGTCCCCGCCGGTCCACCTAGACAAACTTTAAATCGTTCTGAAGCCATTGCATATGGTTGGTCAGGTGTGACCATCCTCCGCAACCCAAAGGCGGCGTCAGCCTCGACGTAAAAGGCTTACCGCCCCAAGGATGAATAGGTTGACCTCCGGTTGCGGATAAATGTGTGAGGACCTAAACAAACCGGCAAATCATGCCTTAGGGATTAGGTCTGAGGTAGGCTCACAGTGTACTCGCCAATCCCCAGTTAGAAAAGTGTGCGGTATATCTCCAACTCCGGTTGATCCTGCCGGATCCCACTGCTATCGGGGTGAGACTAAGCCATGCAAGTCGTGCGCTTCCTAGCCATGTTGGAGGCGCGGCGTACGGCTCAGTAACACGTGGTTAATCTGCCCTTAGGACTGGAATAACTCCTGGGAAACTGGAGCTAATGCTGGACAGGCGAAGATGCCTGGAAGGGTGCTTCGCCGAAAAGGCGTCGAAAACACGCTTTTGACGCTGCCTAAGGATGAGACCGCGTCCGATCAGGTTGTTGGTGGGGTAACGGCCCACCAAGCCGATAACCGGTACGGGCCCTGAGATGGGGAGCCCGGAGATGGAACCTGAGACAAGGTTCCAGGCCTTACGGGGCGCAGCAGGCGCGAAAACTCCACAATGCACGAAAGTGTGATGGGGTTACCCCGAGTGCCGTCCGTTGAGGATGGCTTTTCATCGGTCTAAGGAGCCGGTGGAATAAGGGGGGGGCAAGATTGGTGTCAGCCGCCGCGGTAATACCAACCCCTCAAGTGGTGGGGACGATTATTTGGCTTAAAGCGTCCGTAGCCGGCCTGACAAGTCTCTCGCTAAATCCAGCGATCCAATCGTTGGTCCGCGGAAGATACTGTCAAGCTAGGAGGCGGGAGAGGCCGACGGTATTCCCGGGGTAGGGGTGAAATCCTATAATCCTGGGAGGACCACCAGTGGCGAAGGCGGTCGGCCAGAACGCGCTCGACGGTGAGGAACGAAAGCTGGGGGAGCAAACCGGATTAGATACCCGGGTAGTCCCAGCTGTAAACGATGCAGGCTAGGTGTTGGAGCGGCTACGAGCCGCTTCAGTGCCGCAGGGAAACCATTAAGCCTGCCGCCTGGGGAGTACGACCGCAAGGTTGAAACTTAAAGGAATTGGCGGGGGAGCACTACAAGGGGTGAAGGCTGCGGTTTAATTGGAGTCAACGCCCGAAAGCTTACCGGGGGCGACAGCAGAATGAAGGTCAGATTAAGGGTCTTACCAGACAAGCTGAGAGGTGGTGCATGGCCGTCGCCAGTTCGTGCCGTGAGGTGTCCTGTTAAGTCAGGTAACGAACGAGACCCTCGCCGCCAGTTGCATCCGTACTCCATCGGGGTACGAGCACTCTGGCGGGACCGCCGTCGATAAGACGAAGGAAGGAGGGGGCAACGGCAGGTCAGTATGCCCCGAATCCTCCGGGCTACACGCGGCCTGCAATGGTAGGCACAGAGGGTTCCGACCCCGAAAGGGGAAGGTAATCCCTAAAACCTATCGTAGTCGGGATCGAGGGCTGAAACTCGCCCTCGTGAACATGGAATCCCTAGTAACCGCGCGTCACTATCGCGCAGTGAATACGTCCCTGCTCCTTGCACACACCGCCCGTCGCTCCATCCGAGGCGGGTCCAGATGAGGCGTGGTCTCTTTGGCTACGTCGAACCTGGGTTCGGCGAGGGGGGAGAAGTCGTAACAAGGTGGCCGTAGGGGAACCTGCGGCCGGATCACCTCCTTAGTACTGCTAACTGGGGGGCGAAGAGGTAGCTGTGAGCCGATTTTATGCAGCCTAGGATCTTGGAGATCTTTAGGCGAAGGGCGTAGTGGATATGTCATCCATGATGATCGCCGCGTAGAGGTGTAGCCGAACGCTAATTGGACGTGGGGCTTCTTAGTAGGCCCAACATGCTACGCCACCTGAAGGATGGCTTGGCTCGGGCGCTGACGAAGGGTGTGACAAGCTGCAGTAAGCCCCGGGTAGGCGCATGCAGCCTTAGATCCGGGGATACCCGAATGGGACTTCCCACCGTGAATGTTCGCATTTGCGGTGCTCCCTCCGGGAGCGGGAACCCCCCGAATTGAAACATCTTAGTAGGGGGAGGAAGAGAAAACAATTGAGATTCCCTTAGTAGCAGCGAGCGAAGGGGGAAGAGTCCAAACCGAAGTCCGCGGGGAAACCCGCGGGATATGTGGGGTTGCGGGTCCGGTCGCCTCCTCGCCTGTTAAGCCGAAGTGGCCTGGAAAGGCCCGCCTGAGAGGGTGATAGCTCCGTAGGTGTAAGCGGGAAGGAGTTGGACCGGATTCCTGAGTACCAGGCCTCGATTTTGGCTTGGGAAGCTGGGAGGAACCAACTTCTAAGACTAAATACGTCCCGAGACCGATAGTGCACTAGTACGGTGACGGAAAGCTGAAAAGCACCCCGAAAGGGGGATTAAAAGCGCCTGAAATCAGGTGGTTATAGACGTGCGCGGCCTGTAAGGGTAGATCCCCGCCGAAGGAAACCGTGGCAACATGGGAGTACGAGGTGGGGGGACCAGGGTTGCGCGTTCAGTCTCGAAGCACGGGCCGGGGAGTTCATGGTCATGGCGAGCTTAAGGGTTTGAAGCCCGTAGGCTTAGGGAAACCGACAAGCCCGCAACCGTCTATGACGGTGAGGGGCGGGGTCTGAAAGGGCCCGGAGTCATGGCTGTGAGACTAGAAACCGGGCGATCTAACCCTGAGCAGGGTGAAGCCGAGCGAAAGCTCGGTGGAGGCCCGAAGGGGTGTTGACGTGCAATTCGCTCCTCTGACTTAGGGCTAGGGGCTAAAGACCAATCTAGCCCGGTGATAGCTAGTTCCCCCCGAAGTAGGTCGCAGCCTAGTCTCAAGCGAGGCCGCCGGCAGGGTAGAGCACTGATCAGAGGACAAGAGGTCGAAAGACCTCATCCTCTTTTCAAACTCCGAATATGTCGGCGCCGAAGACCTTGGGAAACGGGTACTGTGGGGTAAGCTCACAGGCCGAGAGGGAAGCAACCCAGACTAGGGTTAAGGTCCCAAAATGCTGGCTAAGTGTCAGACCAAAGGGCGTCCTCAGCCTCAGACAGCGGGGAGATAGGCTTAGAAGCAGCCATTCTTTAAAGAGTGCGTAACAGCTCACCCGTCGAGGCTCAGGGCCCCTAAAATACACGGGGCTAAGCCAGCTACCGAGACCCTAGGATACGGCTTCTAGCCGTAATTCGGTAGGGGGGCGTCGCGGTTGGACGGAAGCTGGGCCTCGAGGTCCAGTGGACCGGCCGCGATTGCAGATCCCGGTGGTAGTAGCAGCATAGTCAGGTGATAATCCTGACCGCCGTATGGGCCAGGGTTCCCCGGCGATGCGTCATCAGCCGGGGGTAAGTCGGTCCTAAGGCCGATCTTAACTGAATAGGCCGAAAGGGAAACCGGTTAAGATTCCGGTACCGTGAAGGTACTTGTGGCGACACTAAGCTCAGCGTCTGACGCTTCGGGGTAGGTTGAGCGGGGCCGTCGCCCTGTTTAACCGTATAAGCCTGGGGAGTACCGTAATGGCGAGAACTAGGTAAAGATGGGAATAGCCGCCCGTTTTTAGGGCGGTTCAGCCGATCCCTGGAGCCCGTGAAAAAGACGTTGAGATGGATCCTTCGCGACCGTACCTAGAACCGACACAGGTGTCTCTAGGTGAGAAGCCTAAGGCGTATCGGGTGGAACCCGTGGTGAGGGAACTAGGCAAATTAGCCCCGTAACTTCGGGATAAGGGGTGCCTGTGGCCTTAGTTGAAAGACTGGGGCCGTAGGTCGCAGTGACTAGGGGGTCCTACCTGTTTAATAAAAACATAGGGGGCTGCGAGCCCGAAAGGGTGTGTATAGCCCTTGAATCCTGGCCAGTGGCGGTATCTGAAACTCGGGCACAACCGAAGCAAGGACCGCTAAACGCCGGGAGTAACTCTGACTCTCTTAAGGTAGCCAAATGCCTTGTCGGGTAAGTTCCGACGTGCATGAATGGATCCATGAGGACCCCGCTGTCCCCACCTGGGGCCCGGCGAACCCACGTGACCCCGACGAACAGTCGGGGGATTCCCAGCGGGAAAAGAAGACCCCGTGGAGTTTTACTGTAGTCTTCCGCTGGAGCGTGGCTGCTGGTGCAGAGCGTAGGCGGTAGCCGTTAATCTCAGTCTCTTCGGGGACTGAGGGAGGCGCCAATGGAACACCGCCCCTCAGCAGCTATGTTTCTCACCGAGGCGATTGCCTCGGAACAACGGTAGATGGACAGTTTGGCTGGGGCGGCACCCCCTCGAAAAAATATCGAGGGGGCCCAAAGGTCGGCTCAGGCGGGACAGAAACCCGCCGTAGAGGGCAAAGCCAAAAGCCGGCCTGACTGGATTCTGCAAAGCGAGGAATCCAGAGGCGAAAGCCTGGCTTAGCGATCATTCGTGTCCCCCTTGGTGGGGGCCGGATGTGACAGAAAAATTACCCCGGGGATAACAGGCTCGTCGCGGGCGAGAGCTCCCATCGACCCCGCGGTTTGGTACCTCGCCGTCGGCTCTTCCCATCCTGGCGGTGCAGCAGCCGCCAAGGGTAGGGCTGCTCGCCCATTAAAGGGGAACGTGAGCTGGGTTTAGACCGTCGTGAGACAGGTCGGACTTTATCTGCTGGGAATGCTGGTCGCCTGAGGGGAAGGTGTCCCTAGTACGAGAGGAACGGGGCGCCGCAGCCTACGGTATACCGGTTGTCTGACAAGGCACTGCCGGGCAGCCGCGCTGCCTCGGATAAGAGCTGAAAGCATCTAAGCTCGAAGCCGGTCCCGAAAATAGGCGGCCGATCCACGGCAAGGAGGCCTGGTAACGGGTCGCCAGCCGTGGACGAGGGCTGGAACAGAAGATTCCGTTGATGGGGTGGAGGTGTACGCCGGAAGGCCTCGGCCGACCGGTTCAGCCTGCCGCTCCCAATCGCCCAAGGTGTTGGGCTGAAAAAGAAGCTAAACGTCCAAGCGATATTCGGAAGCCTCTACGCGGCGAACAAAGTTTTTAGAAACGTTTATTGCGGATCTAGCCTATACCCTCGTTGGGCTGGCGAGCTGGCGGGTGGCTGTCGGACCAAGGGTCTGGGGAAACTCCATCCACCGTGCAGACCGCGACGCCGTGAGGCGTAGGGCGAGAGCCTTGGCTACGGAGCAGAAACGGAACGTCCGCCCGCTGTTATCGATGATGCGTGTTAAGTCGTTGAGAGGGGTTGGCGGAAACGGTGAAACGGCCGCCCCGCGCGGTGCAAGGGCAAGTAGGCGCCGATGAGGTCTGCGAGAGGCGCGGGTAGTCCGCTTAGCTGAATGCCATCTAAGACAGAAGATGGGTTACGGCCAGGACGCCGGCCCGCACAACTTTGCAAATCTAAAACTCTCCTATTTTTCCCGTCTTTTTTCTGAAGCTTACGACATGAAGCCTCCTTGAATGTTGACAACGTCAGTGCTGTCTTTGGCTTTACGGTAAGCGTCTAGAGCTTCGCGGTTCGTCTCTAGAAAGACAGTGCCCCATTTCCAGAGTGAAAGAATGCGTTGTGCTTGATCCTCGTAACCAATTATGTATAGCGCGGCGGCAAGGGCTTCAGCCGTACTGAGTTTGCCAACCTGGCCATAATTGACGGGGTTGACGGCGATTAGGTATGGGAGGCATCTCGATTTCCCTCGCATGTTAAGTGCGAAGACTTCTTCAGAACGCATCCAACTGCAGTCTACGGCTAGTATACCATACTCTTCAGCGACTGGACGGTCGGCCGGAGAAAAGGCTACCTCTGAAAATGGGTTGAGGTCGATTGCTCGTGCTGGTATCGACCTCATTTTGAACAGGGGCTTCACTAGTCCAAAGCGGGCGAGTTTCAGAGCGGTGCACTTCTTAGGGTCGCATTGCTTCAAGTGGTACGCAAAGAGTCTGATGCCAGGTCTCTCTGAGGTCGAATGAATTGCTTTATTCCAGCCATCGAGTTCTAGCCTCACAAGAGAGGGGAAGAGGGGCTTCCTAGGATGAAAGGAATTAGCAACCTTCATGGAAAGATTACATTCCTAAGTTTTCTGCCTTACCTTAAGGTGGCTCATGGGGTCGTCGATAACCGCTGGAATCCATTTGATTAAGTCGGTTGGCATCATGTGGTAACCAGTTTCTCGCGCTACGAAATCTCCAGCAGCTCCGTTTACGAATGCGCCGGCAACCGCGGATCTGAAGGGATCAAACCCCTGCGCCAGAAAAGCTCCAACAATTCCCGAGAGGACATCCCCCGTCCCTCCAACAGTCATCCCTGGGTTATGTGCAAAGTTGAGTTTAACGGCCTCACCGTTAGAGATTATGTCCACAGGCCCCTTCAGAAGTATAACGGCTTTCAGAGTCTTAGCGGCCTCCTGAACACATTTCACTCTCTTCTGGAGCTCTTTAGGCGGCGTCTTGCCCGTGAGAATCTCGAATTCACCTGAATGCGGTGTGAAAACCACGGGGAAATCGATCTTGCGTCTAGACTTGGGGAAGGCCTTCAAAGCGTCAGCGTCAAGAAGTAGAGGTTTTTTGGCCTTACCAATGACGCTGATGACCTCTCCAACCGCCTTGACTGTATCTTCATGTAGGCCTAGGCCCGGTCCGAAGACAACAGCGTCCGAACGTTTCACCCATTCTTCAATGACCTCTACGTTTCTCGGTTTGAGGTGTTCTCCCTCAAGCTTCACGGTGATCAGGTCCGGAGCCATAGATGCAATGTCGTGAGCTGTCTTATTCGGGGCGGCGACGTACGCCAAGTCCACACCCACGCGTAAGGCAGCTAGAGCTACTAAGGCTGGGGCTCCAGCAAAGGTCTCGTTTCCGCCGATTACGAGGAGGCGGCCGAAGTCTCCTTTGTGCGATTCAGAGGGTCTGGGCTTTCTGACCATTAGGACATCGCCAGGTCCCACGTAGGTCTCCGCTTCTCTGGGTATGCCTATACCAGCAACTGAGAGTTCTCCAACGTGTTTGCGGGCCTTGAGAAGGCCGACTTTCGGCCTGTGGAAAGTGACAGTTAAGTCAGCTACTACGGCGTCGCCAAGTATCTGGCCATCGTCGGGGTTTACGCCCGTTGGAAGATCTATGGCTACTTTGAAGGCTTTTGATTTGTTTATGGCCTTGACCGCTTGGAGCAAGGGGGGCCTAAGCGGGCCTGATACCCCGAACCCGAGGAGGGCGTCTATAATAACCTTGGCGTCGAGTTTTGAGATCAGGGAGGAGTCATAGACAATAGTCGTTTTGACCGTGCCCCGCATCCGTGTTATAGATTCCCAGTTTTTCTTCACATTTTCCGATACAATGTCTTCGGGCTTACCCGCGAGAACGACGGTGACTCCGAAGCCTCGAGACGCCAGATGCCTTGCCGCCACAAAGCCGTCTCCACCTTTTCGGCCGACTCCTGCCACCACGATCACTGAATCGCTTGGTTCGAAGCGAGCAGCGACTTCTATAGAGACAACATGCCCCGCATTCTCCATCAACTGCAAAGCAGAGACGCCCAGATATTCCGCATTCAGCTCTAACGCGTTCATCTCCGAACCTGTAATTGCCTTGGAAGTACTCTTGATCATAAAATCACACCGCTCGAACGCTAGTAACATTCTGCAGCCTTACGAAAAAACTTTTAGGATACCTAAATACCATATGCGTGCGAGGAATGAAGTTTGCCACTAGCCTTCGTTTTAATAAATGCTGAGATCGGAGGAGAGCAAGAGGTAATAAAGGCGCTGAAGACGATCAAGAACGTGAAAGAGGCTCATCTTGTCTACGGAGTCTACGATATCGTAGCTAAGGTTGAAGCTGACACTATGGATAAGTTGAAGGAGATTATCACTTGGAACATTCGTAGGCTTGACAAAGTCCGTTCGACCCTTACGATGATTACAATGGAGGGCGCCTAAGTCCCCGTTTTTGTCAACGTCTTTTTCGACACATAATCGTCTTGGCTCTAGACTCGATTTCTATTCGGACAGCGGAGACCTCCGATGAGCCGCGTTTTACACATTGGGATAGACGACACGGATTCCCCGAGAGGGGGCTGCACCACGTACATTGCAGCTCTCCTAGTCGAGAAGTTCAGCCGGATGGGACTTACATTCATAGACTACCCTAATCTTGTAAGGCTGAACCCGAACGTGCCTTGGAAGACGCGGGGAAACGGTGCCGTCTGCCTGAGGGTGACTGGAGCGGCAGAGGCGCTAGAAGAGGCTAAGAAATCCACGATGGAGACTGTCGAGAAAGAGGCCGATCTCGAGTATGCTGGAACGGATCCCGGAATAGTCTTCTACGAGGGAAGAAGGCTTCCTGAGGAATTTCAAGGCTTTGCCAAGAGGACTATTCAAGACGTTGTGACCCAGAAGCAGGCATCGAGTTTGATCAAGAAGTTCGGAGCGGAAGCCTTCGCCTTCAAAGAGGGCAGAGGAGTTATCGGCGCATTAGCGGCCGTGGGTGAGGATTTGAGAGGCGACCATACATATGAGTTCATTACGTATCGAACGCACAAGAATCTTGGAACACCCAGAAGGGTCGATAAAGCATCCGTCCTTCGGATGGATGAGAAGACCCGCGGTATAACATTTAACAATGTGAACGCAGACGATGGAAGGATCCTTATAACGCCTAGAGGGCCTGACCCGATCCTATACGGCATTAGAGGAGAATACCCGGAGACCGTGCGAGAAGCTGGCAGCATGATCGTCGCCCAAGAAGAGGTGGAGAGGTGGGCAATCTTCAGAACCAACCAAGGAACAGACGCTCACCTGCGCAAGATAAGAGGAATTCACAGGGTACGCCCATACAGTCCTGTTGTTGTGAGAGGCATAGTGTCTAGCGTACCCAGAACCATTCAAGGTGGACACGTTATTCTAACGATAAGCGACAGCACGGGAAGCGTTGACTGCGCAGCATATGAGCCAACTAAAGAGTTCCGGAATGTAGTTAGGAGACTTATTCCGGGAGACAAGGTTGAAGCCTATGGAGGAGGGCGGCCCGCTTTCTCAGCGCGTCCGCTAACGATAAACCTTGAGAAGATCAGGATAATGCGTTTGGGCAAAAACGTTGTTCACGAAAGCCCTTT
>Ga0315310_10003190_pt1 | contig 10223 bp, 9 predicted proteins | sample TDP5_MG_FD_203630 | JGI IMG/M metagenome (GOLD analysis project Ga0315310, IMG submission 203630) | Freshwater sediment microbial communities from Lake Towuti, South Sulawesi, Indonesia - TDP5 | ecosystem: Environmental > Aquatic > Freshwater > Lake > Sediment | place: Indonesia: South Sulawesi...
GTATTTATTGAGGTTGTCCTGTGAGGCACCCATGAAAGGCAAGCTCGCCATGGCCCTTACAGGGGCCAGCGGTGTTGTGTATGGGCTCAGGATGGCCGAGTGGCTTGTGCAAAACGGCCGTTCCTTCTACTTCATGGCGTCCTCCAATGCGAGGATCGTGCTCAGGGAGGAGATCGGGCTTGACCTTAAAGAGGGGAGGGAGGAAACGCTCCTCAGGAAGAGGTTCAGGGACAGGAAAGGGCTGCTCAACTTCCTGGATGAAGATGATCTCCTTGCTCCTCCTGCCAGCGGCTCATCCCAATGCCCGGCCTTCGTGGTCGTTCCATGCAGCATGGGGACCCTCGGCAGGATTGCAGCAGGCATCTCCTCAAACCTTATAGAGAGGACTGCCGATGTCATGCTCAAAGAGGGCAGAAAGCTCATACTTGTCCCGAGGGAAACCCCTCTAAATGCAATCCATCTTGAGAATATGCTGAGGCTCTCCCGCGCAGGGGCGCATATAATCCCTGCAATGCCGGGATTCTATTACTATCCCAAGAAAGTAGATGACCTTGTGGATTTTGTCATTGGGAAAGTCCTGGATATCCTGGGCATAGATCACAATCTCTTCAGGAGATGGGAGGGCAAAGGGAAACGATGATTTCTCAAGCCCTTCTCATTCTGTTTGTGTCAATCCTTCCCGGAGAGCGTTTCGTCGGGGAAAAGCTCTGCTACGAATTTTTCGTATTCGGTATTCTTAAGGTTGGGGATGCCTGTGTCTCCTTTGAGAAGGGAGAAGAAGGATATGAGGTCAGGGGCGAGGCCCGTCCAAATGCTTTTGCCAGCAACTTTACCGGCGTCAGAGAAGTCCTCTTTCGCACCCTTATAAAAGAGGATAAGGAGCAGGAAAGATTGAACCCATACCGGGTAGAGAGAACAGTGCGCCGGGAAGATGAGGAGATAGAGACGGTCTATACACCTGTCGGGAAGGAATGGAAATGGAACTCCATACTGAAGAAGGAGGGAAAGGATGAAGAGACCTCGGGCGTAGTCCCGCTCCCTTTGGGGGGCGGCATTTTTGATGACCCGCTCTCTGCTGTGTATAATTTTAGAAGCGGTGCCTTCGGAGAAAAAAAAGAGGGAGAAACCGTGACAATTCAAGCCCTGACCTATGACGGGAAGGGGCGCATAACCCTCAAACTCATGGATTTTAAGGAACATGGTACTGGGCAGGAAGAAATTCTTTACATGGTGCAGGCGATAACAGATGGCGATACCCTGGGCATTAAATTCCGCGATGTCCTGATCTGGGTGGGCCCTAACGATGTTCCCCTCAAGGGCGTCATCAGGGGTGCAATCCCTGTTTTAAACATAACGACATCCCTGAAAAAACAGGCCGAAGAGTCTCGTGGACAAAATCCTTAAAGAAATCCAGAAGAAGGTTTCAGCTGGGAAGCGGCTGACCGAGGATGATGCCCTCAATCTTTTTCGATCCAACGATATCCTTTCCCTGGGCACAATGGCCAATTCCATCACCGAAGAAAGGTTCGGGGACAAGGCGTTTTATATTGTCAACTGCCATATCAATCCGACAAACATATGCGTGAACCGCTGTGCCCTTTGCGCCTTTTCCAGGTCACCAGGTGAGGAAGGCGCCTTTGAATTGACCCTGGACGAGATCCTGAAAAGGGCCAAGAGGGCTGTCAAACTTGGTGCCAATGAGCTCCACATAGTTGGAGGACTCCATCCCGAATGGCCATTCAGGTTCTACCTGGACATGGTTCGCGAGCTTCATAAAAAGTTTCCCTCTGTTGTCCTCAAGGCATTCACTGCCGTTGAGATTGAGTATTTTTCAAGAATAAGCAAGAAGTCTGTTGAAGATGTCCTCAGGGCCCTCAAGGAAGCCGGCGTATCCTGCCTTCCCGGCGGTGGGGCTGAGATCTTTGCCTCCCATGTCCGGCGGCAGATATGTTCCTCTAAGATCAGCGGCGAGAAGTGGCTTGAGGTGATGGAGAAAGCCCATTCTCATAGCCTTAAGACCAATGCAACAATGCTTTATGGGCATGTGGAAAGTTTGGCGGACAGGGTGGCCCATCTTTCCCGTCTCAGGGCTCTTCAGGACAGAACAGGTGGGTTCCTCTGTTTTATCCCGCTGGCATTCCAACCTGGCAATACAAGGCTCAAGAACGGTCATGGAACGAGCGGGTATGATGACCTCAGGACCATTGCTGTCTCTCGATTATTCCTTGACAATTTCCCCCACATTAAAGCTTACTGGATAATGATAGGAGAAAGGACAGGGCAGGTTGCCCTTAATTTTGGGGCAGATGACATTGATGGGACGATCCTGGAGGAACATATTGCGCATGAAGCCGGTGCCGGATCTCCGCAGGTTCTTTCAGAGGATGACCTAATCAATTTGATCAGGGCGGCGGGAAAGGTCCCTGTCCGGAGGGACAGCTTTTACGCAGCAGTAAAGGAAAGATGACAAAGACAAAGACTGAGAGGCGGAAGCACCCCAGGATAGAGCTCGGGTGCATTATTGATTACCTGGCCAGAAGGGATTTTCTTATCTGTGAGATGAAAGACCTGAGCGCTGGCGGTGTCTTTGCTGTTACGAGAACGCCCCTTCGGGAAGGCGAGATCGTGCATCTTGACTTCTACCTTCCCGGGATCAGGCACAAAATCAAGCTAAAGGGGCGTGTTGTCAGAAGGGTGACAGAGGACGATGCAGAGAAGGACGGCAGGATCGCAGGAATGGGCATAGAGTTCCTTGATGTCTCTGCGAAAACCAAGGAGGACATTGTCAGGTTTGTCTCCGAGACCCTTGATGAAGATGTTCGAGCGTGAGAGTATTTCCACTGACCCATAAAAGTCCCAATATAATCCCTGCAAAAAAAATCCCGGCGTCCCGCTCCAAAAAGGAAGCCCTTAAGCTCCTTACAAAAGCACGGCTTCTGGATCTGGGCAGGCAAGCGGATGAAATAAGGCAGAGGCTTCACCCAAAGGGCGTGGTGACCTTTGTCATAGACAGGAACATCAATTACACAAATATCTGTATCGCACGGTGCAAGTTCTGTGCCTTCTCCCGTTCGCCGCGAGATCCCGATTCATATGTCCTGAGCAGGGATGAAATCTTTGGAAAGATCCAGGAACTTGTGGATGAAGGCGGGACACAGCTCCTTCTCCAGGGCGGTCTCCATCCTGATCTTCCGCTAAACTATTACGAAGGCCTACTATCCTCAATCAAGGCACGGTTTCCTATCCATCTCCATGCCTTCTCTCCGCCCGAGATCTGGCATTTTTCAAGGTTGTACGGTCTGTCAGTCAAAGATGTGATCCAGCGGCTCATGGATGCAGGGCTCGACTCAATACCGGGCGGGGGCGCAGAGATCCTCTCGGACAGGGTGAGAAAAAAGGTGAGCCCGAAAAAGGTCACATCAAGTCAGTGGATTGAAGTGATGAGAGAGGCGCACGACCTGGGCCTGAACACTTCAGCGACAATGATGTTCGGGGCAGGGGAAACAGCAGATGATATTATTGCGCACATGTTTCTCATTAAAGAGGAGCAGGAGGAGGCGCTTGAAAAGGGAAAAGGGAAGTTCACTGCATTCATCCCTTGGACATATCAGCCGAAGAACACTGCTCTTGGAGGGACAAGCCCAACAGCAGTTGACTACCTCAAAGTCCTTGCCCTATCACGCATCGTCCTGGACAATGTCCCGAACATACAGGTTTCATGGGTGACGCAGGGGCCAAAGGTAGCGCAGATTGCTTTGAGCTTTGGTGCAAATGACTTCGGGAGCACCATGATGGAGGAGAATGTAGTGGCCTCAGCAGGCGCGCATTTCAGGATGGGCAAGGATGAGATCATTGCGCTTATCAGGGACGCAGGCTTCCACCCTGCCCAGCGCAACACCGCCTACAAGATCATTAAAAACTTTTAGGACCTATAAACCAATAGATTGCTTCGTCACTTCGTTCTCAGCCAGAGGCTGATCCGCCTCCGGCGGACTCGCAATGACAATTGTGTAGTTGCCCGATTCATCGGGATAAAAATAAGTCCCATAAATGGGACGACTACAATTTGTGACACACAAGGGGTATCTTATATGTTACCGTGGCGGCAGAGGACGAACCAGTTGTTCGTGATCTTGTCTCCCCTCTTGGCGCGGCCGATGGAGACATGCGTGCTCACGCCCCGCATGTAATCCTTCATATGGTAAAACACAACCCGGCTGAGTTTCGCTGAGTTGGGCAGTATCTCTGGCCAGCCCTCTGGTTTTCTGGGCGGCACCTCCCAGTAATCAATCACGACCTCTTTTGCGCTGTCCTGCTTCGCAACGAAATATCCCGGTCCGACAAATGTGTTGATAATCGTCCCGCTCTGGTTGTATCCCCAGAGCCTGTCAGCGCCCTCCTTGCCGTCCGGCCGGCAGAAACGCTTCTCAAAGATCGTGAACATCGGCATGGAGTTGCGGCCGAAGTGGATGACCTGTTTCATCGCGGGATAGTCTTTCGGCACGAAATCGTTCAGTGTCACCGGCTTGAATCCCTCAGCAGCATCAAATAGACGCGCCTGCTCTTTCCCGGTCAGCTCCCGGGCCTCTTTTATCCTCGTTTCGTTGTTGAGCCCGTCAAAATACTTTGATAGACCCTTTAAATCAACTGCACCTGTGCTAAAAAAATCATGGACTGACATGGTTCCCTCCTTGTCTTTTATTTTTTATAATAACGGCCCTCATTATACACGACAGTTCCCGATGCAACCAAGCGATCCACATGCTTTTTCATCATGCCCCTCTCGCCGAATTCAAAGGATTTCACCGGCTCCCTGGGTTTTTTATAGATTATCCATTTATTGACGATCTCATCCATTGTCCTGGGCTCTTTAAGGAAATCCAGGAGCGCATTCTCCCTCTGGTTTATAACACGAAGGAAGGCATCGGCCTTTTTGGCAATGCTTCCCTGGATTATGCCCTCTCCGTGCGCGGTAACGAATGTCCTGGCAGGAAAATCTCTTATAAGTTTGATTGATACTATTGTCTTGTCCAGGTCTGAGCATGCATCGCCATACCAGGGGCCAAAGGATGTCAGGTCTATATCGGCCAGAAAAAGAAGTTCTTCCTCTTTGAAAAATAAACAGCTGTGTCCCGGGGTATGGCCGGGCGTATGGACGATCTCCACTGTGGTTGTTCCAAAGTTGAAGGTATCGCCGTTCACAAACTCTATTGACGGAGTCCGTTCCCTGAAATGGAACATGTCAACCATGTATATCCGGAACTGTTCCTCGAGTTCTGTTCCCAGTGTCCCGTAGAACTCAAGCAGTTTGTCCAGAGATTGAAAGCACGGAGAATCTTCCCTGGGAACATAAAGCTCGGCATCTGGGAAGAGATGGTTATACCTGAAGTGATCCTCGTGATAATGGCTGTTGATGATAACATCCACCCCCTTTTCATTTTTCAAGGCTTGCAAACGCTTTTTATCCGACGCAGGATCAATGATGACCTTCACATCGTCGTCAATAAAGAGGGAGTGACAGTGCGGGTATTTGCCGTTGTTCTTTGCAGGGACGAATATGACCTTGTTGAATTTTCTTTTCCTCATTCAAGACCTACACAAAGGAGCATTTAGCGATAGGAGGTGTCTATGATCCTGTCCTCGAGCCTCAGGTAACCTTTGATTGCGTGCGAGACCAGGAACCTTAGCGGCTCCGGAGGGAATGGAATTATACTGCGGTTGACAAAGAATACCCTTGACCTCTCCGTCTCCTTCTCAAGGATCATATCGCTGAGGGTCCATCCGTTCATGTGGGTAAGGGACACGCCGTGCCCAACGCATCCGAGGCTGTAAACTACCCGCTTGTCGCCCAGGTATCCTATTGCAGGAGCAAGATCAAGCGTGACAGAGACCGGGCCGCCCCATCTGTGGGTTATTTTTATTCCCTTGAGGATCGGAAAGGTCCTCCAAATGTCGTCTTCAAGCCCGGCAAATGTTTTCTCATTGAGGTCCCTGTCCATGTTCCTGCCGAAGCTCAAACTCACATCCCTTCCGCCCATGAGGAGCCTGTTGTCTATTGTAAGCCTGTAATAATGGACGAGATCCCTTGCGTCCTCGATCCCCTGGCGGTTTTGCCATCGTATCTCGTCGAAATGTTTTTTTGTCAGGGGCTCTGTTAGCACAATATGGGTGAATACAGGGACCTGCTTGCGCTTCAATTGAGGGATGAGATGGGAATAGGCATTTGTGGCAATGACAAGCTTATTGGCCGCGACAGAGCCCTCTGGTGTCTTCAGTTTTATTGAGGTATCTCTTTTGATCTCCGTGATCGGTGAACATTCGTATACCTTTACGCCCATGCCCTCCACAATCTTTTTCATGCCCCTCACAAGTTTTGCCGGGTTGAGGATGCCGCAGCGCGGCTCCCACCATGCCCCGCGGTAAAGCGGGGAGTTTACCTGCTCCAGGGTCTTGTTCCTATCGAGCCATTCAATGCCCTTGAGCCCGAGCTTGTGCGCGAGGTCTATCTCGTGGAGAATTCTTTTCTCGAGCCTCGGCGCCGTGGCAACCCTCAGGAATCCCGGATGCTCGTAATCGCAATCTATCTTGTGTTCCTTTACCAGGTCCCGAACAAGGTCAACGGATTTTTCCATGTATATTTGGGCTTCAAGCGCCCTTTGCTTTCCGAACCTCAACGCCGTGATTGCCAGTGTAAGCCCGAAAAGGGTCATTGAGAAACCGCCGTTTCTTCCGCTCGCGCCGAACCCTATGACCTCTCCCTCCAGCAATACTACCTTCAGGCCAGGCTCTGCCTTTTTAAGGAAATATGCCGTTGAGACGCCGGTGAACCCTCCGCCGATGATGGCAACATCGGCCTTTTCGTCTTCCTTGAGCGGCTTGTTCTCGGTATAGGGGGAGGATTCCAGCCAATAGCTTTTTTTTGCATAGTCTTCCATGATATTCGTCCGTCCTTTCCTCAAAACTTTACATTGATGGTGCCGAAGAGCGTTAAAGGCATAGGGTCTGCAGCCGGGAAGTTATAGAGCTTTCCTTTGTAATTTTCATAATTGAGGAGGTTCTGACCGGAAATGGCGACCTCAATCAGATCGTTGAGGAAGCTGTAGCCCACCCTTGCATTGAGAAGAACATAGGAATCAAGCTTATCAACTCTCATGGCAGGTGGAAAGGCGGTAGTAATATATCCTATCCTTGTCGGCCCCACATAAAGGGCGAATATGTTTGCTGACAACCCATTTACTCTGAGCCTTGCTCCTATATTGAACTTATTATTTGGGAATGTTTCATATTCTCTTCCGTACTGGTCTGTTATTCTTTGATAGGAATAGTTGAAAATGCCTTTTAGCCACGAGGTTATCAGGTATTCAAATCCTATCTCTCCCCCGCTTCCCTTGGCCGTTCCCATATTTATGGAATACATCACATTCCATGTCTTCGAAAAATCAAATTCGGAGCCCAAGTTATTAATGAAATCACTCATTTCATAATAGAAGAGGTCAAGCGTGGCTTTCAGCCTCTGAAATAGGGTTGTATGGTAACCAAGGTCATAGGATATGATCCTCTCCGGTTTGAGGTCCTTGTTTCCAGTCACTGTAATTCCGCCTGCAAAAGGCGGAGGAATGGAAACGGTTATATTCGGATAGAGGTCAATAAATGTGGGGTTCCTGAAGGCGGTTGAAATTGACGCCCTGAAGGAGTGATTCTTTACCGGCGTGAATATAACAGCTCCGCGCGGCGATGTGTTTAGCTTCATATAATCCTGCTTGTCCAATCTCGCCCCTATATTAACAATGAGACTCTGGATTGGTTTGAACTCACTCTGAAGGAATCCCGCATAGAGGTTCACATCTTTGCTAACCAGGTAATTGGAGGAAAAGGTCACAAGGCGATAATTTAGCCCGGCCATTATATTGCTAAAATCCCCCAGCTTGAAAAGGTGCTGTGCCTCTATGTCAAAGGTATCGTAAGTGAGCCATGCGGGATCCAGCTTTATGAAAGAGGGAAGCTTGAAAGATTTCAATATATCAAAATTCAGTCTTCTCTCTCTCCAGAAGGCATGCGCCTTGAGGTTTGAGTAATTGTAATTTGCCTTGATGTAGTCCTCATGATTGTCAAAAAGGACATCGGTGGAATAAATAAATTGCTCACATTTGTTTTCAACAACGCCTCCTTCAAGGGATGCCGATGAGTTGTCGGATATCTTATACTTCAACTGCCCACGGGCCTTTCCTCCCTTCAACGATGTCTCATCGTGCTCCGAGAACCTCCCTGCCTGCTCCCATCCGCCTGAAATCATATAGCCGAGATCACTGAGTTTCCCTCCGTATATCAATGAGGCGATATAGTGGTTGAACTGCCCTCCGGTCAGCGATACAGCCGTGCCCCGAGATTCCTCCGGGGATTTGGTGATGATGTTGACAACCCCGCTGTATGCATTGGCGCCGTAGAGGACTGAGCCGGGCCCCTTGATGATCTCTATCTTCTTTATGTCCCCTAATTGTATCGGAAATGCATTCCATGCCGTGATTCCAAAGAAATCCTCGTAGACAGAGCGGCCATCAATGAGGACGAGGAGCTTGTTTGTCCATGGACGGCTGAATCCGCGGACATTGACCTCGGAGTCAAAGGCTGTCAGGGTTACAACATCAATCCCTGCCACAGCTCGAAGCATCTCTGGAAGGCTGATTGCACCAGAATAACGGATATCCTCCTCTGTTATGACAGTAATAGCCACAGGGGCCTCTTCAATCCTTTGCTCCATCCTGCCTGCGGTTGTTACAAATTCCTCAACGCTGAAGAAAAGGGCTTCTCCCTTTGATTCTTCCAATAAGGCCTTTTCTTCTATTTCCTGCTGGGCAAACAGGAGACTGACAGAGAGGATAAATGTAGGGAATGATAAGATCATTCTTTCCTTAGAACTTTACATTGATGGTGCCGAAGAGCATCAACGGTATAGGGTCTGCAAACGGGAAGTTATAGAGCTTTCCTTTGTAATTTTCATAATTGAGGAGATTCTGGCCGGAAAGGGCGATCTCCATCCGCTCGTTGAGGAAGCTGTAACCCACCCTTGCATTAAGTAGGACATAGGATTTGAGCTCGGCCACTCTCATTGTGATTGGAAAGGTTGATTCGGTATATTCTTTCTTTGTCGGCCCCACATAATGGGCGAGTATGTTTGCTGAGAGACCGTTTACCTTGAGTCTTGCCCCTATATTGAATTTATTCGTCGGGTTATATTCTATTTCCATTCCATCCTGGTCTGTTATTCTTTGATAAGAATAGTTGAAAAGGCCCTTTAGCCACGAGGTTATCAGATATTCAAAGCCGATCTCTCCCCCGGTTCCCCTGGCCGTCCCCATATTTATGGATTTCCTAAAAGTCCACCTATTGTCCTCCGTGACATATTGGCCGGCCCATGTTCGGATGAAATCACTCATTTCATAATAGAAGAGGTCAAGCGTGGCTTTCAGCCTCTGAAAAAAGGCCGTGTGGTAGCCGAGGTCATAGGATATGATCCTCTCCGGCTTGAGCTCCTCGTTTCCGGTCACTGTAATTCCCATTGCAAAAGGCGGAGGAATGGAAACGGTTACATCCGAATAGAGGTCAACAAATGTGGGGTTTCTGAAGGCAGTTGAAATTGACGCCCTGATGGCGTGATTTTTGACTGGTGTGAATATAACAGCTCCGCGCGGCGATGTATTGAGCTTCATATAATCCTGCTTGTCCAATCTCAGCCCCGCATTGAGGATGAGGCTCTGGATTGGCTTGAGCTCATACTGAAGGAATCCTGCATAGAGGTTTACATCCTTGCTTTTCGCATAATTGGAGCTAAGTGTCACAAGGCGGTAATTGAGCCCGGCCATGATGTTGCCAAAATTCCCCAGCTTGAAAAGGTGCTGCGCCTCTACATCGTAGATATCGTAATCTAACCATGCGGGATCCAGTTTTAAGAAGGAGGGAAGCAAGAAGGAGTTTACTATATCAAATCTCAGTCTTCTACTCCTCCAGAAGGCCTGCGCCTTGAGGCTTGAGTAATTGTAATTTGCCTTGATATAGCCCTCGTAATTGTCAACGAGGACATCAGGGGCCTGAATAAATTGCTCACCCTTGCTGTCAACAACACCCCCATCAAGGGATGCTGATGAGTCGTCGGATATCTTATACTTCAACTGCCCACGGGCCTTTCCTCCCTTCAACGATGTCTCATCGTGCTCCGAGAACCTCCC
>Ga0315310_10003192_pt1 | contig 10222 bp, 9 predicted proteins | sample TDP5_MG_FD_203630 | JGI IMG/M metagenome (GOLD analysis project Ga0315310, IMG submission 203630) | Freshwater sediment microbial communities from Lake Towuti, South Sulawesi, Indonesia - TDP5 | ecosystem: Environmental > Aquatic > Freshwater > Lake > Sediment | place: Indonesia: South Sulawesi...
CCGTCTATCTGAGTGTTGCTGTGTGGTCATCGATGTCGAAGAATTAACAGGTCGTCGGGAACGGACGGTGGAGGGGAAGCGGCAGAAGACGATGTGGCGTCACCGATCTTGAGGCTCTCGGTCTAACAAATTGCAATGCTTACAACAATTTGCTTTTCTTTTGTTCACTTTTCATAAACCAATTTCGCCTTGTTTTTGGGCGCTAGAAAACGGACTTCAAAAAGACGGTGGAAATTTTAAGGGGATTATTTTAGGCTTATTCTCGTAAGAGGAGGATTTTTAAAGAGATAGGTATAGCGAGATGAAAGGAACAGTTAAAATTCGTTTTTACCATCTTCCTTCTTTGGGTTCATTGAAATCTTTAGCGCCATCACCGGCTTAATAGGCACAATCACAGGCATGTTCATCTCGCAGAGGCATGAAAGTCAGTTCGGATTCAAAAACAATCATAAACCACCTAAAACAGACGCCGATTCTCGCCGCATCATTCTTGCCGCAGGAGCATCGCAACAGCGGGTTCCTGACTGCAGACGGCTGAAACAACGTTGATCCTTTATATATGAGGGGCCATAGAGGGGTCTGTCTCTAAGAGGCCCAAAGAACCATTGATTGCCCATTTTTAGCGCTGTTTTTCACCTACCCCCTACGTTTTTCCGCTGCAGCGGACCCTGCCCTAATTCCTCAAGACCAGCGACTGACGCCCTCGAAAAGCCCCTGTTTCACCCTCAACTCTTCCGCAGTTGCCCAATTTTGTCAGCAACACACACAGACCTACCCCCTATAGTTTTCAACATACCTCACCTAATAGGATCCAAATATGTCTGAGAAAAGGGTCCTTAGCATGTACTTCGCAGAAAGGGTCCATCCAAGATTATCACAGGCTCTCAGGCTTCAACTACTGAAACAGCAGAAGGGTGCCCGCCGTCCAGAAGGTTTTTCTCCTGAGGCGCGGAGACGAGGTCTGCGGCGTCATTCTGTACAAGTATCCTGAGCTGGCGTGCCATGGGGAGAAGGGAAGCCTTCGGCAGAGTGTTAACCATCCAAGAGCTGAATCGGGACCTAACCACCATCGCCCGCGTGGTGGTCCACCCGAGATACCGCACCATAGGCCTCGGCATCAAACTTGTCAAAGACACCCTGCCTCTCGTTAACAAGCCATATGTGGAAATGATCGCGGTTATGGCGAAGTACAACTCCTTCGCAGAGAAGGCGGGAATGAAGAGGATCCTGGAAAGCAAGCCCAATCCGGCTGTCCTTGAAGCCGTAGAAAAGCTGAGAAAGCTGGGCTTCAACCCTGTTTTCCTTTCCTCGGAGAAATACAACATGCATCAGCTATGGACTCTCCGAGCGGTTAGTCAAGTCAAAGCCATCCTTAAGGAGCTTTCAAAATCTGTGGGAATCTACCGCAAGCGTTTGTTGTCAGGCCACAAAGCCTACTACACCCACAAAGAGTTTTGCAAACACGTGGAGGGAGCTGACGTTAAGAAATTAGGGAAAATGCTCCGCATCCTCGGCTTCCTAACACAAACCAAAGTTTACCTATCTTGGGAGAGCCCTACGGTCTGAGCTAGCGCGTGAACAATAAGAAAACTGGTTCGAATATAGAAAGCATAATCGAGACCTACTGAGTTCCAATACCTTCTTCCTAAGAACAACCCGATCAAGTGATTCAACATTTATAAGAAATCTTTTATCCGAGAAAAATCTTTAGTTATTTTGGCGTCCGTTATGGCTGTCAAAATAGACAACAAAATAATTTTCCCAACGGGTTTCCCTCCTGTTACAACAGGAATTCTACTGTTAGAAAGAAATACGTTAATCACAGGTCATGAGAACGGTTTTTTAGTAAAGTGGGACATGGGAGACGGTAGTCACCAAATCTTGTTTGAATCCGATTCTGCTGTTACAACAATATCATATTCAGGAAGCAATAGAATTGCTGTTGGCTACCATTCAGGAGGATTATATGTAATCGAATTGGATGATGGACATCATGTAAAAACTCTACGAGAGCCCAAATATTCGACGGCTTCCAGAGTCTGGAGGACACTTTGGCCTAACAATGAGAATCTTCTGTTGACGTCAACATATGGGGAAATAACACCATTTCATGAATCTGATGAAAAGTGGGAAGAGGAATATATGGCTTTAAAGGGACATTACCACAGCGTTTTTGGCATTAGTTCTATTAATGGTAAATACATTGCTACCGGAGACTACAAGGGCAACATAATAATCTGGGAATTCATGGAAAAAAAGTATGATATCGTTCAAAGATTGGGTGTCGTAGGAACAATTCAAGACATATATTGGCATGATGAACAATGTTTCGCAGCTATCACTAAAACAGGAAAAATATACATAATCGAAAGCGAATCCAAGAAAGATAGAACTTGGCAAACCGTAGTTGAAGTTGATGTCGCAAAAAATAGAGGCGTTTGTATAAATATAACCGAAGACGGAAAGACGGTTTTTGGAGGCACTCATGGAGAAATTATACAATTTGATTTGCATTCTTACCAATCCGAAACAATACCCATTAGGGATGTTAAGGAGATTTTTTCGTCTGGAAGCCAGATATATGTTCTGACAAACAAAGGACTAAATGTTTTTGAAAAGAAACCGATCGAAATTAAAAAAGAGCTCATAAATTACAGGTTCATAAAGGTAAGTTTACTGGGGCATACAGGCACGGGCAAAACAACATTTTGTAGCAGAATGCTATACGACAATATTGACAATATTTACTCAACCTTTGGCAAGAGGCTTTTCAATTGGAGATTAGAAGGGGAAGAAGACATCGAAAGGAGAATAGTATTTCATGATCATGGCGGACAGGAAACTGTTTTAGACACGTTCATTCCTTTTCTAATAGATTCAGATATAATCTTAATATTCTACAGGCAAACGGATAAGACCACCTTTGATAGATCCTTGAAAATTCTTGAGGAAATAAGAACCAAAGTGGGCAAAAAAACACCCGTATATTTCATTCAGACATTTATTGATCATGAAGTTGATGAGATTCCCCATGAGATAGTGCAAAGTCTTATTGAAAATAAAAGAATCATAGATTGTGTGAAATTATCGCCAAAAGAGAATATTGGTTTTGACGAATTCAAAAAAAGAATACTTGGTAGCATAAATTGGGATGGAGCGAGAATAATGATACAGTCACCATACATTGATGGCATATCAAAGACACTTTCAGCATTACATAGAAAGGGCTACCCTGTAATCCCGTTTGATACTTTTAGACTAACATACCAAGACATAATTGGCAAGACTATATCCGTAAGACATTTGCAGTTTCTATTAGAAGATTACACCAATCAAGGCGTTATTGAGTATTATCCCGACATAAGTGAACTGATTATACTGGATGATGAAACTTTCAATAAAATGCGGACGGATATACCAATATTTGTAGATCATATGAACGGAGTAGTGAATATCAAGGATCTAAACAAGAGATTCGACAATGAAATGTTCTTGGCGATATTGGATGAAATGTATTTGCAATCGGGAATAGCAATTAAGAACGGAGACCTCAGAATATTTCCCCATAGACTATCAGAAAAGCCGCTAGAGATCCCAGAGGAATATAAGGATGACCTTTCTGGTCAAGAACCTTATAAAATATTTTTAACCTATCAAAAGATCGAGATTAGTCGATTAATAGAATTGCTTTCAGAGTTATATCTTCAATGCATAGGCGTAACTAAGAATGAAGGGTTGTTTGCTTGGGAAAATAATGCGTATGTCTATTATTTTGTGCAAGAAGAACGTAAAGGGATTTTCGAAAAATATATGAGATTTAACTATGTTGTTGGAGGAAAAAAAGAAAAGACCAAGGAGAGGCTAAAAAAATATTTCTTCACGGCTGTGGAACGGGTATACGGTCCAACAATAGACATCATCAACGAGAAATTTAAAAAAAAATTTCGAGAAGACTATGAATTTGACGTAGCTCTATCTTTCGCAGGAGAACAGCGAGAATACGTTGAACAGGTAGCCACAATCTTGGAACGCAAAGGCTTAGAGGTCTTCTATGATAGGTTCAAGCAGTCTCATTTATGGGGTAAGAATCTTATTGAGTATTTTCAGGAAGTCTATTATTCAAAATCAAAATTCTGCATAATGTTTGTTTCTAATGATTCTTTACGAAAAATGTGGCCGGTGCATGAAAGAAGAAGTGCTACTGCGAGAGATTTGGAAGAGTTCGGGGAATATATTCTACCGGTCATATTTGAAGATGTTGATGTGCCAGGTCTGGATAAATACAAAGGATATCTTGATGCAAGGAAACTTGGTCCTGAAGATATTGCAAAAGCATTCTTGGAGAAGTTAAGATACGAAGAAGAACGGCCTAAATCTCGTTAAAGCATTCATAAACCACTTAAGTCTAGCGCTTAGACGTCTTGCACAGGTAAACCAAACAAAAGTCTACCCATTTTGGAAAAATAGCGCCCTTATTTAGCTGATGACTTGTTTTCAAAATTTAGTAGTTCATCCTCTACGTCGTCTTGTTCTTCCATTGTTTTTACGGTCGTGCGCCTTTTAAGAGTTCTTCTACTCTAGGTCTTAGTTGTGGGTTCTGAGCTGATAGATTATCAAGCTGTCTCCTGATAATGTGCTTTTTCTTTACGGCTAGGGCGCTATCGATCAGAACTGACTTGAGGTCTTTAATGAAGTGCTGAAATTCGGTGTCATTTGATCGTACGAGGATATCGATCGCGATGTTTTCTAGCGGCTTTCCGGGGAAATGTTGAAGAATTTGAAAAGCTCGTGTTCCGATCTTTATATCTTTTCTTTCCCACACTAGTTTTTGAATAACGTCTTCACAGCACCTGAATATGTTCTCTTTCCAGATGGAGCCGTCGGGCTCAAGTCCGATCATAAAATCTAATGCGTCCATGAACTGCAGACGAGAGTCTATATCTCTCTCCGTAAGTTTCTGCTCGAAGAATTGCTTTATTCCCTGCTCATTTTTGAATCGGGGGCTAAATTTGGACGAGAAGAACCAAGTAGATCGCTTCCTGCCACAAAGGTTCTTGAAAAAATGATATCCTCGTTTACGTGTTTCTTCCACTGGGCTGTTCATCTCGTCAACGTAAAGCTCGATGTCTCGAGCTTCTGCCAACTCTCCCGGATTTATACATCGAAGCTTTTTCACCGTTTTTCCTTCCTCGTTGGCTGTCATGACTTCTTCAATCTTCATTTGCTTTATGAGCTTGTTTTTGTGTCGAAAGTAAGTGGCTCGGGAAATCCCCTTTGATTGACATCCACGACTAAGGTCTCTCGGAGAGAGTGAGCGACCTCCAAGGAAGCCTAAGATTTCTTCGTCCACATCTTTTCTCGGCTGTTCGTTAGTCAAGTCTCAAAACCGTGTATAAGAATATCAATTTCTTATAAAACGGTATCGTTATTAAAAAATCAGTATCAACCACGTCTCCTAGAAATCGTTTTACGATGTAATGGCCATGTCTATTATGCCCTCCTATAAGAGGGTTGGTGGACCGGGCGGGTGGGCATGAGTGCGCACTCATTGTCGAGCAAAGTAGAGTGGGCCCGTACATCCTATTCTGACGGTTAGAGTTTTTCATATTTTGGAGCCTGTGCGATGCAGAAGCGTGGAGAAGTAATTGCAGAATCAGATCATCAGCCGGTGTAGTTCACTTGATTGGATGGAGAATATCGATGCCGGGAACGTAGCTCTTTTGCTGAGATAAAAGTTCTTGCATAGTCTTTCTGTCCTTGCAGTGCTTGATATGTGGTTTTCGAGCGGTTACAAGTTCAATGAAGGAAGGTTTTTTCCAATCTTTTGTAATAAGGATCAAGCCGAGTGGCGTTTCTTCCTTTACAATGGAGACTATTTCATCAAGCCATTCCACTTTCAATGTTACTAGGTATGAGAGATCCATGCCTCTCACGAAATAGTGTAATGCCTGTCCAATTCCGTTAACGACGGTAGTGACAAAATCAAAGTGCTCTTTAAAGATTCGTGGTACCTTTACTTCATATCCTATGTAAATGCCATTAGCTTTTTCAATAACGTCAATTCCAGACCAACCTGGATCCACATACACAGTGCAAGTTTGACGTTTTTCTTTAATCCAAGCGGCTAAGTGAGTATAAAATGGGCCCTCTGGCTTCTGCGGACGCAGGCTTCTTAATGTTTTAACATCTTCTAAAGACCAGATATCCTTTACTTGACTCATCAACTTATTCCTCTACCTAATTAACCTTTGTTAGATAGCAACAACCAGCAATAAGGTTTACTAGGATATGCCTTGAGATCTCTCTCAAAACTAACATTTTGGAACATCGCAAATACCGCCTTTCCACATCTCTTCCATCCATCCCTAGGTAGTTGCCTCGTATAATACGATCGCTAGAGCGCTCCGCCATTACAACTTAATTGCCTTCTCTTGCATACGTCGCCGAATCTCAGGCCAAAATGAACCCTTCATTATTCTACCTCTTCTATTAATTTCATGAGGATGAAGCGGTGGCATGGCGAGTTTTTCTCATAGCAGATCAATCGAACACTACGGGTTCTCGCCAACTCCCTAATTTCCCGTAACTTCGCCATGGCCTTCGGATTACTCAAAATCTCCCTTTCATACCGTTCTTCATACCTGCTTAATTCCCACGCCCTTTCTCGCCCATACCTTTTCTTCAAGCGGTTGAACTCGCTCAGCAATTCTTGGCTTGGGGCTAGGACGCTGGGCCTCGCCACCCGAACCTTCACCTCATCCCTCGGATAATTCTTCCAATTGGCGATATATCCCTCGAATATTTGGGGTTTATTCACTTTATCCGCCATACTTTGAGCCTCAACAAAAAGGAGGGAAAGCGCTACTTAAGCCATAGGTCAGATCTCTGTAACCGTTACCTCCTCTACTTCCTTCATCCATGGGATCCTTGCTGGTTCCCTTGAGAGCTCCTCCACGATCTCCCTCTCGATCTCCTCGTTTGGCTTTTCGGCGCTTTCCTCCACCAGAGAAACCACAATCACGGCCTTTTTGCCCATTCTGTTCATCACCCTTAGTAAAATGAGGCGCTTTTCTATAAATAGAATTGGACAACGCCCGTGTGAAGATTTAAAGCCGATTTTATGAAAATTCACACATGGATTTAAGGATGTTATCTCCATGGGTGATGGTCAGCGGTGGGCTTTTCTTCTTGTTTCGTATCGCACGGTGTGCATGTCGATGAGGGCTCCGGTGGCAATAGCATTTATTCCGCTTGACAAAGAGACAAATATGAGGAGGATATGCTGCCGCTTTGGAGTGTTCGGTTCAATGAAAACCTTGTTTGCTGGAACCCTATTCCAATGACCACAATAACAGAGATCAGGCTATTCCGCTACATCAAGAAAGCTTAAGATTACTAAGCTTCGCCCTTTAGCTTTTTATAGAAATTGAAACCTTTTTCGGTTGAGAGTTTCGGACGCGAAGTACATCATCTATAAAGGATTTCGCCAGCCTTTGGGATTGTCCCAGGCTTCGATGAAATTCTTAAACACCGAGATTCGTTCGTTGACTGGGTTCACCCTGTACAGCTTTCTCTTTCCATAGTCAACGCTATTGATCAGGTCTGCCTCCTCTAAATACCTCACGTGCTTTCGGACTGTGACGTAGTTGGATCCTATTTCCTTGGCGATCCTCGATATGGGGAGGGGCATGTCTCGCTGAATCAAGATTCGGAGGACGGCTACCGCAACCTTAGAATTCAGGAACGCATCGACGTTTATGGCTTCAGATTTTTTCATGGTTGATCAGAATACTTAAAACTTCTATATTAAAAAGCTTACTCTAAACCTAGATTCCACAAATATGCGGCGACCCACCACAACTAGGGAACTTCATTCTAAGGGTCTTTCTCATTGATGAACCTCAATTATGCAGTCATTTCTGTACCGTTAAGCCGAAGTGTGAAGAGTGTGAGTTGAAGGAGTTTTGTAAGTATCAATAAGTACCTTTGTAGCTTCTACATTCATTGAAACCAATTCTTTGATTATTTGTTTAATTCGATCTTGTATAATGTTAAGAGCAAGGAAGATTCGTTAACGGAGGGGACTCCTTTTTACCCTAAACTAGAGCAACGATGCTTTTAAATTTACGTTTTGGTGTAACAGTTAAACTTTTTAATAAGATACAACTTTTTCTCTCTCAGAAAATAGAATTAAAGGAGAGTATATATGAGAGTCGCGTGCCCCTTCCTAAAGTTGGTGTGTGGTGTAGCACCAGACAAAGTTAGCATTGGAGTAGCCACATGGCAAAATGTCAGGACGAGAACATGTGATTATTACAAAAGAAGGTGCCAACAAACCCTTGAGGTAAAAAGGGACTAAGCTTTGAATGAATGGGAGGTGAAAATTAAAATGCCGATTACTGATAAATTAGTTTTGACATCGGCTATTGCGACTATAAAAATGGCTAGCTGTGCTTACCCTAAGATAAAAGAGGAATGTAAAAAAGGAGATTTCAAATGTACTCTGAAGAAGTTAGGGGTATGTTCAACAGAATTAGCTGATTTATTTAAAGAATTGCCACTGTAGATACTGTTAAGTCTGATGTGATAAAAAATTTAAATTTTAGAGAAGCTGTGAAATCTCCGAGTACAATGCCCTCAGCCCAATTTTGGTTTCATTCTCATCAAACTTCAGCCCTGATGCCCTAGATAATGCTTGAACTATGTCAAGGTCGTAGTTGAGCCTTGTAGAGCCTATTTCCTTCCTAATCTCATTAAATTGTTCGGGGAGTGGGTGCCAAACAACCTGAGAGTATGTGTTGAAAACTTTGTTTAGTTCTGTAACTATAATGGGTTTTGTTAGATCTGGGATTCTTAAGATCCTTATATGCCAACCATAGATATGTCCAAATTTCTCTTCTAGAGTTGTGAAGAGTGTCCGAAGCCAGGCTATTGCAAAGGTGCTGTTCATCCAAGCGCATAGTGCTCGCTCCAACTTAGTATTAACCCTAAGAACATGAGCTCTCGAAGAAACTACTACCTCAGGACTCCATGTTGCAATTAAGGGTGTTGTGTTAAACCTAATGGCTTCAGGTATGAGGAGCCTGCCTCCACTTTTTTCGTATAAAATGGAGGCTTCCGCTTTTCGTGGTGAAATAGTAATTGTATTTGACAAGTCGAGCTCTAGCTTATTTATCACTTTCTTACCAGTTTTGTTCAAGAGACGTAGCTTTCCAGAAACTGATGGAAAATACTTAGAATTAAACTGGCTTCCTCTGAAACTTCTGGGATTTGTCATCGTGAGATTAGGTAGATCCATAATTCTAATGAGTTTGAGCGGAAGCCCAAGGATTCTCCCTTGAAGCATTTGTTCAATTATTCTTTCGATCCAAGGAGGCAACCCAAGGATAGGAGCAAGGTTCCACGCAAATTCCTCTATCACCGTTCTACTAACCGATTTGACCTCAGCATATCGAGTTTTAATGATCTCTCGCCCCTCAGAGGGAGATCTACTGAGAACATCTTTGGCAACAAGTAATCCACTGAGGACATCCCTTGGTTGTCTTCTGAAGTTTACGATGCGTGTCTCTGATCCGCTTACTTCCTTTTTTCCCCGAATCTTTCTCGCTATCACGAGTGCTTCTGATAACTGAGCAGAGTAGCTAAAGTTTGGATTCCCCTCTTCTGAACTGATCACTATGTATTCTATATCGTATCCCGAGATTAAAGCAGATCTAAGAAGGAAGAATGAAGAACTCTCTAACGTAGTTCTGGGTAACACAAGGGCAATTCTTCCGCCTTTCTTGAGATACCTGTCGGCTAGAAAGAAAAAGGGCAGTGCAGCACCAGCATATAACGGGTCTACGTTACGGCTTAAGAATGGACGGTTCTCGCCAACATACTGCTTGTAGAATTCGCTTATGCGTTTATTTCTTTTGGCACCCTTTTCGATTTCCCTGATAAGCCGTGTGTAAGCGTTCCAGAGTCTATCAAATGCAGCTGAAGACGAAACAAAGTCAAAGATTCTAGGTCTAGAACCTTCTACTCCTGGTGCTGTAGCCCTTGAGAACGGAGGGTTCATTATGATCAAGTCGAAGCTAGGAAGAACAATCTCCTCCGAAACGATCTCCTCGATGCCTCTTCTGACCACAGGAACTAATTGTCTGTTCGCCCACCAAAAATTCAGGGAGCCTTGAGAACCCGTTCTATCTACTGGTACATGGTATATTCTCATCTTCTTTAG
>Ga0315310_10003194_pt1 | contig 10217 bp, 14 predicted proteins | sample TDP5_MG_FD_203630 | JGI IMG/M metagenome (GOLD analysis project Ga0315310, IMG submission 203630) | Freshwater sediment microbial communities from Lake Towuti, South Sulawesi, Indonesia - TDP5 | ecosystem: Environmental > Aquatic > Freshwater > Lake > Sediment | place: Indonesia: South Sulawesi...
AGTCTCAGCTAAAGTTGCTCTAGTTATTGTTGGAATTGGAATAACGAAAGTGAAGGTTACCGCAAATATGAAGAGCGATAAACAGACTGAAAGTCGATGTTCCAGTTTGTCGGGCTTAATCAAGGGAAGACTTCCGACAAGAGCAAAGCAAATCGACAACACTTGGATAATTAGGTTAGTTGAAGAAGACGCTCTAAAAAGAACCACGGTGTAATTTAGGCTTACCTCCTCTCCCCATTCTTGCATTTTATAGGTAATGGTGGAAAATTTGGGTTCTCGCCACTCCTTTGATTGGGGCTCCACATTCCAGTCAAATTCTCCTTCCTGACACCGTAGCCAAATCCAAGTGTTAGTTTCATTGATGAGTCCAAAACTGGGCAACGTAAACGTGATATTCAAAAGATAGCGGTCTAAGGGATAGTATTCTGGTGGACCTCTTAAGTTAAAGGGTGTTGTCACATTGCCTCTGAGCTGTCCGCTTGTGAAGGAATTCATATGAATATTTGTCCCATCGGTCCAGACTTGTCTATATCGACCTGTTGTGTTGTATGGTTCCTCGTTTAGGTTGTATGGAAAGCTGGTGAAATAAACCTCAATATAAGAGTTGATATTATGCTCTCCCCAATCTATGCGTCGCAACGTAACAAAAAACTGGAAATTAGTCTCTGGCAGAGGGGGCTTTTCCTCCTTCGACTGAAAAGAGCCATGTGAAGCAACACTCAAAGACAACAATGTCATCATCACAACTGCAAGCGCAAGAAAAAGCCCTAATCTCAATCTCATATTCCATCACAATAGTGAACATGCTCCAAGTTTAAACGCTTTTTCACACTGCCATAGAGAACAGCCTTTCAAAAGTCCAAAAACATTCAAAATCTAATATTGAAAAACAGAAATTGAAGGGAAAAGTATTTAAAACATAAAAAGTGGATTAAAGGCAACCTTGCAAGGAGAAACACGGCGATGGCTAGAAAGGCACGGATTCGCTTGACGAGCACAGACTTCAAAAAATTAGAAGAGGTCTGTGGTGAACTCAGAGCCATCGCTGACAAAACAGGCGTCAAGATGACTGGACCTGTTCCATTGCCCACTAAGCATTTGCGTGTTCCTGTGCTCAAGTCTCCTTGTGGAGAGGGCACCCAAACGTGGGACAAGTGGGAGATGCGCATCCACAAACGGCTCATTGACATCGATGCTGAAGAGCGGGTTATGCGTCGAATCATGAGGATTCGTGTGCCCGAAGAAGTCTATGTGAGCATCGAACTTCTGTGAGCCCCCCGCTTGATCCTCGTCTCTACTTATTATAAGAGGAATGGGTTGCGAGCGAAGATTCCAATAGCTAAAGCAATCGAGCATGAGAAGACGGCAGCCCAGACAATTTTATTCCACTCAAAAACTTTCCGTCCGTCGAGTATGCCGATTGGAATCAGGTTCAAAACAGCTATGAAAGCGTTGAAAGCCGCACTGAACACTGCTACCACAAAAAAATCGCTGAACCGAGGCAAGAAAAAGGTGAAAGCAAACGAGACAGCGCAAAAAACAATGTTTGTTAATGGGCCTGCAATGGCTGTCTTGCCCACTGTTGCTTTGCTGGATGTTCCAGCTATCATCACGGCGCCAGGGGAGACAATTTTGAAAGGAGAAAAAATAGAGAGCAGAGTGATTAAGGCGCCGAACAGTGTTAGTCGAAACTCTGCCCACAACCCATAATGTTGTGCCACGATTTTGTGGACGATTTCGTGAGAAAAGAAGACGAAGGTAAAGACAAGTGCCATAATAATCAAGATTTCTGGCGGGAAGTTCCATCCGAGAAGGAGAACCCAAGACAAACCAACACCCATGACGAGCAAAGCGCTGAGAGTTAGATGCTTGAGTTCTGTTTGGCTGAACCAAAAGCGTTTGGGCTTGATTCCAAAAGGCGTGTACGTAACAGTGTACTCGTAAGGTGTTTTGCCTCCCTTGATTGGCTCTGGCGCCTCTTCACGCAAGGCTTTAGCTCTCCAACCTTCTGGGCAGGTATGGTTTTCGGGCAGTCTGTGTTCGGCGCAGAAGTATCCTTGACAGTAGGGACATTTGAAGGGAAGAGCTTCCTCTCTTCCGCAGTTTTGGCATTTCACAGTTGTCTTCAACTCGACAGTTCAGATTAACCTCTTTCTCATGAAGCCTTCATTAACTAAATATTTTAGCCTTCTGGCAGTGTTTACCCCTTAAATTCCATTCCTCAGTTGAGAACTTGTCCTCACGGAGTTTTTCTGCAAGGCTTCGCTCATGAACTGTAAGTGCCCTCTGCCTCATCTGCACGTTCAGCGCTTTTTCAAAACCTTTCACCAACGCCTGATAGGCTTCTTCTGTAGACACCTTTTTCCCAAGTTCGTTCTTGATGGAAGTCAACCTTTCTCGAGCCACACACACAACATCCGTGATGGTTTTAGCCCAAGGAACCAAGAGAAACGTGAACATCTTCTCCAAATTAGCGTCAAGCAGAAACGTGCCGTGTTGAAGTAGCACGCCGCCTTTGTGAAACTGAGCGCTTCCCGAGATTTTCTTTCTCTGTATAGTTATGTTGGGGCAGTTTTTTGGGTCGCCTAAGTTGAAGTCAGCCTCCACACCCAAGATTTTGGCTGCTTCGATTAGCCCATTGCATATTTTTGTGTAGGCTTGAACTACGTCGGTGGTTCCGAAATCTTCCTCCTCGGCTATGATGCTGTAGGTGATTTCGCCGTCGCAGTCATGATAGACTGTTCCTCCACCCGTAATCCTTCTGACAATGTCAACACCTTGCCGTCGACAGTTACTCTGCTGAACCTCGTTGGCAATGTCTTGGAAACGCCCAACCGAAACGGCTGAGGGCTTCCACATGTAGAAGCGCAGAGTGTTAGAGACCAAACCCTTGATTCGAGCAGTGACTATGGCTTCATCAATCGCCATGTTGGTGAAGGCGTCGTTTACCTCTAACTTTAGAAGTCGCCAGACAGCCATTTCTTGTTCACTAACCACTCTGACCTTTGTCAATGTCAGTGAAGAGATATACTTTAAATGGTTCTTAAACTTGTTAACCCTTACTGAAGGAAACTCGACCGTGAGTCCGAAGGATGAAGTGACGATTCCAAGAGAAATACTAGTAATGGTCCTCGAGAGCGCAAGAACGCTTCACCCAAAAGAAACAATATTCCTTCTGAGAGGCAAATCAACCAAAAACTCTATGAACATTTCTGAACTGCTCATCCCTCCAGCCGCGACTTATGGGAGAGGGTTTTCAGCATTTCCAATGCACATGTTGCCCATGGATTTTTCTATAGTTGGAACTGTTCACTCGCATCCGTCTGGAAGTCTGGCGCCCTCGTCTGGGGATTTGAATAATTCTATGGGGAAAGTAATCATTATCGTCGCTTTCCCGTATCAAGGAAAAGAAAACGTGGCGGCGTACAATCGAGACGGAAAAAGGCTGAGTCTGCAGGTAACCTAACCGAATCGAATTTTGTTTACTGTTCTAAAACTTAGAATAATTAAGAGGCGCATTCCTTCTCTACGTTGGGTAGAACTGTGATATATCGGTGGAAACTGCCCCAAATCTTGGCGACCGCATCTGTCATCGGAGGATTATTCTTCACTCTACTCTCGGGACTTCACATGGTGAAGCCGTTTGTCATGGATGCGGAAATAATCTACTTCGGAATCCCTTTCACATGGCTTGAGGCTGGAAGAAGCACTTGGGTGCCGAACGGACGTTGGACTTACTATTTCTTTTGGCAGGGCTTCATCAGCAACTTCATGATATACGGACTGATGACCACAGCAACCCTTTACATCTACTTCAAAACAGTTACTGAATTTAGGAGACTTTCTCTTCGTCATCGAGTAAACTTAAATACGGCTGAAAGCTGTTCAAAATAGCAGCGCTGTTATGCGCCGCCGTAGCTCAGCACGGTAGTAGCAGCTGACTTCTAGCGCTCTAGAAGGCTGAGGCTGTTAACCAGTTGGTCGTAGGTTCAAATCCTACCGGCGGCGCCAACACCATCATTTTACCGAACCGTCGACACTTCTCTTTTCGTTTTTCTAAAAGAATTCTGTCGCCTTAAATGTCTGTCTTGGGAGCAATTATGCCAGCATACGGGTTGTTTGTAGAGTAAAGAAGTGAAATTCATAGAGTGCGCTAGGGTTTTATATCTAAAATGGCTAATTATCCTCTCTTCAGGTGTTCAGGTCATGGGCAATTTGTTAGATTTGATTAAAAATGGGGAGGTAGCTCCCTATTACAAGCTTTTGAACATGAAGATCGCCGAGGTTAAGGAGGGGTATGCCCGCTTAACTATGAAAGTGGAGGAGAAACACCTTCAGTTTTTGAAGACGGTCCATGGGGGAGCTATAGCAAGCCTAGCCGATTCAGCCGCAGCTTGGGCGTTGGAAGGCTCAGTTGGTCTAACGGCTATTCCCATAACGGTTGAAATGAAAATAAATTTCTTGGTTCCGGTGGAGTCAGGGTCCTTGACCGCTGAGGCTCGAGTTGTCCACAAAGGTCTTCACATCTCCGTAAGCGACGTGGACGTGAAAGATGACAAGGGAAAATTGGTGGCGAAAAGCCTCGTAACATACTATTTACGAAGCAATCAATCGCAATGATAATGTGTTGGATGCATGAGGAATCGAAGCGCGTGCTTCTGGTGTTCTCATAAAAAGGCGAGCACTATTTGGAAAATGCTTTTTCGAAGAATTCACTTATGCGTTTTGATGCTAAATTCATGGTGTTTGGGTAATCTTCCAGGTAGAAGTGGTCTGTGTTGAGGACAAGCTTCTCTTTTGGTTCTTTAGCTCTTGCGTAAAGATGTTCGAATTCCGAGTATGGTGCCACATCGTCGAGTCTTCCATGAACAAAGAGTTTGGGGCAGTCAAAATCCAATCGTGCTTCTAAGCTGTTTACTTTCCTAAGAATCGACATGGCAACAAAACTATCTATTTTAGCGCGAGTAGCTGCATTAGACGCAACTACAGCACCAAAAGAATATCCTAAAAGTCCCAAAGAACAGACTCTTTTTTGCATGTAGGAGATTGCGTCTAAAACATTTTGAACCTCCTTAACGCCTTTACCGTAACTCCCATAGTCTATACAAAAGGCAGATATGCCATGCAACGCTAACTCTCTTGCAACCCTAACAATTCTATTGTCATTCCTACTTCCACCATACAAAGGGTGTGGCGGGCAAAGAACAACCCCAATTGATGAATTACCATAAAGCGTGGCGGGCAATCTCTCGCCCTCACTTACAAAATTAACTTCTTGCGCAATTACATTCCGGGCTTGTTGTGGAGTCATTGTAGATGTCACACGCAAACAAAGCCTGGAAAAGGCTTACAGCACAAATTTTTTCTTAACTACACCAGCCTTCTTTCTTTCTTGGACAGTGATTTTAAAGAGCTTTTTCAGCAGTTCAATCTCTTCCTTGGTTTGTTCTACACCTCTTCGAGAAAGAACCCTCTTCTGGGTTTCGATGGCGGATTGGAGATAAAGTTCCACGGGCTTTAATCGAAGACATTCTGACCAAATGGTAAAGGAAGGCACATCATTTGTAACGAATCCATACACATGCGATGCGACCCCGACTTTTTTGCCCGTGTAGATTTGGGTCCCAATTGAAGTTTTAGCGTGGTCGCCTATGAAACAACCCACCTTAGTTTGACCTGTGTCCACGTTTTTCCCCTTAGTCACAACTTGCACTGTTCCGTAGGTGTTTTTGAGGTCTGAGTTGGTGGTGGCAGCTCCTATGTTCACCCATTCCCCAATGTAAGAGTGTCCGATGAAGCCCGTGTGATACTTGTTCGTATAGCTCTGAATGATTGTCTCTTCCAACTCGCCGCCTATGTGGCAAAAATCTCCAACGCTGCAGCCCTCTCTAATCAGCCCTGATGGGATGATTGTCTTGTCTCCTATGTATGTGGGACCGCTGATTCTGGAGCCTGCGTGCACACTAGTTTCCTCACCTATGAATATTGGGCCTTCTCGAGCGTCCAGCGTGACATGGGCTTCGATGAAGGACCCTTTACCCACATAAACATCTTTTTCATTGCCGTAAACTGTGACTTTGCTGTCCATCGTTCCTTCGCTTTCTTTTTTCGCCAAGATCGAGTAGTCTTTCTTGATTAATTCTGCATTTTTGTTCACCAAATCCCAAGGATAAGTCAGGAGAGGCAGGTTGGAGGCTTCAAGGGTTTTGCATTTCTTAAAAAGTTTCTTTAAAGTAAGACTGGTTAAGGGTTTACACAATTCATCTGCATAATCTCTGGCAACATCCTCACTCAGATGGGCTAGAGCTATTCTTTCTTTCTGCATCATCAAGACATTTTTTCCAAGCTTTTTCTCAATCAGTCGTTTCGCTTCTTCTTTCATGACAAGTGCTCCATTGATCAAAAGAACCTCGTTATCTATAGAGTCAGCTTCGTTCACAGAGTGTGAAACCCTCTTTTTGAGGGTTGGCGCTAGGTAGTTTCTCGTGAATAAGAGGAATTTGGATTTTTGATATAGTCTCTGAGCGCGTTCGAGCAAGGTGAACATCCCGCTTTTGCATTCAAAAACAGGTCTTGTATAAGTTAGGGGCAGAAAGTTTTCATAGTCTTCGTCTTCAAACAAAGCGACAATCATTTATCGGTCCTTCCCGCATTCTCATTTTCCAGAGTAATTAATGCTACTTATTTTTAAGAAACCAACGAAATAAAGCTTGATGGAAACCTTCTTCGAGTTTGCATTGAGCGGCTTTGGATTGACCCTGGTGACCTAACATGTATCAGATTTGTGATGTTTTTTCTGAGATTAAATCAAAGACTATGGCTGTAACGCTTCCAATGTATTGCCTGCATTTGGTCTCCCACAACTTTTCGTAAGTGTACTTCTTTCGACCTGCTTCTGTGGTGAGGTCGCACTGCGTCAGTTCTCGGCACATTGTGCAGCCAAATTCTTTTTCAAATCTGCGAAGAAGCTCTGACGCGAACCAGTAGGGTTTCGTCTCTTTTTTCTTTGTGTCGTTTCGTCCGAATTTGAGTCCTAAAGCCATAATCCCTCCACTTATTGCACCGCATACTGAACCACGACCTCCAATGCCAGCGCCGAACCCTGTTGCAATTCTCGGTATCAGTTCGCTTCGAATTTCCAACCAGTTGCTGACTGCTAACAAAACAGATTCGGAGCACAGAAATCCCTCTGCAGCACACGATTTGGCTAGCTCGACAACTTTGTCCTTGTGCATCAACTCATCACTCCAATAGTCATGTTTTGTTTTTCAGAAACACGTGGGCACTGAACCCATTAAATTTTTTCCAACTACATCACATCAATCAGATATGATCCAATGCATCATCGTTCCTATTGTTCTGCATGCGGTCGTGTCTAAGGTTAGGAATGAAGGAGAAAAAAGAGATGCGTGCATGTTTTTGATAGGCTAGGTTGATGGAAGAAGCTTTAATTCTGTGAACTCTGCCACTATTTTCGAGCGGGGAAAATGTTGATGGGCGGCCGAACTCGAAAGGGTCAAGCCTTCATACTCATCTTGCTCGTTCTGCTGGGGATAATTGTGGTTTTTGTGTTACTCTCCAATCGCTCTGCAAGAGTTAGATTGGCTCCTATAGTGCAGGAAGTTTTCTGGCGTGTGGACGGTCAAAAGGTCATTACTGCTAGTGTTGGCGTCGAGGTTGAAGCGCACATGATTGTTAAAGCCTCGGAAGAATATGTGGGTTCAATAGTGGTAAGGATAAGAAAAGACATATCCTTCTGGCCGGACAGCGACTACAGCGTCAAGACTGTGCCAGTTAACCTTAGAGGCGGCCAAGAAACTGAATTAGAATTGGCGTTTGTTCCAGATGAAGCGAGTGGTGGTCGTCTGCGCGGCTACTTTGTTGAGGTTGATTTCTCTGCGGCACGCACAAGTTGGGTGATGGAGAGTTCGTATCCTCCGAGGCTTAAGGTGACGTAAAAGCAGCCTTAACTCAATGAGTTTTGGGGCTGCATGTCTGAGACGTCTAAATTGTGCACAACAGATATCTCTTTTGTCGCAATGAAAGGTCTGTAACGATATTGGCGTCTGTCTTTGTTATTTTTGAGTTCCGAAAGATATTTTTTGAGTTTTGATGATGTTGCTTAAAAATAATAGGTCAATGAGAGATGTCTCACTCGGTTTTGGCTATAAACAAAAATAAGCCTAAAATTATCAATGCCAAGGCGCCGCCTAGAAAGATAGCGTCGGTGGGGTTGAGACTTCCGAGGTTGGTGTAAGTTGTGTAGAACCAGAGGGCACCCACTACAATCAATAATAGTCCAATGAGTTTTTCCATGAATGTTAAGCCTATGGGCGCTTCCCTGCTCATGTCTTCGCAAACAACTCCATTCTTTTATGGCTTAGATAGGTTTAGTTAAGCCGTATTTTAACTTTGTTTAAGACGCTTCTAACTTGGCTGGTAGGTATTCGTCTACAATGTAAGTGAGTCCATACCGACTGAATGCCTCTTGCTCCGCCTTCTTCCTAATCTTAAAGAATGTTTTGATTTCTCGTTGCCACAGGTCTTCTTTGTAACGTGGGTCTTTCTGCAGTTCATACAATCGTTTAACATCCATGTCAGTCAAAGGGTCGCTGGGCAACTTATAATCCACAATATCCGAAGCCCACACACCACTCCACTTGGCGTCTGGAGTAGTCAACTCACGAAGATGAGCTGCGTTGGCTGAACCAGAAATAATTACCATGGCGATGTGCATTCCCCAAGGATCGCCATCAGTGAAGACGTAAACCGGCAGGTCAAGTTCTTTGTTGAGTCTGTGAATAAAATGCCTTGTGGCTCGAGGAGCCTGCCCAGCTGTCAACACAAGCAACGAATTGTATTTCTTGTACACTTGCTCTTCGATGAATCGGGTGAAAAGCCCGCCCTTCTCAATAGCAATCACTATGTGGGCGCTTGTCTTGACAAACTCGGCTGAGGTGAGCGCTGGGCCTATCATGACGCCGTCTGGATGAGACGTCAAGTTTAACCGCTTACCCTCATAGCCCGGAACAGTGTATTCTATTGTTAAGTCGCCGAATATGGCTGAGCGCTCTTCTGGAAAGACGTTGAAGTCTTCTCGCGCGAAGTTAGCCACGGTTTCTAAGTCGGTTATGACGTTGTTTGATTCCCCTTGGTCCTTAAAGGCAATGTCGTACGCTTGGGCTGAATAATAAACGTCTCGCAAAGTCGATGTCTTCCTTTGATGACTGAGTTCGTTAGCGAAGTAAGCCGCCCAAGTCAGTTGAGTGAACGGGCGGATGTGGCGAATGTTGCGAGCACTTCGGCGCACAGTCTTGTCTCCTAAAACGTATTGCCGCAGTTCTGGGTTGTAGTATATGTTTTCTATAGAGCGGCTCGGCATCTTTATCCACGGGAAGGTGCCGCTATCCATTTGACTATATAGGGTGCCACCAAAATTAGCTAGGTTGGTTATGACCTCTTTCTTCCTCTCTATGGCTGAGCTTCTAGTCTGCTTCTTCCTCATACTTTCTCACACTCCTCAACAACTTGGTTATGTCTGGCGGCTTTTTCTTTCCAGCCAGTTCGGTTGAAAACTGAGCGATTTTGGGCAAGTATTTGGAAAACGTTGACAACCGCTTCCTCTCCTTTTCCACATGCTCCCGTTTAGTCAAAAAGTGTTGCAGTTCGCGAGCTGCCTCGCGGATTCCGTTGAGAATTTCCCTCTTCACCTCAGGTCTGTCGGCTATGAATTCTTTGCCCACCGTTTTATAGGGCACCTTGGTGCTGCACAAGTGAACCAAGACGGCGATGGGGATGTCGGGCGTAACGTGATATCTACGCCAGTTCATGGCTTTGATTATCCTCCAGCTCACATCGCTGGCTTCATCATATAACAGTGGGATTTTGTTGGCGAATCTGTACAGAACGAAGTCGTTGTTTCTCTTGGACACTTCTCCACCGTAGGCTATGGCGGCTTCAACAATGAAGGGATGCCCAGAATAAGTAGATGGGGGACGCTGACGAACAGCAATAAACTCGGGCTTGAGCTCCTTCAGAATTCCAGTCTTGAGCAGGTTTTCTCCTAGCGGTGACAGACAACTTGCGTCGGGTGACATGAAGCTGTCGAAGCGTTTCATCATGTGCACTAAGCGGACTATTTCTTCTGGCTTTAGCTTTCTCGGGTCTTTGGTGGGGCTTATTCCTGCGAAGTCTAGAAAGTTGTTTGCTGTCACCTC
>Ga0315310_10003197_pt1 | contig 10206 bp, 10 predicted proteins | sample TDP5_MG_FD_203630 | JGI IMG/M metagenome (GOLD analysis project Ga0315310, IMG submission 203630) | Freshwater sediment microbial communities from Lake Towuti, South Sulawesi, Indonesia - TDP5 | ecosystem: Environmental > Aquatic > Freshwater > Lake > Sediment | place: Indonesia: South Sulawesi...
TACAAACTCGCAGAGCTCGGCGCATCACGTCGCACTGTGAAGGTATCAACTGAATACTTCGCCGATAAGATGAGCTTGTCTCAGCAGACTGCATCGCGCTATCTTATTCAACTCGAGAAGATGGGCTGGCTGAAAAGAAACATAACGCCCGAAGGCTGTTTGATCAGAATCACAGACGCAGGACACAAGGAACTAAAGCAATTGTATTCCAACTTGCGTCTCATTTTTGAAGCCCAGTATCCTCCTTCGGTAACTCTGGAGGGCGTCTTATTCTCGGGATTAGGTGAAGGCGCCTACTACGTCTCTAAAGAAGGCTATCGAAAACAGTTCATCGAAAGACTGGGCTTCGACCCATATCCAGGAACCTTAAACATCAAGCTCACAACTGACTACGACATCAAGACAAGAGCAGAACTCGAAGCCTACCCAGCCATAGAGCTACAAGGTTTCCAAAACGAGTCAAGATCCTTCGGCGCTGTCAAATGCTATCCAGCAGCGATCAACAACAAAGCCAAAGGAGCTATTCTGACAGCTCACAGAACTCACTATGATGCATCAGTGATAGAAATCATCGCACCAGTCTTTCTTCGAGGCAGCCTCAAACTCAAGGATGGACAAAAGGTTAAGGTCGAAGTTTTAACTCTGCCCTAACCTGAAACATTCGATGACGCTAGAATTAGCAAGGTCTCTGTCAACGAGATTTGCGCAAGGCTTTGCCAGCCAATGCTCCTGTGTGCTCTCCCCTCTCTATGACAACCTTGCCATTAACCAACACGTACTCGATGCCCTCAGGATATTGATGCGGCTCAGTATAGCTACTCTTGTCCAAAACCTTGTCCGAGTTGAAAATGGTGACATCGGCTTTCATTCCCTCTACGATGAGTCCCCTGTCTCTCAATCCAAGCTTCTGCGCTGGCAACGAAGTCATTTTTCGCACCGCATCTTCGAGTCTGAGCACCTTTTCCTCCCTGACATATCGTCCTAACACTCTCGGAAAGGTTCCGTAGGCTCTTGGATGCGGCTTTCCTTTGCCCAACGCTCCATAAGGCGCAATGGCAGAAGCATCGGTTCCTATCATGGCATCAGAATGTTTGAGCACAGTACGGACATCTTCTTCACACATAGCGAACCTTACAACACTTACAGACGCGTTTTCTTCGATGAGAAGGTCGAACACAAAGTCAAACGGGTCGATCTTTTTCGCTTTGGTGATTTCTTTAACTGTTTTTCCTTCGTATTCCTTGTGTAGTCTGCTTCTGGCTATGAGTGTGGCATCCCAACCAGCAGCTTTAAGCGGACTCGACCAGCCGGAAATTCCGATCTGCATCTCTTTTCTCAGCTTTTTACGAGTCTCTGAGTCTTTTAGTCTTTCAATAAGCTTAGGCAAGCCACCGTCATAAGTCCACGGAGGAAGCATTGCACTCAAGCCGAAACTTGCTGCTGTGTATGGATAAACGTCGCAGGTTACGTCTACACCCTTGGCTCTAGCCTTCTCCATCATTTTCAGAGTCTGCTGGACCTTTCCCCAGTTTGCTTTTCCGCCTGCCTTGTGATGTGATATTTCCACAGGTAATCGAGCTTCTTCTCCGATTCGGATTGCTTCCTTCACAGAAGAGACGAGTTCGTCGCCCTCGCCCCGAATGTGAGACGTGTAGATTCCACCATACTTTGCCACAACCTTCGAGAGCTCTATCAATTCGTCTGTCTTTGCGTAGCAACCAGGCGGATAAATCAAGCCAGTAGACATGCCGAAGGCACCGTCCTCCATCGCTTGACTCAGCGCTTTCTTCATTTTCTTCAGTTCAGCCTCATTCGGCGCTCGATCCTCAAGACCGATAATCACTGCTCTTATGTTCTCGTGCCCAACCAGTGGAGCAACATTCACTGCGACGCCTTGCTTGTCCAGCCGATTCAGATACCCCCGCATAGTTGACCAATCTAGCTCAAGCTTTGCTTCGTCAAGAATCGGCGTTGTCTTCCTCATCTCACCTTTAAGAAGATCATTCAGCGGCGCGGCTGAACCTCCGCAGTTTCCGGTGACTTCGGTTGTTATTCCTTGCCGAATCTTGCTTTCAGCTTTTGGATTGATGAGCAACAGCAAGTCAGAATGTGAATGCATATCAATGAATCCAGGAGAGACGATGAGCCTTCTTGCGTCTAGGACCGTAGTTGCTTCTTCCTTGTCCAGTCTGCCGATCTGTACGATTCTATCTGCAGTTATTCCAATGTCTGCCTTGTACCAAGGATTGCCCGCACCGTCGACAACGCGTCCATTCTTGATAATGACGTCGAACATGCCTTTCACCGTTAAGCAGTATGCAACTCCTTATTATATGGGAACAGCGCTGGCGTTCCACCAGTGTGGATGAAAATCACATTGTCTTCCTTCTTGAATCGTCCACGTTTCGTCATGTCTATGAGCCCAGCCATAGCTTTACCCGTGTAAACCGGATCAAGCAGTATGCCCTCAGTCTGCGCCACCAGCTTGATTGCCTCCAAAGCTTCAGAAGTGAGCACTCCATACTGTTCTCCTGCGTAGTCTGTAATCAGAGTGACATCTTTTGGCGCCAATTCAACTTTCAAGTCCAAAAGCTTAGCAGTGTCGTTTGCGATTTCAACCGTCTTTTTGACCAGCCAGTCTCCATCTGGCTCATCACACATTCCGAGGATGTTTATCTTTGATTTAAGAGCCTTGTTAGCCAAAATCAACCCTGCCTGAGTGCCCCCTGAACCCGCAGCATGAATGATATAATCGATTCTTAAGCCTCGATCACTCGCTTGGCCAAGCAGTTCAAGCATCGCGCTAACGTAGGCAACAGCTCCAACAGGATACGAAGCACCACTAGGTATAACATACGGGGTGTGCCTTTTCCTCTTAAGCTCCTCCACTATTTGCTTTGACATCAAGGAAAACTTGGACCCACCAGCGCCCACGAATCTTATGTCAGCGCCCAGAAGATAATCCAAGAGCAGGTTTCCGTTGTATTCCTTAGGCTTCTTGCCATACACGACAAGAACAACTTTCAGACCCAACTTGTTTGCCGCCGCAGTTGTGGCTCGAACATGGTTCGACTGAATCCCACCGGTTGTTATCACAAGGTCAGCTCTCTTTCTTAAGGCATCTGCCAGAACAAACTCTGCCTTTCTCTCCTTGTTGCCCCCAAACGCTAAGCCTGTGCAGTCGTCTCGCTTTATCCACAATCTTGGACCGTTCAAAAGCTTGGTTAGACGAGGCATCTCTTCAAACGGAGTGGGCAAATGAACCAGTCTGACTCTCGGCAGTTCTTCTATCCTTGCTCTAAGCCTTTCCACGGTTTCCACAAAAACCCTACCTCTTGTAGAGCTGTGTGATTTTTCTCTTGATTTTCAAAGAGCTGTTGAACTCGGGTTTTCCGAACCTTCTAACTTTCACAACTTGAATGTCCAGTTTCTTGTTGGACACTGCTTGCCGCACCCGTGTCTCTATGTCATTTTGGTCATGTCCCACTGCAATGATGTCCGGCTTGATTTCTTCAATAACCTTGCCCATGTCAAAGTCTTCATAGCCCAGCACTGCCTTGTCTACAACCTTAAGCGATTCAACCAGCGCCCTTCGATCTTCCTCCGGCATCACGGGTTTTCCTCCTTTTCTCTTCTCAGCTGTGCTGTCTCGAGCCACAATAACAATCAGCCTAGCATCCTTGCCGCCAGCTTTCTTCGCTTCTTCAAGATACTTCACGTGTCCTAAATGGAGCAAGTCGAACGTGCCTGAAGCCAGCACAGTTTTTCGTTTTCGCCTTACCGTTTTTCTTAAGTGTTTGGCCATGTGAACTCCATCAAGCCTAACAGTCGCAAAGCGTCGAGCATGCCTTCACAGTACGCAACTGATACCAATCCTGTTTCATGCTGCTGCCTTTCCGCATAATACTTTGCATCGCTCAGATATCGTTTTGCACAGTCAATCACTTCTGTAACGCTATTTTTGCTTTGAACCCTAGCATCTATGTTAAGCTTCATCTCGGCGAAGACTTTCTCCGAGTTCTGAATGTATTTGAACAGCAAAGTCTGGACACTCATTTAGCGATCCTCCTAATCCTCTCAGGCGCCTTTGCCAATGTGACAAGCGCCTCAGCCTCCACAAAATGCAGTCTTCCAGGAAAGACAAGTGAGTGAGGCGGCTTTCCAAAATCGAATTTCATGAGTTGCTTGACGTAGTCGGCTTTTGCCATTGGTTTTTCTGAACCTGCTCTTGCTACGCCAACTGCCAACGTGTCATCCGTGATAACACGTTTCTGCTTCTGCTTCTCTAAGGCAATTAGTATTTCCAACGCTTCCCTTATAGTCATGTATCTTTTCTCCTCGGCGTGAATATCTAGGAAGCAAAGCGTGTGCAGACCCATCTTCTGGTTCTCAGCAATCACATTGTATGGAGTCGCGTCTAAGGCGCCTGCTCCACTAAATGGTATAGTAACGCTTCTACCAAACTTGTAATTCTGCAAGCCTGACAAGCCGATGACCGCTGAAACAATAGATGCGCCATGTACGATGCTTGTCCTTATGCCCCTCTTCTCGGCTCGAATCCGCAAATCAACATGAGTAGTCGCCATCAACGGATCGCCTGGAACCAACAGAACAGCCTTGCCCCTCTTTGCTGCATCCAGAATTCTCTTTCCTTCTTCCTCCTCCAAATCCCTTCTCGAAACCACGTGAATGCGCTTTTCAACCAAGCCTTCAAGCTTCTGCAAATCGAGTTGCGACATGAAGCTGGTGTAAAACTCAGCAAAAACCACATCAGCCTCCTTAGCTTTCTCCAAGCCTTTTAACGAAACGTCCGACTCTTCATTCAAACCTAAGCCAACAAAGATCAGTTCGCCCACGATGTCACCGTCCTTCCGATGTAATCCTTCAAAAGGCTAACCTTATAACTTTAACAAGAACCAGAGAAAACCCGTTGTCGAAGCATGCGCGGACACGCTCGGAAGCTAAACTTATTAAAGTGATTCAAACCTTCCCTTAACAACGCAGCATAAGGAGGGCCCGTAGCTCAGCAAGGTTAGAGCGGCGGACTCTTAATCCGTAGGTCAGGGGTTCAATTCCCCTCGGGCCCGCCACTGAACCTTCACACAGAGAAGAATTGGATTACGTGCAGAGAAGCGAGAACAGACCAACGTTACTATAGATATGGACTCGTAGGCACGCTTTAAATATCTATTGAAGAGTACTTTTCGGAGAGTGGAAGACTTTGAAGAAGCACTACCTATATTCGCTCGTTGCACTTGTTACGCTAATTTGCTACTATTTTGCTCTCTCTTCGATTCACATTCCACAGGACATGCTATTGACGTTTGTGCTGTTGACTTTCGTGGGATATTTTGTCCTAGGGTTCGTCTTTGGTTTCTTGTTCAGAAGGGATGCTCTTACCAATTTCATGTTAGTTTTTGCTCTTGGCTTTCTTGGAGCAACGTTTTCCATTGTTTTCTATAGAGTTCTGTTTAGTCCAGAGACTCTCTTTCAAGCCCTGCATGACTTAACAAATCTCCTCGCCGCCTCCTTTTTCATAGGCATCACAGCGGCTAATGGAACCCTTGTCAACGCTTTGTTTGTTTGGGTCCTTCGAAGGCGTGCGCGCAAAAGAAACATCCAAGGGGACAGTCAAACAAACGAGCAACCCTCACAAGGGGCACAGGTAGTGTGCTAGCCGTTAGAAACTAGGATTCTGTTCACTTCGTACGTTGAAACAGCATCTCGTTATACTACGCCTGTCTGATGCAGAATGAGAAATGAAAAAAGGAGGAGATTCAGTGGGTTATTTGCGCTTTCTGTGCACTCGTGCAAAATACTGTTTAGTCTGATTAGCCTGTTCCAGAAATAACAGTGTCGAAGCTGAAGGAGTTGATACCTTGCACGGTTGTTGCAACAGAAAGCGTAATCACGAATGCTATGACTTGGTTAGGATTGATTTGTTGTCCTTCACGGTTCCATGATAAGCTCATATAGTCTGAAGCGTTTGTTGGGTTCCAGTTTTTTGTTGTCATACTCACAGTGAGAATGGAGTTTCCTGTATTCTTCAAATATAAAGTGAAATTCTTCGAGGACCCGGGTGCCATTAGACCAAAATTAAGCGACGAGGTTGCATTCGTACATTTCTGATCCCAGTATACGCCAACTCCCACGGTTTGGATAGAGCCTGTGCCTGAAATAGTCTTTTGAGCTGTAAGTAAAGCGGTCACTGAGGTTGCTGCGAGAGCAGTGGCAATGACAGCGTAAACTGCGAGTGTTTGGAATCTATTCACAATGACCCCTCACATCATGTTTGTTTGTTTGTTCGCGTCGGGTGAATCTAGAGTCTTAATACATAATAAACATTCTCGTATGCATGTTGAACGCTAATACACTTGATAAAACTCTTGTGCTCCTTGTATTACTTATTCGATGTAAAAGATCAGAATGGTCATTCTTGATTGCCATTGGCCTAACTGCTATTGCAGTCTCGATCTATTTCATTTATGTCATCAGCCATGGTAAGGAGAAAACATGACAGCCACCATTGAGAAACCTTTGGGGCTTCCTAAAATCGCATGAATGCAAAGCCCGTCTTCATTCAAAATGGAAAAGACGAAACTGCGAAGCGATTTAGAAGGCGTAAAGCCGATTGGGTTTTCCGCATTTTGGGCAAGACTTCATGGTTACGTCTACCCAGGTCCCGCAGCTTGGACATGCTTCTCTAAGCAGAGTTCCACAGCTCTCGCAATAAAACGCTAGGTGTGAAACCTCTTTACCGCATTTTGGACACGTAGGCATTAGAACGCACCATGGAGCATTCTGACCAGATTACGCACTTAAGCTTTAATGTTCGCAAGAAAAGACAAGAGGAAAATGTTGAAAGTCGGTTGCTTTCATATGCCCAATGCCTTTATGGCAAAGTTGGGAATCCACGCGTATTTCAGGTTCAGAGACGACTGAAGTAAATCACTAGAAGACTGATGGCGAAACCGATCAGAAGACCGACTGCCCTGTACATTGTGCTCGATTTGGCTTTCACATTTTGCTCTTGCCTTTTTTCCAGGTCTTTGTCGCCTCAGAGAGAATGATAGGAATGTATAACATCGTAATATGCTATAAACCGTTCGCGCATTCGTTCAACAGCTCTACACCTATAACAGCAATGACCGAGCAAAGTGAAAGCTATTTCCGTTTTCTGAATAGCTCCAGGTTTTCACGACTAAGCATTATGAATTGAGCGAGTGTGCGTCTTTGGGTAATACTGGGATTCTTTCCCTTTTCATTTCCAATACTTCGAAATACTTCATTGCGGTTCCAGTTAGATACAAGAGTGTCTTTTTGTCAGGATCCATTGTGCCTTCGTTCTCAAACTTGTCTAGAGCCGCCAGAGAAGAAGCTGCTTCTGGACAGGCGTAAATGCCCATTTTGAAGAGTGTTTTCATTGAGGAGATTATGGCCTTGTCGTCTACTGCTATTGCAGTTCCTTTGGTCTCTCTTACGGCTTGCAGCACGAGATAACTCGCGTAGGGACGAGGAACTCTTAGGCCAGCAGCGACTGTTTCTGGGTTTTTCCATGCTTCTTTTACCTCTGGCTCTTTCTTATTGTATGCCTTGACAAGTGGGGCGCAACCTGTTGATTGCACTACTATTAGCTGCGGAATTTTTTCGGTCCAGCCAAGCTCGATCAGGTCTTTGAAGCCTTTCCATAGACCTATGATTCCCTCTCCACCGCCAGTTGGGAAAAATATGCTGTCTGGTAAATCCCAGTTGAACTGTTCCGCCAGTTCAAAAGCCATAGCCTTGTACCCTTCAAATCTGTAGGGCTGCTTGTTGGTTGAAACGTCAAACCAACCGTATCTTTCCTTAAATCTATTGACGATTTCACCAGCATCATTCATCAACCCGTCAACAAGATACACGTTGGCTCCCATAAACACGCATTCTTTGAGATTGCTCTCAGGCGTATCCTTCGGCATAAAAGCATAAACTTTGATTCCTGCCCTTGAAGCGTAAGCGGCAACAGCTGCAGCAGCATTCCCCGCAGAAGGCAATGCTACGCATCTTATGCCAAATTCTTTAAACTTGGAAACAAGGACTGCCATTCCTCTAGCCTTGAAGGTCCCGGTTGGAAGCCTTCCATCATCCTTGATGTATACGTTCTTGAGCCCCTTGGTGAGCTTTTTGGGAACTGGAAGTAACGGAGTATATGGCTCTCCAAGAGAAACTATGCTCTTACGCGACTTGATGGGAAGCAATTCTTTGAACTTCCAGAAACTATCTTCTCTTTTCTCCACGTGACTTCGAGAGACTTTTTCAGCTACCCTAGCTAAATCGTACTGAATCAAAAGAGCCCCACCACATCTTGGGCACACCGTCAAAGGCTTGTTGAGAGGAAAAGATTCTCCGCATTTACTGCATTCAGCCGCTATTTCAAACATGAGAATCCCCGTAACAGAGGCGCACTAATCTTGGGGGCGTGTATTCTTTAATGTATCTTTTTGTGGTGCGCTAGGATGTTGAGCTTAGGTTTTGAAAGTCTTTATATTCTGTTGCTCAGTTTAGGTAAAAACCATGATAACCAGTCGCGGGCTCCATGTCACATACCGGTGGCGACAAGAACCCGTTCTGAAGGGAGTCGATGGAACCTTTGACAGCAAGCACCTAATTCTAGGTCCTAATGGCTCAGGCAAAACCACTTTCTTCAGAGCGATTTGTGGTCTGACGAATACTACTTCTGGCGAGATCGTTATTGATGGAAGAAATGTTGAGAACTTGTATGCTACAACTGGTGTCATAAGCGCGAACTTTCAAGAGGTCTACACACTTCTCGCGGCAAACGTCTATGACCTCATCATACTCTACACAGATCTATCCAAAGCAGACCGCAACTTAGCCTTTGACATCATAAAGGATATGGGGTTAGAACTAGATTTCTTGAAAAAGAGCAAGCTAAACGAGCTTTCGGCTGGCCAACAAAAGATTGTGTGCACAGCGTTAGCCCTAGCCATGAAGGCAAAGCACATTCTGCTCGACGAACCTTTCGAACAGCTTGACCCTGCCAAAAAGAGCAGAATGATCAAGCTTCTGACCAGTTATCAAGGTGCAATACTTGTTAACACGCATGAGACTTGGTTGCTGAAAAACCTCCCGGAATGGACTGTCTTTTTCATGTTTGAAGGCTTGCTTTACGGTCCAGTATCGGTCAAGGAGCTACTAAAGGCTGAAATCTCCTTGAAGGAAGAGCCAAAAGCCCTGCTAAGAGTTAAGGTTGCAGACAAGACTATCAGCATTCTGAAGGGGCATGGGGCTGGAACTTTGCTGACAAGCCTTGAAAACCTTGACAAAATATATGAATTAGCTGAGGGAACAGCATGACAAAGTATCTCGAGATGAATGTCAAGTCGCTGCTAACGAATCCTTACTTGATCTTTTGGTCAATTCTCTTCATCGAATTCTGGGTGTTCATGTGGGTCTTTGTGTTTGGCAGTGGAATTCCGACAGGTGAGCAAGAGGTGCGATCGTATATGGCTACGGCTTATGGGAATCTGCTCATGCTTTCGCTTTCAGGCGCCTGCGTCACCATCGGCAATTCTGTTCTGTATGCATCAAAGTCAATACGCTATGTCACCAAATACACTCGACTGTCTCCGTCCCGCTTTCTCCTTGAGAATCTCTTATCTTCTCTTGTCGCCTTATTGGCGATCTCAGCCATAATGTTTGCATCTGTTCTGGCAGCCTTCTACAGCAAGTTCAATCTGTTCATAACTCCCGTGAATCCTGCAGGCTTGGCAGCAAGCCTAGTCTTGAGCACCCTTCTCATCTATGCATTGTCTCTTTTCCTGAACTTGCTGATAATCAACCTAAAGGCTCCGAAGTCTGCGAACTTCATATCTTTCCTTCCCTTGATTTTCGGATTCATCTCGTACTCGGCTCTGTGGATAGACTTCAAGGCTGCGGTTTACGTGTCTCCCTTCAACTGCATAACCTCAATCTGCTATTACACAGCCTCAGGCCAGATTCCTCCGGCAGGCAACTTCTTCGCGCCCAGTGGACAGACTCTGGTTGACGTGAATTGGGCCTTAATCTCATTGGTGGCTTGGACCACCATACTGATAGTGATTGATGTATTGCTGCTTAGGAAAATGAGAGGCGTCGGAATAGATGAGATAAGAATAGCTTAAATCCGCAGGCATATTGGGCAAGCAGACGCATTTCAAGACGCGT
>Ga0315310_10003199_pt1 | contig 10203 bp, 7 predicted proteins | sample TDP5_MG_FD_203630 | JGI IMG/M metagenome (GOLD analysis project Ga0315310, IMG submission 203630) | Freshwater sediment microbial communities from Lake Towuti, South Sulawesi, Indonesia - TDP5 | ecosystem: Environmental > Aquatic > Freshwater > Lake > Sediment | place: Indonesia: South Sulawesi...
CTAGCCGGTCCGGCGTGTATATGAAGCTGTGGGAAAAGCTTCCCGACCAGCGTGCCCCGTGGAAGGCCTGCAGAAACGTCAAATCATGCCCGAAGATGTTCAATTCAGGATGACGCCCATAGATGCGGCCGTCGCCTTGGTAGCGAAGGCTGGTGTAAGCGCGGCGGCCCAACCGCTCCACGCTGACCGAAGGTGAAATCAAGGAAAACGTATCACTAACTGTCACTGAGCTGTAACCGACGTTATCGTCATAGTTCTGGCTCAGTGACAAACCGAACCGCAGGAAGGTTCGATGCTGGCTGGCCCCTTCGTCTACAGTGGCTAAGGGGCGCGGTCCAGGAAGCCTCACGCTGGCGCTGGAGATGCTATTCGTCCCCCCGCGACCATTTCTGACTTCTTCTTGCTCATCCCAGCCGAGTGGCTTGAGTTCGGAGATGAGCCGAGGATCGCGAGAATCCGCACCGGATTCGGAAGGTTGTTGTCCCACCACCGGAGACGCTATCAATAGGTTCAGGGCAAAACCACACAGTGCTAGGCTTGAGCGTAGTTTCATAACTAACCTCACATATGCCTTAGGGCACAATAATGGTGTCTCCGCTCCGTAGGAAGATGTCCTGGTCCGGGCGCCGTCCACTAATCACGTCCTTATAGTTAAAGGGGTATTTCTGACGGTTTCCCTCCACAGTACGCAGCACGAAAATTTTTTTCACGTTGGCGAATTCGCGAAATCCGCCAGCGGTAGCCAGGGCTTGGAGCACAGTCATCTGGGGCACGAGAGGATAAGCTCCTGGACGAGCCACTTCTCCAAGCACATACACACGTTGGCTATTAGCCTCTTGCACAATCACAGTCGTCGTGGGACTGGTCATAAACTGCTGCAACTCTCGTTCGATGGCTGCTGCCAGTGCCACAGGGGTTAGGCCGGAGGCTTGAATGTCGTCAATCAAAGGCAGTGAGATCTTCCCATCTGGACGAACCGCCACCGTGCGGGAGAGTTCAGGCTCCTTCCACACATTGATCGTGAGCAAGTCGGAAGGTCCGATGACGTAGTCAGGGTCGTTCTGCTGAGGGGTCTCCGCCCGGGCCGCTACCACGCTACCCCGGCTAGGCAAAGCTGGTTTCTTCCCCTGAGCGAAAACTACCATCGGCGCGCTTAACGAAACACAAGCAATCGCAAGCAGAAGCACTGCTACTCTCATTTCTTCCTCCCTTAGCCAACATTCTCCCCTAGCGAACATTCCACTCAACGTCGGTCATTATCCGTCGAGGCCCAGTTGTCGCAGCTTGTACAAGAGAGCTTTGTAACTTATTCCCAGTTCTTGAGCCGCCTGTTTCCGGTTCCAGTGCGTCTTAGTCAGGGCCTTCGTGATGAGCTCCTTTTCCACGTCACGAACCGCCAAATGGGTTGCCTTTTTTAGCGAAAGAGACTCGTTCCCCGCGGCACAGAGATGTCCTTGGTGGGGTGTGGAGGAAGGCATTGCCTCTGACAGACTCTTGAGAGCTTGCTCTTCGTCGTCCAGCACGACCACCCTTCGAATCACATTTTCAAGTTCGCGGATGTTTCCCGGCCATGGGTAGTTCAGCAGCACTTTGAGTCCGGACTGGCTTAGGCTCATCTTCCGCCTGCGCCCCAGAGCCTCTGAGAACCTCTCCAGAAAGAACATAGCGAGGGGTTCAATGTCTTCTCTCCGTTCCCGCAGCGGTGGGAGGCGCAGGCAAACACCACTAAGCCGGTAGTAAAGGTCAGCCCGGAATCTGGCTTTACGGATCTCTTCGTTCAGTTCGCGGCTAGAGGTCGCAATCACACGCCACGGCGCAGTTTCCCGATTGCCACTTGCCCAAGCCGCAGGGTCGCCTGTGTCCAACAGCTCTAGCAAGTTCTGTTGTAGAGGCAGTGCCAACTCATCGATAGCATCCAGTAGTAAGGTGCCCATACAGTTCCTCTTCGGTTCGCCCTCGAAGCTGAGTGAGTCGACACCACCCTGGGCTTGACCGAGACGCCCGCAATGGACTTTTAGGAAGGGTTTGTCAGTGCGGTTAGAGCAACAAAAAACCTGACGCGCCAGGATCTCTTTACCACTTCCGCTCTCGCCGAAAATCAAGACAGAAATGTCGGTAGGTGCCACCTCCCGCGCAATCCGTTCAACTTCCAGCATGGTGGTGTTGATGCTGTGCACAATGGGTCCGAGCAAATCATCGGGCACGGGAACCTGCATGCCTGGTGAAGAACCCGGCCATAAAACGTCAAAATCCACATTCCCCTCCCGCTTACTGATATGGGATGGCATCGTAGATAGGCCAGCAACCGCTATGCCAATTTGGTGCCTAGGGGCAGGTCAGCGGAAAGCTAACACCACGCCCCACAGCGAAGTACAGCCGCAGAAGCCGAGCGAGAAGCGATCTAGTTGCGTAGTTGCGAGCACGCACGACTACAGAAGAAACTTGTTTTCACTAAAGGGAAAAGATTTACCCTTTTTGTTGTGTGCCTCCTCATCGGTGGTGTCTTGCCCGAGTCGGATGCGTGAGTGGAAGGTCTTTCATACCCGCATGTCCCCACGACTCAGCAACCTCCCGGGAAAGGGGTCCGGCTGCAACTCGTGCTCGAGACGACGTGGTCCCGACAAAGCGAATGAAAACGGGGATACCAATTCACCCAAGGGCACCGGCTTCGCCGCACAGGAAAAACGCCCAGCCCTAGCTCGGCCAGTTCCCATCCTCTATCTCGTTTCGTGTCTGCGGAGGAGAATATCGATCTTCTGCGGAAACACAGGCCGATAGAAGGATGGCCAGTAGCGTTATGCAGCCAGCACAGCACCTGCCGCCGAGTAATGTACTAGCGGGCTCTCGCTTTCATGCTAGCTTGTCTGAAGGGAGGTGATGGAGCGGATTCTAAGAAAGGATTGACCTGCTTACCTCAGCGCATATTCTTCAAATAACATTTCTAGCCTTTTGGCATTTTTTCCCATATCAAATTCTTCTTCAACGCGTTGCCTTGCATTCTTGCCGTACCGGAGGACGAGTCCATCATCCTCAAGCAATCTTAGTATGGCCGCAGATAACTTTTCTATGTCTCCAGGAGGCACAACGAAGCCAGTCACGCCATCAAGGACCGCATCCGGAAGGCCCCCGACGTCGGAAACTACTGTAGGCTTACCCATTGCCATGGCCTCTAGATTTGCCAATCCTAGTCCCTCAATGCACGTCGTCGGACAGTGCACAAATACGTCGACCACGGAAAGGACTGATTGAATATCGTTGCGCCAGCCTGTAAAGATGACATGCTCGCTAAGGCCCAAATTGAGAGCCTTTGTCTGTAGCTCCTGCATCAAGGAGCCCTTCTGGGGTACTTCTTCTCCGACGATCAAGAAAACTACGTTGTCATACTTTTTGACAACCAAAGCTGCCGCTTCTAGTAACTCCTTTTGCCCTTTCCCTTCCTGAAAACGAGAAATATGGGCCACGACCTTCTTGCTGTGGGGCAAACCAAGCGCGGTGCGAACCTCTGGCCTACCAGAGGACGGAGCGAAACTAGCTAAGTCGATCCCTTCATGAACTATCTCTAATCGCCTCGTGGAAGAGATGTTCTCCAGTTGATCTCTTGCCGTAGCTTGCGAGATGGCGACGAAAAGATTTACCCATGGAGCGAGTAACCTCTGAGTTCGCCTTGCTTCGCCAATCCCTCCGGCCTTGCGGCAGATACAGGGGACTCCTGCTAATCTTGCAGCCACTACCCCAGCTAAATGTGTGCCGACATGGTTGTTCAATAGGACCAGGGAGATGGCTTCTTTTTTCAGAACGCTGACCAACCTGCGGATCAGTGGTATGTCGACAATGGTCAGTCGCAGCCCGAGTCTCAGAACGACCTTTGCCTTCTGCCACCATTTCCATTTTGACGTGCCTAGCAAGAACTTGATCGGAACGTAGTCCGTTGGCTCCTGATTCTTATTTAGAAAAATGACCTTAGCGCCCAGTGTCCTCATTTTTTCTGTGTCAGGGCCATCGTTGTAGAAATAAAAGGCGACGAAGGGTTCAAACTTTTTCCTGTCTAAATGACTCAGCAAATAGCGCAGGAATGTGGAGGAACCTCCGATGCCTGCTCCACAGTCTAGGAAGAGGATCCGATACTGCTGCGCGCCTTGCGTCACAGATCCTTATCTCCCTCCAGGATATACCAGTTGTCTTTGTCGCACACGTCTGCCAGCAACGGAGAATCCGGATCTGCGTAGACGATGACCTTTGCGCCGTTGTCTCTGACTGAGAACCGGTATTCTTCTAGCCGGCGTGTAAGAACTTCACTGCCCAGGTAGACGATGGAGACAGATTCGACGCCCTTTTCTTGTTGAAAAAGTAGGAACTCAGAAAGCAAACAGTCAAGTGTGTCGTCTAGGTCGAGAGCAAGGAGATCAGCGATGTGCACCTTGTTCGCTGTCAAGTAGAAAACGATGTAGCCTATCAGTGTGCCGCTCCCTTTTTGCGCCAGGGCAAAAATGGAGTAGTTCTGATGAGGACTGGACGTGTACCTCCAGTTCAAGTAGCCGGATTCTCTTTCTCCAATCAGCACATATCGACTTGACGCTCGAGCCCACAATTCGTCGAATCGGCTATCGAAAGTAGATACAATTTCGCCGGAGAGAATTTTAGATCTCCTGTAGTAGTTTTCCCTGGAATGGAGCCGCATCACAAGATCGATGGGTTTGGACAACAGATATGCAGCCTTCTCACTATTCAGACACTTCCTCAGGTAGTATCGCGATTTTATCGGCTTCGTCATTCTGACAAGATTTCCAAGGAACCCGTAGCCCGCCCGCTGATGCACTAGCTCCGCCTGCGTGTTGGGAAAACCGTACAGGAGGTCGAATCTGTTTTGGTGACATGAAGAAACTGCCGCTTTTTGCAAGGCGAGTGCCGGTCCGAACGTTCTATGCTCTTTATCCACTGCGAAATCGCCGGCTACAGCCGCCATCCAATATTTGCCTCGTATCAAGACTCTCCTTGGAAACAACGAGGTAACTCCGACAACCGTGCCCTGCCTCGTGTCTTTCGCCAGCCAGCATACGGTGCGACCATACGGATTGTTTTCATACATCCACGAATATCTTTGTTCTGGGACATCGGGGAAATTCCCTTTCCAAATGCGCAGAATTGCCTGTTTGTCCCTTTCCAAATCTGCCGCGGTGATCGAGTATGTCATTACTTGACTGCTCTTTCTGTGCTCGGGAAGGATTGACCGCGTTGGCTCGACTCTAGTGGCGTGAGGCCCAGACGCAAATTGTCTTTCCGGACTTTATGGAGACTTATTCGTTCCACTTCTGAAGTTACGCTCATGTATTGCTCGGTCTTGACGCCCCTCCGCGAGTTCGACTGATAGCATTACGGCAGCAGGACCTAGTTCTTGCGATAGCCCAACGCTTCTTCCCCGGGCCATCCCACAGGTTGTGTTTCCGATGGCCCTACGTTGTCACTCGAACGCCGTTTTCACCCCGAAACTTCGTTTACCTCCTCAGCCAGCAAAGGCTTCAGATGAAGGTAGCGCGTAGCACGCCGCCTGGAATCAATCAGACGATACACACGTTCCACCTGCTCGGCAGTTAATCCGACCGCGACAGCCACGTCGGCGGCTGGTATTCCGTGGTTTCTTCCGTAAAGACAAAGGTCCATCTTGTCGTAAGGAAGCGAGAAGTAGAACTCTTCTTGGGACTGCTGCAACGAGTACGTGTCTGTGGTGGGTTGGCGTTGCTGGATTTCGGCCGGGATCTCTAGGTATCTCGCCAGTTGGTACACCTGTGTCTTATACAGGTGGGCGATGGGTTTCAGGTCTGCTGCGCCATCGCCGTTCTTAACGAAAAACCCCTGATCGTACTCCAGACGGTTGGGTGTACCCACCACAGCATAATTGAAGCGATCGGCGTAGTAATATTCCATCATCTTACGCGTTCGCTGTTTGAAATTCGTGCTGGCTACGATGCCGAGATAAGCTTCGGCAGTAGGCCTCGCCCGAGTCTGCACGCCCGCGGGAGACTCCACAATTATGGAATGAAGCGAATAGCCGGAACTGTCCAGGAGATTGGGCAGCACAATCTTGCATTTGTATCCCTCACCGTATTCCGGAATCACTTTCAGGATGGCTTCGTCCCGCCGTTGATAGCACCCGGCCGCTCTAAGAATCGGAGTGATGTCTTCCAGCGCAGTCCGAATCCCTAGGAAGTGAGCGACGAGGCGGCCCAGGCGCAAGCTGTCCTCGGAGGACTCGGCCTCCGGCATAAACAGCCCCACAACCCGTTCCTTCCCCAGAGCCCGAACGCAAAGCGCAGCTGCCACACTGCTATCAACACCTCCGGACAGTCCCACTACAGCCCCCTTGCGCTTGAGCTGTTTGAATATTTGCTCGCGGATCGTGGCCTCAATCTGCGCGACCACCTTGGGAGGATCGATCTTCAACACTTCGGCTGAAAATGCGCGACCCGTGTTCACAACTGTCCTCATGTGTGTACAGCCAGTTCCCGTTTACTGATTTTGCCAGTCGCAGTCTTAGGCAGCGTATCCCGAAACTCCACGTATTTGGGCACCATGAAATCTTCTAAGTGTTGGGCGCAATGGCGCAGGACGTCCTCCTGTGCTAGATAGGCACCTTCCCGCAATGCGATAACAGCCTTAATCGCCTGGCCCAGGACTTCATCTGGAACGCCGAACACGGCTGCCTCGGCAACTCCTTCTAGGCTATAAAGAACATTTTCGACTTCCTTCGGACTGACCTTCTCACCCCGGGTCTTGATGATGTCGTCCTTGCGGCCCACAAAGTACAGGTATCCTTCCTCATCCATCCTGAAAAGGTCGCCGGTGTAGAGAACCTTTTCTCCGGGGAGAGGTCCTGGCCGGAGCACCCTTTCCGTTTCTTCGGGCATCTCCCAATAGCCCTTCATGACGTTGGCTCCCCGGACCACCAGCTCACCGACGATTCCAGGACCTGCCCGACGCCCTTGCTCGTCTACGATATAGACTTCTTCGTTTGGCATCCCCTTGCCGACAGAGGTAGGCCGGATGTCAATCTGGTCAGGGGGCAAATAGGATACCCGCTTACATTCCGTAAGCCCATACATGGAGTAGATCTTCACGTGCGGGAACAGTTTGCGAAGTTTGGAGATATGATCGGTGGGCAGGGCTGCGGCAGTATTTGTGAGATATCTCAGACTTGAGAAATCGTATTTCCTCAGGTCCATGCGAAGAAGGATGGCTGAGATCGTTGGCACGATGGGAAAGCCTGTAACCTTTTCGCGAATTATCTTTTCGATGACCGCATAGGGATAAGTGAAGTCGCGCTCTAACACCACCGTGCCACCGATCTTGAAGCCCATCAGCGCTTGGTAGAGGCCGTAATCGAAGGAGAGAGGAAGAACGTTCACGATGATATCGTCTGGCGTGTTTTCCAGGTAGGTAGTAATGGATGTGGCTGCGGAAACAATGTTCAGGTGGGTCATCATCACGCCCTTGGGCTTGCCGGTGGAACCGGAAGTGTAAATCAGAGCTGCCAAGTCAATGTCGATGCACTTCTTGGTGGGAGGCTGACTGAGTAGAGGGCGTTGATGCAGGCACTGGTCAAGAAACACAAAACGTTTGTCGGTGTTGTTCATGTCGGCCGTATCTGTGCCGGCTACGACTATGATCCGCAAGTGAGGCGTTTGCCCCCAGCAATTTTTGATCGCCTGGAGTTTCTTTGCATGGGTGATTAGGGCTTTAGCTCTACAGTCATTCAGAATGTAGGTGAGCTTCTCCACCTTGGTGGTAGGATTGACCATGAGGAAAACAGCGCCTGCCTTTAAGCTAGAAAAGATGGAAATGACGGCTTCCACAGAATTATCCAGATAGACCGCTACCCGGTCGCAGCGCTCGACCCCTTCAGCCATCAAGGCATGAGCGAATCGGTTACACTGCTCCTCGATCTGGCTGTAAGTCAGCCTGCGGTTACCGCACACCAGGGCCGTCTTATCGGGGAATCGTTGGGCGCTCAGTTCTAGAAATGTTTCGACCTGCAAGAGTTCTTCTCCTATAAGGGTGCATGAAGTTTTTTTTCAATAAATTTCACTAGGTTATTGATGGAATCCAGGTTGTCTGGGATCAGTTCCTCGTCTTCAATCTTGATCCGGTACTGCTGTTCCAAAAAGGCCACAAGTTCCAGCATGCCGGTGGAATCTATGATCCCTTGGTCCACGAAGGAGTCTTCATCGGAAAAGTGAGTGTCATCCTGGCCAAAAAGGAAGTTATCGATAACAAATCGGCGCAATTCCTTATCAATTTGGTTCATGGGGACACTTCTTGCTGAAATTCTTAATGAATTGTTCGACTATAAGCTGAGTCGAGAGTATACCTACCAGGGCCATGTTGTCCCTGATACCGATAGCCTGTCCTCTCTTGAACTTCTCCACCAGCTTTTGGACGGCGCTGGAATTAAAAATTCCGTTTTCTTGTATATGCTCAGGAGAGAGTAAGTCATCTACATATTCATACGGTGTTTCGTTTAAGAAGCTCTTTGCCTCCGGAGCCCTGTAGGGCTGTTTGGGCCTGCTCTTCACACACGGAGGGATCAGATCACGCCCACACCGTTTCAGGAGGTATTTCTCACTGAGAACCTTCATCTTCAAATGAGGCGGAATGAGGGATGCAAACTCGACTACCCGGTGGTCAAGGAAGGGGAACCTGCCTTCAACCGAGTGGGCCATAGCCACCCGGTCCCCTTGGGAAGACAAGATGTAGCCAGGAAGGAGATACATTGCCTCCAGATATTGAGCCTGACAAAAACTGTCCCAGCCAGAGTAGCTAGCCGGCAAAAGGCGTTCCATTTCTGCATATACATCATGAGATTGGATCTCAGACTTCACCGCATCGGAAAAAAATATCTTGAGCTTTGATGTCAGCTGCCACCGGGGAAGGTGAGAGAAAAACGGGCTCGATAGGTCTTCAGGCTTCACGTGGAAGAAAGCTTTCAGGTAGGCATTAGGCTGGCTCTGAAGATTTTGAAGGTAAGGATACAATCTCTTGAGCAGCAGGGGTCTGATTTCGGACTCCGGGTACATTCCCCAAAATCTTCGGATTTTAGCTTCTTTAAAGATGTCGTATCCGCCGAGCATCTCGTCCGAACCCTCCCCAGTGAGCACCACCTTGTAGCCGTTGTCCCGAACCAGCTTGGAGAGGAGGTAGAGGGGGGCGGGCGCCGTCCGCAGGATCGGTTTTTCCGTATGCCAGATGACCTCTGGAAATACCCGGCCGATATCTTCATCAGAGCAGCGGATCTCCTGATGGTTTGTTCCCAGAAAAGAATTAACTTCCTTTTGGTAGGCGCTTTCATCGAACTCTGGATCGTCAAAGCTCACCGAAAATGTCTTTAGCGGAGTGTCGGTGAATTTTTTGATCAGGGCAGTAACTAGTGTCGAGTCCACACCCCCACTGAGGTAGGCACCTACCGGAACGTCCGACCGGAGCCGAATTCGGGTTGCGTCAACCAAGAGCTCTAGGAGCCTATCGGCATAATACTGTTCCTCCTTCAAGGCCTCCTTGCTTCCCGCATAATCAAGTTGCCAGTGAGACCAAACACGGCTGCTTCGGTTCTCGACTGTTAGCGAGTGACCTGGTGGAAGTTCCAGGATGTCTTTGAAGATCGTCCGGGGCGGCAGGCTGAACCAAAAGGTAAAAATCTGATCCAACGCATACAGGTCTATCTCTCTTCTCACATCAGGGTGAGCCAGGAGGGATTTTATCTCCGAGGCAAAGATGAATGATTGATCTGTGAAGGTGTAAAAAAGCGGTCGGACCCCAAGGCGATCCCGCGAGAGAAAGAGCTTGCGGTTCTTCGTGTCCCAGATGGCAAAGGCCCACTGGCCGTTTAAATCCCGGACGCAGTCTTCTCCTTTTTCCTCGAAAAGGTGGAGGATAACTTCCGTATCGGATCGCGTGGCAAACTTGTGGCCCCTCTGCAGCAAATCTTCTTTGAGCTCTATATAGTTAAATATTTCGCCGTTGAACGTGATCCAGAGCGACTTGTCCTCGTTGTGCATCGGCTGTTGACCACCAACGACGTCAATGATGCTGAGCCTAGCATGGCCAAAAGCTACACGGTTATCCGTGTAAATCCCACTGGCGTCAGGACCTCGGTGTTTCACCAACTGGATCATCCTGCTAAGGATGCCGGGGTCTCCGGCCTTGCTGCTGAAG
>Ga0315310_10003200_pt1 | contig 10203 bp, 9 predicted proteins | sample TDP5_MG_FD_203630 | JGI IMG/M metagenome (GOLD analysis project Ga0315310, IMG submission 203630) | Freshwater sediment microbial communities from Lake Towuti, South Sulawesi, Indonesia - TDP5 | ecosystem: Environmental > Aquatic > Freshwater > Lake > Sediment | place: Indonesia: South Sulawesi...
ATGGTACATGTACAATTCCATTGCAATTTGGTCCAATTAATCTGAGTCCATTTGATCTCGCAAGATCGACAATTTCCTTCTCCAACTCAACTTTCGATTGATCATATAGAATGGATTCTTTGAAGCCTGAGGAAATTATCACCCCATTCGTCACCTTGCACTCAATACAATCTTCTATCACGGACTTAACATATTTACTAGGTACAATTATAAATACCAGATCAACTTGGGGGCATTCTTGGAGATGTTTATATAAGGGAAGTTCATAGAGTGTTTCGCCTTCACTAGCTGAAGAATTTATTAAGTAAATATCACCTAGAAATTGCTTACGCAAAATTCCTGTAATTATTGCACTTGCTGCGCCGAATGGCTTTCGACTGGCTCCTATTAAGGCGATTGATTTCGGATTGAAAAACTTATCAATAAGCTGAAAATTTTCCATAATAACTAGAACAAAAATTAGGAGAAAATAAGTTTATTTTTATTAAGATTTTTTCCATAAGAATAACTACTATTAATAAAGAACCTCCCCTCTCGGAATATAAAGAGGCAGATCATGCCATTTTAGTTATCTTTAATTTCTGGATACCTTGAAATTCTTTTCGTTCTTTCAATTTTACTTCAGCGTCAAATTCATTCGAGGCTTCAATAATTAGCAAATAGTGAGTATTTTTGTCATCAGAAAATTCGACTTTAAATTTGGCAAGGCGCATGTTAGCAAATAAATCTGGTTTGTTCTCTTTAATTTCTGATTCTATTTCTATGAATTTTAAAGGGGCGGCTGGAGGGAGAGGCGGACCTTCAACAAGCGGCAGCTGCATAGCGGATTCCTCAATGATTGAAGGTATCTCAATTGTAACTGCAGGAGAAGAAGGTGCAATCATACGTTTTTCCTCGTCTCCAAAAAAATTAATTTTCACTTTCTTCAATTTTTCTAATTTTTCCATTAATTTATCATATTTAGGAGCGATAAGTTGTTCTATATTTTCTGAGGTATCAATTAAATTTTTTTCTGTATCTACAAGGATTTTTGCGGCTTTATGAACAGCAGTTTTCATATTTTGAATTATAACTCCCATATCCTCTCGAGCATTTGAAACCGTGGCAATATAACCAAGGTTTTCAATAGGAAATATTACCATATAAGCAGGTTTATTATTTCTTTCAGTAACCATAATCAAATAAGATAGTTTATTTCCGAGCAACGATTTTTCAAGCTCTTTTCTTGTACCTTCAGCGCCTTCTAATGTAAAGAGCGTTGTTGCAGAGATTTCATCTTCATTTATTGCTTCTGGTAATTTACTAGCGAAAGAAAGTCCTTGCCAGTCTGCAATAATAACAGCCGAAATGCTATCACAACTAGCCATTAGATCTTTTACAATTTGATTTAGTAAATCCCCTTTAGTTTCTTTTTTACTGCCTTTAGAAGACGCTGTTATGTTCATAATTACCAAGAAGGCTCCATTTTCTTTATTTTTATTTCAAACAAGATCTGTTATTCATTCTAATTCGATAGCAATTTCAAAGAGGGGAATTTACTAATTCTAAGTAACGGTTTTTTAAATAACCTCGTTTTTTTTGAAATTTTATTTAAATATTAACTCTAAAGTTGCGAATATCTCAAGTATTTTAAAATTATTGAGAAAACGATTTCATTAAAAATAAGCTATCTTTCGTGAAATAATCATAATATGTAGATATTTTTAGGGTTCTAATTTTTCAAATCAATTTCTTAAATCAATGGATCAAGATAATTTAAATTTTTTAAATCAATTGCCTGAAGTAAAGGAGTTTTTACGGCATTTGAAGATTGAAGCACGATATTCGCCCTCAACCATTTATGGCTACCAATGTGATCTACTCCTATTTTTTCGATTTTTACAGAATTTTAATGGACAGATGAAGGAAAAGGCAAATAATCCATTATTTCCGATTCATTCAATAACAAAATCTGAAATTAGAGATTTTCTTTCCTCGTTAGATTCAGAAAGAAAATATAGTGACCGGAGTCTTCATCGAAAAATTTGTTGTCTGCGTTCTTTCTTCAAATTTTGTCTACAGGAAGGATATATTAGCACAGATCCAACAAAATCGATTAAAAGTCCCAAAATTGAAAAATCGATTCCGATTTTCATGGACAATCAGGAATACAAGCTCTTTCTTCAAGCAGCTGATTCATTACGGGATAAATTATTATTGCGGATGCTTCTTGCAACTGGAATGCGGGTATCAGAGGTGGAGGCTTTAAATGTCAATCATATTGACCAAGAAAATTGTACGGTAAAAGTAGTGAAAGGGAAAGGAAAGAAGCAGCGAATAATTGATATTGATCCTACGACAATTCAATTAATGAATCAATATATGACTGAACAACGGGGGTTCGCCAAACTTCAAGAGGATAACGAGGCATTGTTTTTAAATTCTCAAAAAACACGATTGAATAAAAGATCTATTCAGCGTATTGTAAAACGATGTCGAGAAAAATCAGGGCTGAAGAAGAAAATTACGCCTCATAAATGCCGTCATACAACAGGACGCCTTTTATTAGAAGGAGGGATGGATATTCGAGTCATTCAAGAAGAATTTGGGCATAAATCACTTTCAACTACTGAAATTTATACGAAAGTGACGAATGAATATCGAATGCAAGAATATAGAAAAGCACACCCGTTTTATCAAATAGAATCTTTTTAATTTTTATTCTATTCCTCTTTTTATTTGTAATATTTTCCAAGACAAAAAAGGTACCGTAAGGTTAAAATCTATAGAGAATAACAAGAGAATTGATTCATTTTAGGGAGTGAATCAATAATGTCGGAAAATGATTCAAAAAAAAGGCAAGTTATTCAAATTCTAACTTCGATTTCAGAAGACACTAGCGTGCCTAGAAACATTCGTAGAGCTGCAAACGAAGCAATTGCCTCAATGGAGGATGAAAGGGAAGAATCTTTAGCAATCCGTGCATCAAATGGCATCTCTATATTGGATGAAATATCTCAGGATCCAAATTGCCCACTTTATGCTCGAACTAAAATTTGGAATGCTGTTAGCGTATTAGAAACTATAAAAGACGATTAAAATAGTTTTACTATATCATTGAATAAATAAAGAACTAAATTTCCAGTTTTTTCATATCTTCAGCTATAAAGACTTCTCCTTCAAAAATATCTTCAGCCTCTTTTTGCATTGCTTGAAAACCATCTTCAAATTCACCTAAAATATGGAACAGAACCAGTTTCTTTACTTGAGCTTTATTGGCGATTTCTGCAGCATCATGGGGCGTCGAATGATAATACTTATGGGCTTGTTTAGTGAATCTTGTGGGAAAGGATGCATCATGAATCAAGACATCACAATTCTGCGCAAGCTGAACCATTTGGTCTAAGGGGGCAGTATCGCTGGAATAACAGACACTTCGATCACGATCGATACGAAATCCCAATGTATAAACTGAATGCAGGACACGAGTTGCGGAGATTTCACCGAATTCTAATATATTTTCTTGAGGATCCAATGGTTCATAGTTAATTGCAAAAGGAAATGTATCTATAGGCGTAAACGAAAGCTGTAAAATCTGGTGAATATTTTGAATATCAGGTGGTCCAATAATAACAATTGGGGAAGACTCTCTTTCCACTAACCATTGATGCCAAAGAAATGAAAAAATTCCAATTGAATGATCTACGTGAAGATGTGAAATGAGAATCTTTCGTATTGTTTTTAACGATCCGAGTTGCAATAATTTTTGAGTAGTTCCTTCTCCAATATCAATCAAAAGATCTTCATCAATTAAGATGGAGGGATTACTTCTCGAAGCCGTCATAAAGCTTCCAGCACTGCCCAAAAATAAAAGTTGCATATTTTTTATGAAGATAACCAAATTTATTAAATTTGAGTTATAGAAAATAGTTATAAGATGATTCTAATAGTTGCATTCAATGCACGACCAATTGCACAATTAGCAAAAGAATTGGGTTTAGAAATAGCAATTGTTGATTTTTGGGGCGATCAGGATTTATCTTCACTTTCAGACAAAGTCTATACTGTTTTTAAACCAGAATTTAAATCCTATGCTGTGTTTCCAGAAAAAAGCCAGAATGAAGAACTTCTTGTTGATTTAGCTTTGAAAGCTATCTCTGAAGAAAGTGTTGATTCTATTTTGATAGGGAGTGGCCTAGATGATCGGCCAGATTTATGGAATCGTTTAAATTCTCAAGCTGAAATTCTTGGAAATTCATCTGAATGTATTAAAAAAGTAAGGAATTTGATAGAAATCCATAAACAACTTCAAAAGAGCAACATTGCATTTCCTCACACTCATCTTCTTAGCGAGATTTCTGGAACAAATTATTTGAAATCCGCAAAATTTCCATATGTTATAAAACCAATTAAGACCTTGGGAGGATTAGGAATTCAGCTTATTCAGAATCAATCTGAATTCACTGAATTTTTGAAGGAAAATTCTAATATTTTAGATAAATTTTTTATTCAGGAGTATATTAAAGGAGAAGATATAAGTACAACTATGATTGGGAATAAAATTGATTATAAAGTTCTTTCTATTAATAAGCAATTGATAGGGATTCAAGAGTTAGGTACTAAATTACATTTTAAATACTGTGGAAATATTATTCCTTATAGATGCCCGTCTGAGATAGCGAAAATTATTGAAAATATCTCTATTAGAATCTCAAAAATGTTTAAATTATCTGGAGTTTTTGGGATTGATTTTGTTCTTAAAGGAAAAATGCCCTTTTTTATGGAAATTAACCCGCGTTTTCCTGGGACAATCGAACCATTATATTTACTCACCAATTTAAATGCCGTAGAGCTGCATCTGAATTCTATTAAAGGCATTTTACCTGAAAAAATTGAAGACCCGCATGGATACGCAATGAAATGCATATTATTCGCCAAAAGTCAGCTAACAACTCCTCATCTTGAAAATATCTCACATCTATCAGATATTCCTCCACCAGGGATACTATTAAATGAAGAAGATCCTGTCGGATCTATCCTTATGTGCGATCAGGATTTAAATAAACTTCGAAAAAGGATGAGTTCACTCGTAAATCAAGTTTATTTAAAACTTAGAAAAGTGAATTGAGATGGAATGGACAAAGATAAGAGTGATTCTACTCTTATTTTAGGCAATACAAATCCCTTTGGGGCTATGCATCCTTATTTAAGATCTTTATTTAAGATCTTTATTATAATTTTATTTTAGGTTACAATTTTAAAATAGCAAAGTCATATTGATCAATGTTAATTAAGGTTAATAAAAATAGGAACTAAATAATGAGATGGATATAAAGATAGAAAAGAAGAAGAGCAAAAGGAAGTTTTAAAAATGTCATTCAATCCTTTTACTGAAATTGCGAATGAAATGAGTAGGAAAATGGAGAAAATTTCAACGCCTCCTCCATTAGTTTGTATCATAAATGAACTGGGTGAGATTTATTATATTGATAATGCACTTAAAGATCGAGAATCTTATATTCGAGAATTTGTTAATGTGAATTTTACTTTAATAGAAGAAGGGCAATATTCTTTACCCATTTCAGGAACTCTTTTAGGATTTTTTAAAATGTCGCCAAAATTAATGTTTGTTCTTTATATGGAATCGGGGAAAATGGGGAATCTTTTATTATATCGTGGCATTTTGGGGAGTTATCGAAATATAATAGAGGAACTCCAAGCAGATCTACAATCTTTAAATGAATTGGAAAGCAGCGCAAATTTGGTATTGAGATTAAGGCAAAGAATCGGATTTACTGGACCAGTTATACCCATAACGGAAACAGTTGAAGCTGGAATTCCAGTGACATCGTCTGAGATAGAAATAGAAACTGAACCTATAGGCGCACAGGGAATATATCCAGAATTGTTAGAAAGATATCGCACTAAAAAATTTAATTTTCAAGAAGGCATAGTTTTACAATATTGCAAAGGACAATTGATAATGGAGGAAATTATTGCAAAAAGTCAATTTTCAGAAGCTGAAGTAAAGGAAATTATTGACCAGTACCACAAGAAAGGGTGGCTTGTTCTACATGAAAAAGGCGGTGCCACATATAGCACTTCCAAAAGTGAAGAATCTACTGAATCTTTGGAAGATATAAGCACTAGTACACAAGAATCACAAGCGGATATGGAAGGCCTTGCAAAAGCCCTTCCTGAAACATATCCTGAATTATTAGAGCGGTTTCGAACTAAAAAATTCAATTTTAAGGAGGGAATTATTCTCCAATATTGTAAGGGACAAATAATGCTCAAAGAAATAATTGATAAATGTCAATTTCCTGAAGAAGAGGTCTTGGAAATTATTGATCTGTACCAAAAAAAAGGATGGTTGATAATCCACTCAAAATCATAATTTTTTGCCCTATCGTATTCAGCATAATTTGTTAGAATTCTCAATTAGAAGTGAGATTTTTGTCTAAAACGCTTATTACAGGGGGACTAGGGTTTATTGGTTCAAATTTAAGTGATTATTTATTGTCAAAAACAGAAGATAATGTTATTATAATTGATAACTTTTCACGCCCAAATGTGATTAGAAATAAAGAATGGTTGGAGCAGAAATATCGCAATAATTTTCGATTAAAAATAATAAAGGGTGATATTCGTCATATTGAAGCATTAAAAAAGAATATGACTGATGTTACAAAAATATATCATTTAGCAGCTCAAGTTGCAGTAAGTTCATCCATTTCAAATCCCCTATTAGATTTCGAAACAAATGCTTATGGAACATTGAATGTACTGGAATGTGCAAGACAATTAAATACTGATCCTTCTTTAATCTTCACTTCAACAAATAAAGTATATGGAAGTTTGGAAGAATATGAAATTATAGAAGAAGAAACTAGATATGATTTTGAAAAGCTTAAACATGGTATATCTGAAACTATACCCTTGGACCCCTTTAGCCCCTATGGTTGTTCAAAATATTGTGCGGATTCCTATGTTAAAGATTACCAACGAATTTATGGGCTAAAAACTCTTATATTTCGAATGTCTTGTATTTATGGATCTCGCCAATTTGGGACAGAGGATCAAGGCTGGGTAGCACATTTCATTATTTCTAGTATTCTAAATAAAGAATTGACAATTTACGGTAATGGAAAACAGGTACGCGATATATTATTCATTGATGATTTAATTAATGCCTTTCAGCTCGCATTAAATCATATAGATCAAATTAAAGGACAAGTTTATAATATGGGCGGAGGGCCCAAAAATACTATTTCGCTACTGGAGTTGATAGAAACATTAGAAAGATTAGTAATTCGCAAGATTGAATGTAAATTTAGGGATTGGCGACCAGGAGATCAGAGAGTTTATTATTCTAATATCCAAAAAGCTAAAAGAGATTTTAATTGGGAACCCCAAATAACCAGAGAGATAGGAATCCAAAAACTGTTTAATTGGGTTCAAACTAATATTAAATTAATATAAAAAAGGGTTTTATAAATTGATTACAAAAGCAGTAATTCCATCTGCAGGTCTTGGAACACGATTACTACCAGCCACATATGCATTGCCAAAAGAGATGTTGCCATGTGGGAAAAAACCGACAATTCAGTATGTCGTAGAGGAATTAGCAGCAGCTGGGGTTAAAGACCTTTTAATAATTACGGGACGTGCCAAACGGGCTTTGGAGGATCATTTTGATCAAGATTTCAATTTAATTGAAAGATTAGAGCAATCAGGTAATAAAGAACTTCTAGAAGAAATGCAATTTATTGAAAAATTGAAAATGAATTTTTATTTTACACGTCAAGCAAAACCGACCGGTTTAGCGGATGCTATTTATTTAGCTAGAGATTTTGTCGGTAATGACCCATTTTTTGTGGCCTTAGGAGATACTATTATCATTTCACGCCCATTAGGGACTTATTTAAATAGATTAGCTCAATTATATTTTGAAAAATCCGCAATTGGAACTATTGGACTTGAGAAAGTTAGTAAAGAGGAAGTATCAAAGTATGGTATTATAAAAGGAACCGAGTATGAAAGAGGGATTTGGGAAATTTCGGATATGATTGAAAAGCCCAAGTTAGAAACGGCTCCAAGTCAATTAGCCATCTGTGGAAGGTATGTTTTTACACCGGATCTTTTTGAAGCAATTGAAAAAACTTCATTAGGGGTAGGAAATGAAAAGCAATTAACGGATTCAATAAAAATTTTAATTGAAGAGGGATATAGTGTCTGGGGCTTAGAGATGAATGAAAAGGAGAAGCGATATGATATTGGTAATCCATTTACTTATGCGATAGCCTTTATTGAATTAAGCCTCTATGACCCTGGAATAAATAAACAATTGAAACCTTATTTAAAAGAATTAGTCAAGAAATTATAAGTTTGATTAGACATTACCAAATTCAGGTTGATAATATTACTTATTTAGGTTTAAATTTATAAATTACTTTAGTGAAAATTTGTTTAACGAAAATTTATTTAGTGATTTTAGTGAAAATTTGTTTAATTGCTCCTTCTATATTGAAAATACCTCCTAAATATGGTGGAGCTATTGAAACTTTTACTTATGAGCTCGGTATTAGCTTATCTAAATTAAAACATCAAGTAATAATTATTTCAAGAAATAATATAACGAAAAAAGTGGGATTAAATCCCAATTTGACTATTTATTATCTGCATATTCCAAACAATTCTTTAATAAAAGGGATAATTTACAATATTAAAATAGTTTTTAAGTTATTAAACTTAAAATATCTTGATATCTTGCATATAAATGCTACTGCTGTATTTCCAAGTGTGTATTTTGTATCTAAATTATTTGGAATCCCCCTTATAATTACAGAGCATATCTCATCTCCCTGGATAAAATCTCCATATCTTAACTTTTATAAAAGGATTAAATTTCCATTTGAGTTACTTTTAGGGAAATTTGCCGTTGGCAAATCAAATAAAGTTGTTGTTTCAAATGAATTCATGAAAATTGCAATAGCAGCTTTAAATATCAAATTGAAATTAAAGTTTGAAATAATATCTCAGGGAATTAATATAGGTCTTTTTAATCTGGATGTGGATAAAAATTGTATCCGTAAAAAATATAATCTTATAGATGAAGATAAATTAATTTTATATGTTGGCAGAATTATTCCGGAGAAAAATCTTGAAATTTTAATTAATTCATTTTATAAATTAAAAATTAAGCATACAAATATTAAATTGATGCTCATTGGTCCAAAATCACCAAGATATCAAACAAATATTAAGTCATCAATTAATTCTAAATATTATATAAAATTAAGGAATTGGGTGCAGAAAAAAAATTTGCAGAATTCAATAATTTTTACAGGGTCTATTCCTTATCATAAAATACCTTTTTATTATGCTGGAAGTAATTTAGTCGTTCAACCTTCACGGCTTGAAACTTTTGGGAGAGCTGTTTTTGAAGCCGCTTCTATAGGCATTCCTTTTATTAGTCTCCAAATCGGGGAATCACCTCCACAATATTTACCTAAGTCAAGTGGTATATTCCTTAGAAAAATGGATTCTAAAAATTTATTTGGAGCAATTGAAACGATTTTAAATAATGAAGATGAATTTAAAATCAAAGGAATAGAAGAAGCAAAAAAAGTTCATGCTCAATATAGTTGGGAGAAAATTGCGGAGCATTATGTCCAAATCTATAAAGGATTAATAAGAAAAAAACATATTAAAAATAAAGTTTGGAAGAAAAAATAAAATTTAAACGGACCATTCATAATTGCATTTCATGCACCGACGCTTTTTGGCATAAATCGGGCGTCCGGCCGCGATATAAAGCATTTTGGATCTATCACTCTCTTCAACAACACGTGTTGCATTACATTTTGGGCATCGAAATCCCTCCTTGCCTCCAGCTGCTGGAGCCTCTGATTCTGGAGGAGGAGGCGCGGCTTTAGGCGCTGCGGACTCTTTAGGCAGGGGTGGAGGAAATGCTGAAGGACGTGGTGGCTTGGGTCTTGATTCTAGTAAAGGTTCAGACCTGATTGAAGGAGTTGGTGCAGCCTGACTGGGAAGAGATCCCCTAAGCTGCTCTATTTGCTCATTTAGCTGCGTAATTTGATTGGATAGATCTTGGATTGTAGTATCTTTTACTTGAATTATTTGCTCAAACTCTCCAGTCTTTTCAGAGCTCGCTTCTAATTCTTGCACTTTAGCCTCTAACTTACTAACTTCAGTCATTAA
>Ga0315310_10003201_pt1 | contig 10202 bp, 13 predicted proteins | sample TDP5_MG_FD_203630 | JGI IMG/M metagenome (GOLD analysis project Ga0315310, IMG submission 203630) | Freshwater sediment microbial communities from Lake Towuti, South Sulawesi, Indonesia - TDP5 | ecosystem: Environmental > Aquatic > Freshwater > Lake > Sediment | place: Indonesia: South Sulawesi...
TGCCTTCTGGGGCATTTGGTAATAGGAGATAGGTGGTAAAATTATACCCTTGGGAATTCGTGACCTGCCATCCTTCAAAGTATACGATTTTGCCGGAGGTGTTATAGATGGTGTAGGTCACAATAGCCCCGACACAAGGCGCTCCATCGACTAAATAGGTGGCATTAATCTTCACCAATTGGCCAATTTTATAATAGGAAGCATTAGTATAGATAGTCAACGTGTATACGGCCTTTCCCTGAAGGGGAATATCCTCAGATTGTTGGATATTCATGATTGGTTTATTCTCATTCTTAACATTTACGCAAAGAGTAAATACGACAATTAAAACCATAAAACACATTAAAACCCAAAAAATAGCCTTTTGATTTCTAAAAATATGCAAATGCATTTAATTCACCCCATGGGTAATTATCCTAATCTAAACTAAGGATTTTTAATATGCCACTAAAATTTGACGACCAACTCTATAATTTCATGAATCCTTTTAAAGATAATGAAAAATGCGATTATTCCACTAAAATTGGAGTTATTGAAAAAATAAATTTAATAGCATAAATTAAGGGATAAAATTAATCTTATTTTGTTAAGTCCTTATTTGGACTATAATGTAATAATAATTTAATTCATTAACTAATTTTTCTATTTTGTTTAGATTGCCGAATTCCTTGATAAACTTGAAAAAGTCCTTCAATATCCTTAGTGACTTTTTTGAAATAGAATTTCAATTTACGATGATAACCTAGATCCACATTGATTCCTCTTGAACTTAGGTTTTCATAAAGGGTCTCTGCTAGTTCCTCTCCATAGGGATCAAAGTCCGTCAGAATAATAACTTTTTTAAATTTGGCTGCCCAATCAGTTAGATCGGTTTGGGACTGCCCTTTGAAGGCAATCACATTCTTCTCAATGCCCACCTCCTGAAGTGCTTGAATATCATTATTCCCTTCCACAATAATGAGCGTCGTAACTGTTTCGGATTCTTGCTTTAGAATTTCCACAAGTTTCTCGATTTCATTGAATTGCTTTTGGATCAAATGCATTGCGATTAACCTTATTTATAAAGCAAATCAATAAATATAAAAAGAATCTAGATTCAATTTCCTTAACCTTTGTTCTCAATTGGTAACTGAAAGTTCAGTTCCTGAAATATCTCGCGTTAAATTAGGAATTGAAGAATTTCGCTTGTTCATACAACAATGGAAGATAGTAAAAATTGGAAAAAAAGAATTTAAAGAATATATTAAAAAAATAAAAGAAAAATAATTTTCAAAGAATTTACCTTTTTTTAGTTACAAACTGATTCATTTAAAGGGCCATTCCGTAGATTTACGTTTGAAATGGTACCAAATTATTGCAGCGATAAGGGCTATTATAGAAAGATAGACAAACTCAAATCCAGGGATCCCAGCACCACCGACAGACCCTGTTACTACGAAGACTTCCCAATCAGATGGACCACCAGCGGCAGATTGAATATCAGTATAATAAGTCGCATATAAGGCATCATTTACATCTATATCAAGAGCACCAATGGAACTCCATTCCAAACTATCTTCATAAGGGTTATTTGAGATATCCGTTGGCACCCAAGTCCCATTGTAGTCAATTGAATAAATCTCATTAAAGTTATCTTTCAATCCTTGATATATTATTATTGGATTCGCATTCTTACTAACTTTGATACTAGGATATTTGTTTTTATCCGTAGTGGTGCTAACAACGCTAGGATTCAAAAACCAAGTATTGGCTGCAAAGGGGCTAAATGTATAACAAACCTGAGCGTTAGATAAATCTTGATAGTAAGTCACATGTGATCTATTTAGAGCATCAATTACGATATCAGGCCGTCGGTTATTGATTTGACGTATAAACCTAGATACATTAACATAATTTGTCGTGTCAGTAGCAGGCCAAATCGTACTATTAGTATATCTAATAGCGTAAGTACCGCCAGTTTTATAGCCTTTTTCAGCCCACACCACATGAACATTCTTTTTTGAGTCTAAAGCAATAGATGGCTCTCTACTATCACCTTGGGTATAAGTCACCTGCTCAATGGGTGCCCAAACGCCCCTACGATACCAAATATCCCCAATTCCTGCGGTTGGAGATGCTATAGTCACCCAAGCAATATGAGGTACGCCGGTTTCTTTGTCTACCGCAAGGGTGGGTTGCCAATTCTGAATTCCCTTTTCCTGTCTTGAAACATCGATTATTTTACGCCAATTTGTGCTATTTGCATAGAAAATATCACTTTGACTACCATCACTAATACTTTCTCTAACCCATACAATGTGTACAACTCCCTTTGAATCCATATCAATCATTGGATTCCAATCATAATTTGAATCATTGGTAATTTGCACTTTTATCCCAGTACTGTTGGTATAGAAGATGTCCCAGGACGTTAAATCGGAAGGCTTCATTTCCTTTACCCATGCCACATGCCAAGCTTTTGCATGAATCGGATCCTGTGTAATAACGGATTGCATATCATTATGGTTCGGATCATTTGTTATATTCGTAGGCGAACCCCAGCCTGTCGTTGCATGAACAGGGGGAATCAGCGAAAATATCGGAATTCCAAGAAATAAGATGGCTAAAATTAGAGTAACTATTCTATTTCTCATTTTAATACCACATTCACCTTTTTTTATGGTTAATAAATTATTCCTCTCCATTTATTTAAATAATTTTAGTCAAAATCGCTAATAAAAAAATGATGTTGCTAAAATTAAAATCGTCTTACTAGTTGCTAATAATAGCAATTTTTTGGATAAATAAATTTAGGATCTGCTGTAGATTGTCAAGTAATCCTTTTATTTTCTTTAGATTGCTGTAATTTTTGATAAATTTAGAAGAGCCTTCAATATCCCTAGAAACTTTTTTGAAATAGAACTTTAGCTTACGGTGGTAACTTAAGTCAACCTTGATTCCCATGGCATTTAAATTTTCATAAAGGCTTTTTGCCAAAACCTCTTCATAGGTATCAAAATCCCTCAGAACGAATAATCCTACATCATTCTCATTTTTCCTCTGATTTTCTATTGATAAATTTTAAAATTCTTTCATCCTACCTTTAAGATTAAATATTTTTTATCAAATTAACCTGACATATTTTAGCTTTTGGACATGAATTACATAATTTAATTTTTAGTAAAATGAATTGATCAGAAATTCGTTCTTCTTTAATTTTCTTTTTCATGCAATCCGCTTCCATTTTTGAGCATTCATAGACTGTGATCTTAATTGCTCCTTTAAACTGTTCTTCAACTTCTTCAAGCCGCGATAATGCTTCTTTCAGATTATATCTAACTGTTTCATCAGCTTCCTCTTCTAAAATCTTGTTTAAGATTGAACGAGATTCTATTTTTTCATATTTTCCGATAGCCCATGCCGCATTTGCACGCACCGAGGCTTCTTCATCAGCCTTTAATAAATTGAGTAATAATTCATAGGTTTTTTCTGCATGAATTTTACCAAGTGTCCAAGTCGCTAAAGCCCTAATTTCACTATCGGGGTGCTTTAGAAATGGAATGATCCTCTCTACGCTCTCATTCGCCATCCGACGGCCTAAAGCATCGAGCGCTTCAAGCATTATTTTTTTATTTGGATTCTCTAATAGTTTAACCAAGATATCATTTGATCCAATGCGTGAAAGCGTCCATAAAATGGAGTCTACGAGTTCGTTATCTTGAGTAATATCTAATTTTTTCAATAGATAAGGAACTGCTCGCGGATCTCCTAAATCTCCTAAATATGCAACTGTCTTTTTAACCGAATCTTCGTCTCCCCATTCTAAATCTGCAATTAACTTCTCAAATTCCGACATTATATAAAAAAAGGAAAAAAGATATATTAAAATTATTGTTCTAAGATACGTCTATTCGGCTTTTATTTCTGGAATAAGTACTTTATTAGGTAAGGTCTTGATTATTTCTTCTGCTTCAGCAATAATAGAATCGAATAGCTCTTGGACCTTTGGGATATTGTGTATTCTACCGGTTACGCTTCCCCCTAAGATGATGGAATTTTCTTCATCGCCTTCAAATAATTTCGCCAGGCCCTCCATTTCAAGTTTCATAATAGCTTCATTTGATTCTACTGGGATACCCTTAAACAGATTTCCGCCTTCAAGTTTGATAGTTTCCTCTACAATTTTGAGCGATTGCGGATTTCGTAAGAATCGCATTGGTCCAAACAACCCGCGACCGACAAGCGTATCCTGTTCAGTTCTTTTCGTAATAGCTTCCTTCCACATCGGCTCAAAATCGGATTCTTCCGTGGCGATCATTCGAGTACCCATTTGAATTCCCACTGCACCCATTGCTAACGCCGCCGCAAGACTCACCCCATCACACATCCCGCCACCGGCGATGACTGGTTTTTCTACGGATTTGACAACTTCTGGGACAAGAACCATCGTAGAGACGTCACGCCATGCGCAATGCGCACCCCCTTCCCGTCCTGTAGCAATAATGAAATCAACATCTGCCTTCTGCGCACGTTTTGCATGCTCTACAGCTGGTACCACGTGCGCCCATTTTACTCCAGGCATTTGTTCCTGTAAAGCAATTCGTGTGGTTTTAGCGCCCTTACTAACAGCGTCTACTGCCCATGGTAGTGGGTCTCCTGCAGAGGTAATTATCAATTTAAGCTTCTTTTGCACCTCCTCCGATTCATTCCATGCCTTGACCGTTCCTTTTAATAATCGCAATGCAACGGTTACAAACTCAATTGACACCGGGCAATTTACTCCGAAGACTGCATCCGGATAATCCTTAAGTTCTTCAACCATTTTGAAAATAGAGTCTTGAATTAAATCACTGGGCTTTCCTTTTCCAAAAATTTTACTTGCTGCCTCTGGCGTGGCTGAAGATAACCCTACTCCCATCCCTATAGTTGAAATTATGCCTACACCACCTGCTTTTGCCGCAGCTGCACATAATTTAAATGTGGAATAGGGTCCCATGCCCGCTTGAATAATTGGATATTTTGTTCCTAAAATTTCTTGAAATTTGGTTCTAATCATCACAATCAACTCAAACTTCTTATGAGACATTGAATTTTATTTTATATTTAATTCTATTCCACTCAAGTCAAAAGTAAAAATATATTTTTGGTACTGGAATGTGATTTTACGCTTCAATTCGGTCGAGTTTTGAAAGATATAAAAATCAACTCAAATTACGGATAATTGAACTTTAATTTATATTTAATCCTAATGCAATAAACTCCTAAGTAAAAATATTTTTGTATTAAAAAAAAGAATATATCTATAATGAAATATTTAGACCATTTAAAACGCTTCAAAGTGAAGTTAAACCTGTTATTAAGATTATGTGATGAATTCAAGAATATCAAAGAAGAACAAATTGATTATTCTATTTTTTTTAATGAGGGACATTGGGCGATCTATCATTTAATCTCGGCATTACTAGATATCTTGGAAATTCCAGAAAATTTGAAGCATAAAAATCATAGAGGACTAAAAAAAGTTTTATTATCTGATGAAGTATCTACTCAATTAGAGGAAAATGCTAATTTTTTATATGAAATATATTCAAATACCTTAGAAATAATGAGCAAAGGCGAATATGGAAAAATTGAAACTGTAACACTCGAAGATTTCACGAAATTTAAAGATTTGATCAAAAAAGTAAAAGAAATAATCGAAACTTATTTGGGGCATATTAATGAATTTAAATAATTATATTAAAGAAATTGATATTAGTAAAAATCTATTAAAGTTTTTAAGAAAAATAAGTAAATCGCCTCATATTATATCTATTTACCTGTATGGTAGTATAGCACGAGGGGAATCTACACCCGATTCCGATATTGATATTCTATTTATAACGAAAAATTCATTTATAAAAGAAATCCAAAGCCTGGTCCATTCTAAAGACTATTATGAGTTAGATAAACAAGTCATCCAATATTATCCAGGTGGATTACAAATTTTAATTTTAGATATCAACACGCTCGAAAATTCCTTTTCAACTTTACCCTCAAAATTACTAATAGAAGGGAAAGTGATTTTCGGTAAATCTATTGAAGAAATTGTAGAAATTGAAAAGTTAAATCTATTAAATAAACCTAACCCAAAATTGCTTCTTAAAGAATTGAAAAAAATAAAAATTCCCTTTTAAAAACCTTTAATTACTAAATTTGAAATTGTAACTGTTGAGAAAGTGAAAGCTTATGCCATTAATCTTGGTTACAGGTGGAACTGGTTTCCTTGGAACTAATATTACATTACAATTGTTAGAACTGGGCTACAATGTAAGGGCATTTGGATTGCCAGGGTCAATAACAAAATATATTGAACGATCTGGGGTTGAAATCCAATTTGGCGATATCCTCAACTCCGATGATATCAAGAAAGCCGTCGAGGGCGTAGATGTAGTAATTCATACTGCAGGAGATATCGGCTGGTGGAAAAAAATGTTTAAACGACAACGAGCAATCAATGTGGATGGGGTTCGGAATGTGATGCAAGCTGCTCTCGATGCTGGAGTGCAAAAAGTTGTGCATACCGCCACTGTCGATACATTGGGATACAACCCAGAGGGTCTTGTCGACGAACACTGGGATGATGATCTCGCGCATTTCAAGTTTAATTATGCCAATATCGGCTATAATTACGCAGAGACCAAACGAGAAGGGGAGCAAATCGTGTTCGATTATGCTAATAAAAAGGGACTTGATGTGACAATAATAAACCCTGGCAGTATGATGGGTCCTTATGACTCTTCACTTCAATTTGGACGCCTTTTCATGGAAATCCGGGATAAAAAAGTTCCGGGAATTCCTCCTGGAGGATGTCCTTGGGCGCATGTCACTGAAGTGGCGAAGGCCCATATTGCGGCTATTGAAAATGGACGGAAAGGTGAGCGTTATATTTGCGGAGGCGTACATGAGACTTATAAGACCCAATTCACCTTAATCGCGGAATCCATTGGCGTGAAACCCCCAACTTGGGTAATGCCTAGATGGTTAGTAGTATTTTATGCCTATCTCAGTGAATTTTGGTCTAATTTCACCAAAAAGAAACCCGAGCTTAATCCTGGAATGGCTCGCTATATGTCCGTATTCCCGAAGTATGATTCCTCCAAAGCCGAACGCGAACTTGGTTTTCAAAGCGTTCCTTTGAAACAAATGGTCGAAGATGCCCGCAATTGGTACATTGCCAATGGCTTTCTCTAAATGGTACCAAATACCCTATCCTTTAAACTTAAAACTTCATAGGATAAATAGAGCTTAAAAATTAAGCAATTCAATTAATTATATTTTTGATTAAAATGAAATCGACTCATAATATCTTTTTTGCCAATTCTAGCAAAATGGATCAAATTGAGGACAACAGTATCGATTTAATCGTTACTTCTCCTCCGTATCCTATGATAGAAATGTGGGATCACCAATTTTTCCAAATGAATCCTGAAATTGCTGATGCTTTAAATCAGGGCGAAGGATTAAGTGCCTATGAATTGATGCATCAAGAGTTAGATAAAATATGGATGGAAATAGATCGCGTATTGAAAGAGGGATCTATCATATGCATCAATATCGGCGATGCAACAAGAAAAGTTGGACAATTATTTCAATTATTCTCCAACCATTCACGAATTTTGAATTATTTCATTAAATCAGGGTTTGAAGTCCTTCCTGAAATCTTATGGCGCAAACAGAGCAATAAGCCAAATAAATTTATGGGATCTGGAATGCTGCCCCCAAATGCCTATGTGACTTCAGAACATGAATATATTTTAGTTATGAGAAAGGGAAATAATCGGGAATTCACAGGGGAACAGAAGAAACTTCGGGACGAAAGCGCTTATTTTTGGGAAGAACGGAATCTCTGGTTCTCTGATATTTGGACTGATTTAAAAGGAATTGACCAAAAAATAAGTTCAAATCTCACGCATCGAGAACGATCCGCAGCCTATCCTTTTGAACTGGCCTATCGCCTAATCAATATGTTCTCTATTAAGGGTGATACAGTTTTGGACCCGTTTTTAGGAACCGGAACAACTCTAATTGCAGCAATGGCGTCGAATCGAAATAGTGTTGGCATTGAAATTGATCCAGGATTCCGAGAAGTAATTCAAATCCGATTACAGAACATATTGGAGTTTTTGAATGCCTATCTCACAACTCGAATTAAACAACACCTCCAATTTGTTAGAGAAATGGAGAAAAAAAATAAACCATTAAAATACAACTCGGATTTATATGATTTCAAAGTCGTTACCAATCAAGAAACCAAAATATGTTTTAACTTATTGAAAGAAATTAAACAAGTAAATGAATCATATGAAATCTCCTATTATGATGAAAAGAAAAATCAAAAAATAATCGAGAATCTAATTAATAATTCCCAAGTTGAATTCATTTCGGACGAGAAAAAACAGAAAGTTTCATTTCAACAAAAATTAGATTAAAATCACTTATCTTAATTTGTATAAAATAGGAGCCAATTCAGATGGATATGAAAGGAAAAAAGATTCTCATTATTTCTGCTAATAAATTTGAGGATACGGAATTAGAATATCCTCTGAACCAATTGAAAGCGAAAGGCGCAAAAATCATAATAGCTGGTCCTTCCAAGGAGCCTTTCTATGGGAAAGGGGGTACCAAAATTAAACCCGATATGACTCTCAATGATTTGTCCACCGAATTTGACCTTTTGATTCTTCCTGGGGGTAAAGCACCTGAAATCATTCGGAAAAATGAAAAATTGTTAGAATTTGTACGGCAATTCAATGATTTAGGCAAACCAATTGCTGCAATATGCCATGGTCCTCAAATTCTTATTTCTGCAGGGATCATGAACGGACGCATGGCCACGAGCTATTTTCAGGTTGCCAAAGAACTGAAGAATGCTGGCGCAACCTATTTAGATGAACCTGTCGTTGTCGATAGAAATATAATAACCTCCCGGAAACCTGCCGATTTGCCCCAGTTCGTTCAAGCCATTTTCGATTATAAAGACTAATTTTAACACTTTTAAATTAGGAAAATACTAGTTCAGGACGGGGGATTTCCATTGCCACAATTCATAAGATGTATAATATAGAGACAATCAAGCATAATAGAAATCATCCTCCTTAAGTAATAAATTTTGTAAATAATACGGCTTAATAATTCATAATATTTCAAATTGAATAATACAGCTTAATAATTCATTATATTTCAAATAGAATGGTGCCTTTTAATTGTTCTTACCACTGCATACTCTTTTATAATACGGATTAAGAAATAAATAAAATTTTTAATTCATGAAATGATATTTCAATTTATAGGATTATTATTAAACAAAATGAATCAGATCACAAATTACTGTATGGCAAATAGCATAAAAAAGAAAGCGACGTTGGAGGAAACTAATTCTGATTTGGATATAAATAGATGGAAATCAATTAACGATTTATAAGAGATTTTTAAGAATATGAAGGGAGATTATTGGATAGATGACTAGAGAAGAAATTGAAAATTGGTATAAACAAGGGTTAAGTGATTTTATTAATGTTCAAAAAATGTTTAATATTGGTATATATGATTCAGCTACTTTCTATTGTGAACAGGCAGTTCAGAAATTACTCAAAGCTTTGTGGATGAAAATTAAGAAGTCTTATCCACCTAAAACTCATAATATCTCTAACTTAGGAGTCCAATTAAATGCGCCGCCAAAGATTATCACTGAGATACAGAAGATTGCTCCCTTTTACTTTATAAGCCGATATCCTGACGCGGCTAATGGAGTTCCAGCCGAAATTATAAACAAAAAAGTGGCTGAAGAAATTATTCAAGCGGCTAAGGAGGTCATCGATTGGATAAAGAAGTCAATCTGAGTATAGCGAAAAATTTCGCAGAAAAAGTTAAAAATCTATTTCCTGATGCACAAATCATTCTTTTTGGTTCTCGTGCAACAGGAGAGAATTTACAGGAAAGCGATTTTGATTTCATTATCATATCAGATATCTTTAAAAATATCAATTTCTTCAAGCGAATTCCGTTGATTTATGAAATCTGGAATGAAGAATATGATATTGAACCTTTATGTTATACGAAAGAGGAATTTGAGAAAAAGAAAAATCAATTATCAATTGTCAGCGAGGCGTTAAAAGAGGGTATCGAAATTCAATAACCGAAACTTTTTCAGAATGGTGCCTTTTAATTGTTCTTACCACTGC
>Ga0315310_10003203_pt1 | contig 10196 bp, 10 predicted proteins | sample TDP5_MG_FD_203630 | JGI IMG/M metagenome (GOLD analysis project Ga0315310, IMG submission 203630) | Freshwater sediment microbial communities from Lake Towuti, South Sulawesi, Indonesia - TDP5 | ecosystem: Environmental > Aquatic > Freshwater > Lake > Sediment | place: Indonesia: South Sulawesi...
ATCGGGCTGAACCAGGATGGTTTGGACAAAATTTCCAGAGAGGCCATCCTGTGTCGAGTAGAAAGCCTTCCATCCCTCGGTCTTCTTATCCAGTAGGGAGAGCCCCTTTTCAGATCCCACCCAAACCCATTCTCCATCCAGCGCCATGGCAACAACCTTCTTGGCACGGCCATTGTTTGTGTTAAACGGCTTCCAGCGGGGATTTCTTTTAGGATGATAATAGGAGATCCCGCCGCCTCCAAACCCATAGAAATAGGTCCCAAACCAGATACGATCCTCGTCTGGAAGGACAACGGAAACATGGTTATAGGAGAGGAGGTTCTTCCACTTGATGCTGTCTCCATCGTCCACCTTCTCCATAGGCTCCCCCTTGGTAGTATACGCCTTAAGGATTCCCTTCGATCGATCATAGAGAGTTGCGCCCCCTCCATAGGTCCCGAACCAGATCTCCTCCCCTTGGACGCCAATGGCGTAGACCATCTCGCTCGACAGACCATCTTTCGGGGTGAGCTGTTGGAAAACAAGGGGCCTCTTCAAACGATCAGCGTCGGTGTCAGTGAGAAAGAAGAGGATGGAGGTAATGAAAACTAAGAACCACAGCATCCGTGAGCATCGCATCCTAAGCCTCATCTCCCATCGATAGATTCAAAAGCTTCCCAATTATGTCGAATTGCATAGAGTTTTGCAACAATAGGGTTTATTCCGACCTGTATAAACCAATTCAATGGAAGGAGCAGGAAAAAGCAAAAAAGAGAGCTCTGGCCTTTTTCAGAAATCTCAAAAACCAACCTTGACAATCGACTCTTGGATGATTACCTTATTGAAAAAATTAACGAATTTATTTTTGAGTTCTATTTTTCTCTCCCTTTTAATATGGGTATAACTCCTCGGTTTTAAAGGTTTTTGCGTTTTTAAGGAGGTGATGTGTTGGTACACTCTTCTTCATTGTTTCCGTCAGACCTATTCTCAATCTAAATTCTGTTAGTCCTGCATCGTGCAGGAAAAGAAAGGAGATGTAAGACATGAAAATTCGGCCGTTACAAGACAGGGTAATCGTAAGACGACTTGAAGAGGAAGAGAAAACAAAAGGAGGAATCATTATCCCTGACTCTGCAAAGGAGAAACCCCAGGAAGGAAAGGTGCTCGCCGTTGGAAAGGGAAAGATGACGGAAGAGGGGAAGGTCATTCCCCTTGACGTGAAGGTTGGGGACAGAGTTCTCTTTGCCAAGTATTCAGGTACAGAAGTGAAGATCGAAGGCGAAGAACATCTCATCATGAGAGAAGAAGATATCTTGGGAATCATCGAAGGAAAATGACAAAAGGTAAACCCCGTTTGAAATTCCAGTCGTTGCGACTCGAAACCGAGCGGTCCATTATTTCTAACGGGGTAAATCAAAAAGAAATGGAGGTAGGTGAAAATGGCAAAGGAACTGAGGTTTGATCAGGAGGCCCGTAACTCAATTTTACGGGGAGTCAATATCTTGGCAGATGCGGTGAAGGTGACCCTGGGACCAAAAGGTAGAAATGTCATATTAGAAAAGTCCTTTGGATCCCCTACGGTCACGAAAGACGGGGTGACGGTGGCAAAGGAGATCGAGTTGGAGGACAAGTTTGAGAACATGGGGGCTCAGATGGTGAAGGAAGTGGCGAGCAAGACTTCTGATACCGCTGGAGACGGAACAACGACAGCCACGGTCTTGGCCCAGGCGATCTACCGTGAAGGATCGAAGGTGGTGGCAGCAGGGGCCAATCCGATGGATGTGAAGCGTGGCATTGATATCGCCGTCGATGAAGTAGTCAAAGAACTGAAGAAATTAAGCAAACCCACCAAGGATCAGAAGGAGATTTCCCAAGTCGGTACCATTTCCGCAAACGACGACGAGACGATTGGAAATATCATTGCCGAGGCAATGAATAAGGTCGGTAAAGAAGGGGTGATCACGGTGGAGGAAGCCAAGGCCATGGAGACGACCCTCGATGTGGTCGAGGGCATGCAATTCGACCGAGGATATCTCTCCCCCTATTTTGTAACCGATCCGGAAAAGATGGAAGCCGTCCTGGATGATCCTTACATCCTCATCAACGAAAAGAAGATCTCAAACATGAAAGATATGCTTCCCGTCTTGGAGCAGATCGCAAAGATGGGAAAACCTCTTCTCGTGATCGCTGAAGATGTGGAAGGGGAAGCCCTGGCCACCTTGGTGGTGAATAAACTCCGTGGAACCCTCAAATGTTGTTCCGTGAAGGCTCCTGGCTTCGGAGATCGCAGGAAGGCCATGTTGGAAGACATTGGCATCCTGACGGGCGGAAAAGTCGTTTCAGAGGACCTTGGAATCAAACTTGAAAACATAAAACTGGGTGACTTAGGCCAGGCCAAGCGCATCACCGTGGACAAAGATAATACCACGATTGTCGACGGTGCAGGAGACAAAGACGACATCGAAGCCAGAGTCAAACAGATTCGAGTCCAGATCGACGAGACGACTTCCGATTATGATCGTGAAAAGCTTCAGGAGCGGCTCGCTAAGATCATCGGTGGCGTGGCAGTGATCAACGTCGGGGCAGCGACGGAGACCGAAATGAAAGAGAAGAAGGCCCGTGTGGAAGATGCCCTGAACGCAACCCGTGCGGCTGTGGAAGAAGGGATCGTCCCGGGGGGTGGGGTGGCTTATCTTCGCTGTCTCTCGGTATTAGAGAAATTGAAATTGGAGGGAGATAAGAAGATTGGTGTTGACATCGTGAAGAGGGCCCTCGAGGAACCCATTCGTCAGATCGCTAACAATTCAGGCCAAGAAGGTTCTGTGGTGACCGAGAAAGTGAAGAACGAAAAAGGAGCCTTTGGATTTGATGCTGCCAAGGACGAATATTCGGATATGATCAAGGCCGGCATCATCGATCCGACAAAGGTGGTCAGGCTCGCCCTTCAGAACGCTGCTTCCGTAGCCTCCTTGATGATCACCACCGAAGCTCTGGTGGCTGAAAAGCCGGAAAAGAAACCTCCTTATCCACCCATGCCTCCTGGCGGTGGAATGGGCGGAATGGGTGATATGTATTAAGATTGATCGCAGCAAGTCGAGATTCAAAAAAGGGCTTGGGACATTTAGCTTCTCTTCGAACCCCAAGCCCTTTTTCATTTCCCGGGATGGTCAGGCCTGAAATATTGTAACTATTGAATTTTACAAAAAAAGTTTATTTTTTACTTGAATTCCGATTAAAAGGGTAGTAATATTTGGGCACGGTGGAAAGAAAGCAACTGCCCATCGACTTTCGTCATCTGGAAACCTTTTGCCGGGTGGCCGAACTAAAAAGTTTCTCAAAAGCGGCTGACGATCTCTTTCTGACTCAACCGACAATAAGCGGCCATATCCTCTCGTTAGAACAGTCTCTTTCTCTTCGCCTCTTCGATCGAACCGGCAGGGAAGTCCGCCTCACGAAGGCTGGAGAGGTCTTCCTGCAGTACGCTTCGAAAATGCTTTCGACTCGCAAAGAGTTGGTCAATGCCTTGACTGACTTCTCTCAGGGGATCAGAGGGGAACTCTCATTGGGCGCAAGCACGATTCCTGGAGAGTATCTTCTTCCGAGACTGATGGGCAATTTTAAGAAAGAACATCCTCATTTTACCCTCTCTCTAAAGATTGCGGATACGAAAGAGATTTGCCAACTGGTGTTACAGGGCTATGTTGAATTTGGGATGATCGGTGGTAAGTTGAATCACAACCTCCTCCGGTACGAAAAGTATGATGAAGATGAGATCGCTGTCATCGCTCCTTCCAACTATCCTCTGATCAAAAGGAGAAGAGTGGGCTTAGCCGATTTGTTGAGAGAACCCTGGATCATTCGCGAAGAGGGCTCAGGAACCCAGATGGCGGTCATAGAAGCATTGAGAAGGAGAAACAAAAGTCTGAAACACTTCAACGTCGTGATGGAAATGGGAAGTACCTCCTCCGTAAAAGAGGCGGTAAAGGCGGGACTGGGCCTTGCCTTCCTCTCCAAAAGGGCTGTGGAGGAGGAGCTGAACCAGGCCGTCCTCTCCCGGATCCACGTGGAGGATCTCGACCCTGTCTCTCGGCAGATCTATATCGTTTCTCATCGGGGAAGGAGCCTTTCTCCGATTGGAACAGAATTTCTCCGATTCCTTCGGAGGAATCGAGAGGAGACGATGTGACATGGCTTCCCCGAGACGACACGAAAGAAGCGCTTTGTTGAAAACCACGGCGGTCTCCGTGGTGGTCCATATCGCATGGGTTGTCCTTCTCAGCCTCAACCCCTGGCCCACCATTATCAAAGTTCGGCCCACTGCCTACACTGTCACCCTCATGCCCATTTCAATTCAAGAACCCGAAATCCAAAAGCCGAGCCCTCCCCCAGTAACGAAGCAAGAAATTCGGAAGCCCATCGAAAAACCTAAGAAAGATGACATTGTTGAAAAAGTAAAGAAACCTCAAAAGGAGAAGGCAGAACTGAAACACCTTCAAGAGGCGATCGAGGAGATTCGCAGGAAAGTTGCTCTCGATGAGATTCAAAAGAGGGTGGCACGCCGTGAGAAAGTAGAGGAGCCGAAAGTGGTTGCCCCTCCTCCTGTCCCAACGGTCCCCTCACCCAAAACGGTCTCCCCACCTAAAACGTTACCCCACATAGAGTCCATACTGAACGAATACTACAGTTTGATCTGGGCAAAGATCAAAGAGGCATGGACCATTCCTGAAAATCTTATTAAAGAAATGGTTGACTTGGAGACCATAATTGTCATAATAATAGAGCGGAATGGGAAAATTCAAAAATTTTGGTTTGAAAAAAAATCTGGCAATGACCTGTATGACCAGATGGCCATGCGAGCCATTAAGAAGGCAGAACCCTTACCTCCCATTCCCAAAGAATTTAACGAAAAGACCCTGGAGATCGGAATCCGTTTCTTCCCGGATTGAAAGATGTTGAAGCGTATCCTTCTTTTAGTCATGCTTTTATTTTTTGCTTTCCACCCCTTTGCAGAAGCAAGGGTTTACCTCGATATCAATTCGCCAACCTTCGTCCAAATCCCGATTGTTCTCCCAAAATGGAAACCCGTGGATAGGACACCCTCTGCTCTTTCCGCAAAGGTTTATGAGATTTTGGCGAACGATCTCACCCTCTCCGGGTTTTTCAGAGTGATTGATTTTGATCATTTCCCTCTGCACCTCAGGGAGAAAGAAGGGATACCGAGCACGCTTTACCTTCACGAATGGATGCCTGCAGGTGGCGAAATCCTTTTGGCAGGAGAGGCCTTCTTGGATTCGCAGGGTCTCAACCTCAAAATAAAATTTCATCTCTTCGATTTGGTGGAACAGAAACACCTCGTGGGGAAACAGTACGAGGGCCACCTAAAAAGCCTCCGCGCTATCGTCCACCGGATGGCAGACGAAGTCATCCTTCAGGTCACAGGAGAGAAAGGGGTCAACAATACGAAAATCGCCTACGCAGTGCTCCAGGGGGCAAGTAAGGAGATCTTCATCGCCGATTTCGATGGTGCCGATATCAAACAGATCACTCAAAATCAATCCATCAACCTTTCGCCAACCTGGACTCCTGATAATAAAAAGATTGCATTTACCTCCTATCTTAAACGAAATCCAGACGTTTACCTCATCGATATAGATGGAAAAAATCTTCAACGATTCTCCTACTACTCAGGGCTGAACGCTTCACCCTCCTGGTCCCCGGATGCGAAACAGATCGCTCTCATGTTGGGAATGGAGGGAAAATCGGACATTTTCCTCATTGATGCCAATGGTAGTAACCCAAAGAAAGTTACCAAAAGCCAAGGGAATGAGGCCTCACCCACATGGTCTCCTGATGGACAAAAGATCGCTTTTGTCTCAGACCGATCGGGTTCTCCACAGATCTACACAATGTTAAAGGATGGGTCGGATGTCCGCCGCTTGACTTATGAGGGAAGTTATAATACCAACCCTTCTTGGTCCCCAAAAGGGGACCTGATCGTTTTTTGCGGCAGGGTGGGAGGTCGTTTCGAAATCTTTACCATTGGCATTGATGGAAACGGGCTTCAAAGACTGACATCCAATTCCGGACATAATGAAAGCCCTTGTTGGTCTCCGGATGGACGTTACATTGCCTTCAGTTCAAATCGGATGGGAGGACCGAAAATCTTTATTATGAATGCCAACGGGTTCAATCAAAGACCGTTAACCCAATCGAAAGGAGGTGAGTCGAGTCCATCCTGGTCAAAGCGATTTGAATAGGATGAAGAATTAAACTATTATAAGGAGGGCCACCATGATTAGAAAAAGTACTGGTATTCTAATTTTTGTTCTTTGCATTGGTCTCATCCTAACAGGATGTCCCAAGAAAACCGTAGTGAAAGAAGAACCGTCCTTAAAGAAGGCAGAAGAATTGGCACCGGAAAGAGAACGACCAGTGAAGCCTGAAGCCGAACGAGTAGCGAAAGAAGCAAAAGAGGAGGAAGCCAGAAAGGCCTTGGAGAAAGAGCTGGAGGCCAAGAAAGAAGCAGCTGCTGCGGCTGAGAAGGAACTTGTTGTTGCAAAAGAGAAGGTTGCCAAGCTTGAGGCTGAGCAGGCATTAAAGGTGAAGGAAGAGAAGGCTAAGGAAGAAGCAGCCAGAAAAGAATTTGAGAAGAGTATTGTGGCAAAAAGATATCCTGGCATCGAAGGGGAGGTTCTCGAAAGTAAACTCTTAAAGGATATTCATTTCGATTTTGATAAATATGAGATTCGGCCGGGCGATGCGGAGATCTTAAAGCAAAATGCTGCTCTCTTACAGAAATTTCTCAACGTGAAAATCCAGATCGAAGGCCATTGTGATGAAAGGGGAACGAATGAGTATAATCTCGCCCTTGGAGAGAGAAGGGCCAATAGCACAAAGAAGTATCTCCTCTCCCTGGGCATTGCTGCAGATCGTATCTCCACGATCAGCTATGGGGAGGAGAGGCCCGAGGATCCCGGCCATAACGAAGAAGCGTGGGCGAAGAACCGCAGGGCCCACACGGTCATTACATCCAAATAAAGGGTAGGCTTTCTCAAGGAGCGAAGACCTCCTTGAGGAATCTCTATTGGGGGACGAGAATTTGAGAACCTTCAAGTGGACGAGTGGATGGATTGTCCTCAGCGCAGGCCTGTTGCTTTTGGGATGTGCCACATCTGAGGATGTCCGAATCCTCGATAGCGATGTTTATCAACTTAGTAAGGAGGTCCATCAAATTAAATCCCAAATTCAAAAAGTGGAAAAGGGAAGTGACTCCCTCAAAAAAGAAATGGAGCCCTTTCAGAGGGAGACGCAGAAGGGATTTTCAGTCTTACAGGCCGATATCGAAAGGCTCCAGTCGAATCTCTCCCTCCAACTCGAAAACCTTCAATCAGAGTTGAAAGTGATCCAAAAGGAGAAGGATATCTTGCAAAACGGACTCATTGTCCTTGAGAAAGAGGTTAAAAGAGATATCTCAACTCTCCAAAACAAGGACAATCTCTTGAGAACCGACCTTACAAAAGAGACCCAAAAGCTTCATGCCGACCTTATCCTCCACTTCCAAACCCTTCAATCCGAAATTCAAAAATTCTCAGCAGGCGTCGAGGAATACAAAGAGTTTCTTATGAAGGCTTCAAGAGAAATTGACCGGTTGAGGAAGGATATCACCCTACGAACAGAGATTTTGGAAGCGAGAGGGAAAACCTTAGAGGTGAAAAATAAAGCTCAGGAGGATCAAGTTAAGGTCTTAGAAGAAAGGTCTAAGGGAATGGAGACCCGTATCAAGGGAATGGAGGATAGTATCAAAGGAATGGAGGATAGTATCAAGGGAATGTATGAGAAGATTGGCCAAGTTCTTTCGAAGCAGGTGGAGTTAGAAAAGTCGATTTCCGTAAAGGAGGTCTCTATTGGAGTGAAGGGGTTCCTAACAGGAGCGGGAGATCTGTATAAGGACGCCTATGAGACTTTTCAGAAAGGAGATTTAGAAGGGGCACGGAGGAAATTTGAGGCATTCCTGAAACAATACCCCGATACTGAACTATCTGACAATGCCCAGTTCTGGGTCGGAGAGACTTACTATCTGAAAAAAGATTTCGAAAAAGCCATTCTGGAATATGAGAAAGCGATCGCCAAATATCCGGAGGGAGATAAAATCCCTGCAGCTCTTTTCAAACAAGCCCTCGCTTTCTTGGAACTCGGTGATAAGACTAATGCCAAAAGTTTACTTAAACGGGTGATCGAACGATATCCCCATTCTGACCAGGCAGATATAGCAAAGAAAAAACTGGAAGAGACAAAATGAATAATGCTCCACGAAATAGGGAATGCAAATCAAAGCCACTTTTTAAAGGAGGTCTAAAATGGTTAAAAAAGGCTTGACCATCCTGATTCTTATCTTCTCCCTCGGGCTTATCATGACGGGATGTCCAAAGAAAACCGTGCTGAAAGAAGGGTCACCCGTCAAAAAGGAAGAGGCAGCCAGGCTCGAGGCTGAACGTGAACGAGCAGCAAAGGAGGCACGGGAGAGAGAATTGGCAAAGTTAAGGGAAGAGGAAGCTAAGAAGGCACGGGAGAAAGAGTTTGAAAAGAGCCTCGTGGCCAAGAAAGAACCCGGAATCGAAGGAGAGATCTTCGAAAGCAAATTGCTCAAAGACATTCATTTCGATTTTGATAAGTATGACATTCGCCCAGAGGATGCAGAGATTTTAAAGGGAAATGTGGTCCTGTTGATGAAATATCCCAATGTGAAGATACAGATCGAAGGCCATTGTGATGAAAGGGGAACGAACGAATATAATCTTGCCCTCGGAGAGAGAAGGGCCAACAGTACGAAGAAGTATCTCATCTCTATTGGCATTTCTCCGGATCGTATCTCCACGATCAGTTATGGGGAGGAGAGGCCCGTGGATCCCGGCCATAATGAAGAGGCTTGGGCCAAGAACCGGAGGGCCCATACAGTCATTACATCCAAATAAAGGGTAGGCTTTCATAAGGAGGTAGAGCTCCCTGAGGAACCTCTTTGGGGGGAGGACAAATTGAGAATTTTCAAGTGGGCGAACGCGTGGATTGTCCTGAGCGCAGGCCTGTTACTTTTCGGATGCGCTACATCCGAGGATGTTCGGATTCTCGATGACGAGATTCGTCGGTTTCAATTCCAACTGAACCTGGTACGAAAAGAGGAGGATGCCCTCAAAAAAGATCTCTCGACCTTCCAGAAAGATCAGAAAGGGATTGAAAGGGATGTTTCAACCCTCCGAACAGATCTTAATAATGAGATGAAGAAGCTTCAGGCTGACCTTCTCCTCCGAATCGAAAACCTTCAATCCGAAATTCGAATCCTCTCGACAGGGATTGAGGAATACAAAGAGTTTCTTAAGAGGCCTTCAAAGGAAACTGACCGTGTGAAGGAGAGTATGGAAGTACGATTAAGAATCCTGGAGGAGAGGGGGAAAGCGTTCGAGGAGAAAAACAAAGCCCAAGAGGATCAAGCTAAATCCTTGGAGGAAAAGATTAAAAGGATGGAGGACTACCTCAAGGGGCTGGACGGAAAGATTGACAAGGTCATTTCAAAGCAGATGGAGGTAGAAAAGTCGCCTCCAACAAAAGAGGTCCCTGCCGATGTGAAAGGGGTCTCCACCGGTATCGGAGACCTATACAAGGACGCCTATGAGACCTTCCAGAAGGGGAACTTGGAGGCAGCACGGAGGAAATTCGAAGCTTTCCTCAAACAATACCCCAATACTGAACTATCTGACAATGCCCAGTTCTGGGTCGGAGAGACTTACTATCTGAAAAAAGATTTCGAAAAAGCCATTCTGGAATATGAGAAAGCGATCTCCAAATATCCGGAGGGAGATAAAATCCCTGCTGCCCTTTTCAAGCAAGCCCTTGCCTTCTTGGAACTTGGCGATAAGACGAATGCCAGAATCTTACTCAAACGCGTGATCGAACGGTACCCCCATTCTGAACAGGCAGAAATGGCCAAGAAGCGGTTGGAAGGAATCAAATAAATGACTTAATGCAAATTCCAAATCCCGAACAGATTTCCTTGCTGACCCCGGGCGGGAGTGGCCAAGATTTGAAACTCCATGCCACACTCTTCAGATCATTGAAGGTTGATGTTTGGAATTGATTTGATATTTGGCCGTTAGAAATGAAAAGCCCATTCCTTTTATGGAATGGGCTTCATGTTTTTTCACCCTCCCAGAAATCCTTTTATG
>Ga0315310_10003206_pt1 | contig 10194 bp, 5 predicted proteins | sample TDP5_MG_FD_203630 | JGI IMG/M metagenome (GOLD analysis project Ga0315310, IMG submission 203630) | Freshwater sediment microbial communities from Lake Towuti, South Sulawesi, Indonesia - TDP5 | ecosystem: Environmental > Aquatic > Freshwater > Lake > Sediment | place: Indonesia: South Sulawesi...
CCAGGGGATAAAGATCTAGCAGAAATTATTGTAAAAATTCTTGAAAAAAGAGGTTATGAAGCTGGGTATCAAAGCAGTTATCCACAGCATGCGGTCTTTATAAAAGTTGACAAGCAAGAAGAAGCAAACGAAATTTCCAAAATAATTGAAAGTTTTATGGAAAGATTTAAAAAAAGAAGAGAAGGTGGAATAACAACCTATGAATACGACGAGTCGATAACAAAACTCGGCAGATTAATACCTGAGACCACAACGAAAAGACATGAGAACTTTGTTGAGAAAACAAAAGAGAAAATAGAAAAAGAAGATTGGTAGTCACTGTTAAGCTCACCTTCCGTAAGCGAACTCATCCAACATATTAGATTGTGTTTTTGCCAAACATAAACAAAGAAACCAAAAGAGAGCTGGCAAGTATAACGAATGAAGTTAAGCATGTAATTTCCTTTATTTTCGTTGGTTTAGCTATGCTTGGTTACCTCTATTATGGATGGCTGTTGTTTCAAACCGTAATGTCTGGGGCAAGCTTTGAGGTAACAGTTGAATTCGCAATTCGTTTTCTACTCTGGCTATTTCCCATTGTGGGTCTCCCTATTCTCATAATTGTTGAAAGGTTCCAAACTAAAAGAAAGCAAAATTAATAGAGAGGACTTGGAGGTGTAGTTTTTGCGCGGATACTCAACCCAGCCCAAACTCTTGCAAAAAGTGCGCTCTTTTTGTTTCATTTTATATTGCTGTTAAACCTCTTTAACCGAATGAAGACTCCAGCACTTAGGCTAGGCGGTCTAATGAAGCACATCTAAGCTAACAGAGAGCAGAATCAGAAGCGAGAACGCGATAAACTCCTTCGCGGCATCCTAGCAATTGTTATAGCAAGTTTTAAGGTTATAACTAGTGTTTTGCGGGGCTTTAGGAAGTCCTAAACGTTTTCTCCGAGTCTTTCGACGGGCTTAGCCTTAATGATTGTGCTGTTGCCCTCGCGCCTGGCTTCAACTTATAAATGTTTTTCTAAGGATGTTTCAAGAATGTTTCACCTTCATACAACGTTTCAGCGTATGACAATTAAAAAACTGGACGGAACGAACCTCTACAAAGCAGACAGAAAGCAGAGTGAAAGTAAGAAGTGTGCGAACTTAGAGTATGGAAAGCGAACGTTAGAATTATGGTTCTCTCAGCTCCAAATATCGTTCTATAGATGATTTTCAGAAGTCTTATTAAGGGTTTAATGAGAGATTGAATTCGGAGGCTTGAAGGTCTTGAGGTTTGGGCGGTTTTTGATAATATTTTCTTTTTTTGTGCTCCCTTTAACAGTATCCCCAATATACATCCCTGCGATTATCTCAGATTCAGCTTCTCCTAAAGCTTCAGCAAATTCGTTGAACTATTATCCTCAAGATCGTTATTCTAACTATACAATTGAGACCAAAGCCATCGCACCTTATCCGGAAATAGTCATGTCAGATCAGCAAGTTTCTTTCTCCAACGATAGCCTCGTTGAAGGAATGTTGAGCCTCAACTTGACCTCACCCAGCGCGGAGGTTAAGTTTGACTTAACAACCAGCGATCTATTCTTGGCAATTGATGGAGCGTCTCAAGCATATGTCCTCAGAGTAAACTACACGATATATTACCCAGATGGAACTCTGGCAACGAAAAAGCCGATTACAACGACTGCGACCTCGCCCATGCACTTCTATATGCTTAATCCACCAACGGGAGGATGGAGAATTGTGGCTACATTGATAGATACTGGGGATACTCCAGCTTGGATTCAGGCAATTTCATACAACAACGGGACAAGATGGGTCACAGCATTAGAGAAAATAAAAATGAGTCTTTTTCCTGGGCAGAATCTTTACTATAAAATACCGCTGTGGGCTGGGGACTGGTTCTATCTGTACGTCAACAGATTGGCAGGAGCCGATATCTCGATAGACCTAAGAAAACAAGGAGCCTATAATACGCCCTACAGATCCTACAACAATTTTGCAAGTGAATTTTTCCCTTCTAAATCACATACGCCAGGAGTCTATTTGCTAAAAATAATTAACAAAGGTAAAACTGATATTTTCGTGGAAATAGTGAAGACCCTAGGTATCAACTTTCGATTTAATATCGACGGTGGAAACACCACTAAATCCCGGTTCCAAGTTGATTTAGAATTCTTCAATTTCACGATAACAGGATCCTATGACTGGATCGCCTTTGATGGAGCAGTAACAAGTAGCGGTATGACCGCAAGATACCTCATTATTAACCCAAATCTAGATATCGTATATGACAGCACATCGTCAGGACCGAGTTCGTTCATAGAAAAGATAATATCTTATCCCTCGCAGGGGTCATATTTTATAGCAATATTTGGAACCGAGTACGCAATAGCCACAATGAAAATTACGAGTGCCAGCAGTGTTAGTTCAATAGACTACGTAAAATTAGATCAGAATTGGACTTTCACTCAATCGGGGCAAACATTTTACTTGAAAATCTTGCAATCACAGAGATATTTCCTATTTGCAGCGACTACTTTCTCACAGGCTAAGGTCAAGTATGCATTTTTCAATCCAAATCTTGTTAGTATATGGACTTGGGGCCCATCGACCGGGCTAGCTTTCTATCAACCTACAAAACCAACCATCGCATACTATATACTCAAGGTAACAGGCGAGACAAACAGCAAGTCACTAATCCATGCAAGGTTTCAAGGGCTTGAAGATCATCAAATCACCACACCAGATAGTAGCAACTTTAAGTCTCGTTTTAAGGGCGACATAATCGCTGCAAGTGTAGGGGTCTACTGGGATAGTAGCTACGTTCTTCAGCATACTGGGGCTTTTTGCTCCTCTTCACGCCAAGTCTATATAGCCCTTTTTGACGCTTCATACAGTCTCAAGTGGAGTCGAACTTTCACTAATAATCGTGAAACATATTTTCAACGCTGGCGAAAGGGATATGAAAATCCGCAATCAGGGCAATGGCTGCAAGTTTTTATCGCATTAGGAGATAGTGTAAGTGCCGAAATAAATACCCTCCAATCAGGAGAAGAATCAAAGTATATCGTCACACCTTTTCAATCTTTGGAGAAAGTAGAATGGGACAACTGGTGGCAAATGAGGGTGTACAAAGTAGACATTGGCTCGCCAAAGTGGTTTGGAATAGTTTCTCAGTTGCTTTCAGTTAACATGAGCTATCCAATACATCCTTATGCATCAATGTGGGTCTATGATTCAACCCTAAACGAACTCGTAAGCGGTCAAGTCATAGATTCCACCAATCAGTTTAGGACGAACTTTTGGCCAAATCCAAAGCCAGGTGTATGGTTAGTTGTTATTGTAGGATTTCAGGACCCAAAAAGGCTAGATCCGTTGAATCTCTCAGTAACCTACATTACCGACGCTGACTTTCCACGACCAGCAACAGTTCACAACATTAATACTGGCCTAAACTACACAACAATTCAGGAAGCAATAGATGCACCAGAAACTCAAAATGGTCATACAATTTTTGTCGAGGCAGGAATCTACTATGAATACTTGCTTGTAAATAAGGCAGTGACACTTCTTGGAGAAAGCGAAAAAAGAACTATTATAGACGGCTTTGGTAGTCGAACGAACGTCATAGAAGTCACCGTAGACAATGTCACTATAACAGGTTTTTCGATAAGAAATAGTGGGACGTCTTGGCCTTTCAGTGGAATAGCATTAAACAATATTAAAAACTGTAACATTTCGAGAAACGAAATAACAAGCAACAGAATCGGAATTTATTTAGATGAGTCCGCGAACAACAGCATTTCTGGTAACACTATAACAAACAACTCGTATGGTGTCTGGCTCAAATATTCTTCAAGCAACCGCATAGTTGGAAACAACATAACAACAAACAAGTGGCAAGGCATTTATCTCTGGTATTCTTCAAACAATAACATAATCGGAAATACGTTTACCAACGATGGTCTGTTTGTTGTTGGTTCGTACCAAAACAAGGTGGAGAGGAATTTTGTAACTGGCAAACCTCTGGTGTATCTTGAGAATGTGTCAAACCACACTGTAGGCGAGGCAGGCCAAGTGATACTAGTTAACTGCAATAACGTGCGAGTGAAAAATCTTAACCTATTTAATGCATCGGCGGGTTTGGAGTTATGGAATACCAACAATAGCAAAATAGAAAACAACAGTTTAAAAAACAACGTATGGGGCATTTATCTCTTGTATTCTGCGAGCAACAGCGTTTCTGGAAACAACGTAACAAACAACTTGGACGGCATCGTTCTAGAGGGTTCAAACTATAACAATGTTTTTGGAAACAACGTGACATACAATAGTTATGGCATCATGCTCTCTTGGTCTTCCAACTATAACAATGTCACTGGAAATAACGTGACAACAAACAGAGGGGACGGTATCTATTTCTATCTTTCAGAGTATAACTCTGTGTACGAAAACAACATATTAAACAACATCTATAATATCGTGCTCTATGAGTCCGCGAACAACAAATTTTATCATAACAACTTTAGAAAAAACGCTGGGCAAGTGATTATTTACCGTGCTGGCTATTCCAATATTTGGGATGATGGGTATCCTTCTGGAGGCAACTACTGGAGCGACTATACAGGCGTTGATGCGAACAAAGACGGAATAGGCGACACACCATACGTCATCGACTCCAATAATCAAGACAGATACCCCCTCATGCTCCCACTGGGTGACAAAAATCCGCCAGTCACTAGTGCCAATTACGACTATTTGTGGAGGAATATTAGTTTCACAATAAACTTAACCGCCACGGATGACCTCAGCGGCGTTGCAGAAACTTACTACAAAATCAACGACGGCACGGTGCAAAACATGAGCAAAAATGGACTACCACTGATCACCACGGAAGATGTCAACAACAAGTTAGAGTACTGGAGTAGAGACAAGTCTGGAAATGAAGAGTTTCCTCACAAGTTCTTAACGGGAATCAAACTAGATAAGACACCTCCCACAGGATCCATCAAAATCAACAACGACGCTTCTTATGCAACTTCAACATCGATGACCTTAACTCTCAACGCAAGTGACGCGACATCAGGCGTTGACCAAATTAGATACAGCAATGATGGCGTATGGGATACCGAACCATGGGAAACTTACTCTCTAACCAAGGCATGGACATTAACTGTAGGAGACGGAACCAAAAAAGTCTATTTTCAAATCAAAGACAATTCAGGGCTAATGTCAATCACATATTCAGACACAATAATCCTAGACACAACTTTTCCCTCAGTATCCATTTCATCACCTACCGAAGGACAAACAGTCACATCATCGAATGTTACTGTCTCATGGTCTGGCTCAGACACTGGTTCCGGAATAGACCACTACGAAGTCAAATTAGATTTAGGAAACTCGATTAACAAGGGAACATCTACCAGCCATACTTTCAACGGAGTGAGTGACGGTAGTCACACGGTATACGTTAAGGCCATAGATAAAGCAGGTAACTCTAAAGAATCGATGAGAAGTTTCTCTGTAAACCTACTACCCACATCGGTCACGCTCAATAATCCTTCAGACATCACCCATAACTCTATGAAGCTTACATGGACCCAGAACACAGAGGCAGATTTTGCAAAATACGAAATCTACCAGTCCACCTCTTCAGGAACCCTTGGGACGAAAATATACACCATAACCGACAGAACCATAACATCTTACGTAGTGACTGGTCTATCAGTCGACACCACATATTATTTCACTGTAAGAGTTGTCGATTCGGGCAATCTACAAGCCGATTCCAATCAAGTCAGCGGAAAAACAAAGCAGGTCGATACAACTCCACCGACTGTGTCCGCAACCATGAATCCCTCAAGTCCAGACACGACAAAGACTGTTACCTTTACAGTGGTGGTCAATGATAACACGGGGGGAAGTGGCATAGCAAACGTCACTCTTTACATCGATGGCAATCCTGCCCAGACATGGACAACATCTGGCACACATACTTATACTGGCGGTCCCTATTCAGAAGGAACACACACTTACTACGTGCAAGCTTTTGACAACGCCAACAACAAGGGAAGAGACCCAATTACTGGAAACAAAGAGTTTACGGTTTCTGTTCCAGCTCAGCCCATACCTTTGTGGCAGATTTTGGCCCTAGTATTGGGCGCGGTTGCAGTGATAGCTGTCATCGCTTTGTATACAAGACACAAAAAAGAAACCAAAGTAACGCCACCATGAAGCTAGTAATGTGCAGCACTTTGGCTGTTTTCGAGCTTTTAGAGAGTGGTTCTGCGAAAAAGATAGACTTAGTTTGGAGGAGTAATGCAGTAACATGGACAAGTTTCGGAAGTTTCTCTATTGTTGCCGTCTTGATTCTCTGCCTGCACAGCTGGCGTTTTCCATAGGGTTCATGATAGAAAAGCTTTCTTTCAGAAAGCGCACATGCACATTTTGCATAAAAGCATTGCGGATATGTGTCACTTCATCAGATGACACGCTTCGCAGTTTGCCGAGAACGTATTTTTGGCTGTCCAGTCAAGTTATGTCGAAGCCTAAATTTAGAAGCACCTCTCGGATGGGTAGGGCATGCTTAGGCGGAGGCTACTCCTGCTCCATTTTGTTATGTTGCCTCTCAATTTCCAACGCATAGATTTTCGCATTTGTCACACCCAGTCTCTCTATGGTTTCCCTATTTTGATTGTCGTTGTGTCTGTTTATTTTGCTGTTAATTTGTATTAACACTGAGAGAAGAGGGAATGAAATATGATTCGCAATAGGCTGGCAAATGACCTCATACCAAATCTAAAACCGCAGCCCTTTACGTTTTTACAACAATCTCTAGAATTTGATTTCACCCTTCTCTATAAGTTCCTTAACTTTGAGTAGAGAGTATTGGACGGCGTGGCTTCTATCAGCGAAGTGTCCTTTCCCAACTTGTTCGTCGATCCACCTGACAAGCTCCGGCAGAATGCTGACGGTCAGTTTCACCTTTACCATTTTAACCCTTTAAGGGCGTATGACTTAGACTTTGTTTAGGACTTATCTGTAATCATAAGCAAAAGTAAGCAAACGTTATATCCAATTCAGGACAAAGCCTAGTCAACGGGAAAAAAATGAAGAATATCATGATATTTGTGGTCGCAGCCACAATCCTTGCAGTATCGGGACTGGGCTACACCTTCATTGCAAGCGAGACCAATCGCAAAACTAATGAAAACCTCAACGCGGAAATCCAAGCCGTCAACTCAGACTTAGCGTTTCTGCAAAACAGGCTGACAACGCTTAACAGTTCTCTGACCCAACTCTCAGACAGTCTCGGCGACTTGGACGCTGACCTCCAACGAGAAATAGTGAACATCCAAGCTAATGTATCCTCTCTAGCAACGCAAATCTCCAACTTAAAGAACAATGTTTCCGCTATTCAAACGGACATATCCAATATTCGGACGGATATAACTAACCTAAAATCTAATGTAACGTCTCTCTCAACGCAGATATCCAACATCCAAAAAGACATCTCCGCAATTCAGGCATCAATCTCAGACATCCAATCTACAGTAGCTAGTTTAGAGACAAGAGTAAGCACATTGGAATCGAAAAGGCCACTGGTGATCAGGATATGGTTTTTGAGCTTTGAGCCAGACAACATACCAGCCACCGGCAAAGATTACCTATTCGATGTTAAGCTAAGTTGGGGTTTAGGCATTGAATCCTACGTGTATGGTAGGACAGGCCACAGTAGATTTGTTGCCCCCAACTACCTGGATCTTTCAGTGAACCGCACCTTGATGGGATCAACCGTTGAAATAACAATCTTCGCGTATTGGCATGCAGACGACATATTAATCGACATTAACGGCGATACGGCGGACTGCCATCTCGTGAGAACCTACAAGATAGGAACAGTGTTTCAAGAAACCGTAAATGGAAATAACGATGGAATAATTTTGGACCCCTACGACGCTACCATGACCTACAAAGTGGAGACTCTGTTGTAACCAACGTCCAATATTAAAAATCCGCGTGAAAGGAGGTGAAGAAGATGGAAAGAAGAAGTATGAAGATTGCTTTATTGATTCTAGTAATGGCAACGCCATACTTAATCATCCCAAGTGTATATGGTGCTGAAACCAGAACTGCTACACTTAATCCACTAGCAGATTCCTATGTAGACAGCGAGTCTCCCAACTCAAACTTTGGAGGCTCATCAACACTTTCCGTTCTTGGATACAACTCCACATCTAAGTGTATTGAAGCTGGAACATTCACAGTGTATCCCTTAAGCTACGAATCCTACGGCTTGTACGGCGCTAAAAAAGATGAATGGATAAAAGGCTCATTCCAAGTAACTGCGGGAGGAAACCTTGACATAGAGTTCTACTTTATGGACAAAGCTAATTTCGACAAATATAAGGGTGGACAGCCCTTCGACTACATAATCTATGCAAAAAGGGTGACAACATACGAGCTGGCAACCACTATTCCTAAAGAAGACACCTACTACTTGGTGTTCGACAACACATTCTCAATAATCACTTCTAAAACCATTTCTTTAAGCGACGTGTGGAGTACAAAAATCTACACAGAAATCCCATTCTTCATGTTTGACCTTTCAAGCATTCCCCTAGGTGCCACAATAAACGCTGCAACCCTCAGAGTCTACGCATACTACGTAGGTGAAACTCAAAAGGTCAACGCGGTAAGATGCACAAATATCACTTGGAAAGAAACAGAGCTCAACTACAATAATGCGCCATTCAAAGACCTTGTGTGGCTACAGACACCTTGGCAACCTCCATCAGCAACGCTAAGTGAAGCATACAAATATTACAATTGGACCATAACAGACGAAGTAAAGGCAGCCCGTCAAACTGGAAAGTTGACCATGATTCTCATGGTTCTTCCATACGTCACTACTTATCATTCTGTTGGCCTATACTCAAAAGAGGGAAGCGACAAGCCGGTTCTAGAGATTTCTTACACCTACGCTTCAGTAAGCTTATCGTTGTCCTCAACTTCTATAACTCAAGGAGAAACATTGACCCTTTCAGCCTCTACAGATCCACAACAAACAGCTGGAACATTGAAGCTTCAATACAGCTTAGATGGCAATACATGGCTGGACATAACATCTATATCCGGAGGATCTGCCTCATACCCCTGGAATCCACCTAAGACTGGAACCATATATTTCAAAGCTTCCTGGACAATCACATGGGAGGACGAATCATACACGGCCACAAGCAACACGAAAACTTTACATGTGTCTTCTCCACAGCCTCTAGGCGACCTCTTCACAATAATCCTGATAGTTGCTGTGGTATGCGCCATCGCGGCAATTGTGACAGTAGCAGCCTATAAGACGAAAGCAAAGAGGAAAACTGAAACGTGATATGCTTGAAAGCTTACAACGTCTCAATCCACTAACCGAGAAAATCATCGAGCCTTCTTCTCTTCCTCTTTTAGAAAACTTCTCTAGGGCTTTCCCTCTTTGTCAAAGCCAAACCGCGCCTCTTCAATCTCCATTCACCCCAGAGAAAAAGGATGGGTTAGTCTTGTTTGTCCCACTCTATGTCGAAGTCGTTTTCGTGGTTTTTGAACCATTCGTCTAGTGCCGCTCTGATTATTTTTGTCTTGATCGCTGAGGGAATACGGCCTAGTTTCTTGGCAACATTAATTATGTATGTATTGAGTTTTTGTGTTTGTATTGGTGTGAGCGTGATATTGAGTCTCTCAGGTTTTGCTTGTTTCTTCTTAGCCATTAGTCCAACCACACTTTTCCACGTTACATATTGCATATTTATGCTTTGTGTAAAGAGAAAAAGGTTATGGTTTGCGTTGAGACAGCGTAAATCGCGGAATAGGTTTCTCTGACGCCAGGATTTTTTCTATGAACTTTCTGATTTTCTCTTCCTCTTCTTTGTTGCCAAAGGTTATTTTTGTTGCATCATCGCTTGTTGTGTATAATTTAGGTTCGATGGTGAAACTCCACCATTCTATTTCTGGTCCCCATCTGGTGTTCTTGCCAGTTCGGTGGTGAAATTGCACAGATACTTTGCGCGGTTTACCATCGGCATCATAATAAAAATTCAGAGTCACTTCATCAGTCGTAACTCTATGGAACCTTGGAAATTCATGTGCTAACTTTTGCAGAACCTTTTCAAACTGGTCGATGTTGAAATTACTCCGCATTGTAGGCATGATAATC
>Ga0315310_10003208_pt1 | contig 10190 bp, 10 predicted proteins | sample TDP5_MG_FD_203630 | JGI IMG/M metagenome (GOLD analysis project Ga0315310, IMG submission 203630) | Freshwater sediment microbial communities from Lake Towuti, South Sulawesi, Indonesia - TDP5 | ecosystem: Environmental > Aquatic > Freshwater > Lake > Sediment | place: Indonesia: South Sulawesi...
CAGACTCTTCTAAATCATTCCAATTTCCGCAATTACTGACAACAACAGAAAGACCACATATATAGCGAGAAGAACCAGGCCTTTCAATTTTCCAATTTTCATGGTGATCATGTAGACGAAGAACAAAGCAGTTATGACAAGAAATATGCTGCCATTCAATAGCAGCACTTCACTCGAGACTGGCAACGGATTTATGAGCACTGTAAGCCCCAACACAATCATTAACGTAAACAAATTAGCGCCCAGACAGCCCGCAACAGCCAAGTCACCGTGTCCTTTTCTCGAAGCTGCAACTGCTGTGGCAATATCTGCAAAAGAGGTCCCCAAGGCGACAACGGTCATTCCAAGCAACAGCTCAGAAGCACCTAGAATGCTGGCAATATTGACGACCGACCGTACGAGAAGGTCGGCAGTGATCAACGATACGATTATTCCAACTGCAAAGGACACGTAAACGTTTCTTATTTCGAGACGCTTTCCAGTCAAAGTTGTCAGCAACTCGAATCCGATTGCGATTTCTCCGGCTTCTCTTTCCCTCTCTTCTGGAGCCTCAATTTTTTCTTGCTCGTATACATTGATGATATAGAACATGGCTAAGGACAGAAGCACTATTCCTTCAGTTTGCGACACAACACCATCTAACATAAATGCTAAGGCAGATATTGTTGCAACCATCAGGAAAATACCGTCTCGTATTATCATTCTTCTGTGAACTGTGAGCGCGGAAAATACAGCCGAAAGCCCTATCATAAACGCGATATTGGCAATATTTGACCCAACAATATTACCCAAAGCTATTTCGAGTTCTCCTCGCGCAGCTGCGAAAAGCGAAACCAAAAGCTCTGGGAGGATATATAGGAGGGAGACCAAAAGGATTCCCAAAGCAACCTTTGTGATGTTCAATTTGTGAGTCAGAGCAACAACGGAGTCAGCAGTCCAATCTGCACTTTTCGACAAGAAGAAAATACTAACCAACAGCAAGCCAGTCCAAAGCACTAAGTCGATCATCAAACTTACCGACCTAATAATAGAAAACTGCCTTTATAAATCTCAACATTTAGGAAAAACCGCTAAAAATGGGCACAAACAGGCAATCTTGAGTAATGCGGGGGGTGGGATTTGAACCCACGAACCCCTTCGGGAATCCCCCCAAAGTCAGGAGCCTACCGCCCCAACACGAGGCCTAAGCCCTGCGCCATAAGCCCTGCCCAGTTGGTGTTAAAGCTCAGCCGAAGTCAGGCGCGTTCCACCGGTCGACTCGATCCGCAAAGAACGGGTGCTCGGGTCTTTTCCTCGTCGGGAAACTTTTGGCAAAATCACCGAGAGGACGTCTGCCTTCTCGTTTCCTCTTCTTCAATCTCCCTTCGTGACTTAATCTGTACTGTGGCGTAGACACCATCTTCCTCGTCGTCTAGGCTTGAGATCTTTATGTCTGTTCGTTCCTCGGCCTTGAAGCCGATTAACTTTCCAAGCTTGTTTGCCTTTTCTTCAAGGAAGTCCATCAGCATCATAGCTTCATGATGGGAATCGTATGCGTCTAGTACGTAGATTGTTTCGCCGTCTCGGGCATAACAGAGAATCCAAACGTCAAGCAGCACGTTCAGCTCCTTCCCCCTCTCCACCTTCCCCTTGATCGCGGCAGGCAGTTTCTCCCGTGTCTTTTCCTCCGCCCACTCAAGGTTCTTCTGGAGCTCCTTTTCAGCTTCTTCACGGCTGAGAAGCCCTTCAAGTTTTTCCAAGTAGGGCTCTTCGTAGAAGAACATGGAGCAATAACGTAGGCGAGGGAAAGCCTCATCGACCAACCTCCGAGCGACAGCCCTCGTCCTCCTTCGGTCCTCGTACACCGCGGCTAATGCGAAGGGAAAATCCTCGTCCGGATGCATAGCACGGACTTCGATACCGAGTTGCTTCACGCCTTTCTTCCAGAATCTCTCCACCGCCTTGACACACCGTATCTCGATTTCCTCCTCAGGGCCGTCCTGAGACCATATGACGATCTCTACCATCCGTTATCCACCCAAGGCTCTTCTGATATTTTCTTGGTGACTCTGCTTATAACTACCTATCTCCGTGATGTACCTTACCTTATCCTCATCTGAACTTACCTCAACAATATACTCCAAGCTACTGTGGTTCATCTTATCTGTGCGATCACGCATCTTCAATTTACTGGCTATTCCAAACTCTTCATCAAGAAGCATTCGAATTTGCTCCAACCCTTCTTGGTTCTTCGAAAAGAAGCGCACCCTGGCCTTTCCTCGTCGACACCCTATGCTTCCGTCGCCCGCCATGAACATCTTCAGCCACTCTCTAGCGCCTTCACGGTCCAGGTGCTCCCTTGGTACCCGCCACATGCCCTCTCCCTTCCTGGCGCCATAGGCCACGAGATCGTTGAAAGCGTCCTTGTAGGAGATTCTCGCCTTCGGATATTTGCCCCGCTCTATGCTGAAATGTAGCTCTCGGTCATAGACCTTCTTGAAGTCTTCCCGAAACATGTCAACTAACTCCCCCGATTTGCAGGCGACCTTGATCTCGTATATCCTTTGCTCGAGATTGTGGTACAGAGAGCCGTCAGAAGCGATTATCCCATGGACCCTCGCCTTCTCGTCAGTAAAGATCTCTCTAGTACCTGTTGGCGTCACCTCGAGCAGCATTCCCTTCTCGAGCTTGAATAGGGCTCTGTTCTCATCAGCCTGCAGCAGCTCTCTGTATTTCCCGAGCTCTTGCTCGTTATGCAATACGAGGTAGCCTTGGCCTGCGCTCACTATACGGTAATTCCCCAAGATAATTGGGAGGCCTTCTGGCTTACCGCATCCATGTCCTGGCGTTAGATGTTCGGCGTGTGAGTTGCCTTGATTGAATCTCTTCTCGATTTGCTGTTGTCTGTCTCCAGAGCCCATTACTTATCTGCCTCCTCGTTACTTGTGAAGCGTTCTTCGAGTTCAAGGAGGTTGTGGATGGCTAGGTCTCTTGGGTATGACGCCACTTGGTATGCAAGCCGTCGTTTACAGCCTGGACAGCCGCATGTGTTGAATCTAACGCTCGTATGACCCGCTGGATAACGGAGTCCGTTCCAGTAATAATAGGCGTACTTTGAATCTATGTGCCAACTCATGGATGCATAGCTTGTCTTCCTCCACGGAAAGCGGCGAATTGGATACGATAGCCCATAGATAATCAGATCCACGTCTGCCCTCTTCTCTTGGAGGACGTCGGTTACGTTCGAGATAAATGATTCAAGAAGCTTGGCTTCCGCCAACTCCCTCGCGGGAAAGGCGAGAGTCGTGAGACCCACCTTGAGTAATCGCTCGGTGCAGTATATGATCTGCTTTCGACTGGCACCCTTTACTAAGCCAATAACCGGAATGTCCATGTCTTGATCGGACAATTCTTGGGTTTGGTTGAGCATCTTGAACAGTTGTTGCCAGCTCATGAGTTGAGGATCGTCCATGTAGGTGTAGCAGTCAGGAACCATGCAGGAGTCCGGCTGAAGATCCTTGATCAGAACCTTCAACCCATCTACGGTAAGGCGGTCAAGGAGCTCATCCGGCATCACCGTTGACAGCATTATGTGTCCATCGAAGCCTAGATAATCGTGCAGCCCCTTTCCGCTCACCTCCTCTTTGAGCTTGTCGTCGGTGAGAATCTCTCCCAACCGTACAATTATTGCTGTCCTCACGACATCTGGCCAGAACCATGAGTTAGAGTCGCTTATTTCTATCGTTGGAATAAACGATGGAAGATCAATCTTGCTCTGTTTACGGCGTTTCATTAACCTTGGCGGAGGAGGAAATTCAATCTTCACCCCGGCTCGACGATGACAAATCCTGCGGTACGTACAGAAGGGCCTCGGGCTTGTTATCCCTTCAAACGTAGTTCCACGAAGACACCTAGCCAGCAAACACATCGGGTTCCAACATCCAGCGCAGATCTCATAGTATCCGCAGACCTCACAGTTCTTCCCGCAGAACCCATTGCTCACACCTCTCCTCCAAAACAACCATACTTAAGCTAACACGTTAGTGCGGGAGGTGGGATTCGAACCCACGAACCCCTTCGGGAATCCCCCCAAAGTCAGGAGCCTCAGTCCTGCGCCGTTGACCAGGCTTGGCGACTCCCGCTTCCTTGGAAGCCTCGGGCGGGATTTGAACCCGCGACCGTCGCCTTTCTGTGTGGTGTACCAAGGCGATGCCCTAGCCAACTAGGCCACCGAGGCGTTCCAGTTTTAGTTGAGTCCATCGTTTCGCGGATAATTAACCTTTGTGTGTGAGCTAGGCCTGTGCTTTGTTTGTTCTGTGAAGCCTGGGCTTGTGCAAATTCCTTTTATCCGTCTTCACATTCTTTGGTTTGGTTTCGATGTGGCCGGAAGCGGGCTTGCTGTTGGCAGCTTTTTTCGCAGGGGTCGCATTGATGCTTGTTCAGCGCCATCTTCTTACAGTGCCTGGGAAGAGAAAGGACAGAGACATTGCAGGTGATCAGGCGATTGAAACGAGGAAGAGCAGCGATCAAGCCCTTCGAAGGATACAGGAAGCCATTTCAAAGAAGGGTGAGCTCACTGTTGACGAGCTCAGTGAGATAATCCTCAGCGAAGACTCAAACCTTGAGTTCCGTGGGGAGAGCTTGAAAGCCCGCCTGCGAGAGATGGACACCACAATAGCAGCGGTCATAGAGGAGATGAACAGGCAAAGCCCACCCGATCGAAAAACAGCGTCTTCACCACAGTAGTCAACGCCGTGCTACAAGGATAATGGAGGCGAAGCGATCAAAAGATTTAAGGCTGCAACCACACAAGAAAGGCAAGCCGCAGTAACTCAGCCTGGCCAGAGTGACGGGCAGACGGATCAACCGATCCGTCCCGGACTCATAATCCGTATGTCGGGGGTTCGAGTCCCGGTGGCTCTCGGGTCCCGGGTGAAAGTCCCCCCTGCGGCATCTGGCGTCTTGGGGGTCAATGTGGCTTCGCTCCCTATTTGGACTTTGGTTAGCTGTGGGAAACTCCGGGTCTAAGACTAACTATGAAGAGAGGGGGGCTATTGTTTGGCTGCTTTGGCTAGTTTGGGTTGTTTGTGTCTTATTGTAAGGCCTATGTCTTTGTGGAACATTGGTAGGCTGTGTGTGCGGATGCGATATCGGTCAGCGGAGTGTCCAAACCTTGAGTCAACGAAAACCGAAACACGGCATTCTGCCGGAGTTCGCTGCACCTGCTTAAATCGAGGCAACCAAGCCTCCCGATCACAGTGGGTGGGTTGCGAACCATCTCTGATGATCTAGGTTTTCTGGCCAAGTGAGGGCGATGTCCCTAGGAGTAGAACGAGGGTGAAAGATCCAAACATGGAAAACAACTACTTCACAACTCCGGATAGGAGACCGCTCAAATCTCCGGACAAGGGAGAGATGGATGAGATTCTGGGGAAATTTAGAGAAGAACTTCCCTACGTCCAGACCGCCGACGTGTGCGGCGTAAGGATTCAGCTCAAGACCAATTCAAGACATATTTCGGATTTCTGGAGACTGAATTGGTTTCCCGCCATCGGAGGCCCGAATCGACCCATTAATCCGGATGGAATCGTATGTGCTGTAACCGGTGTCAAGGGCTATGAGCCGCATCTATTCTATGACCTCAAGCGAAAGAGAATGCTCGTCGTGAATTCTGAATACTATGGCGCAGTAAAATCCGCCGGGGTACTCGGCTTGGCCGGCGCAATCCTTGAGGAGAGAGATGTCTACCCAATTCATGGCGCATGTGTTGGAGTCGAGAAGGATCAAGGTCGGTCAATCGAGGGCTGCATAATAATAGCGCCCACAGGAACCGGCAAAACAGCACAGGCACACGAACTGCTCTATTCGGTCTCAAACAGCAAAGTCCACTCCGACGACTATGTCTTTGTGTTTTTCGAGCCAGGCCCGGTGGCGATGGCAACAGAAAACCAGCTCTACATGCGGACAGACATTGCAATGAGTCACAAAACGTTCATCGGTCTTTTCGACAGACTGCCTCTTGAGAACGTTGTAACAAAGAAACAAGAGTGTCGAATAATACAGGCAAGTGGAGCGGACTCCTGCTATCATGATGCTCTCTCCGGGGAAAGGAGCTGCGAGTTCGACAGAGGAAGAAGGCTATGCTATTGGGCATACGGAAATTCGAGGGTTATGTTTCCGCGGTGGATGTTCCCGATGATGACTCGAGGAACTGATGGAGGACTTTGCGAAGCACCTAAAGGGGAAGCGAACGTGGTAAATGAAGCATCCGTTAACTACTTAGTTCTGCTCACAAGAGACGAGGATTCCGTTCCAGCCCGACTCTTGAACTGCGAAGAAGCCATAGAAATCCTCAGAGAGGGAAGATTCACAGTTCGACCTGGTGCTGGCCCCCCTGAGAGTTGGGGAAAGATCGGTTACGAGCCGTTCTACAACCCTTATCCAACAGAGATGAACCTGGAGCACCAAGAGCAATTCTTCAGAAGACTGTACAACGCCGGCGTCCGGTTCTACCTGCTAAACACCGGGCACTACAAGAACAGGAAGATCTCTACCCATCAGACACACATGTACATTCGCCACATCATTGGAGTCTGAAAACATGGCATGAGTGATCATGCAAGTCGATCAGACAGAAGAATCGACCGACCGAGCACCCGCCGTTTTCCTTGAGTTGAGGGACAGTTCGTCGAGCTCTAAGATGCCACGTCAGTGCTGTCGATTGATCGAAGCGCCTGAGCGAGGTATCGTGTAATTGATGGATGAGGGAATACACGAAGCTTCGGGAAGCTCTTGCCCCAAGGTCTGGCGGCCCCGACGCCGCCGATCGATCGATGGTGTCTAGTCGTAGCGATACCACTTTCCAGTGAGAGTGGAGACTGAGAAGAGTATCACTGAGACGACCAACGCAGAGACCCCAACGGCGAAGAGGATAACCATCAGCCTCCTGATCGCTTGCTCCCGACCCACGCCAGCGTAGGAGAGGGCTGAAGCGAAGAGTGAGAAGAGGAAGCTTACATTGGAGGCGGTGACCGTGGCGACCATCGCCGCCCTGAGCCCATACTCTATGGGGTAGGGCATGATCGTTGCGATGGTCCAGCAGCCGCTGACGAAGAGCATCACCAAGGTTATTACGATGAAGGACGAGGGGGCCAGCTCACGAGACATGTTTTGCCACCAAGCTCTGGTGTGGTTCTTGTCCTTATGTGTTTCTCTCTGTAAGACGCGACCGGATGGTGAAGACGAGAGGAATATTTGATTGAAATCTGCCTCCAAACCTTGTGAAACGCTCACGAGCGGCCTACCCTGGGCTCGATCGATCGGTTGATAGGGTTATGCCATCCAGATCGACATTTCCCTTGGGGTCTACTGTGATCGTAAGGTCTTGCCCTGGCTTGAAGGGGAACTGTGAGTCCTCAGCAATGACTGAGGGGATGCGGATGAGGAATCTCTGATACTCCGTGATCTTCCCTCTATTGCCCTTGATCATTGTTCTTGTCGCCAACAGCTTCGTCGTTCCCTTCAGGACCATCAGCACGGTGATGACGGAGGCCCAATATAAGCAACTCTGATCTTATCCTCAATCGATCGCGCTTCAACATAGGTCTAGATCTGGCTTCTATTCTTCGGTTTTCAACTAGAAACATGCCAGAGCCGTACTTATAGGCGCATTTCGAGCTGAAGAATCCTGTATTCTCTAAGAGTCTTGCCCGAACATCTTTGGGCAGAAGCATCCATACACTCAACGAAGTCCAGCAGAAAAAGAAGTTTCGAAGGTTTCTCAACGGTTCTATCATAAGAAATTTTCCTCATCGTTTCAGCACTCGACAGATCTCAATCAGAGCTTGCACTTTGTCCATTTCACTGTGAAGATCGTTGATGATGCTAGAGCTCGTCAACAACCATCGATCGAGCGTAGCACCTGCTAACGTGTATAGTGCAGTATACACCTATCTTATGGAGGAGCCTTCACGAAGTAGGCAACTCTCTCTGTATCTTTCAGACGACTAACTAGAGCGGGGTCTATGCCTATGCTTGCAAGTTCCTTCGCCGTCAGCTCAGCAAGTTCCTTGGAGTGTGTTTCGATGCAGAAGCACGGTTGAAACCTCTTAAACGTAGCCGATGCACCCTTCAGTATCTCAGCCTCCGCTCCTTCAGCATCTATCTTGATGAAGCTTACCACGTCGTTCTCGTCAAGCCGAGTGGACACAAAGAAGTCCAAGGTAGTGCACTCCACCTCTATCTGACCGACCCGCCCTATTGGGGTTAGTGGATGAACATCGAGGATGGTGGTTCGAGCAGGAGGGTCGTAGACCGTCAGCTTCACGTTTCCAACGTAGCTAGTCAGCGCATGGGGTATCACAGAGACGTTTTTGATCTTATTATCCTCCAGGTTTCCCGTGAGGGTTTCCCTGGCGGCGGGGTGAGGCTCAAAGGCGAAGACCCTCATGAAATATGGTGCTAGGTGAAGCGTCCAAGTGCCCACGTGGGCCCCGATGTCTAGGAAGATCTCTCCCTCCTTCCTGAACCTCTTTATGAGATCGGCCTCATGGCGTTTCGGTAGATCCCAACCAGGGACAGATTTCCTTAGCTTCATCCTCAGGCCAGCTACGACCCCAATGCAACGATCAGGACAGGCTGGATAGCAACCTGTCCCGGAAACGGAAAGTGCCGTTCTTCACCACACAACTGTTGTCGTCACCGTCTCAGTCACGGTGATGGTTACCCCGGTCGATCGATCGCAGCCTTCATTTTTTCCCCTAAATATGTGACAAACAACCTGTTAAAAGGATTTGTTCGATCGATAGACTTATGGGTTTGCTTCCTAATGGATCTGTGGAGACTGATGAAGAATCGGGCCCTGGCGGTCGCGGTCGTTGTCGGGGCTTTGATAGGCCTCGGGGTGGGTGTAGGTGTAAGTCCCCTGATCTATTCGCCGAGGGTTGAGACACAGACCTTTACAACGACTGCTGCCCCTAGCACTTTTACAACGACCGTCACCGCTGGCCGCACACCACAGAGGGTTGTTTTCTGGGATGGCAACGGAGCGGGGCCTGACACTGCCTTGGTGACGTTTGAAGATTATTATCAGCTGTGTTCGCAGCTCTCTGGAAGGTTTGGGCATCTCTTGATGGCAGTTGGCTTAAGAGATGAGGAGGACGCCATTGATAAATGGAACAAATGGATTGTTGTGCTTCAGGGCCTTTGGCTTTCGGCAGACGATATTGGGTTCACAAGAAGCCTCTTCCCGGAACGCGTGTCTCTACAGATCGTGGGGGTAAAGGACTGTGAGGTTAGAGTTATAGGAACCTTGCCGCCCATAGTCCAAGTCATCTGCTGACAGCGTAAGTATGGCTATGTTCGGGGTCGAGCGATTGATCGATCGGGTCAGCTCTGAGGTTTTTTCGCCTCATCATATGCTCCATTTTCCATCTTCGAGGAGAACGGTGGATTTTCCTCTTTTCGTCACAGCTATGTCTAGCCGTTGGTTCCATCCGGCAACGGCGTCCCAGTGGTAGGTCGTCTCCCGGTCAGGTTCGTAGCCGGAGCCTAGCGCCATGTGAATGGTTCGATCTATCTTCTCGGCTTCGATCAGGTAGGGGCTGACCCTTGCTTTTGGGTTGATGCCTATGGCGAATTCGCCGATGTTCATGAAGTTCCTCTTGTTCATTTCCACGACGTCCTTGGAGACCCCCTTTGCTTCCCAGGTCTCGATGCGTTTCCAGGCCTTCGCCCGTTCCTTCTCTATTGCTCTCTTTATCCTGTGCGGTGCCTCGGCAATCTCGTACTCGTTGCCCTTCATCTTGATTACCACGGGACGTTTCAAAATGTAGCTTCTGTCGATCACCATTACCTCGTCTGCGACGAAGATGCCTTCAGCAGTTTCCGGTGTGAGGAACACTTCTCCGTCTGGGAAGTTTCCGAAGTTTGTTTTCGGGAGCATGTTCACAGCGCCCTCGCCCACGCGCACCTCTCGGTCATCGACAGTCACGACGAGGTCTGTTGAGAATCCATTGACCGGTCTTCCCTTGACAACCACGCTGTCGGCCCCTGTTATGAGGTGTCGAATCTTGGCGCATCTGGCCTTCAGCAAGCGGTAGTTCACGTTGATTGTTCTGGAGAAGGTCTCATGGGGAAGTGTTTCTGTGATGGCGAAGCGGAGCAGGGGTTTTCGGCCGTCGCTCTTGGATTGAGGATACCAGTCGTGCTTC
>Ga0315310_10003213_pt1 | contig 10181 bp, 11 predicted proteins | sample TDP5_MG_FD_203630 | JGI IMG/M metagenome (GOLD analysis project Ga0315310, IMG submission 203630) | Freshwater sediment microbial communities from Lake Towuti, South Sulawesi, Indonesia - TDP5 | ecosystem: Environmental > Aquatic > Freshwater > Lake > Sediment | place: Indonesia: South Sulawesi...
TCAAATGATTCAACCTTATCAACTTAGAGTGATATGACAGATTCAGGACATGCGTATCTCTCCGGTAACGTAGGTCGCTTCCCGGCAAAGTTATGACCTTATCCTTTCATCGTCTTCCTCTTACCGCATACGCATGCCTTTGCAAGTACGCTTCGGCAGAGCGTCATATATGCACGGAACGTTATACGAAAGGCAAAGCGCCAAGAGATTTGGAAAAATGAAGAAAGGAGGGAAATCAATGAGTATACTGAACAAAACTGATGTGGAACCATTGGAAAGACATCAGATGAAGATCCTAATTGTCTATGACTCGGTCCATGGAAATACGGAGAAAATTGCCAGAGTTATCGGTGATGCTATTACTGGCGAGGTGAAAGTGCTCCGCGTGGGTGAAGTACATTCTTCTGAATTGAAAACATTTGACCTTCTCATCGTCGGTTCTCCGACCCAAGGAGGTAGACCGACGCTGGCGATTCAAGACTTCCTCAACAGAATCCCGGAGCCTGTTATCAGGGGCATCAATGTGGCTGCGTTCGATACCAGATTGTCAACGAGACTGGTTGGAATCTTTGGCTATGCCGCAGTAAGAATCGTTGACAGTCTGAAAAGAAAAGGTAGGATTCTAATAGCGCCACCAGAAGGTTTTTTCGTAAGGGGTAGAGAAGGCCCGCTGAAAGAGGGGGAGCTGGAGAGGGCAGCCAGATGGGCGAAAGAAATCGAAGCATATTGCAAGAAGTCGAAATGACTTTGAAGAGCTGAACATAGATGAATCAGATTACTCATGCCGAAATCGCAGACTCCAACCGAAAGAGTCTCTGCAGAGTCGGTGGAACGTCTGCCCTGCCGTCGATTGCAGTATAAAAGCGGAGAAAAACAACTTTCACAAGCTATTGGATTTTCCTGTACTTATGAAGGATTGTTCTTGTCTGATCCAACGGAAGCGCTGTTCGTGTGTTGCCGTCTCTTCCGACCATAGTCTCGGCTCTGAAGAGGGAGCTGAGTATCGCTTCCTCAGTTGCTTCAGCGGTTGCTCTGAACAGCCAAGTCAGATCCTCCTCAAAGATTGAACCGACAGGAGTTCTGATGTCTTCTCTGTAGTGGGGAACACGACTCGTAGTGGAGAACGCTATGACTATGTCTCCGCTTCCATGAGTTGAGACAGAACCTGTTCTTGCCAGACCATGTGTTGCCCTTCTTGCCATTCGCTTCAGTTGCCTTGAGGAGACCGGAGCGTTCGTGGCAATGAGAATTATGATCGAACCATTTGCCGAAGATTTAGGTGCCATATGCTCAGACAGTTCTCTTCCGACTGGAGTTCCGTCGATGATCAGGTCTGTGAGCCTCCCGAAATTCGAGAGTACGATGGAGCCCACAGCATATCCTCCATATTGTGACGGTATGATCCTTGATGAGGATCCGATTCCGCCTTTCAGCTCAAATGCTGACATACCAGTCCCAGCTCCGACCGCTCCTTCCTCTACCTGTCTATCGGTCGCAGAATGGAGCGCCTGCTCAACGTGTTCGGGTTTCACGTGTCTTCCTCGGATGTCATTGAGAAAGGAATCATTGCATTCTCCGACGACCGGATTGATCGTTCCGGTCGTCACACCGATGTCGGAGTTCGCGTCAAGCATATGTTCGATCAGAGCATCGGCGACTAGGCCCACATTCAATGTATTGGTGAGAAGAATCGGAGTCTCAAGCGTTCCAAGCTCATCGAGCTGAACCAGACCTATAGACTTACCGAAACCGTTGATGACAAAGGATGCCGCCTTGACCTTCTTTCTGAAAACATTGCCTCGGTGAGGCAGAATTGCCGTCACCCCCGTTCTGATTGGGCCATGTCCAGGCCTGAGCGCCCCCTGACCCTCAATCAACGTGACATGGCCGACACTAACGCCTTGAACATCAGTAATGCAATTGTACGCACCGGGTTCAAGCGATCCAATCTTGATCCCGAACTCTCGGACTCGAGGCCGACCGGCCGACATATCCTCCACAAGTCTTCGTGTAAGCAAGAACCGAATTTAAGCCTAAATGAACCGAGAAACATGGCGTAGTACAAACGGAAATCCTCAGTTCGACGGACTAGACCTATGCCGGTAGTACGATAGTTGGCAATACACATGAATACCCACGCTGGAAAGGCCGTGTTTGCTCAGAACGTTTAAACATGCATCTGCCCAGTAAGGACCGGGAAACAGAAATGAGTGACCAAGGTGCCGAACTGCTGAGATCTCTGGGGTTATCCGAGAACCAATGCAAGATCTACTTTGCTCTTCTTGAGTCTTCTGAGGGAGAGAGCATCGACAAGGTTATGACAGAACTCGGTGTTCCGCCGGACGAAGCTGAGCGAGCAATAAAACTATTGGTTGACAATGAAGCCATCAAAGTCATAAGCAACAGGTTGGAGGCCAATCCTCCTAAGCTGTTTCTCTCCAGACTGATCGAGAAGAAAAGGAAAGAGAACGAACAGCAACTTGAAGACATCGCAGGTAGAGCCCTGTCGCTCCAAAGGCTCTTGGAGCCAGCGTACTGGGAGAAGAGGAGAGGAATAAGGCCGGAGGACATTCTCGAACCCTTAGACGACCTTGCCGACATGGAGATCAGAACGGTCAAAATGATCGGAAACGCAGAGAAGCATATCAGAATCTTTGCACAAACCTTTGGCTGGTATGCAAAGATCCGCGAGGAACTCTACAGAGCCCTCGACCGAGGCGTAATTGCGCGTGCACTCATGATCGCCGTTGACGAGCACTCCGGCACGATTTCGAGAGAACTCAAGGATCTGGGCGCAGAAGTGAGGCTCTCAACTCAGGACTGGTACCCCGTCAGAGGCACCTTGATCGACAGCTCAGAGCTTGTCTTTCTGATATGGGCAACTGACAAGAGACAAACTCCTAAGCCCGTCTACTACAGACCACACTACACCAAGAACCCGGGACTCATACGCGTCTTCGCTGACGCATTCGACAAGCGATGGGACCTCGCCAAGCCAATCTAGTCGAGTCGGCAAATCCTAGGCTTGAGACGAAGGCTGCAATAGGCGTTCTTTGCCTTGGTCAAAGCTTGGTCAATCTGATAGCCGGGCAGATACAGAAGGTGACTGAGGCAAGCGCAATCTGACGACCCAAAGCCTCGTACAGGAAAAGCGGCATAAGTCATTTCTTGGATACGCCTATTCACTTCGCATTCAAGGTCCCTTCTAGTTTCTGAATAGACGAACGCCTGGATATTGCAGGCGTTTGCAGCCAGCAAGTAATCGATGTGCCAGAAGCTGCGACGGCGTTTACCGAGATGTCTTTCTATCCTTCCATGAATTGAGACAGAGCCTTTGCCCCGGGCCGAACCAGTATAGATGTATACGCCTCCTGCAAAGCGGACCGGCCCTAGGCTCCCGGCTTTGCATCTGACGTTGCTTTTCAACCTCATGACAATTGTGTAGATCCCTTTCAACCTGCAGCGTCTCTCAAGTAGACTAGTGTTCCGTATACCAGATTGCATTGGCGTCCTTATGTCAGTTGAGGATCTAAGCTCGATCCGACTCCCAAGCTAGGATACACCAAGGTTGCGCAGATTCCGTTCCTTCAAGATCGTTGGGAGGCTTTGGTTTGGGCAGAGTAGGCGAAGCTTACATAAGGTGGATGCGACAAGTCTGCTCAACCAACAAAGCGACATGTAGAGAGAGGCCTCGGGAGTTCGACATGAGCGCGTCCCGACTGTTCGGTACCAATGGTGTGCGCGGAATCGTGAACGTTGATCTCACGTTGGAACTGGTGCTTGAACTCAGTCAATCAATCGGGACATTTTTCAAGGGGGGTCGAATCCTCGTTGGTCGAGACGGAAGACTGAGCGGTCGGATGCTCACCGAAGCGGTCGTGGCGGGATTAACAAGCGTGGGCTGCGAAGTCTGCGATATGGGGATGGCTCCTACACCCTGCATTCAACGTCTAGTCCCCTACTGGGGATTTGATGGCGCTGTGATCGTAACAGCGAGCCATAACCCTCCCGAATACAACGGTGTCAAAGTCGTGGCCAGAGATGGAGTCGAGGTGCCTCGTTCAGATGAGGAACTGATCGAAGGGATCTACCGGAGAAGAGAATGGGTAAAAGCTGACTGGAAGCACGTAGGCAAGACACTTCACAGAAGCGACGGAATCGACGCATACATCCGCGATGTGCAGAGACATTTTGACAATGAGGCAATCAAGCAGGCGGGCCTGAAAACGTTAGTAGACACGGGAAACGGAGTTGGAACTCTCACGACCTCCTATGTGCTACGTGACTTGGGCTGCGCCGTTCACACGATAAACTCAAACATAGATGGCGCCTTTCCCAGTAGGTCGCCTGAGCCTACCCCCGACAGCCTAAGAAACCTTACTGGAACAGTAAGAGATCTGAATGTTGACTTCGCGGTCGCCCTTGACGGCGACGCCGACAGAGCAATATTCCTTGACGAAAAGGGGCAGGTCCACTGGGGAGATAGAACATTCGCCCTGATTGAGCAGCACTTCCTGTCGGAGAATAGAGGAGAAAAGATCGTGACGCCAGTCAGCTCCTCGCAGGTTATTCAGGATGTGGCGAGACAGTATGGCGGTTCTGTCATATGGACTAGGGTCGGAAGCGTTGATGTGTCCCGGAAGATGTTGGAGATAGGGGCCAAACTCGGCGGAGAAGAAAATGGAGGAGTATTCTACGCACCTCATGTGCCCGTCAGAGATGGAACGATTGCTGCAGCCTTCATTGCGAGCATCTTGACAAGAACCAAGGAGAAACTCTCCAGTCTTCTCAACAAGTTGCCCCTGTACTACAATACCAAAGAGAAGGTGTTCTGCCCTAATGAGAAGAAGGAACAGATCCTAAAAGAGGTCAAGGAGAGAGCCCGCGGCTCACGGATCGAGACTGTCGACGGAATCAAAGTGTGGCATGAGGACAATAGCTGGATACTTGTGAGACCAAGTGGAACGGAGCCCGCGTTCAGGCTATTCGCCGAGGCGAAGAGTCGAGAAAGATCGAGCCAACTTGTCTCCACATACAAAGAGATTGTGGAAGACCTCGTGAAGTGATCAATAGACATGGATCACACGGTTTTCTCGGGCATTCTGTTCTGCGTGAGTTTCTTGATGACTTTTCTGGTGACACCTTTGCTTGCGAGGGTGAACAAGAGACTGGGCGTGATGGGAACGGATGTCCATAAGGTGGACAAGCCCAAGATTCCTGAGATGTGTGGACTGGCGGTTACGGTAGGCCTGATCTCATCAGCCATCATAGCAACGGTAGCTCTTCAGGTGGAGGCACGGCCCATTGTTGCCTTCGTGCTGTGCATCAGTATAGCCGCAGCCGTGGGCATAGCCGATGATTTGGGTCCTCTGAGCTCACGAATGAAGCCGGCGTTAACAACTCTTGCTGCAGTTCCGATTGTACTTCTTGGAACTTACAGCCCGTACATGGCCATACCGTTTCTAGGAACAACGAGACTCACGATCATCTATCCCATTCTCCTGATCGGGGCGATAGCAGTTCTTGCGAACGCAATAAACATGATGAACCCCTTCAACGGGGCAATGAGTGGAACCTGCAGCGTGCTGTCACTCGCAATGATCGTCTATCTTCTATTGTTAGGACGCTCCACTGAAATGATTCTACCGTCTGCTCTTTTGGGATCGCTCTTGGCGTTTCACTGGTACAACAAATACCCTGCGAAAGTTTTCTCAGGTAACGCAGGCGACTTGTCTGTGGGCGCAGCGATCGGTGCCCTAGTAGTCATGGGAAGGATAGAGGTGCCGATGTTGATCGCGATGATTCCGCATATCACGAACGCCTTCTACCTACTGTCTAGCGTGGGAGGCCTACGTGAAAGACGTGAGATGCCTCGCAGGCCGACTAGGCTTCTTGAAGACGGAAGGATTCAAGCAACGGAAGATGGCAAAGCCCCCATTACGCTTTCAAGGCTTATCTTAGCTGAAGGTGCCCTGCGTGAGAGCGAGATAGTCAATATCATGATTGCCATGACTATTGCTAGTTCTCTACTCGGGCTACTGACATTGCTCTTAATGAGGCCATGACACTGATGTCGAATAGGTTGGGCTCTCTTATTGCGCTGATCTTTTTCGTCTGGCTGTCGATAGTCTTCGGTCTCTTCATCGTCTTCAGGGTGATCTTTGAGATCTCGTTGCCATGGCAGAATGCGCTCACACCAACGGTCGTCAGTGTGTCGAGGGTCATTCTGAGTGCTATGGTTGGTGTGACTTGGCTGCTCGCATGGTGGAAGCTTGCCAATGTTTATCTCTGGAGAAAACTGAGAAGGCACGAGTGAGCCTACTTGAGATACTTCTCGATAACTGCAATGGGGTTCTCCATCTTCGATATGATGCTCCTGGATTTGGCTCTCGATGTCTTCTCGTAGCTGGGATAATCCAGAATGCGGATGGCATGTCGCACAATGGCTCGGACACTTCCTATTCTAGCAACCAAACCTAGCCTCATCAGGTAACTCTCGACGTATGTTGGAGGGCCCGGATAGAAGGAAATCGAAGGTACCCCTAGGAGCGCCGCCTCCGCTGTCATGGTACCTCCTCCTCCCAGAAAGAGATTGGAGTAATGGAGCAGGCTAGTGGCGTCTATTGCCGAACCGGGAACAACGACCGATCCGCCTATCAGCTTTCTAGCGAAGGTGGTCAGGTCATATCTCGGTATCATGACGACTTGGATCTGGGATGTTTCTCGAACTAGGGCTTGAGCCAAAGACGTTGAGAGAGGGCTGTGAAAACCTTGGCTGATCAAGTACGAAGCTTGGCTTTCCTCAGGCCTTATGGTGACAATAGGTCTGGAACGATCCAGTCCGAGCTCATCGAGGATGTTTGGATCAGGTTCAAAGTCCTTCAGCCATGCGGCAGGGTCAAGCGCATCATAGCGAACGATGCGTGATTCGTCTATGCCATAGTTCCTCCATGCGTCCAACGGTATGGCTTTTGGTGTGAATAGCATCTTTGAAAGCGGAATCGTGAGTCGAGAAACTGCTTCTGCGTGAGGAGAATCGCTAACGCAGTAGTGAGGAATAGCCAAGCCGTAGGCAACGCGAGCTGCTTCAGGAGAGGAGAACGAGATGGCGCTTTCGCAACCATGAGAGGATAACAGGGTGGCGAGTTGCGTGATCCTCTTCGTGCTTGAGATCAGTTTGGTTTTCAAGGAAGCGCCGCCATGCCTTCCGACTTTGAGCGCAAAGATCTTACGCATCTTCAGAAGCTGATTGACTTCACGATACTCCCGAGTAGTCACTAGTACTCTTGTGCCTTGTCGCCGCAGTCGCTTCACAAGGGGCGCAAAGAAGTTTACTTGCTTTGGCGTCAGTATGTCGACCCAGATCCTCAATGTGCGCGACTCCAGTCCTGAGGAGTTAGTTACGCATGGTTCAGTTATCAAACTTCTTCAAACTGTGGCTCAAGTATGAAGGATATGCATGCGAAGTCCAGTATGCTGACTAAAGCAATAAATGTAGTAGAAGGGACTTCTGTGTGGTGGCCTGCCGTTGATTGACACCTTAAGATCATCTCCGGACGATTTGAAGAAGCAAGCTGCAAAAGGCAATGTCACCGTTTCTGTCATTGGATTAGGCTGGATGGGGCTTCCAACGGCATGCCTACTAGCCGAAGCTGGAGCCAAGGTCATTGGAGCGGACGTAAACCATCGTGTAGTGGAGAGACTTAATCAAGGGATCTCACATCTCGAAGAACCAGGTGTTGAACGACTCTTAAGGAAACATATGCGAACAGGGAAGTTCAGGGCAACAACCAGTGTCGAAGAGGCCTCTTCTCAGAGCGACATCATAATCATAGTCGTTCCAACACTAATAGACCAATCAAAGAGACCTGACTACTCGGCTGTCGAGAACGCATGCAGAGAAATTAGCAAGGGCATACGTAAAGGGTCCTTGGTTGTCCTTGAGAGCACTTGCGGACCTGGCGTAACTGAAAGAATAGTCAAGACCATTCTGGAGAAGCACTCCGGACTGAGGGCGGGGGAGGATTTTGCGTTGGCATATAGCCCGATAAGAGCCATGGCTGGCAAAGCGTTGGCAGATCTTCGGAGCTACAACAGAGTTGTAGGCGCCGTCAACAAGAAGAGCCTCGACGCTGCCTGCGCAATCGTTTCGACTACGACGGAAGGCGAATTGATTCGAGTCCGCGACATCAAGACAGCAGAGGCCGCGAAACTCTTTGAGGTGATCTACAGGGACGTGAATATTGGTTTGGCGAGTGAGTTTGCTCTCTTCTGCGAGAATGCAGGGATAGACTACATGGAGGCGATGGCGGCAGCCAACTCTCAGCCTTACTCTCATCTTCACGTTCCAGGTATCGGTGTTGGTGGTCATTGCTTGCCGATTTACCCTTACATGCTGATGGATGAGGCGAAGTCTCAGGGCGTCAGATTGAGGATTGTGAAGGCATCGAGATCGATGAATGATGAAATGCCTAGACATGTCTTGGGCTTGGCTGCGAATGGTTTGAGATCGTCTGGCAAGCCTCTGAGGAGAGCTAGAGTGACCGTCCTCGGCATATCGTATAGACCGAACGTCAAGGAGATTCGATTCTCGCCTGCTATTGAGCTGATTTCCCTGCTGAAGAAGAGGGGGGCTCGCGTGACCGTATATGATCCCAAGTTCTCTTGCGATGAGATAAGTAGGCTTGGACATGTGGCTGAACCTACCTTGAAGAAGGCTGTTGAGAAGGCCGACTGCGTGATAGTGGCTGTGGCTCACGACGAGTTCAAGAGACTTGACGCTAGAGACCTAGCTGCTGCGATGAGCCGATCGCCCGTAATAGTAGATTGCACTCACCTGATAGACCCAGTGCAGGCAGAGAAGACTAGAGCAACATACCGGGGAGTCGGTCGGGGCTTGTGGACGAGGTAGGCACAAGGGAAAATGGTATATCGTCACAAGCAATTGTATGAGTGGGATTTGCTGCGATGAAAAGAAGATTGATGGACATTCTTGCATGCCCTATCGATAAGCATCATCCTCTAGAACTCCATGTCTTCGATGAAAAGGACGAAATCGTTGAGGGCCTTCTCGTGTGTCCCAAATGCAACAGGTTCTACCCTATAATCGAGGAGATTCCGCATATGCTGCCTGATGAACTTAGGGAGAAGGAGGAGGATGTGGGATTCCTCAGGAAATGGAAGGAAAAGATCCCTGAGAAGATTCTGAATGAGGGGAAACCTTTCAATCTGAAGGTTGGTTAGGACTATGGCAGATCGCGGAACTAAGGCAGATGATTGGACGAGTCGTCATCTTTCTATCGTTGAGAGCGCAAGAGTGACTATTGCCCGAAAGGCCTTGTGCACCTTAAGGAAGTCGTCGGAACTGTAAGTCAAGATTCTAGGAGCGATTCTTTTCACATCAGGGATCAGTTCCGCGACATCTGCCATGCCAACATTCATCAGCTCCAAGCGCATCTCGTAAGGAGGCTGGAGCTTGAACGGATGCATTTCGCTGCGCCTCTTCAAGGCAGATATTGCTCCCTGACTAATCGCTTCCCTCGACTTGTTTGGATGCAAACATTTCGCAGACCACCTACTCACAGCTTCTTTAACTGTGACTGTTTCCACGTTACCTAGAAGGTTCTTCGCTTCACTTGTCACTGCAGAATCTCCGGTAACGAGGACTACCGGGACATCGAAGGTGCCTGCGATGAGGGCGTTCATACCGGTCTCTCCGAACTCCTGGCCGTTGATCATGAATCCGCTGACCGTGGCGCCAGAGTAGGTGTGATCAAGGACTCCGTGTAGAGTGCCTCTCCTTGCGTGATATCCAATCAAGAAGGCCGCGTCGAAGCCTCGATCTATGCCTTGCATCATGCTGAGAGGCTTTGTTGAGCCTGTGATCAGCTTGGCGTCTTGGTGAAGCTCCTCCGGAATCAGGTTCCTCATAGTTCCATGTGAGTCGTTTACGACCACTTCAGTTGCTCCCGCTTCGAAAGCGCCGGAAATAGCAGCGTTCGCTTCCCCAGTCATCAGCTTCCTAGCTCTGTCATGCTCCCTACCGTTACGCATGGTGTGCTCGTCGTGAACCACTCCCGAGATTCCTTCCAAATCTACGGATATGAAAACCTTCATTCAACTCACCTTGGCAAACTGCCTGAACTATCGACTCGGTCAATATAAGAAACTTTGAGCCCTGT
>Ga0315310_10003214_pt1 | contig 10181 bp, 9 predicted proteins | sample TDP5_MG_FD_203630 | JGI IMG/M metagenome (GOLD analysis project Ga0315310, IMG submission 203630) | Freshwater sediment microbial communities from Lake Towuti, South Sulawesi, Indonesia - TDP5 | ecosystem: Environmental > Aquatic > Freshwater > Lake > Sediment | place: Indonesia: South Sulawesi...
AGCTCCAATCTGGTCGAACTTGCCCTGATCGACTTGTTGACTAAGGGAAGAAAAGCCATGGAAAGACACCAAAAGAAATGGGTTGATCTGCGCAAAAAGACTGAAAAATGGCTGAAACAGACAGCTAACCTTTCCTACACTCCAAACAGCTGTGGCGTTGTTTTCTGGGTTTCAACTCCCATAAGAGACACATACAAATGGGTGACTCAACAAGCCATTCCAAGGTTCAGTGTTGCGGTTGTTCCAGGCGCCTTCTTTTTGTTCAGAGAATACGAGATAAACGAATCAAACTATGTCAGGCTCGGCGTTGGGAACATTAATCCAGAAAAACCAGAGGACTTAGACAAGACTTTGCATAGCTTGGAAGATGCGATACGTAGTGGTCAAAAACTTGGACTTTAACGTGTCAAGAGTGAAGCCTTATTATTTCCACTTAGCAGGTATTTTTTTGCCGTTGATGAGACCGACATTGCTGATCATATATGACGCTCATTTTTCCCTAGGGTGTCGGATGCACCTAAGTTGGCTGCACACGCAAGTGAATTGCGCCAAGAGAAGTTGCCAAAAAAAGCATGTATATGAATAAAAGGATAGCGCCTTCTCTCCAACCCAACCTTTCCATGGACAAGAAATACCACAAGAGGAGGTTAGCGATGAGGGAGAAGACAACGATGTCAAGGAAAACCAGCATATTCATTGTCGAGGGTTGACCGACCAAAGCAGGAACAAGCAATGTTATCCCCAGAATCAGAGTTATGTTAATGAAGCAACTCCCAACAATGTCGCCAAAGGCTAAGGCTGGATGTCCCTTAAGAAAGGATCTAACATCAAGAGAGAACTCTGGCAGGCTGGTGCCAAACGCAACTATGGTGGCTCCTATCAGAGTCCTAGGCACACCCGCAAACTCTGCTATAGTCACTGCTGACTCCACAATGAAATAAGCACTTATTACAACACCAGCGACTCCTAAGAAGGTGAGAGCAACGTAAAGGCGCAACTTTCTTCTCATTTCCTCAGAAACTTCTCCACCCTCTTCTGGGGGAATTCTGATCTTCATCAATTGAAAGGCATAGAAGACAAAAATCAAGATCAAGATTAAGCCCACAAGCCAGTTGGCACCAACAAGATAGACTAGAGACAAAGGAATTATAGAAGCCACGAAGAGACCGAAGTAAAGGCTGCCCAACTCTTCTTTTGCAAAGGGAGGAACCATGCTTGAAGCTTTAGGACGCTTCAGAGCAACCAAGAGAGCGGCTAAACCAATGATTAAACAGACGTTCACAATGTTTGAGCCAATAACGTTTCCAGCGGAAAGTGCGGCTTCGCCGCCTAATGAGGCAATGAAAGCCACGCTCAACTCGGGTAAGGAAGTGGAGAACGCAAGCAGAATAAAGCCTACAGTTGTTTTTCCAAGCCCAGTTATGTCCGACACCTTGATCGCTTGGGTTATTGTCAAGTGGCTGAATTGGTCGAGCACTATTAAAGAAACGATTAGAACAATCAAGGCGAGCACGATGTCCATGGCTGAGTCCTCAGTCTGCGTTTAAAAAACAACTATCAAAAAGATAAATCTACTGTCAAAAATTACCAATTATTTTTTTAATGCTCAATTTCAGAAGTCTGTGCCCCTCTTTTCAGACACTTCCTCTAATCCACCGTCTAAAAACAAGAAAGGAAGCGGTAACCAAAAGCGCCATCAACGCCATGAAAACCAATGGAACAAAAGGCTCCCACGCCACGGTTGGAAATCCTTGACCAGCGTCTAAAATCATTTCATCTTCGGCATAAATCTGAAACCCGTTGTCTAGGAGGAACTCTCTTGTTTCGAGGGAAGAAGCCACGTAGTCCGAATGCGTCACATTCATGTATTGAATCGTGTCTTGCTCCGTCACTGCTCCACTCTTGACGAACCTTAACGGGTCATCCGAATTGTCTCGCACGTAGGTGAGGTCCACGGGTAGCCACCCCCAAGGCGGAATATAAACTACAGCCCACCCGTGCCAGCCGATTCGCCGTTGAACTAAAGTCACGTGACCATTCCACAATGTTTCGTTGATTAGTCCTTGTTGAGGCAGATAGATGCAGCCTGTTTGAAGGTAGGCGGGAATGCCAACTATCCGACACAAAGTGATGAGCAACATTGCTTGGTCGTCGCAGTCGCCCTCACTTAGGCTGTAGGTTTGATTCGGATAAAATGGAACTTCATGTCTCTCCTCTGTGTCGGGGTAATCGATGTTTGCATCTATCCAAGCAGTAAAGTTCTTGACGATTGAAAGAACTCTGGTTTCGTTTTCCGCCAAATTGTGCGCTAACACTTGCAATGCGGAATCGCTCGTTAGCCACGAACCTTCCTCAATTGCGTAGCTTTCTATCAAGTCGTTTGGTATGTCTGTCAAGTTCTGCGATGCGTTCTCACTTATGTTGGGTATGCTCCTAGGCTTTGAAACTATGCGATACCAAACCGTGAAGCTAAGGTTTTTTCCAGAGCTGAGCGCGGATTCTGGAAACTGCATGACTCCAACCAAATTCCCATCCTCGTCCTCCTTTGTTTCAAAAGGAAACGTGGAATTGACTAACGCAACCGTTTGCCAAGTGTTGTTCATGAACAAACTTATGGTTCGGTCCCCTTCCCTCTCAGTGAAGTTCCAGACTCGACTTTGAGTTGGGTTGCTGTACCGCACCGTTGACTTGAGTAAGTAGTTGACATCTTCCGTTTCTCCCTGCGCAACAGATAGACTCAGAAAGGACGGCGCCCACAACAACACGACGAGGACTAAGAAAATGGCACGTGGTCTCTTCATTTACCTTCCCCCTTTGCTTCAGGTTACAAACGAATATTTAATTGACTCAGAAAGGATAGATGTCTCAGCCTTCTTGTTTAACCTTATGCAAGAAAAAAAAGAGATGATGACTATTCTACGTGAACTCGGTACAGGTCTATGTCTTCCCTCATCTCAGGCGTGCACTCCAAGAATTCTCTCACAGCCCGCCTTACGTCCTTAGATTGCGTTATGTAGCGCCCAGCAATTATGATGTCAGCTCCTTGTTTCAAAGCCTCCAACGCTGTCTCAGGAGTGACCCCGCCCGCAACAGCAACCAAAAACCTTTCATGAGGGAAGCTGTGGCGAAGTTCTTTGATTAACTCCATGCGGTGGACGACGGTTTTTTCAGCGTCAATGGCACGATGCAAGATAACGACATCGGGAAGATGCTTCAATGATCGAAGTTTCTTAATCGGGTCTTCAACCTCCATCATATCGACTACAGCGTAAATTCCGAGTCTCTTAGCCTCGTAGACAAAGCCGTTGAGCATTTCCGTAGCTGCGAGCCCCGAAGCCACAACTGCGTCAGCTGTTTCCTCAAAAGCGAGGTCGACCTCCACCTTTCCGACATCTAATGTTTTGAGGTCAGCGGCGATGAACGTGTCTCTTGCCACTTCTCTTAGCTCACGAATCACTTTGGTGCCATACTTCTTGAGCAAGGGTGTGCCGACCTCTAAGATGATGCGGTCGCTCTGCGGAACCTGACTGACAATTTCTTTTGTGCGTTCAAAGCTCGGGATATCAAGCGCAATCTGCAGGTAGGGTGGTCTCCACAGACGCGGCACCTTGAAGCCCATTATCGGATGCTTAGCCCTATCCTTATCGTAGATTATCTTCTCCAAAGACGGATAGTTGGCTAAAGCCCTTCTCAAAGCCAGCTTCGTTGCGCCATAATTGTACTGGTAAATTCGGCGGTAATCTTTAGCTTCAGGATGCACGAACACGCTGCATACAATAACCCAGTCGTCAACCTTGTCTTTGGGCACAATGCCTTCTTCAACAGTGTCAGCCACAGCCTTAGCCACAGCCGCCTGCGCAGGACCAAAAATTTTCCCCGCCTGCTCTAAGTTTTTCACAGTAACCTTAGGAACCAACAAAGTGTGCGGCTTAGGCGGCAGGTTAGGTCGAATCACAGCCAAAAGAGGCGTGTGACCAACAGACAAGCTCGATAAGCCGTTGGCGAAAGCCTCGCCTACAGGCCCGTCCTTGTCGCCTATCAACAGGTCAATGTGGGCAACCTCGTTCCCTTCGCCTACAAGAGCCTCACCGATAAGATAAGCGAAGCCCTCAGGCTGTTTCAAGGCTGCCGGAAGTGTCGGCTCAACCCTACCCACATCTTCGAATTTAACGCCAAACTCTCTCATCCACTCGTAGAGAGTGTCCCGATGAATGCCCAAAGCCTTGGCTGTTCCGGCAATCGTCGGCTTCTTCGCCTTCTTAACCTCAGTCTCCTTCCTCATAGCCCCACTGAGCATGCGAACAAACTCTTCTCTGGTTTCAGGTTTTTTGCCACTGAGTTCCGACACCTAACTCACCTGCATAACACTTTATGCGCGACAAGTATTAAAGTTTGTCGGAATTGCACACGTCCAAGTCATTTTTCCGACACTTGAGAGTCTGTTAAAGTTCTTTTTTGTTATTGTCCGACAGTTTTTCCGACGAAAAACATTTCAAAGGAATATGAGAATAAGGTGAAGCATATCTGTGGCTTTGAGGGTGATGCGTTGTGGGGAAGTTCTTGATTGAGGAGATGACGCCTCAGGAGATAACTGATGCCTTAAAGGAAGTCGACACGGTTGTTGTTCCGTTGGGAAGCGTGGAGCAGCATGGACCTCATCTTCCGGTTGGAACCGACACTCTAATTCCGATAACGGTTGCGAAGCGTGTTGCAGAGAAAGCCAAGGTTCTAGTTGCGCCCCCCATCTATTATGGAAACTCGTTGTCGATGGCTGACATGAAGGGTGTTTTCACTGTTACACCCGACTCTTTGGCAGGTCTGCTCCTCGACCTTTGCAAATCCTTTGCCAAGCAGGGATTCAAGAAGATAGTTTTCATAAATGGGCATGGGGGAAACAGGCAGGTCTTGGGCTGCATCGGGCAAAGAGCACGCATGGAAACTGGCGCCTTGGTCGTTCTAATAGACTGGTGGTTCATAGCTGCCGAGGAAATCCCCCAAATATGTGAGCAAGAAGTTGTGCATGCTGACGAAGGCGAAACAAGCATGATGCTGGCTTGCCGACCCGACTTGGTGGACATGACAAAGGCGACGAAAGATGAAACTTGGGATAAATTAGTCAAAGAATTAACCGGTGGAAAGCCCAAGAATATGCCCCAGGTTTTTATGCCGTTTCAAAAGTGGTCGAAGACAGGCTTGATCGGAGACGCCACCAAGGCATCTAAGGAAAAGGGCGAGAAAATCATGAAGGCTGTGGTTGATAACATAGTTAATTTTCTGCAACAATTAAACAAACTTCAATGAACATTTTATGGGATTTTGTTTTGCACCGCCTTCGCAAACGCTTGGGTTAGGTCGGAGCCAAAACCAACCAGGACTATCTGCTTCAAAGGTGTGCCAGCGTCAACGTGGCTTTTTATCTCGTCAACCATGACATTTGCAGCTTCTTCGACGTTAAAGCCTCCGACACCAGTGCCCATGCCTGGAAAGGCAACGCTGCCTATACCCAGTTGTTGAGCGCATTCTAAGGCGCCTCTTGTAGCCAACCTTACATTTTGCCTATTGGTCGACATGGCTGGACGCTCCATTGTAGGCGCGTGAATCACATATTTCGCTTTCAGTTTTCCAGCAGTAGTCGCAACCGCCTTTCCGACTGAGATAGGCGCCTTCTTGCTGGCTTCTTCTTGAATTGCTTTTCCACCGGCTCGAAGTATGGCGCCTGCAACTCCGCCTCCCATGATGAGTAGGCTGTTTGCGGCGTTTACGATGGCGTCAACCTCAAACTTTGTTATGTCACCTGAGGCTACGGTTATGGTTACGCCTTTGTAGAAGCGTTCAAGAATGCTCAAATGAGACACACTCTGTGTTCAATTATTCGTTGAGTGTGTTTTGATAAGATTTTTGCAGTTTTTGGGCTTGAATGGAAAGACATAACTATGAAGTTTAACGCTGTAATGATTCTGTGACTTCGTCGGAAGGCGCTTTGGAGGCAAGCCTGGTTTGTTAAACGTGCGTAGGATACGTGAGGACTTTCCCATCCTTAGGTCGGGTGTTATCTACTTAGACAGCACCGCCAGCAGCCTAACACCTGAACCCGTGCTTCAGCGCATGTTGGAGTTTTATCGAGAATACAGAGCGAACGTGGAGAGGGGCGTTCACCGACTGGCGGTTAAAGCCAGCGAAGAATATGAGCAGGCACGCTCTAAAGTAGCCGATTTCATCCACGCCAAGTCAGACTCAGAAATTGTGATGACAAGGAACACCACCGAAGGCATAAACTTGGTTGCCAATGGTCTCAAGTGGAAGAAGGGCGACAAAATAGTTACTTCTGTTTTGGAGCACCACTCCAACTTCATTGTTTGGCTCAGGGTCAGAGACAAACATGGCGCTAAGGTTGAGGTTGTTATGCCCCGTAAACCAGTTGCGAAAGGCATTCTGCATCCAGCCGACTTTGAGAAAGCCATTGACGACAAAACAAGGCTAGTTGCCTTGACCCATGTTTCAAACGTTTTGGGAGTGATAACCCCAGTGAAAGAGATTGCAAAGGTTGCGCACCAACACGGCGCTATGCTATTAATCGACGGCGCTCAATCGGTGCCCCACATGCGAGTTGACGTGCAAAAACTGGGCTGCGACTTTCTGGCTTTCAGCGGGCACAAGATGTGTGCGCCTACGGGTTCAGGCGTGCTCTATATGAGAGAAGAGGTGCAAAAAGAAGTTGAGCCCATTTATATTGGCGGGGGAACCATAGAAGAAGTTGGCGTAGACCATTATAGGCTTGAGGAAGGCCATGGGCGCTTTGAGGCGGGCACCCCAGATGTGGCAGCCGCAATCGGATTGGGCGCCGCAATTGACTACCTGAACAAAATTGGCATGGAAAACATTGAACGTCATGAAAAAACGCTTACAAAACAAATGTACGATGGGTTGACTGGCATTCCCAAAGTGGATGTTTATGGTCCAGAACCAGAGCGTAGAGTGGGCATCATACCCTTCAACGTAGCCGACCTGAACCCGCACGATGTGGCTCTAGCCCTAGACGTTTCAGCCAATATCATGGTAAGGTCAGGACACCACTGCGCCCAACCCTTGTCAAAAACAGTAATCGGCAAGCCGGGTTCAGTGCGGGCCTCGGCATACATCTATAACACAAAAGAGGAAATAGAAAAACTGGTCTCAGCGGTAAAAGAGATAGTAAAAACACTTGCCAAATAATTTTAGTCTGATGTAAGTCCTCCGTAGGCTTCTTTTTTCTGTTAGTTTGTGTTCATTGGGTTTGATGTTCTAGGCAGTTTAGAAGACAAGTGGCGCAACGATGAAAGCACATCCATTGTAGTTTTTTCCCATCTCTGTTGCTCTGAACAGGAATGGATACGGTTTTTTCTTAACCGCAAATACATGAACTTCGTTAAAGTGGGTTTCGAGGAATTGGTGAACAATGCCTAACATCTGTGGAGAAATGTAATATTCTAAGTCTCGATGACCGACAACAAGTTCGTTGCACTTTTTTGATTCTTTTTCGCTCTTCCGTATGCACAATTTGCAGTCTTCGACTTTAAGTGGTTCGTATTCCTTGAAAAACTCTTTACGGCAATCCTCTTGAGCAAGGAGACCAATTACCTTTCTTTCGTCGGTTATGAGTTCTATTCCGTGGAATTTCAAAGTGTCTTTCTGCATTTTTGCGCCAGTTTCTTTTTCAAACTGTTCAACCCAACTAAAAATGCCCATTCTCTCACCTCTAAGTGTTGGTTCCAGTTTGTTCCAAAGTTGGTCAACATCTTTGAGGAACCTTGCGATTTCTCTTCCCTTGTCTGTGAGTTTGTAGACAACCCCGTCTTTTGTGATTACAGAGTTTTCCAAAAGGAAGTTAAGATGATAGTTGAAGTTTCCCGTGCTAGTTAGATGCCTAACGTGTTCTGCTGTGTCCAATAGGTCGGAGTAAGCAGCTTTTCCTGCCTCTTCTAAGCGTCTAACTATTTCATTTCTTGTGTGGTCGGCGACAATCGAGAGCACATCGCTTTTCCTCAAAGACGTCACCAAAGACAATCATTAAGAAAACTGCATATAGCATTTTTTGACTATAAATTTGTCATTTAGGCTGCAAGGGAAACGATTCATATATGTTAAAAGTGTGGCTAAATCAATTGCTTTATTAGAAAAATGAAGGTGCGTATTTGTCTAAAGCTGTGCAGATGGAAAAAATCGCCAGCAAAGTTCGTGTGTGCGCAAAGTGCCCCCTTTCCAAAGGACGCCGAAAGGCTGTCCCAGGCGAAGGCAACATAGATACATCCGTAGTGTTTGTGGGTGAAGCGCCGGGCTACTGGGAAGACGTGAAAGGCTTGCCCTTTGTGGGCGCTGCAGGAAAAGTTCTAGACACGCTTTTCGAATGGATTAAGCTTCCACGAGAAAAAGTTTTTATAACAAACGTGGTCAAGTGCAGACCGCCCGAAAACCGAGAACCTAAACCAAACGAAATCGAGACTTGCACTTCGCTTTATCTCAACCGTCAAATCGCGGTTATTCAGCCTAAAATCATTGTGACGTTGGGCAGGCACTCAACTGCTTACATTTTCTCAAAAGCTAGTTTGGAAGCAAAGATGATTGAAGGCATCAGTCAACTACGTGGCAAAGTCGTCCAAACAGAGTTCATGAACTTGCCAGTATTGGTTATTCCCATGTTTCATCCAGCTGCTGTTCTGCACAATCCGAAGTATAGGAAAGCGTTGGAAAGGGACTTTGAACTTTTGAAGAACGAGCTCAAGAAGCAAGGCTTGCAATGATGTCTGCATAGGTTTTCGCCATTTTCAAGACATCCTTGGCGTAGACGAACTCGTTATACGTGTGGCAGAGCTCTCCGTAGCCTGGTCCAAAAGCCACGGTTGGAACACCGAGCAGTTCTCTAAAATAGTGGGCGTCGCTGGTCGCAGCCATGTAGGTGGCTGAAGGCTTGTAACCAAACACTTGTTTCGCGCTTTGCTGCACCGCCTCAGTCAACCAGTGAGTAGCGGGCGCGAAAGATGGCAACGTCCTATTAATCACCTCGTACTCAACACCTTCAGAAATCAAGCTGTGGACGAATGCTTCAACTCCTTCTGGGCTACCACCGGCTGGAACCCTTATGTCAACCTCAGCCTCGCACATTTCAGGCACCACATTAACCTTTGTTCCACCATGGATTAAACCCAAACTCGTGGTGTAATGGTCAAGCGAGCTGGTTAGACTGCTCGCAGGCACGCCCTGTCTCTCAGCAACCCTTCGCAACTCTTTTCTGCCGTTTCGCACAAGCGTCTCGGCTTCTTTGGGAACCGCTACTGCTTGGCTCTCCAGAGCCTTCAGTTTGGGAACAAAATCGGTCATCATTTTAATGGCGTTTCTTCCTAAAACAGGCGTGCTTCCGTGTGCTGGCTTCCCATGAGCCTTGAATCTTAGCCAACAGGTTCCGCGTTCGCCGCCTACGATGCTGTATTCACTGTCAAGGTAGCCTGTGGGTTCAGTTATAAGACAAGCGTTGCCACTTAGTTTCCTATTCTGCAACAACCATTGCACGCCTCCAGGTCCCTTCGCCTCCTCATCCGACACGCTAGTAACCGTTATTTTCCCAGACAAATCGTCTTCAAAGTCTTTAACCCCAGCCGCAGCAAAGAGCATAGCTGCCACTCCACCCTTCTGGTCGCTGGCACCTCGCCCCAAAATCCTTCCCTGCTTCATCACTGCCTCGTAGGGATGGACAGCCCATCGTGAGAGGTCGCCGGCTGGAACCACATCGATGTGTCCACATAGTATCAGGGAGGGTTTGCCTCTTCCAACAGTGGCAACAACACTAACGTGCCCTTTCGCAGGCTCAAAAGTTTGATAACTTATTCCCTCATTTTTGAGAAAGCATTCAACAACTTTGGCTGCTTCGGAGACGTCGCCAGGCGGGTTTTCACCCTTTGCCTTAATGATTTCGCAACATAGTTTGTTTAATTCTTTTGCGCGGCGCTCAACAACCTCGCCGATTTTGGTTCCCAATTTTTTCAAGACAAGTACACCTCTTAATGATTTTGTGTTGTCTTCTGCCCGCTGTTTAGTTTTGCGAATGCTTAATAAATGGATGCTCGTCTTCACTTATGCCTAACCAAAAGTTCACACGTAGGAGAGTATATTTCCAACATGGCTAAGTTCAAGGTCATTGTCTCCGACCC
>Ga0315310_10003215_pt1 | contig 10175 bp, 18 predicted proteins | sample TDP5_MG_FD_203630 | JGI IMG/M metagenome (GOLD analysis project Ga0315310, IMG submission 203630) | Freshwater sediment microbial communities from Lake Towuti, South Sulawesi, Indonesia - TDP5 | ecosystem: Environmental > Aquatic > Freshwater > Lake > Sediment | place: Indonesia: South Sulawesi...
GGATCATTATTTAAAGGAAGTTGAGATAATCATCTCAAGCGCTGACCGCTGCGAAAAGCGTAACGCTGAAGTCTCACACCTCGACGATCCTACCACATCCTGGCACTGGCGAGGCTGTGCAATAGACATATTCGCCAGGATAAAAGAGACCAGGGAGCCAGTAGAAATGCTGAGGCTCCACACCTGGGTAACTCAACTCTGGCCAGACGAGGATGTTGAGTATTTTAAGGATCACATCCACATTACCCTGGCCAGGTATTAAGTCTCATCCACGAGGAGAGACCGTCAGCTGAAACCTTGCCCTGGGTGGCACTCCGAACTTTTTAACCTGGTAGCGCTTCTTCTCCCACCCGCTAACCTTCAGATACTCCAAAAGTTGCGCTATCAAGGTCTGGGAAGTAATATCCCAGTAAGACATCCCCGCGGGTTTATCCTCTCGAGGAACCCACACCCTAAGGACCCTGATGTCCTTCTCTATCGGGGCATACCTCACCTTGATCACTGCGTGGGCCAGGTGCCACCTCTCTATATTCAGGGTTATCTCCTGACCATCCGTTAACTCCATAATATCAAACGGCCCTTCCATAATCGGTAGGTCCTCAAACAATTTAGCCCCCTTTCTCACTATCCTGGTAAGACTCACTGACCCCCTGGGCCCAGGGCAGCGAATCCTCTATCCTGGAAACTTACCGAGCGGCGCCGAGCGGCAATAAAACATTCCAGGCGATACCCCCACCAACACTTTTCCATCCTCTAAAAATCTGGCTCAAATTTTCCGTTTAAGCCACTTAATTTCTTTTCTCCGATAAATACTACCCTTCTTTTTTATACTCATCGGGATTCGTAAGTGGCGCTCGTCTCATTCGCTCAGCTCGCTCCTTCAAATAGTCATCCACCCATTTCGGCCTAAAATACTTCACACGAAAACCACGCTCACGAGCCATCACGATAACAAGAGGATCCTCTATTGCATAAACTAACTCTCCTACCAGAGGTAAATCTCTATACTCCTCAAGCTCGGCCGTGCTATACACTAACCTCGAGTATAGCTCGAGCTTAGAGACATCTCCAGGCTCTGGCATTATTGCTGCCTCGATCAGGACCATCTCATCATCCTTGATCACGATCGCATCGGCCCAGCGCCTGAATGGAGATAAAAGCCTCTTTTCTGGATCTGTAAGAGTCTCGGAGTCCAGGCTCGGGTGGAGTCCACCCAGCCGAACCCTCAACATATGAATCGCCCCAGGATACTCTTTTACCAAATACTCAGCCACCAGCTGCAACTCTCTCGGCTGCCATCGCCTCACCATAAAAATCACTCCTGGGAAGCAGGGAAAGGCAAACCTCGAAAGCCCCAACCCGCTCCCCATAAAGTATACAATACCACTCTCGGATAAGTCAAAAAATCTCTCCCAAAATGGTCAAGATTTTTTGACAAATTCCGTGGCCATTTTGTATACTTGAATGGGTAGTAATGCTGAAGTCCTGAAAAGGGACTATTAAGGCGAGGAGTCGATCACAAAGCGAACTCCTCGCCTTTTTTGTGGTCTTGACTCCTCGCTATGAGAAAGGGGGGAAATCTATGGCTGATCTTAACGAGCTGGTAAACAAAGGTCTTGAGGGGCTTGAGGGATTTCTGCACGACATCAGGACAAATCCCGAGATAGCTGCTGAGCTCAACAAGCCCAAACCAGGGAACCCGATCACTCTCGGCCCGAGCGTGCCGACCGCTACTGACTGGGTGAACGATATGACAGCAGCAGCCAAAGCCAAGGCCGACAAGTGGCTAAAGAATTCTAAAGCACCGAGCAAGGATCCCAAGGCTGAGGCCAAAAAGGCAGTTACCAAATATGAGAATAATATGAGGGCATCTCTCGACGAGAAAAGGTGGCCAGCAGGGATCGACGCCTACGATGAGGCGGGAAGGATGACATCGATCGATCAGTGCGGGACCAGCGGATTCACGGCGGGTATCGATCGTAAGAAACATAAGGCCCAGAAGAAAATCGAGAAGCTGCAACCATTAGTGGTCGGCTTAAAGGAGAAAATCGGGGCTATGGCCGTCGGGACAGACCCCGAGAGAGAGGCGAGGATGCTCGCTGCTCGTCGGGGAATGATAGCGATCGGGAAAGAAATGAGGAAAGGCTGATCAGGCTTTATATCCTGGTCAGGTTTTTTTATTTAAGGGGGTGATGCTATGCTAAAAGAGCCCTTAATGGTGAAAATCGTCGAGGGAAATACGGACCTCGAACTGAGGGCAGATACTGGGAAGTCTCTACTTGTAAAGGATATTTTGGTCGTAAACCCAGCCACGAGTTATCTCACCATCAAGGTGGAAAAGGCAACGGTAGGATTCTTCAGGGTCGGTGGATACCTGGGGAATCACTTACCATTGATCGCAGGTAGAGCTGGACACGCACACGACTGGAAAACATCGACCAGGACCGTGGGCGATGTTACTTCATTCGGCTGCCTCAAGAATGCAGGGGGCGGGGAAGTGGTGGCAGGAAATATGATCGGTAGCCTGGCAGCAAATACAACCTATCCTCGTGTAGGAGAGCTTGCCAGGAACGGGTCGCCACAGAAAACGCTACTCGGGCTCTTGACTGAACTCGGGATATTCAAAGGGTTCCCGATCGGTGAGGGCCAGTCGATGGTCTTTGGTGGAGTCAAACAGTCAGGAGCTCTCCAGTTAGTCATCTATGAGATCCACGACGCTGGAGATAAAAAGCCAAGTGATGAGAATGGATCGGAATCCAAAGAGTATGTCTTTATCAATTACGGGAACTGTGGGGGCAATGTGGCCAAAACGGGAGACTCGGTTTTCAATACGCCTGTCTCCCCGCCCGAGTTTCCCGACTTTCCTTTTGGTAAGGATGTGCCAGCAAATACCGAGATAACACTTCTCGGGATCCTGGGATCAGACTTCTCACCCGAGGATAATGATGGAACCAATTACACCTACACCGAGAGGCTGAAACTCATCAGGGGAAGAGAGACCCTTTTCGATCCAGATAAGAAGGGTCTTTACTTCTGGTCAGGGCGAACGACTGCCCTCGGCGGGATGAGAGGAGTAGCGGAAGGCCTATCGATGATCGGCAATTTTTCGGATGTAGATGAGAGGCTGCCCCTGATCTTCCCTGTGCCATTAGTTTTTACGCCAGGAGAGGAGCTGGGGATCTACCTATCAACAATAAGTGGTGGCACACCAAAGAATATCGGGATCGATGAGCACGAGATAGGACTGATCCTGAGAGTGAAAAAGGCAGGGTGATGATATGGCGAAGTATTACAAACCTTTCAGTATTACTGGAGTGGCGAATACCACTGCCTGGGATCCTGGGCTTGAGTCCACCGAGGGAGAGAAAAAGAAGATCATTGCAGTCCTGGTGAGCGTGTCGGGTTATGCTGGTAACGAGGTGGTCCTTAACATCGAGCGAGAGAAGATCGGGGGGATACCTGACTATCTCCTGGATACCGACGAGAGCACTGGGAGCACAAACACCCAGAAGTCAACGAGTAAGATCTCCAGGATAGAGGTGGACCACGACCTTGAGGTGGGGAAAAAGTTTCTCATAGGGATCACTTGTGGTGGCACTGCTAAGAATCTCAGGGGATCCTATGAGTATGAGATCGTGAAGTAGAAAACGGGAGACGAGAGAATGGGAATAAAGGTCGAGGAGACCATCCAGAATGTGAGGGAGAATCTTCTCGAGGATATGGACTTCGACCCGTCTCAGGTGAGGCGGTTTTTTGTCTCCAATATCATCGGGAGAGTATTCGCCCATCTGATTGGCTGGACTGGCGCCAGGGCAATGAGGCTCCTCTGCACTGGTGCGGGGATCCTCAAGGTGGCGCCCCTGGGGACTGGCTTTGAGCATAACGACACAAAGGCTGGCAATGCTCCCGATTCGTATGGAACGGCCCTGACATTTGATCAGATATGCTCCAGGGTCGATATTTTTATATGGGATAACCCAGCAATGGTAAAAAGGTCGCTCGACGGCACCATCTATGATGATGAGTTTGAGGTGCCTGCTGGTGGATTCTACTCCTTTGACTGCGTTACTCACTCGATCAATATCAAAAACAAGACGGCCACGAGCGTTGCCCGCTACCAGATAATCGGCTGGTGGTAAGAGAAATTATGCCTAACGGATTCTCCCTTTTTATGGTCGATACGGCAAACATAAAAGACGGGGCTATTACTGCCCCGAAGATAAATGCCAATGCCATTCTACGATCAAAAGTAAAGAGGACTCAGACAACAGTCTCAGGGAGTTTAGCCGCAGGGGCTCAGGTAGTGATAGCAATGCACGACACCAATTTTTTCCCCTGCGTCTATGAGGATGGGATAGGTAAGACCTATATGAAGGCGCAGCATAATCTCAAGGACATTCCAGAAGGAAATTTTGCCCTGAGGAATGACGACACCACGAGCCGCCCCTATAATGTTACCTGGGCGTATATATCAGAGACCTAAATGAGTAAAAGAAGAAATGCCAAATATATTCTACAAGTGGGGAGACAGTGGCAGCCTTAGCACAGCCCAGGGATCTCAGTCTGGCACGCTCCAGGCGTCTGCGGCAGTAACTATTGTTATGCACTTAAAAACCTTCTTCCCGAATATGTGGTCAGGCGGTGGGTATAGTGTGAGGGTAGGGTGCAACTTTGAAACACAGGGCGACTATGTGGGCAGGTTTCGCCTTCATAACAGCTTAGGGACTTCACAAGATTATCAGGTAACCTGGGAGTATGTAACATCGTAGTGAGGTGATAGATGCACCAGATCTGGCTAATTGTCGACGATAAAGGAAAGATCCAGCACTGCTGGGAAGCGCCAGATCCACCAAAGAAAGGAGAGGACCTGGTCCCGCCCCTGGCACTCGACCCAATGCCATCAGGGTGGAAGGTGATTAAGGTTAAGGCACCAGGGCTATTAAAAGAATTCGAGGAAGAGGCTCGAAAAGCAGGCAAGACTCTCTCCAAATTTATCCTGGATGAGTGCGAGATCGATAAGGGAGCTCAACCTGAGAGACCGCCAGGGCTACCTCAAGAAATCTTATTTAGCGAGATCAGGAGAAAACCCTGAGGATGGATTTATGACGAGGAAAACCTTTTACTGGATGATAGAGCACTCTGGTAAATTTCTTATACTCTTCGCCATCATCTGCGAGATCATCTACAAGGGCGATCCAATGCTCATAGTGATGACTGCGGGGTCGCTTATGGTGATGATAGGCGATCAGATAGTATACAAGCGAGAGAGGAAATACTAATCGAAGGAGGGGAGAATGGACTGGATCCTGATTATCCTTAGAATCGTCTGGAGCAAACTCTCTCCCATAATCAGGGAAGCCCTTATCAAATGGGTGAGCGAGCTTGAGAAGATGGCAGCCGAGACACCGAATAAGTGGGATGATTTTCTTGTGGCTGTCCTCAAACTCATCATCGGGATAGCCACTCAACCCGAAAAACCATACGCTTCGGCTGTTATGTCAAACCTTCAGGACATAATCAAGGAGCACTTAAGTGGCTGAGGTTACTATCCTGGATATTAGAGAGTTCCCAGCGACTGAGCCTGATAGGGTAGGGAAAACAAATGTCGCCGTCGTCTACCAATTCGATGCCTTCAGGACTTATTACCTCACTCTGCCAGCCGAGGGCCTTACAGAGGAAAAGGTGAAAGAGGCAATAAGGAAGAAGGAAACCGAGAGGGCGCCGTGGCTCGGGAAAAAATTAGAAATCTGACCGAAGGCGAGGAGATCACCCTCAAGTATGCCATTACGATCTATCGTGATCGCCCCACCTGGCAAGCGTTTATCCCTCAAGAGATATTTCTGAAGATTCTCTACTCGATGGCCATCTCTCTACCCACTCCCTGGGAGTTAGGGGAACTGAGGCAGCTTGTCGAGAGCTCTACTTTACGAGAGGAGCACTCTCCTGGCCCAGTCTGCGCCATCATCGGCCTGGTCGCTATCGGGATCGGCACGGTTGTCCTGGGGGCAGTCATCGGGGGCTTAGGCTATCTCATCGGTGCAATAGCAGCGACCATCTGGGCTGCTTTAGTTGAAAAGTGGTCAAAAGAATGGCCGAAGCAGCCAGACAAAACGAATCTCCCATCGCCAGTGCCCACGGATAAAGTGCTACCAGGCACATACCCACCCAAACCCGATCCATACAACCCAGAGGCATTGATCAAGATCTATCCCTGGCTGGCCAGCTATCCAGCAGGCGATCCTACTTTTGGAAGGATCTATCCCACGATCCAGTTTGCTGCGCCGTATGCTCCCACCAATATCCCATTTATCGATCGTGTCTACTTCCCCGAGATCCCCGAGTATAAATCCGAGTTTGTTACCTACCAGTCCCTTCTCTGTTCAGATGCAGGGATCACGACGGCAAGCCTTGTTGTCTCTCCATCGATCGAGAGGTGGATGGTGATTAACACAGTCAAGCAGGCGATCATCCAGGGGTCGATCCATAATGCGATCCTCTGGTGCTCGAACTTCTTGAGAGGGATCTGGTATACAATATCAGCAGCCATCACCTCTGCTGCCGACTGGATGGTAAATGTATGGCTCGGGATCAAGGATACTTTTTCGGAGATCTGGACAGCGATCAAGGTGAGCCTGGCGAACATCTACGATTTTTTGTTTGTCGACTTCTGGGATATGCTCGTAAAGATCTGGGGCTCGGTCGCTAATGTTGCCCAGTCAATTTCGGACCTCGTTCAAAACTTCGGGCAAATAATCTGGAGCGCGCTCAGGACTCTCGCCCTGGAGTTTTGGGATGGGGCACAGGCTGCCTTTAAGAAGATATACGAATTTTTTACCATAACCCTGCCGTCTGTCCTCTCGAGTATCAACGAGGCTCTACTGACGGGCTATGATAAATTTGTAAGTGCGATAAAAGACCTGGCTGATCGAATTGAGAAGGACCTTAAGTTTACAGGGGAGACTTTTGTCGATAAATACATACCAGTGATTACAGCAGGACTCAAAGGGGTCTGGTCCAGCCTCAAGTGGTTTTTTGAGCAGTTTGGTAACTCGATGGTCTCCGTCATTACGGATCTCACCGTGGGCCAGGGTGAAGTTACGCCCGAGAGAGCGCCAGGGATCGCTGGCAGGCTTGTGGGAGTCGCTATCGGCCTGGGCGTCAGCGCACACCTCACATCTACTGCCACTGAGGTCTTTCACCCGACGCATACGATCGGGCTCCACTACATCTCGGCATTTTTGTCTGATATGGGAGCCTTCGGGAGAATAGCAGCAGCCAGCGTGGGAGTGATGGTCGCCCTGGCTGTTCGCCAGCCAATGACTTACTATGTCAATGCCAGGGTCAGGCCGATGATCCCTCGAGAGAATATGCTCCAGGTTATGGCTGTTAAGGGAGACATTTCTCTCGCTACTTTTCGCCAGGCTATGGCATACCAGGGATATGGAGAAAAGTGGATCGATGCGTATCAGAGGACTATGTTTAGAGAGCCCAGGTATTTTGAGCTCTCGATGATGGGAGAGGATGAGGTGGCCACTGAGGAGTGGCTATTTGGAAAGGCAAAGCGTGCTGGCTATGATGAGGAAGATCAGAAAGTATTTGTCCGCTCGCTACTCAAGAAGATCGCCAGGACCGAGAGGCTTGACCTCTATCGCCAGGCTTTTTATCTATGCAGGGAAGGGTATATTGACGAGGGAAGATTTGAGGAGATCCTTGAGGGAATGGAGAAACGGCCTGAGGCCATCTCTTATGCCAAATATGCAGCCCGCCTCGCTTATATTCTCGAGTATACAGACGAGATGGTCAAACTCTATACCGATCAATACCTGAAGGATGTGATAACCGATTACGATCTTGAGCTCGCCATCTCGACTTTAGTGGTGGATCCAGTCAGGGCGAATCTCAAACTCAGGCAGGCCAGGATCCGTAAGCAGCCCAAACCAGCAAAGAAGGAGAAGAAAGAGGTTGAGGCTGCCATCCGTGAGCTCCAGGAGAAATACACCACCCTTTATATTCTCCAATACAGGAAGGATGAGGTCGACGAGAAAAGGCTCCTCGCTAACCTGGTGGGAATAGGGATCGAGCCAGACCTCGCCCTGGTAACAATGCTGATTGAGAAAACTCGGAAGGGTGAGTGAATTTTTATCTTGACGGGAAGGCGCCCCCGTGATATACTCTTATCGCTTCTCATTTAGAATATCGGGCCCTTTCAACACACTAAGGAGTGTAACTCTGGACTGATAAGGGTAGATCAATTAGGGGACACTACTAACAGAGGATTTAGTCCAGAGTTACCTCGAGTTAGTGTGGCCCCTTTTTTTTTGGGCGGTGGACTATGGAGACCAAGATCAAGGAGAGAATCGAGGAGATCCTCTCAGATCTCATAGGGGATCCCAGGTATGAGAAGCCCTGCGCTGAGATGTTAGATCAGGTCAGGCACAGAAAATTCAGCAAGAGGGAGTTACATACGATCTACCGACTGATACACATACTCGGGAAGGAGCATCGGGAGAGAAAAGAAAGGGGGTGGTGATCTCGCTGGCGGACAGCTGCTGGCCCTGGACTGTTCCCATTCTTGCCTACAACATCCAGACCAGGGCCAGCATAGCGTAGCACGATTTTTTATTTTTCAGGGGGGTGAGGAGATGAGACGACTTTTTGTAGGTTTGTGTTTGGTGGTGCTGTTATCAGCTCGACTATTCTGCCAGGTAACCGTTTTGCCTGATCCACTCGTTACCTCTGGCCAGTTCACAATGTATGACTTCGAGGATCACGACCTCAAAATCGGTCTCCGTTATCCTGTATTAGGCTGGGAGTTTCTCTGCCTTGATGGAGACCTAATCACAGATATGGACACCGTTGCCTTAGGTATCGGACTCGGTCTTGATCTGTTTCAATTCGCAAGGTATGTGGGTCTCAAGGTGTATCTGGCTGATAATATCAACATCGGTTTTAATGGTGCCTATAACTTTAGAGATAAGGTGCCAGTTTATGGGCCCTTTATCGGTATTCGGTTTTGATTAGCAGAGGGGGTGAGTTATGAACGGGGCAGGTTACACAAAATTATCAAACTCAGTGCTGCAAGCACTGAGCCACATCAGGGTCTCGCCAGGAGTGATGCAGACTTACCTGGCTATTGTCAGGCTGACCTCGGGCTGGCAGAAGAAGGAGAAGGTCCTGAGCTACGATCACATTACTCTATTGACGGGCTATTCTCGGGGGCATCAGTATAACTATATCAAGAGAGCTCTCGAGCTCGGGATGATCACGAGGTATCAGATCGGCACGGATAAACCCAGGTATTGCTATATGCCAGTCCTGGATCCACACAAGTGGAAGGTGTCCTGGAGAATCAAGCCGAGAGACTTCTCCAGGTTACTAACAAAACTGATGTCCCCCATACAGGGGACATACCTGTCCCCTAAGCGGGGGACATTGCTGTCCCTCAAGCAGGGGACAGACATCTTGGGGATAATTATTGATACGCCCATTCGATAAGGGGAAAAAAGGGGGCGATTTTGCCGAATAAAAGAGAAGAAAGTTAATATCCGAAATTCGGCAGGAACCCCCCCAGACCCCCCCAACACAAAAAAGGTAGGACCCAAACCCCCAATATGCCTCGCTACGCTCGGCTTTATATACTCGTCAAATCTAAACCTCACGACGGCATTGATGTCCCCAAACTGCACCTCTATGTGGGGACCCAGATCGTAAGGCATAACTAAAGGAGACGCCTATGGACCAGTTTATTAAGATCATCTTACTTGAGGCAGTATGGAAGAACGCCTTATTAACACAAGAGGCAGCAGACTACATCATCAGCGATGAGTATGGAAGGGCTGCTATTGCGCTTGATAGGGTGATCGATGATTTAGGGAAAGTCCGAGAGGAGTTGCACGCTGCAACCAGGAGACAAGAGGATGCTCGACGATCAACTATCGCCCCACTTTAACCTGGCAGAGTTTCGCTGCAAGAAGGACTACCAGGACTGTCCTTATTGTGGTGGGGCTATCAGGGCCAGGAACTTTATTATCTACGGCATAGCAACCTACCCCCTCGAGATCCTTCGCTGGGGGTTATCGGATTATTATTTAAAGGAAGTTGAGATAATCATCTCAAGCGCTGACCGCTGCGAAAAGCGTAACGCTGAAGTCTCACACCTCGACGATCCTACCACA
>Ga0315310_10003219_pt1 | contig 10164 bp, 9 predicted proteins | sample TDP5_MG_FD_203630 | JGI IMG/M metagenome (GOLD analysis project Ga0315310, IMG submission 203630) | Freshwater sediment microbial communities from Lake Towuti, South Sulawesi, Indonesia - TDP5 | ecosystem: Environmental > Aquatic > Freshwater > Lake > Sediment | place: Indonesia: South Sulawesi...
AGGAGGCACAGGAACCCGGTCCGGAGACCATGGTCTATATCGTCAAGAGGGGGGATACATTGTGGGATATCTCCACAAGATTTTTACAGAGCCCATGGATGTGGCCAAAGCTCTGGGAACAGAACCGGTATATTGCCAACCCACACCTTATATTCCCAGGAGAACCTATCGCTCTTGTTGGTGCACCGCCTATTCCGCCTACCCCGACTGTTCCTGTTGCCGAGGCACCAGCCGAGGTTCCAGTAGAGGCTCCTGCTGCGCCTCCTGTTGCACCGGGCGTAGCACCCCCGCCAGTGGTTGCAGCCGCTCCTCCCCCTCCACCACCTCCTCCAGAGGAGGTCACGCTCCCTCCTGAAGTTGTACCGGGAGAGGTTGAGCTTGTGAAGCCAAGGCCCATTGAAGAGGTCAGGCCTCCAGTTGAGAAGCCGGGAGCAACAATCTTTTATTCCCGTGCCGGGTCAGCAGGATTTATAACCCCGGAGGAACTTGCCGCCGCGGGAGCTATTGCTGATTCCAGGGAAGAGAAGAAAATGCTTGCCCAGAAAGACCTGGTATTTATCAACCTTGGAGAGAATTCCGGGGTAGCCGTGGGAGATAAGTTTGTAATCTTTGACGCCAGTGAAAAGGTCAATCATCCTGTTACTGGATCAAAACTGGGCTACAAGACAAAGATCCTCGGTGAGCTTGTAGTGAAGGAAGTGAGCAGGGATGTTTCTACTGCAGAGATCACTGAGTCCTTTGATGCTATTTACAGAGGAAATAAGATCAAACCAATGGAGCCCGTGACGAAGGAGATCACGCTTCAGCCGACTACAACCGAGCTTGATGGATACATTGTTGATTCAAAGAGGCCCGTGGGGCTTTTTGGAGAAGATGATGTTGTCTATCTTGATCTGGGAGGAAGAGAAGGGGTTGTCCCGGGGAATATATTTATTGCCTATCGGCCTGCAAAGAGGGTATCCGATCCCCTGACCGGGAGGACACTCCTTCTTCCACCGGAGATTGTGGCCAAGCTTGTTATCATTACTGTTCAGGATGAGATCTCTACCGCTCTTGTTACAAAGAGCCGAAAGGAGCTTCAAAGAGGGGAGAGGGTAAAGAGCGATATATTCTTCCGGTGAGAGGCAAATCATCCCGTCTCAGACCCCCTCGAAAGATAAGGAAACCGTGGGGGTATGAGATCCTTTGGGCTGTTACAAATAAGTATGCAGGAAAGATCCTTCACATAAGGCGCGGTGAGGCCCTAAGCCTTCAGTCTCACAGGAGGAAAGACGAGTCTATTTATCTATATAGTGGTGAGTTGGTGATAGAGTTGGAGAAAAACGGAAAGATGGTTGCAACGAGAATACATAAAGGAGAAGCGGTAAGAATTCCACAGGGCATGAAGCACCGTTTTACAGCGTTGAGGACATCCACGGTATTTGAAGTTTCCACTCCGCATCTTTCCGATGTCGTGAGGTTTGAAGATCGGTATGGCCGGGTGTGAAACCATACCCATGTATCCCGTGGTAATGGCCGGGGGGTTAGGGAAGAGATTCTGGCCCCTGAGCAGGCGAAAGACTCCCAAGCACATCATTCCCGTCTTTGCAGAGCTTCCCGGCAGGTCAAAGTTCCTGCTCCTCCAGTGTGTAGAAAGGATTCAGCCCCTTTCGGGATGGAACACGCTTTATGTCGTGACCACCGAAGAGCAGTGGGGGGATGTGGCCTCCCTTCTTCCTGATGTCCCTCAGGAAAACCTGCTCTGTGAGCCCGAGGGGAAAAATACGGCTCCAAGCATAGGAATAGCAAGCCTGAGGATCAGAAGGAGGGATCCGGAAGGGATTATGGTTGTGCTTCCATCTGACCATTACATCAAGGATGAAGCTGCATTCAGGGCTACTTTGAAGAAAGCTGTGAATGTTGCAATGGGGAAAGATACACTTGTTCTGCTGGGAGTTGTGCCGACCCGGCCAGAGACGGGTTTCGGCTACATAGAGTTAGGGGAAAGATGCGATGAATTTGTATGCAAGGTAAAGGGTTTTCGTGAGAAGCCTGCGGCAGAGCAGGCCCAAAAGTTACTCGCAAGTGGAAATTTCCTCTGGAACGCCGGCATCTTTGTTTGGAAGGCATCTGCAATTCTGAAGGCTATTGAGAGGACAATGCCCGTGTTTTATGAGGGGCTTCAGAGGATCGATAAAGCCATCGGCGGCCCCTATGAGAGGAAGACGACAAAGGAGGTCTATGCATCACTTGAGCCCATGTCCATTGACAAGGGTGTTCTTGAGAAGATTGGGGATGAACTTAAGGTAATCAAGGTTGATTTCGATTGGACAGATGTGGGTAGTCTGGACTCGCTTTCAGAGGTCTTTGATAAGGATGCAGATGGAAATGTGATTAAAGCAAGGCATGTGGGTATAAAGAGCAAGGGGAATATCATTATCGGGGGAAAAAGACTTATTGCAACCGTTGGTGTGCAGGGGACGATAATCGTGGAGACGGATGATTCTATTCTGGTATGTTCAAGGAGCCATGCCCAGGACATCAAAATGCTTGTTGAGGAGATCGAGAGGGCTGGAATGAAGGACTACCTATGATCCAGAAGCTGATAAAGAAGATTGAAAGAAAGAATGCAAAGGTTGGGGTCGTAGGACTGGGGTATGTCGGACTTCCCTATGCTCTTGAGTTTGCAAAGAGAGGCTTCTCGGTCCTCGGCATAGACCTCAATTCCCAAAGGGTTGAAGCTGTCCGCGCGGGCCGCTCATATATTCTTGATATCCCTTCTGAAGAGCTTGCCTCTCTTGTCAAGAAAGGCAAGTTCACAGCCACAACTGACTTTGCCCGGGCTGGGCAGTGCGATGTTCTTAACATTTGCGTCCCAACCCCTTTGAACAAAACACGGGACCCAGACATGTCCTCAATCGTTTCCGCCTTTCTGGAGCTTAGAAAGAGGATTAGAAGGGGTCAGCTCTTTATCCTATCCAGCACTACCTATCCAGGAACAACATCGGAGCTTGTTCTTCCCATGCTGAATGAAGTAGCCATGAAGAAGGGCCTGAGGGTTGGGAGGGATTTTTTTCTTGCCTTTTCTCCGGAAAGGATAGACCCGGGAAATAAAAAATACAATATTAACGATATACCCAAGGTTGTTGGAGGGATAACCCAGCAATGTGTTAGGGCATCTAAGGCATTTTACAGCCAGATCGTTGAAAATGTCATTCCTGTGAGCTCAACCTCCTGTGCAGAGACCGTAAAACTTTTAGAGAATACATTCCGAAGCATCAACATTGGCCTCGTGAATGAGGTAGCCATTATGTGCGACAAGCTGGGAATCAATGTATGGGAGGTTATCGAGGCAGCGAGCTCCAAGCCCTATGGGTTTATGCCCTTTTACCCCGGTCCTGGTCTGGGAGGTCATTGCATTCCGGTGGATCCCAATTACCTGTCTTGGAAACTGAGGGCACTCGATTACAGGGCCAAGTTCATTGAGCTCGCCGAAGATGTCAACAAAGGGATGCCTTACTTTGTCGTAGAAAAACTGGAGAAGACCATGAGGGAACGTTTAAGGAAAAGCCTTCTTGGCAGCCGCATCCTTATACTCGGTGTGGCCTACAAGAGGGATGTGAATGATTCCAGGGAATCTCCTGCATTTGAGATTGTTGACCTCCTGATTAAGAAAGGGGCCCTTGTGACATATCATGATCCCTTCATTCCAAACATGAAGACAGACAACTTCTCGCTGGCATCAGCGCGGCTTACACCCTCTCTCATCAAGGCGCAGGACGCAGTCCTTATACTCACGGACCATTCAACATTTGATTGGGACAAGATCGTTACTCACTGCCGACTCCTTTTTGACACACGCAATGCAACGAAAAATGTGGAAAAGGGTTCGGGAAAAATAGCAAGGCTCTAAAATAGGGACAGCGCCCATTTATTTTAAGGAGACAGCGGAGGCAGGGTTGGAAAACCAGAGCAAAAGAGAGAGACGAGTAATATGGCTCTTTACTTAGTTACCGGAGGAGCAGGGTTTATAGGGTCGAACCTTGTCAGGATCCTCCTTGAGAGAGGCGAGAAGGTTCGTGTCTTGGATAATTTTTCCACAGGGAAAAGGGAGAATCTTGGCGGTTGCGGCAAGGCTGAGGTCATAGAAGGGGACATTAGGGACATGAAAATGTGTCTGAAGGCCGTTAAAGGAGCTCATTATGTTTTTCATCAGGCTGCACTCCCATCTGTCCAGAGGTCTGTTATTAATCCGATCGAGACCCACAATGTCAATACAACAGGGACACTCAATATGCTCATTGCTTCCAGGGACTGCAAGGTAAGGAGGTTTATTTACGCCGCGTCATCCTCAGCCTATGGGGGAATCGGGATGAAACCCGCCTCTGAGGATATGCCGCCAAGGCCCCTGTCTCCATACGGCGCATCAAAGCTCATGGGAGAATACTATTGCCGGGTGTTTAAAGGGGTTTTCGGCCTTGAGACAGTGATCCTTAGATATTTCAATGTGTTTGGCCCCAACCAGGATCCAACGACTGAGTATGCTGCCGTGATCCCGAAATTTCTTTCGCTCATGAGAAGTGGGAAAAGGCCGCCGGTTTACGGGGATGGGGAACAGACGCGTGATTTTACATATGTTGATAATGTTGTGCAGGGTAATCTTCTGGCGTGCAAGGCCAATGGAATAGGAGGGGAGGTTTTCAATATTGCCTGCGGGGGAAGGATAAGCGTGAACAAGCTTGTTGAGGAACTAAACAAACTTCTTGGAACGAAACTCGCCCCGATATATACCCGTCCGCGGCCAGGCGAGGTTAGACATTCCTGCGCTGCCATATCCAAGGCAAAAGATCTCCTCGGATTTAAGGTGAAGGTTGATTTCAGTGAAGGACTGAGGCGGACGAGTGCATTCTTTGATGAATAGAATTCTTGTCACAGGGGGCGCTGGATTCATAGGCTCTCATCTTGTTGAGAGGCTCTTGAAAGAAAAGGCCATGGTGGTTTGCCTGGACAATTTTGATGATTACTATGACCCTGGGATAAAAAGGCGCAACATTGAATCATGCCTTAAGAATACCCGTTTTGAGCTCATTGAAGGGGACATTCGGGACAGAAGGCTTCTTTCCTCGCTATTTGGGAAGAAATTTGATGTTGTTGTCCACCTTGCTGCCATGGCCGGGGTCCAGCCCTCCATGAAAATGCCCCTTCTTTTTGAGGATGTGAATGTGAGGGGAACCATATCGGTTTTAGAGGCTTGTTACAAAGCAGGGATAAAAAGGTTGGTCTTTGCTTCGTCCTCCTCTGTATATGGAGATGCCAGGAGGATACCCTTCAGGGAGAACGATGAGGGTAATTACCCTGTTTCTGTTTATGGCGCCACAAAGACTGCAGGGGAGGTCCTTTGTAAAACATACCACCACCTTTATGGTATAGATATAACATGCCTGAGATATTTTACCGTTTACGGGCCAAGGCAAAGGCCTGATATGGCCATTCACAAGTTTGCACGGTGTATTGCCAGGGGAGAGAAGGTCACCGTATATGGCGACGGGACATCAAAAAGGGATTATACATATATTGATGACATCATTGATGGAACGCTCAAAGCCATTAAAAGGGTCAAGGGATTCAGGGTATATAACCTTGGGGAGTCCAATGTTACCAGCCTAAAAACCCTGGTGAAGCTTCTTGAGAGATATATGGGTAAGAAGGCCAGGGTGGCAATGCTCCCACATCAACCCGGTGACCCCTATATAACATGTGCGGATGTTTCAAGGGCGCGCAGGGTGCTCGGATACAAACCAAAAGTGGGAATAGAGGAGGGAATTCGGAGATTTATCCACTGGTTCCAGGATCAAACATGAGCTCATCGCGGCGCATAGCACCATTCCTTTCAATTGTTATTCCTGTTTATAACGAAGAGGAGAATCTTCGGCCCCTTTGGAACGAGCTCAAGAAGATCCTTAGGAAGATCAATGGGCGATGGGAAGTGATCTTTGTTGATGACGGTAGCGAGGACCGGAGCTCAAGCATCCTTGAGAAGATCTCCAGAAGCGAGCAGCGGGTCAGGGTCCTCCGGTTCATGAGGAACTTCGGCCAGACCGCTGCAATGGCAGCGGGTATAGACCATGCACTGGGTGATGTCATTGTTTCCATGGATGCAGATTGCCAGAATGATCCTGCTGATATTCCCAGGCTCGTCAGCAGGATTGAGGAAGGCTATGACCTTGTGAGCGGATGGAGGAGGAGAAGGAGGGATCCTTTGAGCAAGCGTATTCCTTCAGTCGTTGCCAATTGGCTCATATCCCTGCTCACGGGAGTAAAGCTCCATGACTACGGGTGCATGCTCAAGGCCTACAGGAGGAATGTTCTGAAGAATGTTCACCTCTACGGCGAGATGCATCGTTTCATCCCAGTATTTGCATCATGGGCCGGCGCCAGGATTTCAGAGGAAGTAGTCAATCACAGACCAAGGGTAGGAGGCAGGACTAAATACGGTCTCTTCAGGACATTCAAGGTGCTCCTGGATCTGATGACGGTAAAATTTCTCAGTACATTTTCCACCAAGCCCATCTACCTATTCGGAGGCGCGGGTATGGTTCTCAGCTTCGGCGGTATCATCTCGGGGATCATCGTCCTCATTGAGAAATACCAGCTCGGCGCATATGCCCACAGAAATCCCTTGCTCCTCCTTGCGATCTTCCTTTTTCTCGTGGGCTTTCAGCTCATCCTCATGGGGCTTATCGCAGAGCTCCTCGTTAGGACATATCATGAGTCCCAGCAGAAGCCGATCTATATCCTCCGACCTCCGGATAAGTCCTGACAATTTATAAATATAGTTTGACAAAGCACATAATAATGTGATACACATAAATATGTAACAAAATCGAACTGGAAGGAGATTTCAATGGAAAAACAGAATGTTACCTTGTCTCTTCCCAAAAGCCTTGTAAAAAGGGCTAAAATATCAGCAGCAAAATCTGATAAATCTCTCAGTCAACTTATGCGAGAGGCTATAGAGGAAAAGATCCGAGAAGATTCGGACTATAAAATGGCAAAACATAGACATTTACTGCTCTTGAAATCGGGAATAGACCTTGGTACCAAAGGGCATATGACAATTTCAAGGGAAGAGCTTCATGCCAGAAGATAGGGTTTTTATTGATACGAACATCCTGATTTATGCGCATGATATTTCCTCTGGAATCAAACACCAGAGGGCGCAGCAAATCATTATGGATTTATGGGAATCAGGGCTTGGACTTCTCAGTATACAGGTCCTCCAGGAATTCTTTGTGAGCGTGACAAGCAAGATACCTGCGCCTTTAGATATAGAGAATGCAAAGAAGATTTTAGAGGATCTTCTCTCCTGGGATGTAGTAATGATTGATGGAAAATCTTTATTGGAGGCAATAGATATTCATAAGCGCTATAAGTATTCGTTTTGGGACGCCATGATCATACAGGCTGCCATTAAGGGAAACGCATCACTTTTGCTGTCAGAGGATTTGAATGATGGACAAATAATCAGCGGGATGAGAATAAAAAATCCCTTCTTGTAACACAAATCCATGTGCGGAATCTGCGGCTATATATCCTTAAATGAGACTTCGGATGGCAGGGGCGTGCTGGAGGCTATGGCCCGCACCCTTGTCCATCGTGGTCCTGACGACGAGGGATACTTCCTGGACAAGGGAGTGGGGCTTGGAGCACGGCGGCTGAGCATCATTGATGTCCAGGGCGGGCATCAGCCTATTCCTAACGAGGATCGGACAGTATGGCTTGTTTTTAACGGAGAGATTTATAACTATATTGAGCTTAGGAATATCCTTGAGGAAAAAGGCCATCGCTTCCTTACCCAAACGGATACCGAAGTCATTGTTCATCTTTATGAGGAATCAGGCGTTGACTTCGTCAGGCAGCTCAATGGAATGTTTGCATTTGCCATCTGGGATTCAAAAAACAAGAGGTTCATCCTGGGACGGGATCGTCTTGGAATTAAACCCCTTTATTATACAGAAACAGACAAGGGGCTCATCTTTGCCTCTGAGCCAAGGGCGCTCCTGGCAAACCCCCAGGTCAATACCGGGCTGGACTTGGAAGCACTGAAGAAATATCTTGTCCTTGAGTATGTCCCGGCTCCCTTTTCAATCTTCCAGGGGATAAAAAAGCTCCTTCCCGGTCATCTCCTTATCTATGAGCAAGGGCGCGTCTCACAACTGAAATACTGGGGGCTGAGCTATATAAAGAGAGCCCAGCTCACATTGGGGGAAGCCAGGTCAGAGCTTATAAAGCTCCTTCGGTCTTCTGTAATGCTCAGGCTCAGGAGCGATGTTCCACTCGGTGTCTTCTTGAGCGGGGGGATTGATTCCAGCACAATTACAGCCATTATGGCAGATCTTGCACCAGGCAGGGTGAGGAGCTTCTCCATAGGTTTTGATGATCCCTCTTTTGACGAGTCCTTCTGGGCAGAATCTGCCTCGCGATACATCGGCACAGACCATCACTGTGACATGCTTTCACCGGCAAGGCTTCTGGAGCTTATACCTGCCATAGGGAACATATTGGATGAGCCGCTCGGGGATGCGTCTATTGTCCCTACCTATCTACTCTCCCGATTTGCACGGCAGCAGGTGACAGTAGCTTTGGGGGGTGATGGAGGGGATGAGCTTTTTGCCGGGTATCCAACATATCAGGCCCACCGCCTTGCAATGCTCCTTGAAATGTTCCCGTCTATCTTATTGAAAGCAATGAGAACCGGCGCAAGTCTTCTGCCGGCATCCTTTTCAGATTGGAGCCTGGATTTCAGGGCAAAAAGATTCCTTGCAGGGCTTGGATGGGATCCGCCCCTAAGGCACCACATCTGGGTTGGCAGCTTTGCTCCGGACGAGGTCAGCAAGCTCCTTCTTCATAACTCTCCAGGTGACTCATTGGATGAACTCAGGCGCTACTGGCAGGAGTGCGATTCCGAAGACCTTGTTGAGAAGGCACAGTATCTTGACTTGAAGCTGTATATGCAGGATGACATCCTTATGAAAGTGGACAGGGCGAGCATGGCATGCTCCCTGGAGGTGCGCTCACCGTATCTTGATTTCAGGGTAGTGGAGTTTCTTGCGAGCCTTCCCTCCTGGATGAAGCTCAGGTTTATGAAAAGGAAATATCTGCTGAGTGAGATTGCAAAGGATCTTATTCCTTCGGATATAACAGCGAGGAAAAAGAAGGGATTCGGCATACCTGTAGCCAGATGGATCAATAATGAGCTAAGAGGGCTTGTAGATGAGTATTTGAATAGGGAGAGGATCGAGAGAGAAGGGCTGTTTAACTGGGATGTGGTAAATGGTTTTTTAAAGGAGCACAGGGCTGGAATAAAAGATAATAGAAAAAAGCTCTGGACCCTCCTTATATTTGAGCTATGGCGGCAAACCTGGTTATGAAGCTTTATTTATTGATTTTTATGGATAGCGCTGATAAGATGTAATAATGTTATTTTATACGAGGAATTCAATAATTCTTTGAGCTCTCCAAGGGAAGCAATACTGGGTGTGACATGGATGTGTAACGCCAGATGCAAGATCTGCAGCATCTGGAACAGAAAACCCGGCAAAGAGCTTTCTCCGGAAGAGTATGATGCGCTTCCGCCGTCCCTGAGACAGGTGAGCCTTGGGGGCTATGGAGAGCCGTTCCTCAGGAAAGACTTTTATAAGATTGTTGAAGTAATCAGGAAGAGATGTCCCCAGGCGCGGATCGTCATTGTCACGAATGGCCTCATGCCAGATATCATCCTTAAACAGGCGAAGAAGATGCCGCGCGATATATCAATACGCATTTCACTGGATGGAATTGGACAAACACATGATAATGTGAGAGGAGTTAAGGGGGCATTTGAAAAGGTTAAGAAAACACTAAAACTCCTTCGCGATAATGGAATTAAAGACCTGGGCATAGGATTGGTGATCAGTTCTTTGAACGATACAGAGATTGAGAAGGTCTTTGATTTTACCAGGGAAAACAATGTGAGTTTTACCTGCACCATTGTTCAAAGCTCGGAAGTCACATTCGGGCAAAAAGACGAGTATCTTCCAGATCCGGCCATGACAACAAAAGCCATAGAGAGAATTGAGGCGTCCCTGCTCAAGGGGTTTTCTGTGCGGGATTGGGCCACAGCATATTTTCTCGATGGGATCAGAG
>Ga0315310_10003220_pt1 | contig 10163 bp, 11 predicted proteins | sample TDP5_MG_FD_203630 | JGI IMG/M metagenome (GOLD analysis project Ga0315310, IMG submission 203630) | Freshwater sediment microbial communities from Lake Towuti, South Sulawesi, Indonesia - TDP5 | ecosystem: Environmental > Aquatic > Freshwater > Lake > Sediment | place: Indonesia: South Sulawesi...
TGGCTGCTGGCAAAAAACATTCTTCATACCTGAATTTTATGAGGGTGAACTCGCCGATTTCTGGTTCCACGTCTCCCTGTGTGTCGTGTTGTCCGACAGGGTTGCCGTCGTTGGGGCACCAACCCACTGGGTGACTGCCCTGAGATATGTAGCCCGCCTCTCGAAGCTTTCGGAACTGCCACTCGATGAAGCGGTTGTAGTTCGGGTCGATGGTCGTAAATTCGCGTCTCCAATCTATCGAGTAGCCTATCTCTTTCATTCCAGCCTTGATTTCCTCGTGAAAGTACCGCGCCATGTTTATGGGCTCAACGAAGTCTTTGAGGGCTTCTTTAGGCACCTTGTAGATGCGCAAAAAAGTGTCGATCAAGTCCTCATCGTTGGCCATGAGACGCTTGGACATGGCAAGGACCGGCGTGCCAGTGTAATGAAAAGCCATTGGAAAGAGAACGTTGTATCCACGCATGCGCATGTACCGAGCGTGAACATCCGCCAGCGTGTACGTTCTCCCATGCCCAATGTGTTGGGGAGAGTTTGGGTAAGGATACGCCACTGTGATGAAGCACTTGGGCTTGTTTGGGTCTGGGTCGGTCTCAAAAATCTTGGCTTCTTCCCATCTCTTTTGCCACTTCTTCTCGATTTTGCCCCATTCAATCGGCACGTTTCTTTCCCTCTATCTGCCCTTTTATGACCTCTTCAGCCCTCTCTAATGCTTTTGAGATTTCGGCGATCCGTGTTCCTCCTCCCTGGGCGAAGTCTGTTCTGCCGCTGCCTCCTCCTCCCAGCAGGGACGCTGATTCGTCGGCTATTTGGCGTGCGTTTGCTCCTCGGTCTATTGCTTCTTTTCCAGCCATAACAATCATTCGGGCTGTCTCATTCACTCCGCAGAGCACAACCACGCTCTTAGGCTCCCTCTTGACGATTTCGCTGGCTGTCTGGATGAGGCGGTCGATGTCAAAAACCTCCTTGATGACTCTTGTCACAATCTTTAATCCCTTCATCTCCTTAGCTGCAGTCAAGTATTCTTTCGCTGAGAGCTCAGCTATTTCTTTGATTAGTTGCTCTTTTTGGCGTCTTGTCTCCTTCCACTCAGTGACAACCCGCTCAGTGGTTGGCTCAAGTTTTTCCCTTGGAGCGTTTAGCTTCTCAGAAACCCTAGTCAACAGTCCTTCATTTTCTTGAATAGCTTTCAAGGCTGCTGTTCCAGCGCTAAAGATTAGTCTTTCAACGCCGTCTTGTATTCGTTCTGTGCGAAGAATCTTTATCAAGCCGATTTCGCCTGTGCTTCTCACGTGTGTTCCCGCGCAGGCTTCAATCTCCCAGCCGCGTGTTTGCACGACTCTGATTTCTTTCCCTGGCACGACTCCGCCTTGGTAGAGTCTAAAACCGTGTGTTTTCTCCGCTTCTGTTCGAGGTTTCCAGCAGGTTTCAATCTGTATGTTTCGCATCACAGTTTCGTTGGCTAACTCCTCAATCTTACGGACTTCGTTATCGCTCAGCCTCTGAAAGTGCGATATGTCTAATCGAGACGCTTCCAAGCCTTTTTGGGCTCCAGCCTGCCAAACGTGTTCTCCCAAAACTCTTCTGGCGGCTCCCATGAGAACGTGCGTGGCTGAGTGTTGCCTCATTAGGCTGATTCGCCGTTTCCAGTCGATTGTTCCAGTTACAACCTCTCCTTCTTTTGGAACCCAGCCCTTGACGACGTGAACGATAACGTTGCCTATCTTTTGAGCGTCCACAATCTCTGTTTGGGTTCCGCCGAACTTCAGAACGCCGTGGTCGGCTGGTTGTCCTCCTCCCTCGGGATAGAAAGCCGTCTGGTCGAGCACCACGTACTTGTCTTCTAAGACTTGCAAGACCCGAGCCTCGAAAAGGGTTAAGTAAGCGTCTTCGTAGTATAGAGTTCGGGTCGGCGGAACGTTTGAGAGCTCGGTTTCCAATCCTTTGATTGGTTCCACTTCCTGCGTTGGAGGGGCTTGAATGTGTTGCTGAGCAACCATCATGTAGAAGTTTTCGGGCACATCCGCGTGAACACCTTCTCCTTCAACTGTTTCTGCCACAACCTCTGGAGGGAGACCGTGCGAGTCGTAGAGTTGAACCAGGGTTTCCGTGGGAACGCGTGAAATTCCTTTCGCTTTGAACTCGCTGGCAACTTTCTTGGCAAGGGCGATTCCCCTCTTTAATGCCAGCTGGAACTTGTCCTGCTCAACCGAGAGCATCTGGTGGATCTCGTCTCGCATCTCTTTTAGGTGGGGGAAGTCTTCAGACCAGAGGGATATCTGTTTGTCAACTATGTCCGACAGTTTGTCTTCGATGGCTAGTGTTCGCAGCAGTCGATAGGTTCGGCGCAGCATCAGTCTTGTTAAGTAGCCTCCCCGTACGTTAGACGGGACAACACCCTCTGCGAGCATGAAAACTAGACACTTTGTGTGGTCGGTGACCGCAAACACGTTTTCGATTGGAATCAGCGTTTTAGTCAATTCGTCAACGCTCATTCCCACTTCCCTAGCTACTTTTTCCCTAGCTTCACGCCTGTTAGCCGCTTTTTCAAGAATCATCACACCTGAGTGTTTCACAACTTTCGCTAAAAGCTCGTTGTTGATCTTGGTTAAGCCCGCCATGCGAAGGATTTCGTCTAAGACTGAGCCGTAGAGGGTGTGGAAGCAACTGAGTGTGCCCTGTGAAAGCCAAGCGTATCGGTCGATTCCATATCCCGTGTCCACTGTGCGGATTGGCAGTTCGATGAATTCGTTTTCAACTATTTTGTATCTCATGAAAACTAGCGTGTCGAGTTCGAGTCCGCGAATTATGGTCTCTAAGTCTGGTCCAGCGTTTCCGCCGCCTATCCAAACGTCCTCTTTGTAGACAACTTCTTCTGATTTTACTCCCAGCTCTTTTGTGACGAACTCGTGGTGATAGCGCACTGTTTCGTCTTTCCAGTAGACCTCTCTATCTGGATAGTTGAAGGCGTGATGCCCACCCATCTCGAATAAGGTTAAGTGGCGACCAAACGTTGGACCCACGTTGTCCACGTCCACAAACCGAATGCTGGGCTGACTGATAACTAGGGGATTGGCAGGAGGCGGGATGATTCCATTGGTTACGTAAGGTTGAAAGTCGGCAATGCTCGCCATGGTGAAATAGACGTCGTCTCTCCATCTGGCGACAACTGGATATGGCTTGATGCGCTCGTGACCATGCCTCTCAAAGAAAGAGAGAAAAGCCTCGCGCATTTCGGCTAGGCTGTAACTTCTGCTGGTAGGGGGATTGTTGATGAATGTGAGTTGGGCACATCCTTTTGGGGTGGATTCTCCGCAGGTTGTTTGGTCTGGGTCCTGCGTCCAATAATACTCGCCGCATGTTGGGCACTGCTTTCTGACGTATCTCAACTCGTCAAAGAACGGGACGTGGTACTCGCTCTCGGGAAAGCGGCGCTTCAAGGGCTGAGTCAATCCTCCATTTGCGCCAATGAACCTAAGTGACTTCACAAGTTAAAGTTTGAGGAGAGATTTAACCATTGTTAACTCGCAGTGTGCGTGTGTGAGACCTCTACCTACCTAGAGAGAGGGGTCATGTTGAAACTTTATGTATGGGTTTTCGTGTATTTGCGTGGGATTGGGGGAGTGCTGAGCGTTGATTCGGGCTGTTTTCTTTGACCTCGGAGACACCTTGGTTGACGAAGAGGACATTGGTGGTAAGCCTCTTTGGGAAGTCACGCTGAAGAAACTGCCTTATTTCGACGAGGTTTTAACGGAGTTGAAGAGGAAGGGGTTCAAGTTAGTTATGATAGTGAACACGCCAGTGTCAAGGGAAGAGCACATACGAGAGGCGCTACGAAAGATAGATGCTGAAAAGTACTTTGATGTCATTGTTACGTCGTTGGATGTGGGTCACGAAAAACCCGACGAGAGAATATTCATCACAGCATTAAGAAGGGTGAGAGTCAAACCGATGGAGGCTGTTATGGTGGGCAACCGCATCTCAACAGACATCGTGGGCGCAAACAGAGTCGGCATGAAAACCATACTCTTGAAGTGGAATCAACGCTACCCAGAAAGAATAACGTCGCAGGAGGAACAGCCAACCCACACAATCAAATCACTGAAAGACCTGCCAAAGGTGCTCGCCGAACTAGAAGTGTAGGCGCATGATTTTTAGGTTGAAAAGTGTCTCTATAGGCTCAAGCATCAAAAAGTACCTTGGTGAAGTTGAATCTGAGAAAACTGAAGCCAGAAGATAAAGTGAACCTCGCGATAAACATGACCGACGTGTGTGTCCAAATCTGTGCCAACGCCATCAAAGACCAAAACAAAAACATAACAGAAGAGCAGCTGATAGAAGAGGTTAGAGAGAGAATCATGTACCAGAAACGACGTCACCATGAGGTTTAGTTTCAAAATCTATTAGTTGAAAAGTAGAAAAGACAATAGTAGAGAATTCTTATCTCAGCCGAAGAGTGCGCCTAAGCCTTCTATTGCTGCCTCTTCCTTCTTCTTCTCTTCTTCCTCTTTCTTTTTCTTCTCTTCTCCTGCTGGTTTAGCCTCTGTAGCAGGTGCTTGCGTGGAGGCTGGAGCTGCAACAGCTGGACCGACAATGGCAGCAGATTTTAGGGCTTCGTCGATGTTGACCTCGGCTAGAGAGGCTACTAAAGCCTTGACTCTGATTGGGTCGGCGTTTATGCCCGCCGCTGTCAAAACTTGGGTCAACCCTTCTTCGGTTATTTGTTTTCCAGCCTTGTGTAGGAGGATTGCAGCGTGCACGTACTCCATACTCAATGGGTTTCACCTCTCCTCTTGTTCACAGTTCTCCCTTTTCAACCTTTCTGAGCCGACTCAGTTGGCTTCTCTTCAACTTTTTTGAGTCTTTCATTTAGGCTTAGCATCTCCATGTGCGCTTTTCTAAGTAAGTCAGCTATGGTTTCGTGGGTGAAAACGCCACTTTCCAAAGCCAAGCTGTAGGCTCTGCGATGCGCCGTTTGGAGAAGGAATGTCATGTTTTCTGAGAGTGGATAGGCGGTGTTGAGCGACAGATTGAACGCGTAGGTTTGCGCATCCACGATGTTTTGTTTGGTCGCTTCAACATCGACGTGAAGCTGCTCCTCGGTTATCATCAGCCCGTCGTCATAAGCCGCCTTCAGAATTAGGCCAACCTCAACGGGTTTTATGTTCAGCTTGGAGAGGACGCTAGCCAACTTCGCGTCTATCACTTCTCCTTTCCTCACCACCAGAGTGTCGCGGTTAATCCAGACGCTGCCAGATTCTATCCGAGTCGGCAAGCCCACGGCGCCAAGCTGGCTGATTATGGGTCCAGGCGGCAGTCCAGTGTTCCCAGCTGGAACGATTACGTCGAAGGCTGCTACGTCTCCAGCTTTGGCTGTTGCCTTCACTCTTCCTCTTTCGAGCAGGAGAGCTAGCTTGAACGGGTTTAGGTTGGTGAACAAGAATATGTTGGAGCTGCTGAGGCTGCCCTCGAGCTTTTCAATGTTGGGCTTTTCTTTGCACTCTGCTATGGCTCTTCGCATTAGTGTGTTCTTCACGACCTTGAGATCGACGCTGTCTCTCAGTTTTTTCTTCAGCTCCTGAAGCTGAGCCGCCCTAACCTTTTGGAGGCTGGCGACTCCCAAGACCGCGTGCTGTTGTATCAGCTTTCTTACTTCCTCTACTTCCTCTGTCTTCTCCACAGTCACTTGCCTTGACATGATGGTTTCCCTACACCTTCAGCTTGACGGGTGGACCCATAGACGCTTTTATGCACAATGACCTGACGTTTTTGAGACCCCGCTTGAGCTTTCCTTCCAATCTCCTCAAAACTGCTTGAATGTTCTCTGCGATCTGTTCGTCTGGCATGTCCTCGGTTCCGATGCGACACTGGAGAATGGGCTGACCGCGGAGTCGAACCATCACGGTTTTGCGCTGTTTCTCGATGACGTCGGCTATGTTGGCGGTGGGTGGTACAGGCGTCGGCATCCTTCCTTTTGGTCCGAGGACTGCGCCTAGAACCTTGCCCACGATGGGCATGAGAGGTGCTTCGGCGATGAAGGATTCGTAGTCGTTTGCCAGAGCCTTCTGCTTTTTCTTGTCGCCTGTCATGGCTTCGAGTTCAGCTCTCTCGATAACCAGGTCGGCTTCTGCTTTCTTCGCCTTCAGTGCCAACTCGCCGGAGGCTATGACGCATATTTTTGTCTGCTTTCCAATGGGATAGGGGAGTTCGATGAGTTCTTGTATTTTGCTCTCTGGTTTCTTCATGTCTATGTCTCTGAGGTTGAGCACCAGCTCAATGGATTGGACGAACTTGCGCTTCTCCGACTTGGTCTTGGCTTCCTTGACGGATTCGAGGATGGCTTTGGTGTCTAGGGACATGGGGTGAAGCCTCGTGCCAACAACCGTATAAGAGCCCGTTATAAAAATCTTGTCGTGGTTGTTGTAGATTTGGGGGGTTGAGCGCCCGCTTGTGTGAGAGACTAGCTATACCGGGAGGGGGGTCATGTTGAGTAGAGATGTGATTTGTGTATGTGTGCGCACAGCTGACCTAGCCTCTCTATTAGGCGCCAAATATGAAATCTATCGTTTGAAAGAGGCGGGTGGGTTGGCTGAGGTTGACCGTGTTCTTCGTTGTCTTTATCCCACCTTGGCCAACGAAATCGGACAACCCATAAACACTCGTGCAAGGATGACATACACGCAATTCAAAATCTTGTCATGGATTGCTGAGTCACGGTGACTCTTCAAGTCTTGAAATGTATGTTTTGTAGAAGATGAGCGAAAACAAACAAACAATTGCAACGCTGAACACAGTCCCCATTGCCAATGATTCCGGCGTTATCAATCTGAGCGAAAAAAACGCAAGAAGAAAGACTCCTGAAAAGATCGCGTATATCAGGTTGAGAACGGTTTGCCACTTAGCCCATCTTTTAGGTTGTTTAGCGAACAGCCATGTCATGAAACTGGGATTGAACCAGAAACCCATGTCCTTGACTTCGTATACCCATTCATTGAAGCTCAGATGGAAAGCAGTCACTGTATAACTGAGAACGAACAGCCCCAGAAACAAGAGTACATCGACAATGGAGAGGACGATTGTAGACCCAATGGGGGTGTACATCCAGTGAAACAGAACCCCTTCGCCTCCACACTCTCCACAATCGTGCCAACCTTTACTTCCGCATGTAGGACATCTGCCTGTGCCTTGACAAAAGGCACACCAACCATCGTTCATGTACCATATTCTGCCAGTTCCGTCACAGACCCAGCATTTTCCAGAGCCGTGACAACTCTCACAAGTCACTGTTCCTCTGCCTTGACAAGCTGTGCATGTTTCTTCATAAGTATAACCAATTGGCAAAATAAACAAAGAGATGAAGAGACTCGCGATTAGAAGAGACGCCATCAATGGATAAGCACTCGAAGCCTGCAATTTACACTCCCAAACCAACTTTGTCTTTCATGAACAAATAAGTTTCGCACTCCAATGAATGAGCCGTTGTTAGCATCTCAACGTGAGAGAAAACGCAGAAATTACCGCCTAACAGAGTGGGGAAGCGAGGCTGGAGTAGGGTCGATGAATTTTATTTCTCTGATGGAAGTTAAATGCAAAGGCTGTAGCTACTCTTTTTCCAACAATTGGTCGTGCTTTCCCTCGTCTATCTCCCTCTGCACTTCCTTGGGGTCTTTCCCATCCACGGTGACGCCCATGCTCACGCAGGTCCCAAGAATCTCCTTCATCGACGCCTTCAAAGAAGCAGACAACAGTTCTGCTCGCTTGATTTTGGCTATGTGAACAACCTGCTCCATAGAAAGGTTTCCAACCTTCTGCTCCTTGGGCGAACCGGAACCCTTCTCAATCTTCAACTCACTCACGATTAACGCCGAGGCTGTTGGCGTCCCCACGCTGACCTCAAACTCTTTTGTTTCAGGGTCAACCGTTATCTTCACAGGCACCTTCATGCCAGCGTAGTCCTTGGTCACCTCGTTGATTTTGTTCACTATTGCAAGGACGTTGACGCCTAAAGGACCCAGTGCGGGTCCGAGAGGCGGTCCAGCAGTGGCTTGTCCACCGCTGACTAGGGCTTCGACAACTTTCTTCTCGGCGCTCACTTGACTCCACCCTCCTTCTTGGCTTTCTCAACCAGTCGAACGTAGTCGGCGTGAACGGTGATTGGCAGAGTGAACGTAGCCTCTAACAGCTCGAGCGTCACTTCCTCCTTGGTCTTGTCGACTCGTGTGATTTTGGCTTTCATACCCTTGAATGGTCCGCTAACCACCTCAACCTGGTCGTCTGTGTCCAGTTCTTCTATGACGGGTTTCACAACTATGTAACGCTCAACCTCGGGGAAGCCCACGATTCCCGGAACCCTAGACCTAACGTGCTTGAGCCCCGCTATGGCTTGCTCCACAAAGTGGGGACCGTCGGCTTCAACGAAGACGTAGCCCTTCAGCATATGGGGCACCAGAAGGGCCTTAATCGGCAGTTTTGTGGTTTCAACTCGAGACGCGATCATCTCCGCCACGTTTTTCTCTTGTCCAGCGGTTGTTCGAACGGCAAAAACCGATGTGGGAATCCTCTTCTCCTCTTCCTTCATGGAAGGCTTTTCTCCCAATGTCTTAACCGCCGAACCCCTGCATCAAGCCAGATAAGAACTTGATTATGAACCCCACTGCTCCAACCACGGCTATGCCCAGCAAACAGATCTTCACCGAGAGCCAGAGCTCGCTCCTGCCAGGCTTCTTAGCCAGTTTTAGCAGTCTCGCAGCCGCGCCCAGAAATGACCTCAGGCCCATGGTTGTTCAACTCTCAACAAACAATTCGTTCTGATATAAAAACCTAACCGCAACAACCAACCTCTCTCTGGTTCTTGTCTGACGCTTGAACGGTCTCTACCGGATTATATTGAGCAGTTCTGTCAGAGAAGATATGACGTAGTCGGCGTCTCTGCTCTCTTTCCTCTGCGTTCTACAGAGCAAAGCGGCTTTCATGCCCAGCCTCTTCGGCGGAACCACGTCTGTCTCTGGGAGGTCTCCAACCATCAGGGCTTCGGAGGGCTTGACTCGAAGCGTTTCCAAGACGGTGGTGTATATTTTTGGATTAGGCTTCACAGCCTTGGCCTCTCTCGCAGTGCAGATGAAGTCGATTTTCACCGAGTTTTCTTCTAGCAGAGAAGCGAACCTCCACTTGGGGATGGTTGTGAGTATGGCGGTTTTGATTCCCCTCGCTTTCAATGCATTAACGGTGGGCACCACGTCTGGATAGAACCTAACCTTCTCTAACTCAGCCGCCTTCTTCACCAAGGCGTCAACAATCTTCGGGTCGACGGGAATCTCCAACCGTTCTAAAACCTTGGCATAATATTCATGCGGTGTGTCGGCTCTTCCGCGGGGATAGTCGATGAACATGACCAGTTGTCGTGCGCTCCAAACCTCTTGGTAGTAGACATCGTAGCCAGCCTTTCGTAGGAGTCTGCTCAAGCCTTCGTCCTTTGTCTCAACGTCGATGTAGATGTCTCCCTCAATCAGCGTTCCAGCGAGGTCAAAGACAACAGCCTTAATCATTGGTGTATCCCTTCAACCTCTGCATAGAACAACGTGGAAGGCTTATGTGCATTTCGAAAGAGGAAGACAGTTCAAGCTCTCTCCACTGGAACATTCAACTCGGTTAGGGCTCTGGCTATGCGCTCTCTGTCGGCTCCCCGCATGCCCTTCCAATCAAAGAACGCCGACTCAACCTTCTCTTGAGTCCTTTGAACACACTGTCTCACGATTTCGTCGTCAACTTGAGAAACCGCATACTTGGGAACTATGTGTCCGAAGGCGACGTTTGTGCTCAACGCGATTTTGGTGAACTTCTCGTTGTAGTGGGGACCTCCAACCCCCAAAACCGCCGAATATTTCGATTTTTTGGAGACAGCTGCCATTGCTGCGTGAGCCACAGCCTCAGCCGCTTCCAAATCGTTCCACTGTTTGGGCGAGCTTCCCAACTCCACGAACATTGTTGGCACGTCTAGGGATGGACCGTGATGAGTGCACTCATAAGAGACCTGATAGTCTAAGGGCGTTTCCTCCCTCAACCGCGCCATCTCCAAGAGTGCGTTTTTCATGGCACCAGCCGGAGAGACGGAAATCTTTCTTGGCAAACCCCCGAACTTCGCCTCTTCAGTGAGGTTGCCCGGCGTG
>Ga0315310_10003221_pt1 | contig 10163 bp, 7 predicted proteins | sample TDP5_MG_FD_203630 | JGI IMG/M metagenome (GOLD analysis project Ga0315310, IMG submission 203630) | Freshwater sediment microbial communities from Lake Towuti, South Sulawesi, Indonesia - TDP5 | ecosystem: Environmental > Aquatic > Freshwater > Lake > Sediment | place: Indonesia: South Sulawesi...
GGGGTTTGGGGTGGGCTGGGTGTAGGGCTAATACGTTGAGCGCTGAAAATTTTTTTCAGCGTGAAAGTTCTACTTTTCAGTTTGTGTTCTGAGCGCTGTTGCTGGTTCTGTATGGTGTTTTTTGGGCTGTTTGGTGGTGGTTTAGCGTGACGTTCTATGTTGTTATGCGTGAAGTTTGATGTTGGTATGCGTGGCTTTTGAGTATGTTGAGTGGCTGCGGGTGATGTGGTGGCGCGTGGGCTTGTGGGGTTTGTGCGTGTTAGTGTTGACGTTGCCTTAGAAACACTAACATGTGTGTGATGATTTATGCTCTGCGGGAAGAGAAATTTCAAAAGAAGAAGGGAACAGTTGCTTAGCGCCTTCTTCTACTATTAATATGGCTGAAGCTGTGTGGACATCGTCGTAAGACTGTTCTCGGTGACATCAACGAGCAGCATGGTTAGGGCTGTGTGTTCTTGAGTTGTTGGTTTCAGATTGGAGATTTTCATGCATTTATATAACAAGCTTAAGGAATGTTTATGGTTGTTATATGAATAAGAATTCGTTGATTCCATTAGTTCTGTTGATGTAGGCGTGTGCGGGAAGCGTATTGACAGCTCATTTATAAACTGCTTGTCAATGCACTAGCAGGCTGCTTATAGAGGGTATAGAAATGGCTGAATTGTGAACTATCCTTTTTTGGGATACTATAAGAAGGTGAGGGATAGGCAAGTTGGAGCAGTTGTCCATGAACATGCAAGCGCAGTCTGTTTGTAGATGGTTTGGAATTTTTCACGAGTCGTTGACTTTCAGTTAGAGATTGTAATAGTACCGAGGCTAGTTTAGGTTTAGAAGTAGTCGTCAGTTCCGCGTGTACGTTGACTACTACTTCTATGTTATTTCGGCTGCGGGGTGTGTGTGTTCTGGAGTTGTTGAACACGCTGAACTATGCTGTACAACTTCTTCCATGTTAGCTAGGGTGTGAGCGTGTGGCTGTTTCGAAGTTGTTGTTGACTCTGGCAGGTCTGCCCCCAACAACATCTTGAATGATAGAGCGGTTTTCTGTTTCATGTGTCGCTAACTTTAGCTTAGAAACAATAATAACACCGAGCTGGTTGCGGTTTAGAAGTAGTAATCTGAGCCGCGTGTTTGTTGACTACTTCTAATGCTATGGTTCGGGCTGATGGGCTGTGTAGGGAGCGTCGTTGTCAAACTGTGCCTCAGTGACATCAATGAGTTTGAGCAATGCATTTCTTGGTCTGTTTTGGTTCCTGTATAATGCGTTTCCTTCTGCTTGCTCTTTGTTCTACGTCAAGTTTCGACACAGTTCAGACTAGGCTTGGTCAGGGATGGAGTCTAATAGAGTAAGGGCAGTCTGTCAAGCTGATTGGCTATCGTTTTCATAAAACTACAATAGAAAAGTGTAGATGATTTGGGTACAGTGAAGCTACAACTGTGAGTGTCAGAATAATAGTAGGCTCAATATTAGATGATATTTTGGGCAGCGATGCTCTAACGCCAGCAGTAGCATAGGTTTCATCGTTCAATCTTAATGCTCAGAACTAGCACCGCTGCATTTTTGAATGCTTCAATCCTCTCCAGATCATCTTCTACTCTGTGAACCTCAGTTTTTCTGTCCAAGCGAGACATGCTTTTCCATTGCCATAAAAGATATCCAAGTTTGTCCTTGTGATAGAAGACAAGCCCTGAAAACTGTCTATATGAAACTACAAGTTGTTGTATTGATGCTTTGACCTGTCGGCTGCTAAGTATTGCTTCTTTCTCGTAGCGCTTTAGACCTTCGTCAATGAATTGCTGACACTTGCTGTAATAGACATCACTCCGTTTTATCGTGTTGAGGATCTTGAAATATTCTTTCTGCTTCTTAACTGAAAATCTGCCTAGTTTCAGATCTTCAAGAAGTGGGTAGCTGAATGATATAATCTGGTTATACCATCCCAACACGTTGTTTACAAAATCCTTCAGCTCTGATTCAAAACTCTTGATGACTCTTACTTTTCTCTGTTCATGAGACTGCTTGATCTGATACAGAAGACCTGCCAATGATATAATTCCAGAAAAGACCCCGATTGCCTCTGCCATGATTCTAGATAAACCGAAGAATTTAAAAAACTTGTCGCGTGTGCGCGCTTTTTTCCAAAAAGCTTTGCCAACTCAATGACGTAAACGACTTCCTCAAGTTGTCTAGCGAATTCAAAGGGCTTCTTCCTTTGGCTGGCATAATCCTGCATATATGCAGAGAGCCATTCTCAGCTACTTTGCTTGGGTATGTTGTGATAACTGGGGATTTTCTATTACAACCATCGATATTCCAATAAGATTGATAACGTCCCCGACAATCTGCTTTATTCTATTAAATTCCTTCTCCGTGAAAAGCTCAACATCCAGATGTAAGCCGATCGATTTTATTTTGGTCTCTCTTTGCCCTTTTAGATCGGTATGTACAATGAAATGTCTTAGTTCTCTTAGACAGACGTAGTTTCGAATTTTCTTAGGTATTTGCAATTCTGTTGGCAGAGAATTTCTTTTGAGCGCCGTTTTCACAATGGTCTCAATATTCTGCTTTGCATCTTTTACTTTAGGAATGCCAGCTTTCTCTAGCACGTATTCCATAAAGTAATCAGCGCAGGATACGGCAATAAGTATGTATACTCTGCAAAGCGAAGGCCATATGATTGATTCAATCTGAGGGTTATATTTAAGGTAAGTCCGGTAGGCTTCTTCAACACAAAGAATATCATCAGAGAAAGTGTGAATAAACCTCTTCTGCGTCATAGATGATAAGTAGAAACTCCTTGTTTAATATTACTTAGCCTCATGCCGGAGATCACGCGATCTCCGTCCAGATATATTCGAATATTTTGTTGTATTGACTTTTGTTCCTAGCTCTTCTCCATTCGTCGAGCTCCAAGTCTGGCAGTTTTCTGTTGATCTTTCTGGGGCTCAGTCTTCGAAGATATCTATAGAAATCCGATTTCTTTAACTGAGGGCCGTCAGGGTTTCTAAAGCTGCATTCCTTCGATAGAATTTTGAGGAGGAGTTTTAGAGAAACTGCAATGCCCGGATTCGATTGGAAAAAGCCATATCGTCCTTTGTTCCAATCTGTAGGAAATGCATCTTTGATACAATAGAAATACATTGTTATGATTTTCACGGGCGTTTCTAAGTCATTTTTGTCGTCTTCGGGTTGTTTCTGCAGCCAACCTCTCGATCGAGTCTTGCCATCATTCCAATCAATTAGATTCTCTCTTGGCTCTTTCGAAGGTGTCAAATGATCCACAAAGGTTTTTAGATTTAGCCAATTCTTATATCGACCTTCAATGCCGCAATATATTTCACTGTCAAATAGGCTCTCTCTGCTTTGTAATTCAAGGGCAACTTTGGCAGCTGCGCCTTCTTTGTCTTCAAGAAGCTGACTTAGGATATAGAAGATTAGATTAGGATTGATTCCAACTTGTTCATTATTTATTGAGGAAAATATTTTTGCTTGGTCACCTGGGCTAATATCTTTATAGCTAGTAACCAAGAATTTGAACTCATCCAACACGGGCAGTTCTTTGTCCGATAATTTCGTTAGGGAGAAAAGTCTGTGTTGACCATCTATTACCCAAAGTGCAGAATATTTGTTTTCAAGCCTGACTCGTTTTACGTTACTATCGCCATTGGAGTCGATAACCATATTCCTGCTGTCTGGTCCAAAAGTGCAGATTATATTGTTCGGAAATACTGAAGTGAAGGTCTTTGCAACGATAAATCTCTTGATTTCTGATAATCTGTCTCCATCAATGCTTCTCTGATAAGCCTTTCTCTGGATCTCTTTGTCAACTGCAGCTCGGTATACGTATGCAAGCTTGAGTAAGTCTCTTGCAGAAATAACGAAGGTGTAGTATTTTACTCCAAACGTGTGGTTCTCGACAGCTTCAAGTTCTATGAATTCTTCACCTACATTATAGAAAACCTGAATGTTAAAAGCATTCTTAAGAAAATCAAGAAAAGCGTACTGAGGACTCATTTTTTCAAATGATTCCTCAAGGTCTACAAATATGTCCTCCTTTTCGACTGGGATTTTGTAATTCATCGACCTTCTGTTCAGCTCATCACTTATCTCATCTTCCGAACTTATCACAAAAAGAGGGTGGAATATTACTCCAGAATAAGTCCTATCTCTCTTGAGCTTTTCAAGCTGGCTGTAAAACTTGTCTAGTTGAGGGAGGACATTGCTGATATCTTCGTATTCCTTCAGTTCAATAATGATGACATGTTCCGACTCCCGACTTTTGATTTTGATGAAGTAATCAGGACTCATCTTCTCATTTTCAAATTGGATTTCACGATGATAATGTAACTCAAATGGAAACAAGTCCACATTTCCAACAAGTTTCACTAACACATCGCCAACCTGACGTTCAAAATCATTTTGGATTGATCTCAGTCTTCGCTTGAAATCTTTCAAGGTGGCGCGATTGATTTCCATAAATGTCCCTCAATTTCTTAAGTGTTCATTCAGAACAGATATTTGTCTTATGGAAGACTTGTATGCTCGATGTTTGGGTTTTGTGCGAGTGCGTCTCTCTGGTCATCAAACCTCGGATTCGAGAAGAGATTCATTTGTCGGGCACGACAATCTGATATCATAATTTATTTAATTATGCTCCAATAAGATTCTCTATCAATTGGTCGAAGCTCATAGCAGGCAAGTCTTCTTCAGTCCACAGTTTCCTATTGAGTCTGAGTCTTATTTGGACGTCAGTTGTGTCAATCGTAACACTGCCTGCTAGTGAAGTTTTTATCCTCTCCTGTCGTTTCTCGAATTCCTGAGCTTCATTGAATTTGTCTTTGAGCCTAGAGCCAAGTCTTAGTACGAACCTCGCCTTTTCTCTCACTAGTTTTTCAGCTTCAGACTTCGGCAAGTTTTCAAAATCCGGAGGAAGCTCAACGACACACAGGATGAAGGATTCGATCCCCTCAATTGCTTCTCTAGCTTGGGACAAAGTTATCCTTACATAATCCATGTGAGTGGATTTAACCTCAATCGCAAATGACTTGTCCTTTATTTGCATCCCTAGGACCTGTGGTTGAAGAGTTTCGTCCAGAAGATCGAATTCAAGATCTATGCCGATATCAGCACCTTTTGTGATTCTGTATACACTGAACTTCTCCTCAGGCAGATGCTTTCGAATAGAGTCTCTTAGTATCTCTTCGACATTCTTCCCAACAATCTGATTCCTTTTTACCTTTTCGTCTAAACCATAAGCTTCTTCCAGCTTTGAACGAAGATTTGGATTTTGATAAACTTGCGCAATCTTGTTGAGCTCGTTATAGTCACTGTTTGTGACCAACAACAACTTTACAAATGCTTTATCAAGCTGAAGTTTTTGTTTAGGTGGTTGTGCCGCGAGCATGATTTGCGAGGGGCTTACCCCAAGGATGCTTAGAAATGAGGACGGTCGATCACCTCTCAGATATAATAGCAAATCTTGGTCTTTGTAGAAGAGCGGTGCGAGGCTCTCCGTGGTAGCTGGTTCTTCCTCGTTCTTGCCTACCGGAACCCACTCCTTCGATTTCAATTCGTATAACCACTTTGATGGGTAAATTCTATGAGCAGCACCCGATTCCCCAGTGCAGGAGCATTCTACTGGAACGGGATTAAGCCAACTGGTGTCTTTTTGAACAACGTATCCAAGTAGAAACTTAAGGAATTGTGTGGCTTTCTTCTTGCTTCTGCGAACCATGTTGATCACTCCCCAGTCTTCAGGTTGGTCTAAGAAAACTATACGACTCAACTCAATTTCATCTTTAGCAACATGTTCTTTGTCATCGAGTTCCCCTTCAGCCAGAAGTTTCATCATCATCTTCTCGTCAACGGTTTCCCTTTTCTTCACAAACAAATCTCCCAATATCAGACCTTGAGTGACCAAGTTTTCCCAAGCTGCTCCGCTAATTCTTCCAGTTAAGTAGACATCTGACAGAATCATATGGTCTGGGAAGGCATCAGCATGAAGTTTGGCATCTTCATCCCAAAGTGAAACTGGTTTCAGAAGAGGCTGCTCTTGGAGAAGACGTGAAATGAATTTAGGCTCTCCTTTATCTCTCTTGTAAGAGATTACTGGGAAATTATCTCTCAAAATGTCGAATCTGCCTTTCTCTGTTAACCAACAAAATAATGTAATATTTGCTTCTTGATACTGTTTCTTTGAATATTCAGTTTCTGGAGCTGCCTTCTTTTTCAATGAGCTTACGGTCTCATTCAACAACCCTTCCTCGGTGTAAGGAGGAAGCGAATCCTGAATCACCTTTGTAATTTCCCGGTTACACAGTTTGCCGCGTACTTCATTACCGAGAGAGAAAGAAGCATCCTTTATTGTTTCGTCAATCTGCTCATCTCGGTAGATCTCAGTCATCCTCTTGAATGAGCCCAATTGGTTAGGAATTAGACTTAAGCTTGAAAGCAACGGCTGTCTTTCATGATGAATGAGTTCTAACAACTTGTTAAGCCATGTGGTCGTGGCTGGAACTGGTTCGCCCACTAGCTTTTGTTTAAGGTTATTGATTGAGCCCAATTGCGAGACAGTTAAAGCGAACTTGTCCAACGTCAATGTCTCAGCCATATTCCTCACGTCAACATTCAGATACCAGCTCCACATTCTAAGAATGGCTGCCCAGTCCGCAACCACATCTTGGGACGGAAGTTTCTCGGGCCAGATATTCTCGGCAAGATTCCAAATCTCTTGAAGAGTCTTTGGGTCCTCATCGTAGGGCAGATAAGCCATTATAGGGGTCACAAGCTTGCTTTCAAGCTCAGCAACAGATTTTTGCTCAACAAGGTCAAGATTTTTTAGAAAGTTTATGAGAGCTGCAACGAGCGTCTTCAACCATGCAGAGTCCAATATTGCATTGTCAACGTTAGGGAGAGCGTATGTCTTTGCCAAACGATGCAATTTACTACAACGCAGATTCACAGCACATTCTGCTAGTTTCTCGAAAAGCTCTGCGGATTTGACGATGAGTTGCTTATTGTGACGATTATCATCTGAGTCGCTTGAACCAAGCAAAAGCCCGTCCCTTTTTTCTTTTGGAACGAAAAGGGGGCTACTAGTAATCGCTGGCAAAGGGAAATATTCTGTTGTGGTTAGTGGAAAACCGTAGAAAAGCTTTGGCGCATTTTCCAGTGATTCTATTGAGTATTCTGGGTGTTCTCCAACCAAAAGCAAGGCAGTTGCAACGGAACCTTCTCGTGCGATTGCGACTGAATGAACTCTTCTTTCGTCCTTCGAGATTGACTGGACAGGAACTATGGTAATTTTTTCATCGATTACTTTGACTTCGTCAAGGAGTTTTGTCCATCTTGTTTCAACGTCTCTCTGAACAAGGGTAACGGACGAGAGGTTCTCATTCAAGGCAATCACAAAGGCAATGTTTGCTCTTATAGCTTCGATGCCTGCAATGGCTGTTTGCAATTGACCCTCGCTGGACAAAACATACTTGTATTCTACTGTAGCATTCGGTGTAAGATGTACTTCACTATGCAGAGAGTCAAGAAACTGCTTTTGAATTATATTCATTTTCTCCTCAAGCTGCCCCCAAGATTCGCCCTCACGATTGAGCTCAAAGCAAAATCGACGACCGTCTTCAAGGATTCCCTTTACATGTGGATTCCTTGACAGAAGATGCGTAGTAATGAAACCTGTTCCAAACCTCACTTTGTTAGGGTCATCGGTTTTCGTGGTTCCGTGATAGATAAGGTGGGCAACTTCTTTCAATTTAAAGGGTGCACCATCGTGAATGAATGTTAACTCGTTTTCATCGAAGATGAATACACAATTTACTCCCCCGGATTTCGCCACATCGACAGCGTTTTGGAGAAGTTCCCAAGGCCATCTTTTCGCATACACTGGCCTTTCTCCCTCAAGCTCTCTCAACCTGGTGAAGATATTCTGAGCGGTGCTTTCAGCCATTGCCTCCCGAGCATAGGCTTCAAAATCCAGATTCATGTAGTCTCAGTTCTCCCAGTAATTACTGAAAATGACGCTTCACGACTTATAAGCGCACTCTGTGTTTTCATTGAGATCTAAAGTGCAAAGCGTTCCTCCTCGCACGAACAACACCAACTACTAATCCTGTGCCCGCGCACTCATGTCTTAATGCCATAAAGATAAGTAGGTCAGCATATTCTGAAGGTAGCCTAGCCTTGAAAAATGACTGCTCTAGGATGGAGAATAGCCTTAATCCTATCAAATCATGACTGTTGCATAAGTATCGCAGTGTTACAAGTGCACTTTGCATGCTGGCTCTCAATGTCCACGAATTACAGATCTTCCAAAGATTACACTTCAAGTCATCATAGATCTGCGAGCAGCAGAGCGATGAGAAGGATGTTTCTATATGCATGGACCCTGCCAGTTTCATGGCTTGTTCGGCTGGAAAGGCGATATCATTTACTCCAGCTTTAACCGCCAGCGGATCCTTTCCTTTTTTTTGGCTGTGGTGTGGAGGCGTCATGGTTAATAATAGTGTGACACGTTACAAGGTTTCATGTGCGGTTTTGGAGGGCAACGTCTTTGGCGAAGACTGTGAGCATTGTTGGGCTTGAGGGCTTTCCAATGGTCAAAGCAGGCGACAACGCAGCTGAGCTTATTGTTGCAGTTGCTCAGAGGGAGAATGTTGCCTTTGACGACGGCGATGTCATAGTTGTAGGGCATAAGATCGTGTCAAAAGCCGAGGGCAGAACAATACGGTTGAATGAGGTTAAGCCCTCAAGCAAAGCCAAAGAACTGTCAAGGCTAACGTTGAGAGATCCGAGGCTGGTTGAGCTGGTCTTACGAGAAGCCAAACGCGTAGTGAAAGCGACGAAGGAAATACTGATCGTTGAAAATCGTTCAGGCTTCGTCTGCATTAACGCTGGTGTTGACAAGTCTAACGTAGAAGGCGAAGACGCATACACACTGCTTCCAAGCGATTCCGATAAATCCGCCAGAGAAATCCGCTCCCAAATCCGCAAGCTGACGAGAAAAAACGTGGCGGTAATAATCTGTGACACCTACAGTCGCCCATTCAGGCGGGGACAAGTTGAATTCGCCATAGGTGCTGCTGGCATGAAGCTGTTCCGCGACTACCGAGGCAAAAAAGACTTGTTCGGCTACGTCATGAAAGTGAAAAACTCAGCTGTTGCCGATGAAATTGCGTCTGCTGCTGAACTGGTTATGGGTCAAGGAGACGAAGCCATACCAGTCGTCATAGTCAAGAACCTGAAAGGCGTAGAGATGACCGAAGATGTATCAGCAAGCGAACTGCTCATCTCAGAACAAGAAGACTTGTTCAAGGGAACCTTGCCGTGAATAGATTTATCTCGTTTGGTTGAATAAAGGGTTAGCAAACATGAGGAAAACCTATGAAAGCCACGATCCTTGAGTCCGTCATGGGCATTCTAGGCTTCGACGAACAGAACACGTTAATCGACTGCGCCTTATTCCAGAAAGAACCCAAAAAAATCGCTGAAACACTCCTGAACATAGAAGCAGGCAAAATCGTCGATGAACAGACGACCCTGATTGAAAGACTGAAGACAAAGGGCTACGTCTTCTTCATATTCGAGAGCGCTGAAACAGCCCGCAACGCCCATCAAAAACTGAAGATCGCAGTTGAAGTAGCTCATCCATCAGCAGCGGGAGAAACACTTCGCGCAAATCTTGAGCAACTTGCAGTTCAATCAGGCTTCGTGAAAGAGCCAAGCGAATTACGAGATTGGACACATCGTGTTTCAATGGAAATGACCAAGCTCAGAGTCAGAAGAGCCGCTGAAAAACGTGACATGCTAGTTGTACAGGCAATTCAAGCCATCGACGACCTAGACCGAACACTCAACCTATTCATGGGACGAATCCGAGAATGGTACGGACTGCACTTTCCAGAACTCGACCGCCTCGTCGAAAAACACGAAACCTACGCACGCTTAGTTGCCAACCTAGGAAAAAGAGACAGCCTAACCAGTGAATCCATAGAGAAAGAAGGCTTACCCAAAGCCAAAGCCGACCAACTCGCAGAAGTAGCAGAGAAATCCATGGGCGCCGACCTAGAAGACAACGACCTAGCACAGATCCAAACCATGTGCAAAGACACATTGCAGCTCTATGATGCAAGACAGTCACTCGAAGGCTCCATGGACA
>Ga0315310_10003222_pt1 | contig 10159 bp, 10 predicted proteins | sample TDP5_MG_FD_203630 | JGI IMG/M metagenome (GOLD analysis project Ga0315310, IMG submission 203630) | Freshwater sediment microbial communities from Lake Towuti, South Sulawesi, Indonesia - TDP5 | ecosystem: Environmental > Aquatic > Freshwater > Lake > Sediment | place: Indonesia: South Sulawesi...
TGAAGAGCCTTGAAAAAACACTGTGATGCCGTCAGCCACAGAAGACTGCCTAAACGTCAGTTGGATGCCAAAAAGAGTTGCTGTGCGCATTATTCTCTTTCGCGATCCGAGCGTTGACATTATGACGCAAGTCATATTTAAGCATTATGCCATACGTCATACGCTGCTCACTCTCTGCAAAAGCGCGAAAGAACGATAATAGGAAAAAGGCTCTTGCTGTTTTTCGTCAAAGCTATGGCGCCAAGGCATAAGATTTCTTGATTATCATCTGTATGTTTTTGTGGTGCTTCTTCTCATCTTCTGCAATGTGGCTGAGCAAGAGTTTTATGGCCTCATCTCTGCTGGTAGCAACTATTTTCTCCACATCCTTCAGCATAGCCTCTTCCAACTGGATGTGCCTCTCAAGCTCCTTCCTTACAACAGCCATGTCAACGTGACTCTCGATCCTAGCATCCCAAAGCCTCTCCGGCACACTTTTCTGAGCAACCTTCAAGATCTCTTCGCAGATTCGGGCATGCTTAGCAGAGTCCAGGCGAAGCTCCGCCAACAGCAGTTTTGCAGCGGTGGTGTTAACCTTGCCTTCTAATGCCTCCACAGCCTTAATCATGCTCTCCTCAGACAGCCTCTGTCTCTCAACAAGCTCTACAACAGATTCTCTCGACTTCATCATTCCACCTCCTTCAAAGACTAACACTACAATTCCACACGTGATAAAAACCTTACGAAAAAGGACATGTTGACGCTCTTAAGAAGGAGTAGGTAGCGCCCAATAAACAACGTAAACAGTAAGACCGAGCAACAGCGCAACGAACCAAACAGAAAACGTTACCCTCATCCACAAACGAACATCACCAAACTTCCTGAAAATTAGCGTGACGCCTAACACCTCTGCGATCAACCCTAACGAATGATGAACAAGAATCAGCGGAACACCCGTAGCAACTTCCGCGAGAACAAAATCAAATGCGATAACAAAAGACGGCAACATGACAAGCAGAAGCACTCCAGTGTTCAGAAGAACCATGACCTTCATCAGCATCCCGTGCTTGCTGAGACTGTTTGCGGTCTTCCTCTTGCCCAGCCGGAGGCCTGCAAGCAGAAGGATCAGAAGGACTACCTGTATTACAAGAGCTATATCTGATGTGATCGGAGCCCGGGTCCCGAACAGATCAGACATGAAACCCGATATAAACTAGTTCGGTTTATAAGTTATCTGGCATCAGCCCACATTGCTCCCGCTGAGAATTAACAAAGGTGAAAAGTTGAGGTCAAATAATAAACGGACAGAGTATACTATGCCGATCTCGGGATTTCTGTCTCTAAGACTGTACTCTGACACCCGACCTCATTTTAAGCACATTACACGACTTCAGAAAGGCTTGATTGTCGTTTATAGAGGGACAGAGCTTGTGGGAGAGGGAGCGGGATTCGGTGTTCCCGTTGCCCGCTACAAAAACAGAACATACTTTTCAAGGTCATCCAAGGTCCGAGTCTTTGAAGAACACAATTGCACAAAAGTAGTGAAGCAGTTTAACCTTGACACAATCCATGAGTTGAGGTTCAGAAAGACCAAAATTGAGAACCGAACAATGCGCACAGTTGCCAGGCGCTTGGCCGAGTTATACGAGAAGCACAAACATTGGCGACGCATAATACAACAAGGCTTCTTGAACCGTCTCGGAATGCGAGACGCATTTGTTCCAGCCGAGCCTGCTGGCAGAGTCACAATGACATACAGAATTGAACCCTCACATGTACATGTAGAGGCTGACATAAAGCTCTCGAGTAAAGATCGCCTGCAAAAAGTGTGCATTTTGAACGAACAAGGTTCAAAATACTTCAGAAAATACTGTGACTCTAAAGGCCAAGTTTTGTTAGACAGACATATCGGCGCATGGGACTACGTAGAGGCAGACTGGGCCCGTATCACAAGTGAGAGCGGTCAGGTTGGCTTTTGTGTGTGGAAAGTGGACGACGCAACCCTTTATCGAGGCCGGGAATCCACTGGCAGCGACTATGATTGGATCGGCCTCGACTACGAGCTAGGTCCAGAGAGAACACGTTTCGAATATGACATCGAAGTCTTCGGGAAAGCGAACTAGAAATGACGGCGATGACGTTAGTCTATCCATATTTTCGCCGACAGCCGGACAGATCGATTTTCAGGTTTCCGCCTTTAGGCTTAGGATACATAGTCTCATACCTGCGCCAAAGCGGCGTCACAGCCAACCTCGTAGACTGCACTTTTATGAGCGAGAAAGAAGCAGTAAAACGAGTCAAGAGCTCCAGACCTGACATCATCGGAATCTACTCGATGTTTTCAATGAAGACACCAGCGCTTCAAATGGCACATCTACTGAAAGACAGCTGCAGCATGCTAGTCGCAGGCGGTCCCCTACCGTCTATTTCTCCTGAATGCTTTGTCAGCGACTTCGATGTTGTAGCCATCGGTGAAGGAGAGAAAACAGCGCTTGAACTTGTTCGGTGCTACGAGAGTGGTCAGCCCATTTCAGAAATAGAGGGAATTGCATACAGAGAAAATGATCAAGACCGACGTGGCAAAATTATTTACACAAAACCTCGACGGTTCATCAAAAACCTCGACAGCCTTCCGTTTCCAGCCAGAGACCAGTTTGACAACGAAGCATACAAGAAACACTTCCACGAAAAATACGGCTACACAACAACTTCTGTAATCACGTCCCGAGGCTGTCCCTTTCAGTGCGATTTCTGCAGTCGAGCCATCTTTGGCAACCACTTCAGGACGAGGACAGCCAAGAACGTTGTTGACGAGATGGAAAGTGTGCAAGAACTTGGATACGACAGGATATGGTTCTCAGACGACTGCTTCACTCTGGACAAGAAGCGTCTTTTGAGCATATGCGAAGAAATAATGCAACGCCAGTTCGATATAGGCTGGGAGTGCTTATCCCGAGTTGACACAATAGACAAAGAAGTAGCCTTCAGAATGAAGCAGGCTGGATGTGTGCGCGTATTCTTCGGACTGGAATCAGGCAACGATGCCATTTTAGCCCTGATGAAGAAACAGGCTACTACAAGTCAAGGCAGAAAGGCAGTTCTTACAGCTAAGTCTGCAGGAATTCAAGTCGGAGCCTTTTTCATAGTTGGCTATCCAGGCGAAACTAACAAAACGATTCTTGACACGTTAAGATTTGGTTCCTCACTGCCTCTCGACTATCTCTCATTCACCCTGCCCTACCCGATTCCGGGAACCGCACTGTACGAACGGGTAAAACACAAAATCGAGACAGAAGACTGGGATGAGCGGAAACATCGAAGCCTAATCGAACACAAGCTACTTTATCGCTCTGACTTTTCCGAAGCCAAACTTAAGTTTGGCATCCTGAAGGCTACGGGGCAGTTCGAACTAAGAAAAAGGGTGGGAGAAAGAGGTTACAGGGTTCTAGGCAGTCCCTTAGAACGCGTCACAGACAGCATCTTCAGACTTATGCGCTGACTTCAACCCGTGACCTTTAGAGCCTCCAGCATTCTCTTTATGCTCGTGATCGGTTTGCCAGACTGGTCACTGATGGCTTGTTTCGCTGGGGGATTCGTCAGATAACTTGGTGTCCGCTTGGAGATTCTCTCCTGATACGTGGGAACCAATTCGTTCTGGTAGAAGACGCCTGTCGGGATCTTGTCTCCCCACTCCTGCCCTTTTGTCAAAGCTGCCACAGTCTTTGAAAAAGCCTCGTCTGGCTTGTACACAACACCGTCGTATCCTGTCTCTTCCAGCTTATACACCCTAGGAACCGGCTTCCGAGTCGCCGGATCGGTTCGATCTTCGCCGCCATACCATTCTTTAGTGTTTATGTCGTTATATGTTGGACATGGTTGTTGAATGATCACCAGTGCAAGTCCGTGGTGCCGAATAGCCTTGTTAATAGTGTCTTTTAGGTGGCGAACATCATAGGCATATCCTCTCGCGATAAACGTGTAGCCAGAAGCCAATGCCAAAGCCACCGGATTTATGCCCTCGTTCAGGTTCGGCTTCGGAAGAGACTTCGTCTGCAAACCAAGCTTCAATGTTGGCGAGGCCTGTCCTTTTGTTAAACCATAAACGCCATTATCGTGGATCAGAACTGTTATGTCGATGTTTCTCCGACCAGTGTTCACAAAGTGCCCAGCGCCGATTCCTAAGCCGTCGCCGTCACCCATGACCGCAATCACTTCCATGTCTGGATTGCTAAGCTTAGCTCCCACTGCGAAAGGCAAGGTTCTGCCATGCAGTGTGTGCACACCATACGCATTCACGAAGTGGGGCAGTTTAGCGTGGCAGCCGATTCCTGAGAATATAGCGACTTTAGACGGTGGCAGCTGCAGGTCGACTAGAGCCATCTGCACTGCCGATAGGATGCCGAAGTCTCCGCAGCCTGGACACCAGTCGACAAAGACCGGCGTTCTATAATCTGTGAGTTTAAGTGCCACTAGCCAACACCTGCCTCTTTGGCGCCTTACCTTCCATAATCAGCTTCAGCGCCTCGTACACCTCATCCGCAGATACTGGCCTGCCGTTCCATTTAAGAACAAAATAGTCCATGTTTATGCCAGTCTTCTCGGCGATTATGCCTGCCAACTGCGCCATGTAATTGCCTTCTACAACTATTTTCACCTTGGCTTTGCCCAATACGTCGCCGAGGAATTCCTTTGGCAGGGGAAGCGGCATACGCACCTGCACAAAGTTGATTTTATGACCTTCCTGACCAAGTCTCTCGATGGCCTCCAACACAGCGCCCTTCGGAGACCCCCAGCTCACAACTGTTGCAGTTGCATCAGCGTCTCCAAAGAAACTGACGCGTTCTTCAGCAGGTATCTCCTTTTCTGCTGTTTCCAGCTTTTTCATCCGCTTCTCATACATGCGCGTTCGCATCACAGGCTCCTCAGTAATGTGTCCAGTCTCGTCATGCTCGTCGCCAGTGTGCCAGTAGACGACACCAGGAGTTCCCAACGGCAGCCTCGGCGATATGCCTGAATCAGTCAATTCAAACCGCTTGTACTCTTGACCCTTAACATCAGTCTCAGTCAGTAGCTGGCCCCTCTCAATCTTCACCAGACTCGGATCAAACATTCTACAGCTTTTGTTGCTGTTCGCCAAAGCTTTGTCAATCAGATGGATAACGGGCGTCTGATAACGCTCTGCGTAGTTGAACGCTCGCGCAGCATCGTAGAAACATTCCTCAATGTCACCTGAACTCAAGATTATCCTCGGAAACTCCCCATGAGCGGCATGCATAGCAAACCTCAAATCACTCTGGGCGTGTCGAGTTGGCAGCCCGGTCGCAGGGGCGCCGCGCTGATAGTACGTGACCACCACTGGAACCTCATTATTGCCGGCCCAACCTAAACCCTCAACCATCAGAGAGAAACCAGGTCCAGAAGTTGCTGTCGCCACCCTCGTGCCTGTGAGAGCCGCACCAGAAGCCATGTTAATAGCCGCGATTTCATCCTCAGTCTGCATAACGAGTATCGAGCCGCCTGCCTGCTTCACAGCTGACTGCTCAGTCTCAAGCACTTCATTTTCCTCTAGGTACTCGCTTTCATCCGCTGCCGGAGTTATGGGATAGTATGTCTGCATTCTGCAACCGCCGACAAGCTTACCCAAGGCTGCAGCCTGAGTCCCCTGAAGAAAAATCCTCGTCTCATCAGTCGGAACGCTTTCCAACTTGAAACCAAAGTCACTGAATTTCTGCCCAACATAATCATACGCTTTGCTGAAGGCGAGAAGATTCATGGAAATGACCTTCGGCTTCTCCCCGAATATCATTTTGATGGCCCTCTCAACATGCGCCTTATCGAAGCCGACAAGCCCAAAGGACGCGCCTAAAGCAAGCACATTTATCATGCGGGTGAGCCTGCTCAGTTTTTCCTCTCCTATTTCCGCCGCGACTTCTTTCAGGAGGTCCATGTAGGGAACGGCATAAGTCTTAATGTCACTCTTCTTCAACTCGTTTAAGAGGTCGCCAACGGTCTCTGGTTTGATGCCCTTTGCATCCAAGGTCTTCCTAAACTCTTCAAGGAAAGGTCGAGGCCACGTGGGAATAGCGAAAATCCTTGTTGCCAAAGCATCAGCGTCGCAGATCACTGCTCCACCCGACTTCACTTCAAATGCATGTCTCACAACACTCTCAGCATCGAAGGTGCAGAGAAGATCGACGTGGTCACGGTCAGCCCGCACTTCTTTCTTGGAAACTCGAATGTGGAAGTAGCTGTGCAGGCCTTTGATGTTCGAATGATACTCCCTTTTCCCATACACGTGGAGTCCAGCGTAGCAGCACGCTCGGCCAAATATGTTGGCTGCGGAGTCTACGCCACTGCCCTGAGCGCCGCCCGCCATCCACACAAACTCATCTCTGTTCATGTATCATCATCACCATTTCGATAAATCAGGAATTGGAGTTGAAGCGATCCTCAGCCGCCTGTGACCGCTCTAGCTCCTATGCAGCACTCGCAGCCGGCAGATTCGCCGCAGTAGGGACACACGCACTTGCAGTCGTCAATGGGATAACCGCAGTTTTCACATATTGTCTCTGACAAGACAAAACTCCTCCCGAACTCGCATTGCATCATTATAGTTAAATAGTTTTCTAACTGTGAACTCGCAGTCACACTGCATCAAAAAAAGCTGCAGAAATCAAGCAATATAGACAACTCGGCCAAACAACAAACTTTTATACGGAGTGGTCAGAAACTACGAGGCATAGAAGGGCTTAAGATGAGCACACTATTGAAAAAAGCAGAAAGAGAAAAGATCATTGAGGCACTAAACTACGACATAGGACTGGAAATTGGCGCAATCATACAGTACATTATGCATGAAGTCATGGCCGAAGGCATGGAAAGCCCAGCCATAATGGAGAAGTTTGAGGAGATCGCCAGAGAGGAAATGAAGCATCTGGAAAGGTTTGCTCAAAGAGTAAACTACCTTGGAGGAATACCCAACACAAAGCCGGCACCAATCAAAGTGGGCGGCACTCTCAAAAAAATGGTTCAGGACGACTTGAACGGAGAATACATGGCAATCAAGACTTACAAGGGACATGTGAAGATGTGCGACGAAATAGGCGACACAACCACACGACTGATGCTAGAAGAGATTCTTTCTGACGAAGAAGACCACGCCGACACATGGGAGACAGTTCTGCAGAAAACCGTCAAGTAAAAACAGCTGAACTAAGAACCCATCTTCTTTTTCTAAATGCAAGCTTTTGGTCGGATATAATGTCTGCAGCCAAGACGAATTCGAACTTTCATTCAAGCGTTTACTGAATACTATCAGTTCGCTCCCAGAAACGCAATAAGATCACCATTCAGAAAAGATCAGCTTTCACTATAATCTCCTCTATACGTCAAATCGGGACCTCATCCAACCATGAGCCGCGCTTATCTAAAGGACGGTATCACATCTTTGGCAAGGAGTTCTATGAATTTCAGGTAATCGTGTTCTGCTTCAATGCCGGTTACAACATAGGATGCCCCCAGATCCAGAGTCCTTTCAATTTTCAAGTGTAAACCACCTATTTGCTCCAATGATTTGATTCCCACAGCACAAGCAAAATCTGGGACACTAACTCTGTTCTGTTCTCTAGCGGCTCTCTCTACCTCTTTTTTGGCTATCAGGAACCTCTCAGACTTTTCTTCGCTTATGAAGCAGATATCCGCATGCCTCCCCGCAAGTCTAAGCATTCTCAAACCTGTTCCCCCAAATAGTAGAGGGGGATGAGGTTTCTGCACGGGTTTAGGGAGTAGCACAGCACCTTTGACTGTGTAGTACTTTCCCTTGAAATCCACTGTAGGCTCAGTCCAAAGCCTTTTGATTAAAGATACTCCTTCATCGACTTTTTCAACTCTGACCTTAGGTTCATCCCATTGGCCAAAGCCTTCAAACTCTTTTTGGCTCCACCCAGCCCCAATGCCCAGAAGGCATCGTCCTCTTGACAGTATATCTACAGTGGCAACTATTTTCGCAAGCAACTGCGGAGGCCTCAACGGTATAGGTGTAACCAAAGTTCCCAGCCTTATGCGGTCAGTGGCTGCCGCAAAGTAAGCGAGAGCTGTCCATGAATCCAGAGTTTCATTGCTTTGTGGAGTCATATAGTGATCTGGCAACACCAAACCGTCTATTCCAGTGCTGTCAGCAATCTTAGCTGCCTCGAGGTTAAGCCATAATTCGTCGGATAGGTTTCCTAAAGGTGGATGGATCAAGAATCTGACCACGGTAACTTCACCCACAACATTTTTCGTAAAGTCCACACAGTTAAGGCTTCTTAAAACCTAAGAAGCGAATGTTTCGCTCGACACTTCAAAGAAAGCGACTGATGAAGGATGTCGGCATTGATTGTCGGTTCAAACTCTCGTTAAAACCTTTCCATTTTACCATCATTTTGAGGGTAACAGCAACAGAATCGCGATAAGAACGACTGGATTTTACCGCGCCTTCGCCATTCACCGAGAGCTCGCCATAACCGAGAGATTCATAGGCTATAAGCCGTAACAGGTCATGTAATTCCGGTGCTCGGAGGAATGTCATGAAAAGGTTGTATGTTTGCGGAAGTTTCAGGTTTATGCGCGATATGGAGGGATTAGAGCATATGCTTAAGGAGGAGAATATCGAGTGTCAGATATCAAAGAAAATGGACACTCGCGGCATTCTCGGATGTTTGGAGAAAATCGACGACGCAGATGTCGTCTACGTTGTTAACCCCGAAGGCTACGTTGGAAAAAGCGTGTCCATTGACATAGGGTACGCCTATGCAAGGAATAAGTCAATATATGTTATGCACGCCGTGCATGACCCGCCAGTGATGGACTTGATAAGTAGTGTCTTGTCTCCAAAGGCGTTGATCGACCTTCTTAAGGAAGACTCAGTGCGAAAAGCTTATTGATGACTGTTTTCGAATCTTACCCACCTTCCAATCTCCACATCCAATTTTCTTTCAACCGCTTTCCATAGGTCAACTCCACAGACTTTGGCACATGTAAAAGTGGTAATCACGATGTCTGCGAGCTCATCAGTCAGTTTTTCTTTGATCTCACCGATATCATAGCTTTCCCTTCGGAGCCCTGTCAGCTTAAAAGCTAGGCTTATCGCTTCCCCAGTTTCTTCAGCTATCTTTGCCGCCTGAAAGACGGATGCTTCACTGGAGCCTTCTCGTCAAAAAGCTTGAACAATCTCTCAAACTTGTCCTCCAAATCTGACAACTCCTGATTCGGGTAATGAGGACTCAAAATAATAGCTTATGCATTAAACCGAGTATCCTCTAGATACTGACTCTCAATACCTTTGCCTTAATCTACAATTGCCCGTCGATTTCTCTTTTCAGTCTCTCGTAAAACTGCTTCATGTATTCCAATCTTTCTCTGGCAATTTCTCTCGCCTTTTGAGTGTGCAGTCTGTCTGGAATTTGCTTGAACTTTGTTTCGAATTCAAGGTTTGACGCGTGCTTTGAGGGATCAATTATTCTCCCGTTAGCCTTGCCACCAACAAGGTTCTCTTTGACGTACTCATCTACCGGAGTGTCCGAATAGATTTTCTGGCCATTTTCACCTCCAATCGTGAATGACCTTGCAATTCCCGTTGCCCCCAAAACGTCTAGCTTATCCGCATCCGACAGTATCTTTGCTTCTATTGTTCCTGGCGGATTTTCTCCTCTGAACCTATGCGAAGCGATACAGTGTTTGATACGTTCTATCTTTTCCTCCGGATAACCTAGTTCTCTTAAGATTTTGTCACTCATCTCAGCCCCGAGAATGGCATGATCAACATCCAGCACACCTGCATTTACGTATTCGTCTTCTTTGGTTCTTGCGATATCATGGAGTAAAGCTGCGGTTCTTAAGATGTCTAAATCAACGTTTGGTTCGTAGTTTGCCAGCCCTAGGCACAAGTTGTAGACTCTCATCACATGGTTGATGTCGTGGGCGGGACTTGCTCCCTCCATTTCCTTCTCGGCAATCATCTTCAATTGGCGATATCTTTCTTCCATAAGTGATTACCTAAAGGTACAAGCTTTTTAAACTTGAGCAAAAGCAGTAACCATAATGATAAAGTCGTCATAAACGAGAGTTTGAACGTCATCATAACATTGGTTCGGTGGTAGCCCGGGACAGGTTCAAATGTCAGTTTGAATTATCGGTTTGT
>Ga0315310_10003223_pt1 | contig 10158 bp, 11 predicted proteins | sample TDP5_MG_FD_203630 | JGI IMG/M metagenome (GOLD analysis project Ga0315310, IMG submission 203630) | Freshwater sediment microbial communities from Lake Towuti, South Sulawesi, Indonesia - TDP5 | ecosystem: Environmental > Aquatic > Freshwater > Lake > Sediment | place: Indonesia: South Sulawesi...
CGCTTTCCAATGGTTGTTGCAGTAGGGACACTCTAAGGTCACTGCTCCCTTAGAAACGTGGAAGACCTGCCTGCTGAAGGCTAGAACCACAACTCCTAACACCAAGAAAGCTGTGCCGATGGCGCACCCGTATGACAGTTTCAACCTTATGACAGAAGTTAAGTTGACATGTTCGGTCAGAATATAGGACCACATGGAAGAGAGGAGATCTGATGAACCGTGAAGGGTTGACGCGGCTTTCCATACAACTATGGCCAGTAGGGCAAAGCCTACGAGAAACAGCGTGAAACCCAAGACTTGACCTGACCGCTTGGTTCGAACAATTTTGCGCATGAGCAATCGAACAATCGTTTGCAGACAGGCATTTATGTGATTTATGAATGGAAACTAAGCATTACTCTTTAATGAAGACCAGCAGGTAATGGTAAGGCAGTAGCTTGGCTGTTGAAAGCCCGAAGTCTCCTTCAGCAAAGAGTTTGATTGCCCTAGTTTTTGAGACTCTTATTTCAACCGGTGGGCCGAACCCTTTTTGTTTTTTCTGAAAATCCACTATCAACAGCTTTCCGTTCTTCTTGACTACCCTGCTCATTTCCTTGATAATCTTGGCCTTGTCGTCGAATTCGTGAACCGTGTTCACCGACACCAACAGGTCGACGCTGTCGCTCTCGAGCGGAATCTCATTTGGCTTTGTTAGCAGTGGCTTGACGTTTTTTATATTCTGCTTCTTGATTTTGTCCTTAAGAAAGTCTAGCATTTCTTTCTGAACGTCAATTGCGTAAACCATCTTGACCCTTCGAGCGAGAGGCACGGTGAAGTAGCCACTGCCGCAACCCAGGTCCACTACCGCGAAGCTAGGCTCAATCTTCACCGCGTTCAGGATTTCGTCGGGGTTCTGCCACACCTTGCGATCTTCAGCCTCTAAGACTGAGATGTGCTCTGGGTCAAACAGGTGAGAACTCTTCACGACAGTTCAGCCTTCCCTTAGGACTGGATTCTTTCTCAACTCGGAATCAATCATCCTTGTCAACATTATCTTAGATATCAACACGAAAGGTACTCCCTTGAGGCTGGCCAAGTCAGCGTGCTTTTCGTCTTGAGTTACGAGCAGCAGCCCGTTCTTTTCGGCATATTCAACTATTCTCCTGTCGCTGGCGCCTGTTAGCTTGACGTCTTGAACGGTGAACACGTCCCAGCCTAGCGTTTGAAGATATTCCTTCAGACCTGTGTACATCTCGTCCAATAGAATCTTCAAAGAGTTCATCCAGCAAGTAAATGCATTAGGCGTTGTCACATTTTATGGGTTACGTTCAGGCTGCTAAAGCGGGCATTGAACATTGAAGTCTATGGAAAGGTGGCTAAAACGGCCCCTTGTGAGTAGAAAAACAATATTAGCTTGCGTCATCACTGAGCCCTGATGCCCGATGCCCTACTACGTGTACGTCATTGAATGCGTTGACGGAACCTTCTACACAGGCTACACAAAGGACTTGGACGCTCGTCTGAGACTTCACATGAATGGGAAAGGCGCCAGATACACAAGAATGCACAAACCATTGAAGCTGGTCTATGCAGAGGAGCTGGACTCCAGACTCGACGCCGTGAGAAAAGAACGAAAATTGAAAAAGCTCCGACATCATCAGAAACTCGAGCTAATAAATCCACGCACCCAATCCAGAAGAGGTCACAAAAGGACACATCGCAACGCTGCCTAGTTCTAAAGCAGGTGCCGCTCCGCCACTGGTCATCGGCAGTGCCAAAGGTAAACTTCTTTAGGCAAGGCACCAAGAAGGCAGATCGATACTATGGACAAAGCGTTTCCAAAAGAAGCGGTGAAGGAGTTCGTCCTTCAAAGGTTGAGACTCACGCCTGATGCTTTGGGTAAGTGCATGGAAGATGTTCCAGAGATTGTGCGTGCAATTGGCGGTCTTCAATACGGTGGTCATAAACTTGAACTGCTAAGCCGCTTTGAAACTTTCGATTCGAAATGGTTTGATTATTGGTATGAAAATTACACGTTTACGGAAGGTCATGTCTTACGAAGTGCCCTGAGAATCGTTGATTCTGATGAGTATGTATATTACTTCATGGCAACTAGGAATGTGGCTAGGAGGAGGAGATACCACAACTGCCCTAACTCCCTAAAGCCTGAACACGTTCTCGCGCTCAATTTTCTACGTAAGAACGGTCCGTTCACTCCGTCGGAATTTCGCAGATCATTTGGTGCTAAACGTGCACAGTACAGGAGTAAGGCGGTTAGGCTTCTCTACGACCTCTACAATTACGGGAAAGCTGCAAGGATGGGAAGAAAACGCCAGAAACCGCTATTTCATGCAATCGAAAAGCTGCCATACAACCTTGACATTTCGAGAGTGAGTGAGGAAGAAGCCCAAAAATGGCTGTTCATAAAGAGTCTCGACATCTATGGCCCATCTAGACCAATAGACATAGCCCACTGGGTCGGCTGGAACCTGCGTGAAACCAGACAGATTCTTGATGCCTTAGTCGAAGCTGACAAGGTTGTGTGCGTAAGTGTTGAAGGCAGCCAAGAACCTCAGTATATTAAGACCGAAGACTTGCAGGTTCTAGAGTCGATCAGTAACAATCTACATGCGCATTCGTTCATTCGAATTCTCTTTAACGATGATGCACTGCTTCTGGGGTACTATCTCCGGTTGAAGGACTATTTTGGCTACGACTGGGTCTATCCTCAGTTTAGCAACGGGGTTGTCTGGCGGGCTGCGGTTCTTTACGGCAGAGAACTGATTGGCGATGCAGTGGTAGACATGTATGAGGATTCAAAGCTCTTTGATGTAAGAAGGCTGGTTCTGCGCCGCGAATATGCACGTTCCAAGATAGTTTCTAAGATTAAGGAAGAGTTTGCAAGACAAGCATTGTTTCAGGGCAAAACTCTGAAAATGACGCATGTAGGCGCAAAATAGTTAGGATTTCGCGGCAACAAATATCATTCTCTGGCTGTTCTTGTCGTACGCTGACTTGTTGAAACCGCCAAAGATGCTGATTTGCTTGAGGCCCGCGTCTTGGAGTATCTTCTCTATCTCTTCTCTGGTCGACAGCCGAGCCTCGCCATATTCGTAGTAGCGTTCCCTCAACTTCCCTCTAGAGTAAACATCGAAAAACAGGTTCACCGAGACTACATTGGTCTCCGGATTTCTACGTGACAGTCCGGTTCTGACCACCTCTTTATCTGGCCTTATCGTTGCCCTATCGATCCACCAAGACGAACTTGTAGGTTTTTCGAAATCAGCCTGAGAAATGTCAAATGCCAGAGTTCCCTTCGCCTCCAGCACATCGTATATCGATCTCAGGCATCTGGTCTGATCCTCTCTGGTGAGAAGGTGTTCAAAAGTGGAAGATGCAAGGTATGTAAAGGGAAACTTCTGTTTCAAGCGGAAATCGCGCATGTCTCCCAGAATAAGCCTAATCCTTTTCTGCACAGTGGGACTTTCCTTTCTGATTTTCCTTCTGGCGACTGCAATCATGTATTTCGAGTTGTCGATGCCCCACACAGTTACCCCTGACTTTGCCAGTTCAATTGCCACTCTTCCAGTGCCAACACCGAGCTCCAACGCCTTGTTCCCGTGTTCAAGAGCCAAGCATTTGTAGAAGTCTATGTCTTGTTTCTGTCCGAACAGGTCGTAGTATTTGGATGCTGGACCATAGTTCACACATATCACCAAGCATTGTTTCGTCAGGAGGCGGATGGGAGTTATGTCATGGTTGCAGATTGTTTAGTCTTTCCTTCCTGACTGTGTCTTTTTAACAGACAATGTCATAACCATTCCCCCTCAATTATCATTCCGATTGCCACAGAAACTGGGATTCGGCCAAAAACTTGCTCCTACGCATGCTGAGGAAAGATAAAGATCTGAAATTCATAACTCTGAAATTGCATTGTGCCTGAATTCTAGAGCTTAGGTGAACATATGCATCAGAAAACTGTGAAATTGAAGCCTTTGCATGGCTGGAACGCGTCGCACACCACAATGACACCTCAGGGATCAGACTCCGCCTACAAGTACCCTGACGGCATAGTCCTTACTTTGAAAACAACCAACAATGCAGACCACTATTTTGTGGAGCGCAACTTTGCACTTCAGCTGGCCAGCGGAATCAAGGAGTCCATGCTTTCAAAGATCACGAAGCGAAAACCCATTGAGAAAAACAAACCGCAGAAAGCGACGAAGAAGCAAACAGCGTCTCGTCCAGCAAAGAAGTGACTTTCGAGGCTACGCTAAACGGTTGCGAATATGCCAAGTTAGTGATAGACCTAGTTCTGTTCTTCATCAGCGCGCTACGCGATAGGACTAGTTGTTTTTGCCGTCGGAGTAACTCTGAGATCTCATCCGATCATGTCAAACTAATGCCTTTTCCTCATCCGGCAAGAAAGATAGCTCAGAAGCAACTAAAAATCATTTCGAGCACACTGACACATCAAGGAGGGAAGTGTGACACAAATCATAAGAACTCTAAGGATAACAAACATTGAAAAGAGGTCTGAACATGAGTGAAACTATTGAGAGAGGACTGAAGAAAGTCGGTGTAACAGTTTCGAAGCCTGTTCTTGCTCTGATAGCCATAATCTTTGGCATACTTGTCATCGCCTTCTCGGATCTACTACAATGGATCGTTGGACTCTACCTCATAATACAGGGGCTACTCCTCTTCGCCGACTATTTGGAACTCAGAAGATAGCAAAGATCGCAGCCTAGATTTCACATTCCCTTTTTAAATTAAGATGCACGCGCTCTCCTTTTCTAGTATCCGTATATCCTCGAGTACTTGCTGCTGAGGTAGGTGAGGTATGGTCTGACGTTTGTCTCTTCGCCGGTAATCTTCTTGACTAGGACTGGTGGGTCATATAAGGCTCCGTGGCGGTGTACATTGTCTGTTAGCCATTTTTTCACGTTTCTGAAGTTGCCTTTTGCGATCTCGTCTCTCCAACTTGGAATGGCCTTCTCCATTGTTGAGAGTAGCTGTCCGCTGAATATGTTCCCCAGAGCGTATGTTGGAAAATATCCGAAGTCTCCGCCAGCCCAATGAGTGTCCTGCATTACTCCTTCGGAGTCGTTCTCGATGTCGACGCCCAAGTATTCCTTGTACTTCTGGTTCCAGACTTGAGGAAGATCAGCTATTTCCAGCTTTCCGGCGAAAAGCTCACGCTCGATCTCGAATCTGATGATAACGTGAAGGCAATAAGTGACTTCGTCTGCCTCAACGCGAATCTTTGAAGGCTTGACTCGGTTGACCGCACGCACGAAATCGTCTAGTGGAATGTCGATGAAGGTGCTGCCCGTGAGTTCGTTAAGCTTAGGAAGAAAGTACACCCAGAATTCCCTTGAGCGTCCAACTATGTTCTCTACGAAGCGGGACTGTGATTCATGGAATCCTAAGGAACAGCTGTCACCTATCGGCTCGAAAATCCATTCGGAATTCAGACCTTGATCGTAGAGGGCGTGACCGCCTTCGTGTAACACAGAGAACAGAGACGACGCTATATTGTCTTCATGATAGTGTGTTGTGATTCTTACGTCGTCGTAGTAGCCCGTAGTAAACGGGTGCTCAGTTTCGTCGATTCTACCTCCGGCAACTGGCGACTCTGTATCATACTCGATGAACTTAGCGAGTTCAGATGAGATTTTTCGTTGAACATCAACTGGAACTTTACGGTTCAAGAATGAAGATTTCTGTTGCCCTGCTGCATTCAGACACTTGTTCATTACATCGACTAGTCCCTTTCTCAGATCTGTGAAGATGTTGGCAATCGCTTCCGAGGTCATCTTTGGTTCATAGATGTCGATCAGTGCGTCGTAGGGATTTGCAGTGCCCTTCACCTCCATAAGGATCTCGGCTGCTTTCCTCTTCAACTCGAAAATCTTCGTGAGTTCCGGTTTGAACATTGAAAACTCTTTAGAAGCTTTTGCCTTCTTCCAGACGTCTACTGCAATGGCCTGCTGCCTAGCGGTCTCAACGACTAGTTCCTCCGGAAGCTTTGTCTGCTCATCATAGTTTTTCCTGATCAAATAGACGTTCCTCTTCTGCGGCTCGCCTAAAGAATCATAGTCTGGATGTTTCTCAACTGTCGAAAGTAGGTTGCCGATTTCTGGGTCAACAGTCATCCTGTGGATGATCTGTTGGAGCATTGCCAGTTGTTGGCTACGTAGTTTGATTCCTCTTGGAGGCATCTTAGTCTCCATGTCCCAGTACACGATGCCAGTAGCAGTTCCAAGTACTATTGTGTCCCTTGCATTTGCCATTAGCTTGTCATAAGGATCTTTCAACGTTTCAGCCATTTTGACTGCCATTTTTTCTTCCACATTTGACTTCTATACGGAGAGTGTGTAGGTCGCAGCCTTCTTAAGACAGCAACCCACGTATTGTCAACTCGATCTGATAACGCTCGCAATAGCTACTTTAGACTTGTCCTTAAGAGCAACGTGCAACAACCGCGACGTGACCTTAAAGTCATCTTGGCTTTGTTTTGCTCTCAACATGTTTTTCATTTATAGTGTACGACATTCAGCGTCCGGTAAGTCAGGTTTCTCTCCACTTGGCCTTTACCGAAGTCAAGACAATGAACGCCACAGTTGCTACTATGAGAACTAACCATCGAATCACGACGGTTTCTTGAGTTAATGGTAATAATCCGAAATAGTATCTGATCAAGCCTGCAGCGTTAGATGTTGGAATTATCACGGATATCCAGCTCAATCCTCCAAGCATGGTCTCAGTGTAGTAGACTGGCGGTATGAAGATTAAGCCAAGGCCGAGCAAGTTCGATAGGTTGTTAAGAAGGTACGTGCTTGCCTTGTAGAGATAGGTTGATATTATGAAGCCGATGGCGCTCATCGCAGCCCAGGCCATGATAAGCGTCAGAATTGTCCAGACAATCGTGGCTGCACTTATGAATTGGAAGGTTGAGGCGATAACTCCGAAGAAGACGAGGCTCGGAAGCGAAAGCAGCAGGGGAGCCAGAGCGATGCCGATGGCGTAGGAAGCCGGATGAACAGGCATGGCGACGATCATTTCGCGGATCTTGACGTATCGATCCCAAGAAATGTCTTGGATGCCCGACGCTACTCCTATGAAGCTGATGGTTGAAACCATGGCGCCTATTAAGCCGTGAATTAGCATTCCCTCTGCAGCAAAAACAGCCATGAAAAACAGTGGAATAGCCGAAATCAGAGCAATTACTATAAGCAAAAGCGGATTTCTCTTCAGGTCTGGAACAGACTTCATCCAAGCAATTAGCAACGTGTCCTTAATGATTTTCATTGTTGATTCCCCCAACTAGCTTAACAAAAACATCTTCAAGCGTGACCGGTGAAGCCTCGGCGCGCAACTTCAACCGCAGCGCCGCCTTGAGCAGTTCTAAGGCATCGCTTTCGGTCTTGACGTAAACTATTTGCCTGTCGCCGATTTTGGTCACTTCGCCGTAGTCGGAAAGTTTGTCAAAGCGCCCGCCGATGATTACGCGATACTTCTCTTTTGCCAGGCCCTTGATTTCGTCGAGTCTTCCCTCTGCGATTACCTCTCCCTTGTGAATGATGGCCAATCTGTCTGAAACCATCTCGGCTTCCTCCATCATGTGGGTCGTCAACAATATGGTCTTGCCTGCTTCAACGAGGCTTCTCAGAGCTGACCACACGCCTCGCCGTGCAACCGCGTCAAGCCCGCTTGTGGGTTCGTCGAGCATGAGCACGTCGGCATCTGATGCAAGCGCGGAGGCTATTATGGCTCTTTTCTTCTCGCCGCCGGAAAGCGTTGAGCATGTTCGGTTGCTTAGTTCAGATAGATCCACTGATTTTAGCGCCCTCTCTGCAGCTTGTCTTGCGATTTGGCTGGGCATTCCTCGTAGCCGAGCGAAGTAGTAGGCGTAGTCCCAAGGCGTGTAGTTGCCGTAAGTTGCCACATCCTGCGGCACAACCGCTATGTGCTTACGAACCTCTCCCGGCTGGTCTAAGACGCTGAAGTCAAACACCGTTGCATCTCCGTCAGTGGGCATGAGCTGAGTGGAAATAATGCGCAGAAAGGTTGTTTTGCCCGCGCCGTTGGGTCCAAGCAAAGTGAATAGTTCGCCTCTTCCAATCGACAAGTTGACTCCTTTCAGAGCTTCAACTTTCTCTTTGCTCTGATAGACTTTGATGAGGTTGAACGATTTTACAGCGTCAGTCAAGATTTTCGCCGCCCGCCTTTGCATTGTTCACTCTCATTTACATTTTGGACACCCTAATTAAGAACTCTGGGAACAAGTGACCACACGTATGGTCACAACGCGCGCTGTAATCATTCTGAGGCTTTACTTAGAGGGCACTAATTAGCCGGAAGCGCATGCCATCATATAGGATGCATGGTGTCATGAGCAACAAGGCGACGGCCTGTGCACACCGACAGCTAAGTCTTGGAAACCACGAGACGCGTGAGCCTCGTCAGCCAAGCGCCTAGAAGCATTGAGGGCCGGGGCCGGGATTTAAACCTGGGCACACTATTTCTTGATGGCTAGTTTTGCGCCGCATACGGAACATTTTCCGTCAGCTGTTATTTTTGGTTGCTCTTTAACCTCAGCACCACATAAACCACATTTTGGCAACAATTTCACCTCCTAATCCATACACGTTTTGCGGGTCTTTGTAGCGGACAAGGTGCATGTTATTTTGACGCGTCAACTTAAGATTATGTGACTGTCGACCAACAGCAACAATTGGCGCGTGCTGAGTGTCAAGCTATCCTGTATTCACAACACTCAACTGACCCGAAATGCGGATACGTGCCACAGGCTGCCCTGAAAGCGCCAACCACAGCCGGTTGTCCATATGTCTGCTAGTCGAAGGGGCAGAGTCGCCGAGAATGGCCTCGTGGAGGCGATAGGACGAATGACGGGACGAAACCCAAAATGGTTGCGACAGCCGGGCGCCTGTTGTCGTTGAGGGCCGGGGCCGGGATTTGAACCCGGGCGCTAGGCTCCACAGGCCTATAGGCTACCAGGCTACCTCACCCCGGCCACTTTTAAGATCGTTTCGTGACTTCGACTATGTCATGTCGGTAACTATTTATTTGCATTTTCTAAGAAGCCAAGTCCCTTTTCGGACGTACGTATTCGGAGCCGACTTCAGTACGTTCTCACCTTTCTGAGTACCGCCAAGTCGCCCGTTTCTGGTGAAAGGTCGGTGGGAACAAACAACTGTCCATTGTAATAATCCATGCTGCTTATTTCAGGTAAGTTGAGCTTTAGCGGATCCTTCTCCTCTGGGTCGTTACGCATGCCCTTGACGCTATTGTAGTTTCCTGCAATCGTTCTTATGGTGCCTGACTTCCTATGAATCATTCTCACGACGTGATTCATCCTATCCCCTACGAAGATGTCTCCTTCCTCGTCAAGTGACAGTGATATCGGTCCGTCGAATCGTGCCGCTGGATTACTGCCAAAGGTAGCATTCAGGGCGTCTCCACCGTCTCCCTCGTACCCCGCTCTTCCGGTTCCTGCTAAGGTTTTGACCACACGACGTTTCAGGTCAATCAACCTCACCGCGAAATTCCTGCTATCTAGAACGTAGATGTTACCATCAGGTCCTCTCCTTATGTCGTAGATCCAGCTGAATCTTGCTTCGCCAAAACCTACTGCTTCGGACTGAAATCCCATTGTGCCATCACCAAGTGTTAACACCGGCTTGCCCAAGCTATCAAACCTCCAAATCCTACAGCCTTTGACCTCGTTCACCCAGACTAAGGCCTCATCATCCACTACGCAGTTTCCAGCGTCTTTCATCCCTATGCTGGAACCATCAGCAAACAATTTGGCTTTTTTTCTTTCAACGTCAATGCGATAAAGGCGAGCGTCGCCAAAGTTTGAGACTATGAGGGTACCATCGGGCAGATTGTCTATGTACATTGGATAGTTCAGCTTTGCAACGATGTTAGGCGTCTCCTCAAATACCTGATGAGCAGCCACGGTCCACTCGAGTCGATCATTTTCTCCAATGAGGCCTAGAAAATGCTTTTGATGGAATATAGCGTAGTGATTTCCGTTCCTGTCGTGAAAACCGAAGTGTGACAACCCATTCTTCACGAAGTCTTCTGGTCCGAAATGAATTATCCTTTCAACCGTCCAGTCAGCCAAAGTACATCACGCTGGCTACTTCT
>Ga0315310_10003224_pt1 | contig 10155 bp, 8 predicted proteins | sample TDP5_MG_FD_203630 | JGI IMG/M metagenome (GOLD analysis project Ga0315310, IMG submission 203630) | Freshwater sediment microbial communities from Lake Towuti, South Sulawesi, Indonesia - TDP5 | ecosystem: Environmental > Aquatic > Freshwater > Lake > Sediment | place: Indonesia: South Sulawesi...
TGAGTTCTTCATTATTGAAAGCTGTTCCTCACCGATCATGTGACGCGTCTGAGGAGTAAGCATGACATTTAACGATACGATATCTGACTCTTTGAGAAGCGTCTCCAAACTGACCAATTCCGCCCCGAAAAGTTGGGCGTGTTCCGGTAGCACATAAGGGTCGTAGGCCAAGATCCTCATTCCAAACGCCAGACGACCCTTCATTGCGACTCTGCTTCCGATAGATCCCAGGCCGATTACCCCCAATATCTTACCCCATATCTGAAAGCCCATCCAATCTTCTCGCTCCCATCTTCCAGTTCTCATAGATCTGTCAGCCCTGGTAACGTGTTTTGTTAGGTCCAAGATAAGCGCCCACGTGTGCTGGGCTACGGATTCCGAGTAGATCTCCGCAACGTTGCAAACGATGACGCCTTTCTTCGTGCAAGCCTGAACATCAATGTAATCGTAGCCAATGCCGAAAAGTTGTATCATCTCCAATTTATCAGCAGACTTTAGGAAAACATCATTGACTCTAGCCCCCCCAGCTATCACATTAACGTTCTTTACTACCTCAGCCCACTCTTGGGAACTAGAAGGGCTGCGGGTATCCACATCAGCCACCTTCTCCAGCATATCCTGCAAATCTTTGAGCACTCTGGGTTGGGGCTGCTCTGCCCACCGACCGGCAACGGGTACTAAAGCAGGTGCCAAAACTTTCTTTCTTCCCACTTGAAACGCCTTCTTATAATATTGCCGCGGATTTCACATTCAATACAGCATGACTGATAGAATATGTGTCGGAATAAATGTTCAGCCGCGTTCCGTAAATGTATGCATGATAGATTATCCTCCATATCCCAATCCTTTTCTTCCCCACCCGCCATATCTAGGCAGCGGTGTGGTTATCATCTCAAGTAGAGCAGGACGCCCAGAACGCATCTCTTTCTCTGCCCTTCTAATCGCTGGAACTACCTCGTCCGGTTTCTCCACTCTCTCACTCCATGCTCCCAAGGCTTCAACTACTCTAGCGTGGCTTTGGATCGAACTAGGAGTTACATGCATAGTGTACGGGTAGTTGTCGTCATACCCAGCATACTCTGAATTGTTTAGGGCGATGGCGAGGATTGGAATCCTGTGTCGAAGGGCTGTTTCAAACTCGTAGAGGCTTGCTTGTGGTGCTGACGCATCTCCCATGATGGCCACACAGAACCTCTCAGGTTGTGCGAGTTTGGCTCCCATTATCGCTGGAAGTGAGAAACCAAGAGAGGTCACGTGTCCCCATCCTAGGAATCCATGTGGAACGATAGCCTCATAGAGGGTTGTTGTCTGGTCACGCGGACTGCCCGCATCGTGTGTAAGGATGGTGTTCTTCCTGTCAACAGTATTCATTAGGTCCCAGATGACTCTGTAGGGGTTTATCGGGATTTCATTGCTGGTGGCCATAGGCATCAGCTGCTTCAGCCACTTCTCCCTCTCTATCTTAATCTCTTCGATCAAGGGTTCGTTCCATTTTCTTTCGCCATGTTGCCTTTTTACCTCAGCGGTCAGCTGGTTTAAGACGAGCTTCGCGTCTCCGAGTATAGCGAAATCGATTGTGGTGCCCTTGTTCAAGTCGCGTTCATCAATCGTACACTGGACAATTGTCTTCCCCGCAGGTATCATGGGAGCCATCGTAGTCGTTTGGTTTAGGCCTGAACCTATTGAGAATATCAGGTCGGCCTTCTCCAAGAAATGTATGACGGGGTCTCCCCTGATGAACCCTATTGATAGTGGGTGATCCTCCGGAAACGCGCTCTTTCCAACAAGAGTCGTTGTCACAGGAGCTTGTACAAGCTCCACGAATTCTCTAAGTTCCTGACATGCATCGGCCCAGAATACTCCTTGACCCACATATATGACTGGTTTCTCGGCTGCTAAAAGGGCTCTGACGGCAACCTTCACATCCTTCGGATTCCCTGCAGGCTTCCACCCTTTAACAGGCCTGTAACTGAACTCGGAGTCGATTTCCCCTTTCGCCACATCACTCGGAAATTCAAGGATAACGGGTGAAGGCCTTCCCGTCCTAAGATATGTAAAGGCTATCCTCATGAACTCAGGAACTCGGTCTGGGTAATTTATCGTAGCAACCCACTTAGTGATCTTATCGAAGCATTTGCCTACGTCAATCCTATTCCCACGCAGTTCCGTCGTGCGAGTATCAGGACCCCCAGCAACGAGAAGGATGGGTACAAGATCTTCCCAGGCCTGAGCTATGCCTTCAAAAGAATTCTCTATTCCTCCTCCGCCCATTACAGAGCATACACCGACTTCGCTTCCGTTCTTGATTCGTGTGTAGGCGTCAGCCATGGCTATAGCTCCGCGCTCCGTCTTGGCGAGATACGGTTTGATGCCGATATTTCCACAGGGGGTCGCTAGTGGATCATCGGGGAAGGTGAACACTTGCTTCGTTCCCTCTACTTGCAGAATTGTTGCTGCTAAGTCAGCTCCTTTCATAGTAACCCACCCAATTGGAGACTAAATCTCTAGACCTCTCCATAAATGATTTTCTATAGGTTTCGCTTTGCAGGGGTTGCATGCAGGGCGCGCTTGATCACGCCATTCCACCAGACATATTGCAGCCTAGAAACCTCTAACACTAAAGAACAAAAGAACGGCAAAGCTCAAAGCATCTAAATTCTCAATATTCATTCTGGAGGTTGTACGTTGGTTGCCAACGTAAGATTTCTACCATGTATTTTTCTGCATTGTTTAGGTTAAAATTCTTTATCTGAGAAATCATTCACGCGTTCCCTATAACAACCGCCTGTCCAAAAGAGATCCCGCCGTCACCAGGAGGGACATCATGATGAACAAAGAAACTTAAGCCCCTACTTTCAACGATTTTTCTAATTGTCATTGTAATGCATTCATTGTATGCAACCCCGCCTGAGAAGCCTATGGCCTTTGCCTTAAGCTCCTCCGCCTTTTCTAATGCAAGCTCCGCTAAGCCGTGAGCGATGTAGGACTCTGCAGAATAGGCGAGGTCCCTCATTGAGTAACGATCTTTCTCATTGAAGACTTCTAGAACTAGAGAAGTTGTGTCCAGAATCTCACTCTTAACTTTGGGTTGTAAGTTCAGTGTATCTTTTCCATCGATGGCAACAGACTCCAATTTCATCGCAGGCTCACCTTCGTACGTTCGATAATAACATATGCCGAGAATAGCTGAGATCGCGTCCAAGAGGCGTCCACAACTTGTCGTTTGCGGAACTGATCCCCTCTCCAGATGCCTAATCACTATCTCAACTTCCTTCTCTCCATAAGGAAACTGTTTATTTTTGGAGCGAAGCCAACTATCGATGTCCGATCTATTGTAGAGAATCCCAGCAGCCATCCTCAGCGGGTAGCGAGCCCCCAGATCTCCCCCAACCATAGGTTGCTTCTGAAGGTGGGCTAAACGTTTGAAGCCCTGAGGATCACAATAAAGTACCTCTCCTCCCCAGACTTCACCGCCTGATCCATAACCGTATCCGTCGGCCACTATACCTATCATCTCATCAACGTTATGTTCAGCCATCAATCCTGCAATATGCGCGTGATGGTGTTGAACAGGAAAGACGGGGCAGCTGAGTCTTTCGCCGAGCTCCTGGGCAAGTCGTGTCGTGTTGAATCTTGGATGCAGGTCACAGGCTATGGCTTCGACTCTGCAATTGGTCAGTTTCATTAAGTGGTCTATAGTGTCTCTCAGAAATCCAAGAGTTTCCAGGTTCTCAACGTCACCTACATATTGTGAGATGAAGGCCTTGTCTTTGAGGATGATACATGCGTTCACATTCTCCTCAGCCCCAACACCTAACACACATCGATCGGATGAAAACTTCAATCTAGCAGGCTCTGGAGCGTAGCCCCTCGATCGGCGAAGTATGCTCTGTTCCCTTCCATGAAGCCTAACAACCGAGTCATCGCATCTATAAGCTATCAGCCTATTATGGAAGAGAAAGAAGTCGACATCGCAACCAAGCCTCCTTAGGGCTTCCTCGTTGCCCGTAACTATCGGTTCGTTCGGGGGGTTGGCGCTCGTCATAACAAAAGCGGGTTCCTTAACCCAATCAAACATCATAAAGTGCAGACCTGTATATGGAAGCATCACGCCAACATTGTGTAGCCCAGGCGAGATGAGGTCAGAAAGATAATAATTCCGACTCTTCCTCAAAAGAACAATTGGCCTAATGTATGACGTTAGAAGCTTAGCTTCCTCGTTTGAAACGTCCGAGAAGGACTTTGCAGCTTCTAAGTTTCTAGCCATGATAGCAAAAGGTTTCTGAGACCTGTGCTTGGCTTTTCTCAACCTAGCGATCGGATCGGATTTCGTTGTCGCAGTTGCTACGTGAAAGCCCCCATTTCCCTTAACCGCAACTATGTAGCCTTCTTCAAGAAGCTTGCCAGCCTCTCTTATTGCGTCCTTGCAAGCAAAGGATTCCCCCTCGCTCGTTGTGAGGTATGCCTTGGGTCCACATTGACCACAGGCCACGGTTTGCGTGTGGAAGCGACGGTCAGATGGGTCAGTGTATTCTCTTTCACAAGATCTGCACATCGGAAACTTTTTCATTGTCGTATTGGGGCGGTCGTATGGTAGACGCTCAATAGTTGTGTATCTTGGACCGCAATCCGTACATGTGATGAAGAAGTAGTTATAACGCCTATTCCCGGGATCTCTGAGTTCTCTTACACATTCATCGCATAATGCTATGTCTGGAGGTATAATCGATCCTGAAAGATTAGACGTTTCAGAGCTTCTGAGAATTTTGAACCTCTTGTATCTTTCCTTGGTTCTCAAGTATTTCGTTGAGATGTCGTATATCCGGGCTAGAGGAGGATGCCTCTCCCTCAGATCCTTCGTGAAATCTTCAATTGCGTCCTTTTCCCCTTCAACTACGATTTCGACAGTCGCGTCTCCACGGTTCCGCACAAATCCGACAAGCTTATTTCTCACTGCGATTCGGTAGACGAACGGGCGGAAACCGACACCTTGAACAACGCCGCTAACCCTTATCTTAGCGCGCAAAGACCAGTCGCATCCCACTCGAACAATTGATGAAGAAAACCTATCGCGCAATTTATGTTTTGTCTTGTTTTCAGACCCGTTTTTAGCTGACGGCTTGGTCGGTTCTATGATTTTCGCACCTTCATAGAAACTTCATATAAAGATTGGTGTTCTTAAATAGTGAGAGGTATAATTCATGAGAACCGCGGATAGTAAGATCGTTGACACGCTAATGTGTTACGAAGAGTTCGCCGAAGATTATGACCAATGGGAAGAGTTTAAGATAGTTACTCAAGCGGAAGAAAAAGTACTTTTGAGCTTGATTAGAGATGTGGAGGCAAAGGATATCTTGGATGTTGGTTGTGGAACAGGCAGGTATACCAAGCGATTTGAAGACCTTGGAGCTCGTGTGGTTGGAATAGATTTTTCCAGAAAGATGATTCGTATAGCAAAGGCCAAGACCAAGATGGCCTCGTATGTTGTTGCGGATGCCTCGCATCTGCCCTTCAAGGATAACATTTTCCACATCGTTCTTTCAGCGCTAGTACTTAACCACATTAAGAATCTTAATCTCTTCCTAACTGAAATGTCAAGAACCTGTCGGACAATAGGAGACCTAATCATAACGTCTGTCTGGAGAGAAGGGATCCGGGAGGTTGAAGAATTTCTCGAATACTTTGGAAAGAATCTCGAATTCACTGCGCAGGAGTATCTTTATCCACCAAACATTCTTCATAAATCGTTGTCCGAACTGTGTGCGCAGATTACCTATTCCATCATCTCACTTTACGTTGACTATGGAGAAGGGCAAAAAGGAATCCACATACTTAAGGCGAAGAAGGAGTGACTGCTCTTCTTCTCGGCAACTCTCTCTATCAAAAAATGTTAATGAGAATGAACTAGAGGCCCGAATGTATGATCTTTTCGGCTACTGCCTCAGCAACCTCTTGAGTGGTTGAGGACCCGCCCAGATCGTATGTTCTGACTTTACCTTTTTCCAAAACATTCGTCACAGCTTTCTCTATGATCTCCGCCGCTTCTCTCTCGCTCAGGTACTCCATCATCATCTTCGAAGCGAGGATTGCTGCAATCGGATTCACTTTGTTCTGTCCGGCGTACTTGGGTGCGGAGCCATGAACCGGTTCAAACATGGCATATCTATCTCCAATGTTAGCTCCGGCCGCCAACCCTAATCCTCCCACCGTCTGAGCAGCCTCATCAGAGAGAATGTCGCCGAACATGTTCGTCGTAACTATCACGTCAAACTTCTCAGGCTCCTTGAGCAGCCTCATAGCCATCGCGTCTGTATGAACTTCGTCGATATGAACATCCGCGAATTCCTTAGCCACGTTCAAGACGGCTTCCGTAAAGATGCCGTCAGTCACCTTGAGGATATTCCTCTTATGAACCACAGTAACGTGCCTTCTTCGGCTCAATGCCATCTTGAAAGCGAGTCTAGCAATCCTCTCAGAAGCCCTTCTCGTGACTACCCTCATGGCGACGCCTAGTCCTGGGGCAACCTCAAACTCTCTGCCAAAGTACAATCCCTCCGTGTTCTCGCGGAGAACGATCAGATCAATGTCGGGTTTTAGAGACGGAATGCCCGGCAACGTCTTAGACGGCCTTATGTTGGCATAGAGATCGAAGGCTTTCCGAATGGTCACAGCCACGCTTGGAGGCGAACCCGGCTCCTCGGGCGTCGTCATCGGGCCCTTCAAGCAAGCATCCGTCTGCTTAAGCATCGCCAAGGTTTCAGACGGGAGGTTTGTTCCATATTTACTCACGCAGTTGATTCCAGCCTCGCCGTGCGAAAACCTCAGCTCTAGATCTTTCAGAACCTTCTGCGTTGCGTCTAAGACCTTTAGCGCAGCTGTTATTACTTCCGGACCGACACCGTCACCAGGTAAAACTGCAATATCTTGCTTCCTAATCATCTTTAGACACGGCTCATTCTATGCTCTGGTCATATCTTGATCTCTTGCTACTTGACTATCTCATATAGCCTCCTTGCCCTTCTTATCCTTTTCAAAAGGCTCCCAGATCGTTTTTGCCAACTCACTAGGATTTTCTGCTACCGCATTTTCCAAGCAAGATCCAACCCTTTTTGATTCTCCCACTAGGCTTTTATTTTGGCGGTTCCAAAAGTAATGACTGAAAGGAAGGAAACTTATGGTTATTGCTGGTAAGATTTTCAGACTCGCTGAGCAGCCTCCACTAGCAAATATAGCTTCCAATCTCGAGAATTACACGACGGAAGAAACATACGAGGAGGGAGAGCAAAAGTTTAACTTGGTCACTGAGATTCTTCACCTAACACCTCGGGATGACATGCTTACTGGTCTGTACTCTCACGATTATGTGATTCACATCTTCCACCGGGGTAAAACAATCCTTCAACCGAGAACAATAGAAGCTGTATTCTGCTTTGCAGCAAGTCGAGAGAGAATTCTTCTAACAGTAGTGGAGAAGAAAAGAATAGCGAACAACATTGCCAATCAACTAAGCCAATTAATCTTTGGAAGGATAGGCGGCGTCACCGAAGCGAGAATTCCGCCGGAGACGCTCCGTGAGTTTCACCTGAAGAACCCGGAGGATACGAAGATCACGTTCTTCGATAACGTGGACATACCTAACATAGATAAGCTTTCCCTTTATGGTCCAGACCTTGTTGGAACCTCGCTTTTCGAGGATTACTGCAAACACGGTGACTTATGGTATATCGTAGCCAAGTCTAGGGGATACGGATACGTAGTCGGGATAACCCGAGACGCCTGCATCGTCATCTTCAACGAGGCAGACAAAATCAAATACCTCGAGTACGTCAGAAGGGAAATCCATCCCCTGATTCTCTGAGCCGAGTCCTTCATACCGGAGATGGTGACGCATTGATAGCTAGGGTTGCTGAAGCTGAAGATTATACACAGATAACTGACCTTGTTTCGAGGGCGTTCAAACAACCTAGACTTGAACTGAATATCGTCAGCTTCACAATCAATCATGATCCGAACTTTCAAAAGGGAGACCTCCGCGTGGTGGAAGATAACAGCAGGATTGTAAGCGTCATGATGGCAATCAGGCGACAGCTCAGAGTCGGGACGGCTCTGGTGAACGGTGCCATAGTCGCACCTGTGGCGACTCATCCAGAGTATCAAGGGAAAGGCTACTGCTCAGTGTTGATGAGGGACGCCATTCGCTACATGAAGGCCCAGGATCTAGACCTGAGCCTCTTATGGGGGATACCTTGGCTTTATCCTCATTATGGTTACTCGTCATCTATGTCAAGAACACACGCGTTTATAATTCCAGAAGAAAGCAAACCGGTTGAAGGAGACCTTGGCAGGTTCAGACCTCTTGAGGAAAGTGACCTAAAGCAGATCACTAGCATTTACCATGCCAATACATCTCAGCGGACTTGTGCAGAGGTGCGGTTACCGGAAAGGTGGGCGTGGGAATCAGGAGGGTCCTCTGTAGATTTCCAAGTGCTTGAAGACCGTAAAGGAAATGTCACAGGGTATTGCGTCTTTGGGAAAGACTGGGGAAACGTATGTGCCCATGAAGTCAGCGTCTCAAATGGTAATGCTTGCGGAGCTGTTGTCAATCGGATATCGGAGGTGTCAAAAGAGAAGGGCTTAAAAGAGTTCTATTGCATTAGCACACCCGATCATCCATTTGCTCGTTTTCTTTATTGGCATGGTGGCGAAATCCGATTGAGCAGGAGCGGAGGAGCCGGAATGGCTCGGGTGCTAAACGTATCCTCACTTTTAACCAACATGGAGAAGGAGTTTGATCGAAGACTTGAGCACTCAGAGCTTCATAATGCGAACTGTAGCTTAAAGATTGAAAGTGATGAAGGAACTGGTGTTCTTCAGCTCCATCGGCGAAAAGTCACCGTGGATGCAGAGGAAGTAAAAGCAGATTATGAACTTGAGATATCACTTTCATCTCTCAATCCGCTGATAACAGGCTTCAAGGGAGTCAAGGAATTCACTGAAGATCCCAGAGTCAGAATAAAAGGCGGAAAAAAAGCTTTGCGCCTGATTGAGGTGCTGTTCCCGACGGGTTATCCGTTTGGGGCACATATTCCCCTTTTCTGGGAATAGCCGATTAGCCTCGTCTAGTACTCCTAAGTCTTTGACGTGTGGCTATGGCTGCGTGCGTTCGAAGTATGTCATCAATCGAACAGAGTGCGGACGCGATCCCTGCGAAAGCTTTTATCGAGTCTCTTCCTGAATAGCAAAGAATGGGAGGGGAAGAGAAATGGATTTTATGGATGTGGTAAAGAAGAGGAGGAGCATAAGACGTTATAAGCCCGATCCTGTTCCCGACGAGGTGCTTGACTAAGTACTTGAAGCAGCCAGACTGGCACCCTCCGGCGGACACAGTCAACCATGGCATTTCATAGTGGTTAAGAACCCTCAGACAAAGACGAAACTTGAGATATCTGACTGGGCTTCCGAAGCACCCATAGTCATAATCGGTTGCACAGGCCCAGAAGTATCCCAAAGATGGCACATCGTAGACCTATCAATTGCTCTTGAACATCTCATTTTAGCGGCGGCGAATTTCGGTTTAGGAACCTGCTGGATCGGTAAGATGGGCTTTGACGAAACTACGAAAGAGGTCTTGGGCATTCCAAAGCACATGAAAGTTGTCGCTGTCACCCCGCTGGGCTATCGAGCTGAAACTCCTGGACCAAAAGAAAGAAAGCCCCTTTCCGAGATCGTTCACTACGAAAGATTCTGATACTCAAAATACTTTCTGGATTGAGCTATTCGGAGCCTTTAATTCTTCCTAGGAGCCAGACCATTTTCTTCACGAAGTTTCTCGCTGTTCGCAACCCTTCCTCGTCCTTGGTTACTTCGCCTTTCTCTCTGCCGAATGCTACATTCCAATAGGTCGAGCCTGGAACAATCATTCCTTGGTGAAGGAAGAAGAATAGGAGCTGAGCGAAAGTAAAGTTCTGCCCAGCCCTCCTCGCGACAACTAGCGCTCCGCCGACTTTATTCTCGAAAACTCTGCCTTTTGCACCAGACAGATATCCAGCCCTATCGATTAAGGCTTTTATCTGAGGCGTCGCGGAGCCAAAGTAGACAGGCGTAGCTAAGATGATCCCGTCAGCCTCAACCATCTTATCAAAGATTGGTTTAAAA